>Ga0208717_1000808_pt1 | contig 10428 bp, 8 predicted proteins | sample NGESurF53shallow_FD_184489 | JGI IMG/M metagenome (GOLD analysis project Ga0208717, IMG submission 184489) | Arctic peat soil microbial communities from Barrow, Alaska - NGEE Surface sample F53-3 shallow (SPAdes) | ecosystem: Environmental > Terrestrial > Soil > Wetlands > Peat ... | reverse complement strand
AGGGCGGGTGCTCGCGGTGGACTGGATGCCGTCGCGGCCTCCCTACCCAGAGGGTCTGGTGGTCATCTACGACGGTGGCGAGCTCAGCGCCAGCGAGATTGCCGCCATCAACGTTCCCGAGGAGGAGCTGGACGGCTTCGCGTTCGTGCCGCCCGACCGGGTGGCCGACCGGGCGGAGCCGGTCGTGGAACGCAGGATCGAGGCCTGCCTGAAGGCCCTGCGCACGGGGGAAGTCGCCGCGCTGGACAACGGCCGCCCGGTCAGCTGACCCGGCCGCACCCGGCAATCAGCTCCGTTCGCCCTCCGTCCGGGGCGGGCAGGCAGCCCCAGTCCACGGGCAGATGGCCGGGTCGTAGTCGCGGTCCGCCAGGCCGCGGACGAACGCGGCATTGCCCCGAAAGTCCTCGTTGATCCAGCGGGCCGCCACGAGCACCGAGACCCGGGCCGCCCCGGCCGCCCGTAACGCCAGCACCGCGGACTGGGCGTGCCCGCCCCGGGCCCACGTGTCGTCCACGAGCAGCACGTGCGCCCCCGCGGGCAGTGGCGCCGCCGTCCGGAAGTGCCCGGGATCGAGGTCCCGCGCGTACTCAACCTCGCCCGCCGCGGCCAGGGCGGCCTCGCGCCCGGGCGCTAACCGGCTGACGATCGCGTGCAGCGGATGCTCACCCGGCGTGGCCGGCAGCGATGGCACCGTGGCCCAGTGCGTGACCGGCACGCAGCCGGCCTGCGCTGCGCATCCGGCGTGCCGGGCCAGCCCCAGCAGCACGAGTAACGTGACGATCGCCGCGTGCTCCGGCACCGGCGGCCGGGCCTTGTACCCCTGCATGATGTAGCCGGACTGCTGCCCGGCCACGGCATAGGCGAGGAATCCCGTGGCGTCCGCGAGCCCCGGCCGGCCGCGCCGCCGCTGGCACTGATAGCAGAGCCGGAAGCGGGTCACCGGCGTCGCGCACACCGCGCAGGTGACCAGCTCCTGGCGGACCGTATTGCGCAGGTACCCGCCGGCGCTGGCCACCAGGGCCGCGCTCAGCCGGGTCACCACCTGGGGGTCGGCCATATTAGGGGGACGCCAGGCCGCGAAGCGCGGCTCCCACCGCCGCCGGCTCCGCGATCAGGTGATCGACGATGTCCAGCACCGCCTGGAGACGGCCCGCCACGTGCACCCCGGGCCGTCCCACCAGGGCGCGGGCCCAGTCGTTGCGCTCCACCACGGGGGAGGTGAGGATCACTGGCCGCCCGTGCTCCACCGCGATCCGCGCCTGGGCGCGCGACCCGCTCTGCTCCCCCGCCTCGACCACCACCGTGGCCAGCCCGTACCCGGACATCGTGGCGTTGCGCATCAGGAAGTTGTGCCGCTGCGGCGGCGCACCCGGCCAGAACTGGGAGAGCACCAGGCCGCGGGCGGCGATCTGCTCCTGCAGGTCCTGGTTCTCGGCTGGATAGGCACGGTCAATTCCAGTTCCGATAACGCAAACTGTCCGCCCCCCGGCCTCCAGCGCAGCCCGGTGGGCCGCGGTGTCGATGCCGCGGGCGAGGCCGCCCAGCACGGTCACGCCGCGGGCAGCGAGTTCCCGGGCCACCCAGGCCGCGATACCCCGGCCGCGGGGAGATGCGTCCCGGGACCCCACCACCGACACGGCCACGTCGTCCCGGATCAGCCTGCCCCGGGCGAACAGGACCGGCGGCGCCTGGTGGATGCCCCGCAGCCGGGCCGGGTAGTCGTCGTCGAGGATGCTCAGCAGCCGCCAGCCCCGGTCCGCCCAGCAGCCGATCTGCCCGGCGGCCACGTCCAGCGGGTCGGCCTCTCCGGGCGGCCTGACCAGCACCGCCGGCACCAGGCGCTGCCAGACGGCGCGGGCGCTCCCGGCCGCCAGCACCTCGGCCGTGATCTCCGCCCAGCTCCGCCGCCCGGGGCGCTCCCGGAGTAGCGCCACCAGGGCCGCCCGCTCGCCGGGCGCGCCATCCTCACCCCGGCGGCTGACCACCAGCCCAGCGTACGAGGATGGCGGCTCTCGCACCTGTGCCCTGAGTTAGGAGAGGAGGTTGACGGCGCATCGGACACCGGACGCACGGGCCAGGCGCGCATCCGTGGTGACCAGAGCACAGCGATACTGCTCTGCGGCCGCGACATAGACCGCGTCATAGGGACGGCGCAGCCGCCGCGAGCGGGAAGGGGTGGCTGGGGGCGGGCGTGATGCCCAGGCAGCCGTGGGCCATCGCGTCCAGCAGCTCCGCCAGCCGGTCGGAGGCGAGACCGCTGCGGAAGAAGAGGGTGGACTGGATCGCCCCGATCGTCGCGTGCACGGCCAGCCGCAGCTCGCCGTCGGCCAGCTCGGGCCGCAGCGGCGCCAGCAGGTGCACCCACTCCTCGATGTACAGGCGCTGCTGACGGCGCAGCCGGCGCCGGTCCTCCGCCGGCAGGGTGTGGGACTCCCGGTGGTAGACCATCAGGATTGTCCGGTCCATCTGTGCCACCGCGATGTGGTCCCGGACCAGGTCGGACAGGCACTGGTGATCATCCGCCGAGGCCGCGACGATCTGCGCGGCCCGGCTCATCAGCCGGCCCATCACCTGGTCCAGCAGGGCCACCAGGATGGACACCTTGCTACCGAAGTGACGGTAGATCCCGGAGCCGACGATGCCGGCCTCCGCGCCGATATCGGCCATGGATACGGTGCTGAACCCGCGCCGCGAAGCCAGGTCGGCCGCCGCGTTCAGGATCCTGGCCCGCCGCTCAGGATCACGCCGCCGCCCGGGATCGCGCTCGCGCGGGGAACGTGCGCTGACCATCTAGCCAGTGTGGCACCGGGCCAGCTAAAGTCCTAGTGAATCTGCGATCACTTCAATGGAGCAGGCGTGGATTTTGCCGAGAGCGCTGAGCATCGCGACCTGCGGGCCGCTGTAGCGGCAATAGCCAGTGGCTTTGGCCCGCAGTACTACGCGCAGCACGCAGCCGAGCGCACGCCATGCGACGAGCTGTGGACCAAACTTGGTGAAGCGGGATTCATTGGCGTCAACATCCCGGCCGAGTACGGCGGCGGAGGTGGCGGCCTTACCGAGCTCGCCCTGGTCTGCGAGGAACTTGGCGCCCAGGGCACCCCGCTGCTGCTGCTCGTGGTCTCGGCGGCCATCTCGGCGGAGGTCATCACCCGGTTCGGCACCGACGGGCAGCGCGCGACGTGGCTGCCCGGCCTGGCCGCCGGCACCACCAAGATCGTCTTCGCGATCACCGAGCCGGACGCGGGCTCGAACACGCACCGGCTGTCCACCACCGCCACCCGGGACGGCGACGGGTGGGTGCTGCGCGGCACCAAGTACTACATCTCCGGCGTCGACGAGGCGGAGGCTCTGCTGGTCGTCGCCCGTACCGGCCCCGCACCATCCGCTACGGCAGAGAGCCAGAAACAGGGCCGCAACGAAGCCCCGTTGTCGCTATTCATTGTCCCCGCGGACTCGCCCGGGCTGCAGCGGCACGTGCTCCCGGTCGATCTGCTGCTGCCGGAGAAGCAGTTCACGCTGCATTTCGACGACGTGCGGGTCGGCCCGGAGGCGCTGGTCGGCCAGGAGGGCGACGGGTTCCGGCAGGTGTTCCAGGGGCTCAACCCGGAGCGGATCACCGGCGCCGCACAGTGCGTGGGGATCGCGCGCTACGTGCTGGGCGTGGCGGCCCGGTATGCCCGTGAGCGCCAGGTGTGGGACGCGCCGATCGGCACCCACCAGGGCGTGGCCCATCCGCTGGCCCGGGCGAAGATCGACACCGAGCTGGCTGCACTGATGATCCGGCAGGCCTGCTGGCAGCATGATCACGGCGAGCCGGCTGGTGAATCCGCGAACATGGCCAAGTATGCGGCCGCGGAGGCCGCGATCGCCGCGGCGGACGCAGCCATGCAGACACACGGCGGGAACGGCTTCGCCACCGAGTACGGGCTGATGCCCTACTGGGCCTCGGCCCGGCTGCTCCGCGTGGCGCCGGTGAACCGGGAAATGATCCTCAACTACGTGGCCCAGCACAGCCTGGGCTTGCCACGGTCGTACTAATCGCCGGCCGGGCCCGGACATGACGGACGGGCGGGGCGGGACCAGAAAAGGAGCCCCTGTGGACCTCGCGCGCAACCTCATCCAGCGGATCAACGTGGGCGACTCGCTGACCCGGTCCGCCGCCGCCCGCCCGGCCCAGCTCGCGGTCGTGGACGGGCCACGGCGCTGGACCTACGCGGAGTTCAACGGCTGGGTGAACCGGCTCGCCCACGGGCTGGCCGCCCGCGGCTACCAGCGGGGTGACGCACTGGGCCTGGCCTCGGCCAACAGCGCCGAGTTCCTCGCCGTCTACTACGCCTGCGCCAAGCTCGGCCTGGTCTGCGTGCCCGTCAACCTGGGCTGGCGGCCGGATGAGGTGGCCTACGTGCTCGACCACTCCGGCGCCCGCGGCCTGGTCACCGAGACCCAGCTGGTGGGCCACGTCCGCGACGCCATCGTGAAGGTGTCGGCCCTCGCCGACGTGTTCGTGGTGCCCGGCACGGGCGCCACCTACGAGGCGGAGCCCGCCGACCGCGCCTGGGCCAGCCTGGCTGACCTGGCCGACGGCGCCGGGTCCGCGGCGGACCCGGAATGCTTCGTGGACGACCGGGACGCGATCAGTTACCTCTACACCTCCGGCACCACATCCTTCCCCAAGGGCGTGGTGGGCACGCACGTGGCGATCTACCTGGAGTCGATGTCCAGCGCCCTGGATTCCGGCTGGAACGCCACCGACCGGTTCGTGGCCATGATGCCCATGTTCCACACCGCCCAGCTGAACGCGTTCTGCACGCCCGCCATCATGGTGGGCGCCACCATCCACGTGCTGCGCGGTTTCGACCCGGGAGCGCTGCTGGACCTGGTCGAGCGGGAGCAGATCACCCAGGTGTTCGGGCTGCCGATGATGTTCCGGGCCATGCTCGACCACCCGTCATTCGGCGACCGGGACCTGTCCAGCCTGCGCCGCGCGGTGTACGCCATGGCGCCCATGCCGGACCAGCTGATCCGCCGCTGCCTGGACGGCTTCGGCTGCGATTTCGCGCTGCTGTTCGGGCAGACCGAGATGAGCCCGGTCACCACGCTGTTCCGCCCGGAGCACCAGCTCTCGCACATCGGCGCGGTCGGCACGCCGATCACCGGCGTGCAGGTCGCGATCATGGGCCCGGACGGCGAGCTGCTGCCCCAGGGCGAGCAGGGCGAGATCGTCTACCGCGGGCCGAGCACGATGAGCGAGTACCTGCACAATGAGGAGGCCACCGGCGCGGCGTTCGCGCACGGCTGGTTCCACTCCGGGGACGTGGGCCGGTTCGGCGAGGACGGCGTCCTCTGGTTCGCCGACCGCTACAAGGACGTGATCAAGACCGGCGGCGAGAACGTGGCCTCGATCGAGGTGGAGAAGGCCGTGTACGCGGCCGACCCGCGGGTCTCCGAGGCCGTCGTGGTCGGGCTCCCGCACGAGCACTGGACCGAGGCGATCACCGCGGTGGTGGTGCCCAGGCCCGGGGAAACCATCGAGCCGGCCGACCTGCTCCAGGCGCTGCGCGGGCAGCTGGACGGCTACAAGGTGCCAAAGTCCGTGATCGTGGTGGAGGAGCTGCCCAAGACCTCCACCGGCAAGATCCAGAAGAACGTGGTCCGGGATCAGCACGCGTCACACTACGGCGGCTGAAGGGGCGGGTGGCTGACGGGCTGGCGCGGCGGGCTGACGGGCTGGTGCGGCGGGCTGGTGCGGCGGGCTGACGGACGGTGGCCCGGCGGGGGCAGCTGGCCGCCTGTTATTTCCTGGGCTTGTACCTGAGCCGCTTGCGGGCCAGCTCACTCTTGCCGCTGCGCTCGTTGGCTGCGGCGGCTTCCCGGGCCGCCTCAAGGTCGGCCGGGGTCAGCAGGCCGTGGGTGAGCAGGTACTCGGCCAGCTCCCGCGGATGGCCGCGTTCCTTCCAGATCAGGCCCTGGAGCTGCTTCTTGTAGTCGGAGATGGCGCCCTCGCCGCTCAGGTCCAGGGCGATGACCACGTCCGTCATCGGCACCGGCTGCGCACCGGGCAGGCCAAGGATGAGTTCCTGGTAGTGATAGGCAATGGCCAGCCGGGCGGACGTGTTCCGCGCGAACCAGGCCCGGACCCGGTCCGGGGCGTCCGGCCGGGGCGGGCTGCCCCGCCGACCCGGCGACCCGTTCGGCTGGACCCGCTTCTCCTGGGTCTCGGGCTGCTCGGGGCGGGGCCCAGTCGCCACGGCCGGGCGGTCCGCCGCCTCCAGCCGCAACGGGAGGACCCAGTTGCCCACGCTGACCAGCCAGGTCCCGGTCTCCAGCACCACCGGCAGTGTCTCGAAGTGGTTAGCCGGGGCGACCGGCAGAACCTGCCGGGCCGCCTGCTGGACGGCCCGGTGATCCACGGGGCTGCCCGGGGTGTGCCGGGCCAGGTACACCGGGTAGGTGGAGTCGCGGCTGAACAGCTCCCAGCGGTGGTGCACGTAGCGCAGTCCCGCGCAGCGCGGTGCCCGGTGCAGGGTCAGGTCCTGGTCGGCGCTGAGCCGGCTGCGGTCCAGCCAGGTGATCTCGTCGGGTGGGCAGTTCACCCACCCGCGTTGACCGGCTGACCAGAGGAAAAGCTGCCCCACCACCACTATTGTGCCGTCCCGGGCCGGGTGAGTCGCCGTAATGACCCGGGACTGCGGGTCAGCCGCTCAGCTAGGAGACGGTCAGCCGATCTCGACCCGGGAAACCGGCGCCTGCTCGTTCGTGCCCCACCGGATCGAGTCGCCGCTGTGCAGCGGCTGCTCCCCGGCGGCCGAGCTGCCGTTCAGCGTCATCCCGTTCATGCCCAGGTTGGCGACCCACCACTGGCCGTCGGAGTAGGTGAACCTGGCGTGCTCGCGGGACACCGTGGGCACGTCGGGGAGGCTGAGCTCGACGGCGCCGCGGCCAGCCCGGGCCCCAGACATCCGCGTCTCCGCGACCCGGTCCCCGGTGATCAGCCGCAGCGTCGGGATCATGCTGCGGGCCGGCTCGGCCACGGTGGCCAGGCCACCGGCGCCGACGGCGGTAGCGGCGGTGGCAGCGGCGTCGGGCACTGGCGCCGACGTGGTCCGGCCATCGTGGGCGAACGGCCAGCCTGTCCCGGGACCGGCACCCGGGCCCGTATCAAGGCCGGCTCCGGCCGGGTAGACGCCCACCTGGGAGTCGGGCCGGGACGCGTACTCGCCCTGCGGTACATACCCGGACCCGGGGGGAGCCTGCTGGAAGCCGGACGCGGCAGCCTGCTGGAAGCCGGACGCGTCGGCCTGCTGGTACCCGGAGGGCCCGGCTGCCGGGTAGCCGGAGGGTGCCGCGGACCCAAACCCGGACGGCGCCGCCTGGGGCCGGGCGCCCAGCGGGCGGCCCTGCCTCAGCTGGTAGCGGCCCTCGGGCACGGACGGGTCACTGGCCACTCTCACCTCCACCGGGCCGGGTCCGGCGAGCCGGGCCCCGTGCGCGGCTACCTGCTCCTCGTACACCTCGGCGGCGCTCGCCTCGACCAGGCCGAGGTCCATCCGCTCGCCCAGCGACCCGACGTCACGCGGGTTCAGCCGCAGCTCGACGGAGCTGGGGGCGAGCAGCGCGCCGCTGGGAGTGACCACGAACACCTCAGGCAGGTGACGCAGTGCGAGCTGCAGCACCTCCTGGCCGTCGCGCCACGGCCGGGTAGCGATCTGCCGCACCCAGGGATGGTCCCTGGTCACGCCCAGGGCCCGCAGCGCCAGCACGGTCACCACGCCGAGCGCGCCCAGGAACAGCAGGACGAGGGTGCCGCTGACCAGCGATCCCGTCACCGTCCACAGCACTACCCAGCAGACCGTCACGGCGGCGGCGAGGGCCCACCGCTTGCGGTTGCGCCGCGGAGCGCCGGGCGGCTGCATACGGGGCATCTGGCCGCGGGGTACCGGAGCACGGGAGGGCCGCGGGGGCGCCTCCATGCGATCTGACATCACACCGTCCTTGCGCGCAGGCCGCAGTGCGGCCATCTGTTCGTCCCTCCACGATGCGGATCCGCACGCGCGCAGGTCAACGGAATCGGCCCAGCTCCCAGACATCTGGAAATTTCCCGGCCGCCCATGTCCGCCCAGATCGGGCGGTTTCACTCGGCGGGCACCCGCCAGGCGGGCGGCCGCTTCTCCAGGAAGGCGTGGATCCCCTCCTGCGCTTCCGCCGAGGCGAACAGCCGCGCCGACAGCTCCGCCATGGCGGCCGACTCCCCGGCCAGCCGCTGCCGCCGGCCCCGGGTCAGCAATCGTTTCGTCTCCGCCGCGCCCTGGGGGGAAGTCTCGCGGATCTCGCCGAGCAACTGTCCCAGCTCCACGTCGAGGTTTTCGTTAGAGGTCGCGATCGTGATGAAGCCGACGCGGGCGGCTTCCTGTGCGCCGAACGTGGCACCGGTCAGGTAGTAGCGGGCCGCCGCGCGCGGGGCCAGCAGGTCCTGCGTGGTCAGGGAGATCATCGCCGGGGCCACGCCGATCCGCGCCTCGGTGAACGCGAACGTCGCCGTCTCGCTGGCCAGGACCAGGTCACAGGCGCCGACGATGCCCATGCCGCCGGCGCGGACGTGCCCGGTGATACGGGCGATGACCGGCTTGGGCGCCTCCACGATCGCGGTGAGCAGCGCCAGGATCGCCGTGTTGGCGCCGGCCATCGACTGGCTCCCCGCCTCGGCCAGGTCGGCGCCGGCGCAGAACACCCGGCCGGTGTGGGTGATCACGACCGCCCGGGCCGCCGGCTCGGCCACGGCCTCGGCGAGCCGCCCGGACAGCTCCGCCACCAGCTGGCGGGACAGCGCGTTGCGGTTGTGCGGGGAGTCGAGGGTGAGGGTCGCCACCTGATCACCGACGCCGTAGTGCACCAGCTCGTTCATCCGGGCCTCCCGGCGCCGATCGTACCGGGTACATGAGGGACCCCCGGGCGGGCTGGCCCGGGGGTCCCCGTTTTCCGGCGAGGCTCCACGGGGGAAAGTCTCGCCGGGGTCTCACGGCCGGCCCGCAGGCCGGCCGTGAGCGCTCAGGAGGCCGGCCCGCAGGCCGGCCGGAAGTAGCCGGGCGGCCGGGCCGTCGCCCGGCCGCCCGGTGATTCACGCGGCGGGGCCGCTGCCCAGCTGCACGGTCGCGCTGTGCGACTGGCCGTACTGGTCGGTCCAGCTCAGGCTGATCTTGTCGCCCGGGTGGTGCTGCGCCAGGACCGACGAGACGTCCGTCGAGGACTTGATCGTGTGGCCCGCCACGGACGTGATCACGTCGCCCTGGGCCAGCCCGGCCTGCGCGGCCGCGGACCCGTTCACCACGCCGGCCACGGTGGCGCCGCTGGCAGTGGAGCCGCTGCCGCCGTAGTAGCCGCCGTACCCGCCGGTGCTGCCGGCCGAGGAGGCGGAGACCTCCACCCCGAGGAACGCGGTGGTGCCGAGGTGCACGGTGGACGAGGCGTGGCCCGCCTCGATCTGGCTGGCGATGGAGGCCGCCTCGGTGATCGGGATGGCGAACGCCTGCGTGGCGGTCTGCTGGGACTGGCTGCTGAACCCGGTAGTCGAGATGCCGGTGGAGGCGGCCGTATCGATGCCGACCACATCACCCTTGGTGTTGACCAGCGGGCCACCGGAGTCGCCCGGCTGGATACCCGCGTTGGTCTCGATCAGCCCCTGGAGCTGCTCGGCGTTCCCGGCGGACTCGTCGGAGGCGGTAATGGTCTTGCCGGTGCCGGTCACCTTGCCCGTGGCCACGGACGGGGTGCCGCCCTTGCCGCCCGCGTTGCCCAGCGCGACCACCTTCTGCCCGCTCTGCACGCCGGAGGAGCTGAGGCTGACGGTCGTGAGCCCCGAGGCGTTCACCAGCTGGAGGACCGCCACGTCCTTGGTCTTGTTGTAGCCGACCACCTTGGCGGTGTAGGTACGCCCGTTGCCTATGTCGGTGACCTTGATCGAGGTCGCCCCGTCGATCACGTGGTTGTTGGTCAGTACCTCGCCGGTGGAGGTCAGCACCATGCCGGTGCCGGCCGCCTCGCCGTCCTGGTAGCCGAGCGTGGACACCACGTCGACCAGGCCCGGGTCCACCTTCGCGGCGACCTGGGCGGTGGTCAGGGTCGTCGCACCGAACGCGTTCGCCGCGCCCAGCCCGGCGATCGTCAGCACGGCGGCCGCTCCGGCCGAAATTCCGGCCAGCATGAACCGGCGCCGCTTGCGGCGGCCACCGTCCGGCTCGCCCGGCCCGGAGCCAGTCGGCCCGTAACCGCCGGGCCCGTAACCGCCCGGCCCGGAGCCATAACCACCGGGCCCGGACCCGTAGCCGCCCGGCCCGTAGCCGTAACCGCCCGGCCCGGCGCCGGCGTAGCCGCCCGATTCGCCGCCGTAGCTTCCGTAGCCGCCCTGGCCCGTTCCGCCCTGGCCCGTGCTGG
>Ga0208717_1000806_pt1 | contig 10462 bp, 11 predicted proteins | sample NGESurF53shallow_FD_184489 | JGI IMG/M metagenome (GOLD analysis project Ga0208717, IMG submission 184489) | Arctic peat soil microbial communities from Barrow, Alaska - NGEE Surface sample F53-3 shallow (SPAdes) | ecosystem: Environmental > Terrestrial > Soil > Wetlands > Peat ... | reverse complement strand
GCAACCTGGCGTGGCCCAGCAGCCCGCGACCCCGCTCTGACGGGCGGCGAGCGGCCGGCGGGCGCGCGGCTGACGCGGGACTGGCGCGCGGCGGATGCACCCCGCCCCCCGGCGGCGCAGTAGCCTCAGGATTCGGTGTTCTACCGACGTGTTCTACCTAAGTCTTCTACCGGCATGCACAACCGACGGGAAGGGAGCCGTGCATGGCAGACAGCAGCTTCGACATCGTCAGCAAGATCGACCATCAGGAAGTTGATAACGCCCTCAACCAGACGGCCAAGGAGATCTCGACCCGCTTCGACTTCCGCGGTGTTGGCGCGTCCATCAGCTGGTCCGGGGACCACGGCGTGGAGATCCGGGCCAACAGCGAGGAACGGGCCAAGGCCGTGCTCGACGTGTTCAAGGACAAGCTGGTCCGGCGCCAGGTCTCGCTGAAGATCGTGGAAGCGGCCGACCCGAAGCCCTCGGGCAGGGAGTACCGGATCGGGATCCAGCTTAAGGAGGGCATCTCCCAGGAGGATGCCAAGAAGATCGGCAAGATCATCCGGGATGAGGGGCCGAAGGGCATCAAGGCGCAGGTCCAGGGCGAGGAGCTGCGCGTCTCATCCAAGAAGAAGGACGATCTTCAGGCCGTGATCTCGCTGGTCAAGGGCAAGGAACTCGACCTCGCGCTGCAGTTCGTCAACTTCCGCTAGCAGGCCGGTCCCGCGGCCCAGAGTCCGTGCCAGGCCGCGCCCCCGCCCCAGTCCCCGGCCGGCCGTCCGCGGCCTGCGCGGCCAGCAGCTCTTTCGGCGCGGGCGCGCCGGGATCGTGAGCCGGGGGCGGGGGCACGGTCTGCATCCAGGTCCCCAGCCGCCCGCGCTCATGGGTCAGGTCACGCAGGTCCGGCTCGGCGTAGCTGAACTCCGGCGACCAGAACAGCGCGTCATACGGGCAGACCTCGATACAGATCCCGCAGTACATGCACAGCGAGAAGTCGATGGCGAACCGGTCCAGCGCGTTGCGGACCCGCTGACGGCCCCGGCCAGCCGGGCCGCCGGCCGCCGGTCCCCCAGTCCCGGGCGGGCTGGCGTCCTGAACGCTGGGCACCGGCTCCTTGTGCGACTCGATGTAGATGCACCAGTCCGGGCACTCGCGCGCGCACAGCATGCACACGGTGCAGTTCTCCTCGAGGAGCCCGATCACCCCGCGGCTGCGGGCCGGCAGGTCGGCGGTCACGAGGCCGGCCATCCATCGTGAATCGCGGGCGGCGGGCGGCGGCGCCCGCGGGCAGCTTCCTGCTCGCCCGGCTCCTTCGCGCCCGGCCAGTCCCGGTCGCGGCGCGCGGCAAGGACAAAATCTTTCCGCAACGGGACCTTTCCGTAGCCATCGGGCAGCAGCAAGGGATCGAGCCGGGGGTGGCCATCGAACCAGACGCCGAACATCTCGTGCGTTTCGCGCTCGTGCCAGCCGGCCCCGCGGTAGATGCCAGTAGCCGTGCCCAGCCGCGGCTCACCGCCCAGCAGCGTGCGCAGCATGAGGTGATGCCGCCCGGCCAGGGAGTACACGTGCGCCAGCACGGCCACCCCGGCGTCGAGTTCATCCACCCCAGTCAGCCAGTCGAAGAAGTCACAGTCCAGCTCGTCCCGGGCGCAGGCCAGGGCGGCCACCCACGCGGGCGGGGCCACGGTCACGGTCACTATGTCCTGGGTTATCTCGGTGTCCAGCACCGCGGGCCCGTCGCCGGCCGGGCTCCCCGCGGCCACGGCGTCCCGCAGCCGGTCCGCGATCGCGTCCGGGGTCAGGGCTGGTCCGGGGGTCACGGGCGCCCCGCCAGGGCCCCGGCGACGGGGTGCCGCTGGGCGAGAACGTCCAGGCCGTGCAGCAGCGCCTCCGGCCGCGGCGGGCAGCCGGGCACGTAGACATCGACCGGCATGATCTGGTCCACGCCCTTGACCACGCAGTAGGAGTCCCAGTACGGGCCGCCGCTGTTGGAGCACGCGCCGAAGGAAAGTACCCACTTGGGGTCAGGCACCTGCTGGTAGGCCTGGAGCACCAGGGGCGCGAGTTTGTCGGTGACCGTGCCGGCCACGATGAACACGTTGGCCTGAACCGGACCTGGGCCTGCCGAGCCGTTCACCCGGCTCAGCGCGGCGGCACACTCGACCGCGCAGCAGGCCAGCCCGGCGTCGAAGACCCACAGCGCGTAGCCCCGGCCCGTGTCGAGGACGACGGTGTCGGAAGCCATGCCCCCCGGGACACTGCTACCCGGGCCGGGGGTACCCGGCACGGCGGCCGCGCTCAGGTCGCGGCCCGCACGCGGTGAGGGCAGGTCCACGGCAGCCACGGGCTCAGACTACTCGCGCTGACCGGCCCGCCATCCCGCTCAGCTGTCACCCTCCGGTGAACCTGGACACCGTCCGCGACGTCATACGAGATAGCCCAGATGTTCCCCACGGCGCCACGAGGGCTGCACGCTCAGCAGGCGAACCGAATTGGTGTGAGATAGGTCACTACTCATTCGCAGAGCCCCTGCGCGCCACCAGACCGGCGCAACCCCGCTGTAACATTGAAACAATCCCAAACTCAGCCCCCGGACGTGGTGCGTGCCGGGCGCGGTGTTCGCTGGCCTCGCTCCGTCCCAAGGCGCCGGCCGGCGGCGCGCCGAGGAGGTTCTCCCACTGTGACCAAGCAGGTCCAGCAGCTCGATCGCGTCATCATCCGTTTCGCAGGCGACTCAGGCGACGGCATGCAACTGGCCGGTGACCGTTTCACCCAGGAGACGGCCGCGTTCGGCAACGATCTCTCGACCCTGCCGAACTTCCCCGCCGAGATCCGGGCGCCTGCCGGGACCCTCCCCGGGGTATCCAGCTTCCAGCTGCACTTCGCCGACCACGACATCCTGACGCCGGGCGATGCGCCGGACGTGCTCGTCGCGATGAACCCGGCCGCGCTCAAGGCCAACCTGGCCGACGTCCCGCGCGGTGCCGACATCATCGCCAACACGGACGAGTTCACCAAGCGCAACCTCGCCCGGGTCGGCTACGCGGCCAGCCCCCTCGAGGATGGCTCGCTGTCCGGCTACAACGTGCACGCGGTGCCGGTGACCTCGATGACGGTGAAGGCCCTCGAGGAGATCGACGTCTCCCGTAAGGAAGCCGAGCGCGCCAAGAACATGTTCGCGCTCGGGCTGCTCTCCTGGCTGTACAACCGGCCGCCGGAGGGCACGCTCAAGTTCCTGCAGTCGAAGTTCGCCAACAAGCCCGAGATCATGAAGGCGAACATCACCGCCTTCCAGGCCGGCTGGAACTACGGCGAGACCACCGAGGCGTTCTCGGTCCAGTACGAGATCAAGCCCGCGACCCTGGCCCCGGGCGCGTACCGCAACATCACCGGGAACAGCGCCCTGTCCTACGGCCTGGTCGCCGCGTCCCGCCGGTCCGGGCTGCCCCTGTTCCTCGGCGCTTACCCGATCACGCCGGCCTCGGACATCTTGCATGAGCTGTCCAAGCACAAGCGGTTCGGGGTCCGGACGTTCCAGGCGGAGGACGAGATCTCCGGGGTCGGGGCGGCGCTCGGCGCGTCCTTCGGCGGAGCGCTGGGGGTGACCAGCACCTCAGGCCCGGGCATGGCCCTCAAGGCGGAGACGATCGGCCTCGCGGTGTCCCTCGAACTGCCGCTGATCGTCATCGACGTGCAGCGCGCCGGGCCGTCCACCGGCATGCCGACCAAGACGGAGCAGGCCGATCTGCTGATGGCGCTGTACGGCCGGAACGGGGAGTCACCGGTCGTGGTGCTGGCCCCGGCGACCCCGTCCAGCTGCTTCGACATCGCCCTGGAGGCGGTGCGGATCGCGACCAAGTACCGCACTCCCGTGATCATCCTGTCCGACGGCTACCTGGCCAACGGCTCCGAGCCCTGGCGCATCCCCGAGGTCGCCGACCTGCCGAAGCTGCGTGACGAGTTCTCCTTCTCCAGCCCCAGCGAGTGGAGCGGCCCGGACGGCAAGCCCGACTTCCGGCCCTACCAGCGGAACCCAGAGACCCTGGCCCGGCCGTGGGCCATCCCGGGCACCCCCGGCCTGGAGCACCGGATCGGCGGGATCGAGAAGGCGGACGGCACCGGCACCATCTCCTACGACTCCGCCAACCACGACCGGATGGTCCGGCTGCGCCAGGCCAAGGTCGACGGCATCGCGGCCGACATCGGGCCGCTCGAGGTAGACGACCCGGACGGCCAGGCCAAGGTGCTGGTGCTGGGCTGGGGCTCCACGTTCGGGTCCATCGGCGCCGCGGTCCGCCGGGTCCGGCTGGCGGACGGTTCCGTGGCCCAGGCTCACCTGCGCCACCTGTCCCCCTTCCCGGCCAACCTCGGCGACGTGCTGGCCAGCTACGACAAGGTGCTGGTCCCGGAGATCAACCTGGGCCAGCTGGCCCTGGTGCTGCGCGGGCGCTACCTGACCGACGTGATCTCCTACAACCGGGTGCGCGGGCTTCCGTTCCGCGCCGCCGAACTGGCCGGCGTGATCCAGGATGTGATCGAGAATGTCTGACAGTGCTGCAAACGGCGGGACTCCGCACGGCGGCGCCAACGGCCCGGCGAACGACGGGGCCCTGGAAGCCGGCCGCCGGCGTGCCTCGCTGACCCTGGTGCCGGTGGCCGACGAGAAGCTCGGCACCAAGGACTTCAAGTCCGATCAGGAAGTGCGCTGGTGCCCCGGGTGCGGTGACTACGCGATCCTCGCCGCCTTCCAGGCGTTCCTGCCCCAGCTGGAGATCCCCCGGGAGAACCTGGTGATGATCTCCGGGATCGGCTGCTCGTCCCGGCTGCCGTACTACGTGGACAGCTACGGGATGCACTCGATCCACGGGCGCGCGCCGGCCATCGCGACCGGGCTGGCCGCTTCCCGCCCGGACCTGTCGGTCTGGGTGATCACCGGGGACGGCGACGCGCTGTCGATCGGCGGCAATCACCTGATCCACGCGCTGCGGCGGAACGTGAACATCAAAATCCTGCTGTTCAACAACCGCATCTACGGGCTGACCAAGGGCCAGTACTCGCCCACGTCGGAGCAGGGCAAGGTGACCAAGTCGACCCCGTTCGGGTCGCTGGACACCCCGTTCAACCCGGTGTCGCTGGCGCTGGGGGCGGAGGCCAGCTTCGTGGCCCGCACGATCGACTCCGACCGCAAGCACCTGACCAGCGTGCTGAGTGCGGCCGCCGATCACCGGGGTGCCTCGTTCGTGGAGATCTACCAGAACTGCCCGATCTTCAACGACGACGCGTTCGCGCCGCTGACCGACCCGGCGTCACGGGACGAGACGCTGATCCGGCTGGAGCACGGCGAGCCGGTCCGGTTCGGCGCCGACCGCAGCCGCGGGCTGCGGTTCAGCCGCACCGGGTCGCTGGAGGCCGTGGACGTGGCCGGAGCCGACCCGGAGTCCCTGGTCGTGCACGACGCGCACGCCGCGGACCCGTCCTACGCGTTCGCCCTGTCCCGGCTGGACCGCGCCGACTTCGCGCACACTCCCATCGGCGTGTTCCGGCAGCAGCCGCGGGCCAGCTACGACGACCTGATGGCTGAGCAGATCTCCGCGGCCCGGGCCCGGCAGGGCGAGGGTGACCTGGCCGAGCTGCTGGCCGGCTCGGACACCTGGCAGGTCAGCTGAGCAGGGCCGCCGGGGCAGTCAGCCAGGCGGGCCAGCTGCACAGCGCGCGATGAGCGTCCGGGTCGAGCGAGACGGGCCGGTCAGCACGGTTATCCTGGACCGGCCGGCCGTGCGCAACGCGGTGGATGGCCCGACCGCTGCCGCCCTGGCGGAGGCGTTCCGCCAGTTCGAGGCGGACGAGAGCGCTCGCGTCGCCGTGCTCTACGGGGCGGGCGGCACGTTCTGCGCCGGAGCCGACCTGAAGGCCCTGGGCGGCCCGGACGGGAACCGGGCCGCGGCGGACGGCGACGGGCCGATGGGCCCCACCCGGATGCGGCTGTCCAAGCCGGTCATCGCGGCGATCAGCGGCCATGCGGTCGCGGGCGGGCTGGAACTCGCCCTGTGGTGTGACCTGCGGGTGGCCGAGGACGACGCGGTGCTCGGGGTGTTCTGCCGCCGGTGGGGCGTGCCGCTGATCGACGGCGGCACCGTCCGCCTGCCCCAGATCGTCGGCCTGGGCCGGGCCCTGGACCTGATCCTTACCGGCCGGCCCGTCCCGGCCGCCGAGGCGCTGGCCATGGGCCTGGTCAGCCGCGTGGTCCCCGCCGGGGAAGCGCGGGACGTAGCGGAGGCGCTGGCCCGCGAGCTGGCCGCGCTGCCCCCGTCCTGCCTGCGCAGCGACCGCCAGGCCACCTTCGAAGGCCTGTCGCTCACCGAGGACGCCGCGCTGGCCAACGAGTTCAGCCACGGCATGTCCGCGCTCTCTGCCCCCCGGCTGGCGGACGAGATCGCCCGGTTCACTGGCGGGGCCGGCCGGGGCGGCGCGGCCTCCTGACGGCCCTCCCACCCTCCGCCTAGCCCACACCTGCAGGAAACCGTACAATCACGAAAAGTGATACCCGCAGATCACCGTGGTCTCGGCGGGTGGCACTTGACGTTCGGGGGGACGCAATGACAGGACGTGCAGGGAAGACCCGGAACATCTGGCTGACCTGGCTGGTCTGGCCCATCCTGACGCTGGGGATCTACCACTTCGTCTGGTGGTACAAGATCAACCGCGAGGCGCGGGACTTCGACGAGAACATCGCGGTGGAGCCAGGGCTCTCCGTGCTCGCGATCACGGTCGGCTGGATCATCATCGTCCCGCCGTACGTGTCGATCTACCGCACCGGGGCCCGGATCGGGCAGATGCAGGTAGACGCGGGCATGGAACGGTCCTGCAACGGCTGGATCGGCCTGGTGCTCAGCTTCTTCTTCTCGCTGCACTCGCTGTACTACCAGTACGAGCTCAACCGGATCTGGAATCAGCTGGGCGACCCGCAGGAGGGATCCCTGGTGGCCCTGCCTGTCGCCGTAGGCGGCCCATCCGGGATGCCGGACGGGACCGCCGCCCAGCCACAGCCCGCTGACCCCCAGACCGCGGAGCCTCAGGCCGCCCGGTCCGGCGGTGTGCCAGGCCTGAGTTCCGACGGAACGTCCACGAGCAACGCGCCCGCGGACGGGGACTCCGCCAGCGAGGGGTAACCCCCGGCCAGGCCGCCGACCAGCGACTCCCCGCCGGACACCTCATCCAGGCTGCGGCCGGCAGGCTCGGGCAGCACCAGGGTCAGCAGGAGGCCGAGGACCGAGATCCCCGCCGTGAGCAGGAGCGTGCCGCGCAGTCCGAGGGATGACTGCAGCAGCGGGAAAAGGAACACGCCGATGAAGGCGCCGAGCTTGCCGACTCCCGCCGAGATGCCGTGCCCGGTAGCCCGCATGGTGACCGGGAACACCTCGCTGGGCATCACGAACGTGGTCATGTTCGGCCCGAACTCGGTGAAGAAGTAGCTCACCCCGTACACCAGCAGGAACGGGGCCACCGCCGTGGTCAGCCCCGGCACCAGCCCGATGACGGCGAAGCACAGCGCCATCACGGCGAAGCCGATGAGCTGGAGCCGCCGGTGGCCGATCCGGTCCATCCGGGCGATGCCGAGCAGGTAGCCCGGCACCGCGGCCACCGTGAAGATGGCCAGCTGGATGGCGATCGCGGTCATGGTCGAGGAATTGGGCGAGATCAGCCCGATGATCTGCGGCGTGGAGATCGTGTTGCCGTAGTAGGCGTAGTCGAGCAGGAACCAGCAGCCAGCCGTGCCGGCCAGCGTGATCAGCCACCGGCGGTTGGTCAGGAACGAGCGCAGGCCCATCCGGTGCGTGATGGCCGGGGTGGGCTTCGCGACCACGCTTCCGTCGCTGAACCGCGACAGGCTGAGGACCGCCGCGTCATGCCGGCCCTGGATCTGGGCCTGGTAACGGGGTGACTCAGGCATCTTGCGGCGCAGGTAGACCACGGCGGCGGCTGGGATCGCGCCGAGCCCCAGCATGACCCGCCACGCCAGGCCATCGCTGACGCCTGCGCCGAGCAGCAGCAGGGCGATCAGGGGTCCCACGATGAGGCCGAGCGCCTGGGTGGAGAACACCATCCCGACCAGCTTGCCGCGGTCCCGGCGGTTGGCGTACTCGCTCATCAGCACCGCGCTGACCGGGTAGTCGCCGCCCACGCCGAAGCCCAGCACGAAGCGGAAAACGATCAGCACCCAGAAGGACGGGGACAACGCCGACCCCAGCGCGCCAGCCACCATGATCGCCGCGACCAGCCAGTAGACCCGTTTGCGGCCGAGGATGTCGGCGACGCGGCCGAACACCAGCGCGCCCAGGAAGGCCGCGAACAGCATGGTGCTGTTGAGCAGGGCCAGCCGGCCCGAATCCAGGTGCCACTGCTGCTTGATCAGCGTGGCGGCGATCCCGATGACGAACAGGTCGTAGGCATCGGTGAAGAACCCCATCCCCGAGACCAGGACGGCCCGGAGATGAAATCGGCTTATCGACGCCTCATCCAGGGCATTCGTCAAGCCCTGGGATCGGGTTTCCGCCACCAACGACCCCTTCGCGCGTCGCGGCCAAGCCGCTTCCCAGCCCGTCCCGTGACGAAAGTACGTCATGCAAACAACGCGATACCGACGCAGAGATGAACGGAAGATGAACGAACGTTGGGGACGAGCTGGGGCATTCCGGCTCGGGACCTTGGCCGGCCAGGAGACGACGATGGTCTCTCCCGGGCACGGCGGCCGGCGGCGACTATCGAGGTGGCGCAAAATCTCCGTCCGGAAGCACGGTGGTCCCGATGTCCGCACCGCACCCTCATTCTGCTGCTGACCTTGCTCTCGCCCCGGTGCTCATCGGGATCGAGCGCAACCTGGCCAGGCTGCGCACCGGCGCGGACCTCGAGTTCGCGCTGGCCCTGGCTCTTAACGACGACAGCTCCTGGTATCACTCAGCCGGCGAGCGGGCGCACCGGGTGCTGCAGGGCGCGACCCGCGACGTAGACCTGCACGGCTGGACGGCCGTCCCGGCGCCGGACTGGCACGGCCTGGCCATCTCGCACGGCGGGTACACCGTGCCGATCATGCTGGGCCAGCGGCTCACCGGCTACATCACGCATGGGGTCGCGGCGTCCCAGCCCGCCGGATGAGCTAGCCGATGCCCCCGGCGGCCCAGGCCCCGGCGGGGGCCATCGTGCTGCGGTCCAGCGGGCCGGGCCAGCCGTCCAGCACCCGCCGCGCTTCGGTGGCGGTCTCGCTGCGGTCCCCGTCGTCGCCCAGCGAGAGCACGTGGGCCAGGGCCCGCTGGTAGGCGGCACCCGGGGCCTCGCCAGCCGGCACGGCGACGTCGGGCAGCACGCCGGTGCCTTCCCAGTTGCCGCCGGTGGCCGGGCTGAGGGAACGGGCGACGGGGATGGCCGCCTGCAGGTGCGGCCGGATCCGGAACCTCTCCGTGGGGTGGGCGCCCCCGCGGGTGGCCTCGCCGACCACCACGGCCCGGCCCAGCTGCTGAAGGTCGTAGCTCAGTTCTTCAGCGCCGGAGAACGTGGTGCCACTGGTCAGCACGAAGACCGGCTTATCCGGGCCGAACCGGCGGCCTGGCGTGAACGGCATGGTCCAGGACTGCCTGACCTTCGTCGTACCGTCGGCGGCGGGCCGGTCCAGCACATCGATGAGATGCACGGGCTCCCCGCCGAACAGGTAGCTGCACAGCATCGCCACCATGTCCGGCGAGCCACCCAGGCACCGGCGCACGTCGATGAGGAGGGCGTCGGTCGGGGCGATCAGGGTCATCGCGGCGGCCACGGCTTCACCGGCCAGTGCCGGGGGGAACAGCAGCGGCCGCACGTCGAGGTAACCGATGTTGCCGTCGAGCCGTTCGGCCCGGGCGATCCCGCCCGACGTACGGTCCGCATACGCGGACATCGCCGCCAGTTCCGCCGCCTCATCACCGCGTTCGGGCAACTCGGCGGCGCTGTGCAGCAGCCGGAGGTGCTGGTCGCCGTTCAGCGACTGGAGGTCCCGGGTCACGGCCGTGGCCAGTGATTCCTCATCGGGCATGGCCGCGTAGCGGCCCTCCGCGAGGCGGCTTTCCAGGTGCAGACACTTAGTGTCGTGAGCACATCCCGTGAGCCTCCCGACGAGCAGCTCACCGTCACCTCCGCCGAGCAGTACCGGGCCCTCGGGCATCCGCTGCGGCACCGGCTGCTGTTCGCGCTGGGCCAGCAGCCAGCGACGATCAGCCAGCTGGCCGCGGCGCTGGGCAGCCACAAGGGCAACATCGCGCATCACCTGAAGGTCCTGCGCGACGCGGGCCTGGTGGCGGTGACGGAAACCCGGCAGGTGCGCGGTGGCACCGAGCAGTACTACCAGCGCACCGCCCGGCGGCTCCGCTTTCCGGGTGAGCAGGGGACCGCGCACACCGGCGTGATGCTCCAGGCGGTCAGCGACGAGATCGCCGCCGCCGCGGAACCGCTC
>Ga0208717_1000805_pt1 | contig 10484 bp, 12 predicted proteins | sample NGESurF53shallow_FD_184489 | JGI IMG/M metagenome (GOLD analysis project Ga0208717, IMG submission 184489) | Arctic peat soil microbial communities from Barrow, Alaska - NGEE Surface sample F53-3 shallow (SPAdes) | ecosystem: Environmental > Terrestrial > Soil > Wetlands > Peat ... | reverse complement strand
GGAGATTTGGGTAAAACAGGATTTGAATAAACGCATTGTTCATTGCCTCTTCTGCTTCTTCGCCTAATATAGCTTTGCATTTTTCTTCCCAGTTTACAAAAAGCATTTCTTCATAACGATCATCTTCCGGAGATAAAAAAGTATAATTTCCTTTCTCGTTTTTGAGGCCGCAAACTACCGGCGACAGAGGCTTTAAAATAATTTCTGTTTCATTATTCTCAAGATGCTCCAATGGCGATGTTAGCGATTCTACCTGCGCAACTGTAAAATGAGCTTTGCTTTTTTGATCGGCAATAGGTATCACCTGCGACATAAATAATCCTTTGATAAATGTTTCTGCCGCCTTCGCCAAATGAAAGCACACAATAATTTCTATTTTATTGGACAATAAAAGCAACCGGTCGCCTTCAATTTTAAAAGGGCATTTTATATCAGAAAATGTAAACAGTTTGAAACCTTTGCCATAGCCTTTTTCATGAAGGAATGCCGAATATTCCGCATCGGCATTTTGCAATACTTTATAGATGGCTGATGCCAGCGGATATTGGTAATTGATTGGGATAAATTGGTTTTGTTTCGCGTTGGTTAATGTCAATAATAATCTCACAAAATCATTTTGGCTTTTAAAAAATATTTTTATAACCAGGTTGTGTGAAAAAATAACGAGAATTAAAAGATCAATTCTACAATAGTTAAACAAAACTGTGGTTAAAGAAGAAGTTTCGCAATTGTAAACTACAAGGTAATATTTTTATACAATATATTTTATTGCATACAATTTTAAATTATTTCTTATATTCAGTTAATGGGTGAGTAAACAAGAATTTTAAAAAATAAAAGTTTTTTTCTAACAACTAAGAAAACTCACGTACAAAAGCAAATAGCCACTCCTAATAATTTTCTTAATGAAAAATAAGAATCTTCTTTATTTCTTCGGTTACTATAAAAAAAATTAACGTTAAAGCTCAAACGCAAACACCTTTAAAATCAAGTTATTGCAAAAAAATATAAACCCTTCCTATTCCTTCGTTTATTCCAATTAAACATTCCCGTAAATGCAATTATTTCGTACATGATATTTTTGGAATAAAATCCCTCTTATTTTTCCAATTACTGCAAGGATAAAGAAGTATATCGGTTAACCACAAGAAGTACTATATGAAATACAAAACAGATTTAATAGCAACTTTGGATGAATATGGCATTAATCCGAAACCCTTCAAAACATCCTCATACTATTTCGACAATATTGGAAAACTAATTTAAAATTCTAAAAGATTCAGTTCTTCTAATCGTATAGCCATTGTTTCAACTGAAACGCCGAAAATTTCAGAAAGAGATTTAAAGGGCTTCCCCGCATACAGTTCCAAAGAAGCTACCAATCGCCCTAATCCTCGAAGATTTTGGCATTTTTCTCTCAAAAACAAAATGCTTTTTGCTCCAATAGCAGTTGCTGAATTTTCATTTATCTTAAACTTTTCTATTTCAAAAAGTTGAAAGAAAGTTTCTTCAACAATTTTTCCAGGCATCAAAAAATAGGCTGCAAATTTATCCGCTTGAAATTCCTCCGTGCTTCTTGGAAGGGTAAGAGAACCGTCAATGGGTTTGTCACGATGTAAAACTGTCTGTCTATGTAAAATCGCATGCCCAAGTTCATGAGCAGTAGTAAAATTCTGTGTGTCTAGGGGATACCGACGAGAAATTTGAACTGTCTTCTGGCTTTTATCGATTAATCCTGCAATCTCAAACCTCACACCTTCCTGTTCATAAATTCCCAGATTATTTGATAAAAGAAAAGTGTAGCCCATTACTTTTTTTAAAACTATTTCTGGTTTCAATAACTCCATTGGATTTTGAACGTTTTGATTTTTCCAAATCTTATCACGTTGCAGCCATAGGGTATTTTGTAGCTGTCTTACGATTTCTTCAATTTCGGAATTTGAACGAATTGATTCAGCAAGATTACCACTTTGAAATTTACGTATACTTCTTTCATACAGCCTATTTTCATTTGATTCTTTTTCAAGAATAGCAAGCTTTTCACTTGTGAGGGATAAAAGTTGATTATATTTTGATTTTATACTTCTCTTGACTTCCCTCATTTTTTCTGTTTCCTGATCAAATGGCAGGGAGACCAGGTTTAATTCAATTATGCAAAGACAACTTGCGATGGCTGAAACCGCACTATTTAATGCAACTCCGGAATCGCCTCGGGCAGATTTAAATCCATGATCAAATATGAACATGGCAAAATCCGCAAGTTTAAGGCATAATTCAGCAATTCTGAGGGGAGTTTTAGTAGAAATTTTCAGTGCCTCTCGTGCTTCCTCTGATAAAATTCTTTTTTCATGCGGATTTACTTTTTTATCCCGCTGCTCCCGAAGATTTATTACTTTATCAAATTGTTCAGAATCCGTCTGAAACAATCTTTCCAATTCGTTATAAATAGGTTCTATTTTATTTTTGATGATCTGGAGCTTAGGAATGTATACCAAATAATTCTTTCTGTGTTTTTCATCATTGGTAAGATCTATAACAGTACGTAGCATTTGTGCGGACAACATTCCTTGCATTGCGGAAGCACTTCCAGAACCAGGTTTATGATTACCAGCGCCAAATTTTTCTAAAAGCTTACCAGTAGCTATATCCATCAATTTTTCGACCATCTACAAATTTACAATTAACAGATTCATTTATTTAATTTTTAACCACAGAAATTTTGCAGTGATTTACAGCCACATTCGTACCTCTTCGGGTGTTTCGTCCTGTATTCTTTTGCAACTTTACTTCTCATGTAGATATTATCGCCTTTGGTAGCGTTTTTATGGATTTATCCTATTTGTAAATACTTCATAAAATCCGTTTCTTTTCTGGGCAAAAAGAAGCCCTTGATACAATTGAGATTTCTTATACAAATTTGTATATGGCTTTTTTCGAATATTCCAGCACCTTCAAATGCAGGACCTCCTTCTGTAAACATTCCACGTGTGGAGTCAAAAATCTTATAATCGGTATGGCCTACGGCATTTAATTGGTCTTTTGCCTGCTTGTATATCTCATTATGCATAAACTCAATAACAGAACAATCCAATTCCCTTAAAATTTTATCTTTATATTGATCAGTTGGAAGATCTTTATTTTTAGGTAAAGGCCATCCTGCCTTGCTATAGGCAGCAGCCATTAATTGATAATAATGCTGAATTGTTTTAATGTATTTGGTATCTAATAGATCACAACAGTAATTGAGTTGTAAAATAGCACCAATCACAGCAGCCTTTTTAATTTCACCTCTTATTTGTTTATCCTCAGCCCATTGCGATGCACGCTCATAATTGTTTTCCCAGAAATACATACCGTGGCCAAGCCAATCAAACTTCTCCTTGCTTACTTTTATTTTATCAGGTTGGTTTAGTAATTTAAGGCGTGTTTCTTCATCACAGCCATGAAAGCCAATAATTAGATTTGGTTTTGCATCATACATACGCAATTATTATCTTGTAACAGCTCGTTCAAGATTCTTATAATGTTTGGTGTATTTGCCATTCTTGTTCAGAATTCCCGCATCTACCAATTTGCGGCGCGCTTCTTCTTTGGTCATAGTGCCTACCCGTTCAAGCTCCTTTTTAGCCAGGTCATTAATTAGTTTTAAATCTTTTTCACTCATAATTACGAAGATAAGAAAATTAGTACGATGGAGAAATTAAGGTTTTCCTGGTTTTATTTATCTTAAGGTTTTATTAGAACTCCTTTTAGAAATACATTTCCCCCTTATTTCTTCATTTACTACAAATTCAAATCGGCATACCAATTCTTGCACAAACTCAATTGCTCCTTCTTACTACGTCTATAAAAAAGAATATAATTCCTAGTTTATCCGGCTATCTTATAAGCCGTAAAAATATACAAGCAGTCATGACTACACTCAGTTATTAATTTCCAAGCCAGTTATTATAGCGCTTGTAACACAGACAAGTCAGCATGGTAATTTTCTTTTTTTAAATAATTGATCCACATGGAAATTTTTATAATTTAAGGTGCGCCGTGCTTATGGAGCGATTTAAAAAGGTTCGTGAATCTCTGGTCATTTTTACTGTTTACTGTTTTTGATTCTTTTTTTAAGAGCTCAAAACCAGTAGGTAAATCAAAGTCCTGCGAGGAAATACCAACGACTTCAGCATTTTTAATGATGAATCGTTCAATAGCCGGATTAATTTGAATAAAATAATGGTGTCTTATTTTATGTTTATGCAAAATCAAGGAACCGCTTGTGCATATTTCATCAAACTCTTTCAAGTAATCTACTTCATGTTTATCTCTGTCAATTATGCCCAAAGCAAAACGGTCAGTGAATCTTTGCTTCATTACTTTTGCTACAGTGCCACATCCTTTCTGGTGGTTGTATTGCCCTGTGGGAGGCACCAGCGTTTCTATCAGGTTGGTATCAATAAAACATTCCGGAATGATAGAATGGTCCATTAAACAAAACTTTCGCTGTTAGTAAATAAGTCTACCCCATTCTGAAATATATCGTGTAATTCTTCACCGGAAAGTTGCCTTAATTTTGTTTTATAATTTTCGTAATGCACAATGAAAACGGCAAGTTCCTCCCGGGCATTTTCCACCAGGTCATTTAATATGAATGGACTATGCGTTGCTACAAAAAATTGATTATCCTTTTTATAGATCATTTCCTGGGTGATATGAGACATAAACGGAGGAAAGGAATGGGCTTCCGGTTCTTCAAATAATATAACACTATCAGTATTGGAGCTTATTGCGGTTTTGAAGAAAATTATCCTTTGGAGAGTATCCGCAGTGGAATTATAAGGAATAATAAAAATTTCTTTGTTTCCTTTTTGAATAATTTTCATTGACTGGCTGCCTTTTTCGAATACAATATCCAACCCGTACGCTTTAAAAAGAGAAGCTACTTCTCTTTTTAAATCCGGATAATTTTCTATAATTGAAAAAAGATTATATCCATATGGGGGAATTAAATATTTTGCATGAGATTTTTTAAAAACCACATTGGTTTTAAAATTGTAGCGCTTAACAGGAGGCTCAAAATATTTATGATTGGAAATTCCTTTTACATTTAGCTTCTCATCTATCTTAATATTGTTGTATGAATCACCAAAAAAATCAATTACTGCCTTCAACCCCTCTTTGGGATTATACCCCATTGCACATTTTCCTATATTAGTTCTAATGGTAGTGTCAAGCCTTGTATCTCCATTATAAAACAATTCACCTTCGTTCTCAAGCCTGATAAGATTAGAAAGCTTTTTGGATGAGTTTTCTTTTAAATACGGAATAGAAAAAATTGAAAGCGCTTCAATTATATTGGTCTTGCCCACATTTGGCCTTCCTATAAACAGGTTTATCCTTTTGCAGTTTTCAATTGCACAATCCCTGATTGATTTAAAGTTTGTAATGTGAATATTTTCAATAAAATTTGTCATTCCTTCTTTTTTGAACCTTCATCAGCTTATTTGCTAATTACTCTTAGCCTTTATATTCGCTTTCAGTGTTTATAACTTTATTTCCCTTTCTTCAATATCTCTAAAAATTTATCTGCGTTGATTATGTTAACAACAGGAAATTCCAACTTCTTTGCTTCATTAAAATGTGCATCGTTAGTTACCAAAAAATCTGTATTGCCAGCAACTGCTGCATCGAAGAATTTATTATCATCAGGGTCGACAAGAATGGCATTCCAATTATAAAAAATACGCTGATAAATTACATCGGGAGACTCAACGAAAGATTCCAGTACCAAATCTGCAATGCCGGGTGCGGCATGTTCAATAAGAATTTCTTCATATTCGTGTAAAATATCTTCTGATACAACAACTTTATATAGGCCTTTTACAAAAGCCTGCCATATTAATTTATACCGGCTGTGTTTACCTAAAGCCACCAGCAAAACATTTGAATCTAAAACAATCCTCATTACAGCTATTTAGAAGATTTTGAGCGGAAATGTTCTGTGCTTAATTTTTCATAGGTTTCCTCAGTAATATTATTTTCTAATTCCCACTTATCGGTAACATCTTCAATTTGCTTAGCCAGAAGCTGTACGGCCAGCCTGCGCATTTGAACAAAATCTTCCTCAGGCAGTGGTTTCTTTAATAAGCGCAGCATCAAAACCTGTTGTTCATTCAAATGCGGATTATTTAATACTGTTTCCATATTTACTTTTTATCTTTCTCAAAAATACACATTTTCTCATACACATTCTTCAAAACAAAATGCCCTTTTTTAAGGGCAGGCGTAATCATTAAACCATTATTCAATTATTTTCCTTTTTTCAAATGTTCTACTTGTTCCGCTAAACTCGAAACAGCTTTTGTAAGCGTTTCTATAACTTAGTTTTCTTTTTATCCTCCTTTATAAATTATAAAACTGTTTTTTCCCTGTTAAAAAATAAGAATCCTCTTTATTCCTTCGTTTACTAAAATTAAATCAGTATAACATTCATCCACAAACGTAATTATCCATTCAAAATAATTGGAATAGAAATCTCCCCTGTTTCTCCGTTTACTGCGAAACCAAACGTTATAACAACCATATAATACCAGGTAGAATTCAATTAAGCACAATCCTTGAAACAGGCTTCAATCCCTTTTGGACAATCACTCTTTCCTGTGGTGAATTTTTTAAGATATTGTAACCACCTGATTGCACCCAGTAAAAAGCGGGCTTATTTTTTGATTTCAAATTATTTAATTCAGGGGCATTCTTGCTCAACCAATCAATTAACCATTGGAATTTTCTTAAAACAGTGCGAACCTCACCCGTATTAGCCGAATGCACTTCCATAAAAAATACTTCTCCTTTATAATCGAATACATAATCCCACCGATTGCTATTAGGATATTTTTTCAGAGTGCATTCGTCAATCTCAACACTCCCTCCACACTCCAAAGGATTTTGTAACACAATTTTATTTTTGTTTTCTCTCAATCCCTGTAAACCTTTCTGGTAGCATTCTTTAATATCCTCTGTAATCAGTACAACCTGTTTAAAGGTTTTTCGTTTTGAGTCTTTCTTTTTAGATCGCATTGGCCACTAATTTAGAAACTATATCTGATGCTTTGCTACCAAACTCTGATAAACCACCCCAATTAGAAACGGCCTTATCTTCTGATCCCGCATCTAACGAAGAAATATCTTTGACCGCCGCACCGTCCTTCTCAAGATTAAAATAATAAGTATTGAAACTTTTCTCTTGTATAACGGTCTTAAATACTTTTTGTAATGATTCGCTCTTAGGAAGAGAAAATAATTCAAAAAGATCATTTGGAGTGCCTTTGTATTCCTTCACATACTTTAATGCCCAGGCTAATTCTAACAATACAGGAGTATGAGTGGATACAATTACCTTATATCCCCGTGCAATCAGTTCAAGAAATACAACCATAATTGATTCTATGGCCCTGGGGTGCAACCCCATCTCTGGCTCTTCAATAACCACCCACTTAATATTATCTCGCAGTGATACTTTTGAAGAAGGTATTAAATGATAAAACGATAATAGTAATGGCATAAATTCCTTCTGTCCTGCACTCCATGTCATAAACGGTAATCTGCTGTTGCCGACCTGCATTATGAACCGCTTCTTTAAACTACTATCATCAGACATTATTTCGCCGCCATGGAATATGCTATTATCCAACATCTTTCTTAGTGGTTCTTTTATTCTTCCTGGTTTTGGAAATACCTTTCCCTGTGCTCCCATAACTTTGGAAGTTTCCTTTTCCATCAATAAGCGCACTGTTTCACTGAATTGCTTTAATACAAATGGATCGCCAATATCAAAAGTGCCAAATGCTCTTGGCCATCCCTGTGACATGGTTACTACCCGTTGTGCCGGAACATAAAAAAGTTGCTCGTTTTTTGCTTGATCGAGACTATTCTGCTTTGTTGACAATAATGAAGATGTTGTAAAAACCTCTTCATTAAATTTTATTTCTGTTTTCTTTGTCCAGATGGATGACATTGCCTCACCAAAAAACAGTTCCAGTAATTTATCTTTATCTCTGCCCCAATCGTAATTGTTTAAATGTAATACTGCCGGAATATTTTCTTTATCAATAATTAACTTAATTAATTGAAGGAGAATACTTTTACCGCTTGCTTGTGGGCCTACCAATAAAGTTAAGTCTCCAAAATTTATATCAGCATTTGCTATTGGGCCAAAATTTTTAACCTTTAAATTTTCCATTGCGATAGTGATTATTCCATTTTATATGGATATTACAATACTTTATATGATGTGTTGCTTTTCTATGAACTAAGGATTCTTTATTTTTTTAATCCTGTTTTTTTTGCTGGTTTTTTAGTTGCTATTTTTACAACATTTCTTTTAACCCGAGTGTGAATTTTTTTTAATACTTCTTTATCTTCCTGAATTATATTGATAATAATATTAGGATCAATATTTATTGCATAAGAAAATCGAAGTATTTCAAAAGCAGAGAAGGTTTCAGGATGTGCAAGTTTAGAAGCATAACGGCCTTTATTTATCCCTAATGCATCGGCAACTTTACCTGAATGAATATCTTTGATATCATACAGTTTGTCAACGGCCCCCGCTTCGAACATTTTTTTCAGCGCTTTGAAGGCTGTTATTTCTTGGTTAAAATTCTCTTTCCAATCAGACATTTCGTAATCACTTTTGTTCAAAGTGAATAAATTGTGTAAATAATTATTAAAAAAGTTACACTTTGTATAAAATAGTTACTAAGTGTAATACTTTTGTACTATATTTGTAATGTGAATAGGTAAACGTCAGTAGAACTTGGAGCAATACTCTTAGATTTATTGATAAAACTGAGTCTCTCTCGTACAGTGCCGCCAAGTAGACCACGAGAAGGCAAGTAGCATGCCCATTCCTATTGATTTAATGTATCTATAAGATATATTTGCTTTGGGGTGGGCTTTGCTTAAGTCTTTTGTGGTCGGTTTAGCTTGTAAAAGTTAAACCCAGTTCCTGGCGGTACTGTGCAAAAGCTGCGAAGCCCATCCTTTAGTTTTATTACGGATTCCAGCCATTTGAGAGGCTTCCAAATTAAAAGTTTATGGAAGTCATCATACTATTAAGGCCTAACATTTTAATTCAAGGACTTATCTTCATTGTTGGTGGTGATTTATTAAGCCACAGTAATGAAGAGAAAGGCTGCCCTGCGTGCATTTTTAAACACCGGTCTTCATTCCAATATATATCAAAATCAGCATCACTGTTTCTTTCCGGCCGCATCACACTAAAAGTAATTTTCTATTATTTTAATAATTACCTTTTCAAAATATATAAATACCCCAGCCCCCATTTTGAAAAACCAACCGGTTCATTTATTCATTGTTACCGGCATGCTGTTCTTTTTCTTCACCTGAAACAATGGTGCATCAACAATAAGGCAGATAGCCTTATTCAAGTCCATTACGCAGAGAAGCCGCGGAACCCGGAGTAATCAATCTAATTTTCGTGTATGCATTATTGTTATACACTATTCTGACAGCGCTCTTTTTTAAGTTCTCATGTGTAAAAAAGGTGCAAATGGCTGCCATGTAATCGAATACAGGCAGCCACTGTTAGCATTTGTTCTAATCATTTTTTTAATTACCAAAATAAGTTTCATGAAATATATAATAGGGTTATTAGCCATGCTTTTGCCCATACTCGCCGGTGCGCAACGGCCGCCCATAAAAGCGTTTACAATAGGGGATATGGTGCCGGATATTACATTAAATCACCTAATCAATTATAAAACAAGTATAATAAAAATATCATCCTTTCGGGGTAAGCTTCTTATTCTTGATTTCTGGGCCATCTGGTGCTCCGGTTGCATACACGAATTTTCCAAACTGGATTCATTGCAAAAGCAATTCGGTACCAACTTACAGATCCTCCTGATTAATGAAGAGGGAGAAAAAAGCAGCACTGAAAATCAAAAGAAGGTTAAAGCATTTTTTGTACTACAGCAGAAAAAACACAGTGGCTCATTTTCCTTGCCATCAACTCTCAAAAGAACTGAAATTCTCGATCAGTTATTTCCTCATGTGTTTATTCCGCATTTCGTGTGGATAGCACCAGATCAAAAAATTATTGCCATCACATCGGGAGAAGAAATAACACGAAAAAATATTGAGGCAGTTTTAAAAGGAGCTCCGTTGAAAATGGCTGCAAAAACCGACACTTTTCCATCTCACCATCAAAATTAATTACCATGAAAATAAAAAAAATTTCTACCACTGCTTTTGCAGTATTAATGTCGGGTATGCTCCTGGGCCAGGTAACCAATTCCGGTGCACGGGTATCTGGTAAAGTCGTTTCTGCAGCGCAGGAAGATTATCTTCAAAATGCCACGATACATTCAATGACCAGTGGGCTTACCACCACTTCTAATGAATCGGGCTCCTTTTATCTACAGCTGGCGCACCTTCCAGACACCCTTGTTATTTCTTACGTTGGTTACCAGCCT
>Ga0208717_1000803_pt1 | contig 10489 bp, 7 predicted proteins | sample NGESurF53shallow_FD_184489 | JGI IMG/M metagenome (GOLD analysis project Ga0208717, IMG submission 184489) | Arctic peat soil microbial communities from Barrow, Alaska - NGEE Surface sample F53-3 shallow (SPAdes) | ecosystem: Environmental > Terrestrial > Soil > Wetlands > Peat ... | reverse complement strand
CGGCGAGGACCGAGCCGCCGAACAGCGCGAGCCCGCCGGCGACGTATCCCAGCATCATCATGACCACTGCGGCCAGCAGGGCCACCGGCACGGCCGCCACCAGCAACAGCGCGAGCAGCGTCACGGCAATCATGGCCTTGGCCGACCTGTCCGGCGTCCGCTCTGCGTACCAACCGGTCATCACGCTCACCTCTCAAGGCCCGGAGCCCGTCAACGGCCCGCGCCTACCCGAACAACACGATATGTCGTGTCCCCTACGGTCAACGCGCCCCTCGATCAGAATCATCCCGCGACCGTCCGGCGCGCTGACGGCGGCCGAACACCACCGCGCCACGCGGCAGATGAGGGTGCTTCCTAGCCGCGCCCCTTGAGCCTGGAGCACGCTGTAGGCGTGATACCGGCTGAGCCCGCCGTCATTATCAAGCCTCCTCGTGGAGGCCTCGTGTTCGTAGTGGCCTGGATCGGCTTCCTTTGCCTGCTGATGGTCCTGGGCTCGATCGGCGGGCACTCCGCGCGGGGCCTCTTCCTTGTATTCATCTGGCTGCCATGGCTGGTGCCGGTCATGCTCGCAGCGCGATCACGTGTCACTATCGCCGGCGACACCCTGACCTATCGCAGTCCATTACGGGTGCGCACCTGGCGTCGCGGCGAGGTCCAGAACTTCGAGATAGCTTCAGGCCGCCGGTCGTCCAGGACACGCCAGATCCAGATGCACACCACTGACGGCGAGTGGGTCTCCTTTGCGATCACGGCCAGATCCTGGCCGCAGAACACGGCGCAGGTCGGCCGCTGGTACGCCGCTCTGGAGAACTGGCGACTCGGTGACAGCCAGCCAGTCCCGGACTGAACTCGCGGTCGCGGCATGACAGCGCGGTTGGTTCGGCTGGATGAGGATGGCTGGCAGAACGGCGCCGGAGCTTTGGTGCAGCGTCAACACCAGAGCGGCGAAAGCTGTCATCGTAGGCGCCTTGCGCCGAAGGTGTTGAGAAAGGCTGCCAATGTGTTCTGGCCCTCATCGGCTTCGGGCTGCTGCGGCGACGGCGCTCGTCCTCGCCGGCCTGCTGGCGCCAGCTGGATGTGCCAGCTGGGCAGGGTGTATCGGCGCGGGAAAGACAGTAGTCCTCGAACGCGGGCAGCGCCCGCCACACCGGCCCGTTGTGCGTGAGGTAGAGACGGGCGCGGGTGCTGCGGGAGATCCCGCCTGGGCAGCACCGGCACGCCACCCCCGTCCTCCGAGGCTGGCCGCCGCGGCTGGCTGGACACCACAAGCGGGGGCACGGTACAACGCCACGCAAGGCTTCTGGCATCGCGCTGGATTCGACACCCAAGCGATTACCAGGCGGCTCTTTCATCACATCAGCGACACGCCGTTACGTCCCGGGACGATCCAGGTTTCCCGGCCCGCGGCCATGACCCGTTCTCAAGCGGGCCCTTAGGCACTCAATACGCCCGGCGACTCGTCGGGCCTCCGCGCCGTCAGCCCCTCGGGCAGCTGCTCATGAACGGGACCAATGGGCTCTCCGCATGGCCCTTCGCCCGGTGATCTCCCGGAGAGAATCCTGGCACGATCAATATAGGCCAAGGTTGGCAGTCGCGTGGCGTCGTGAATGGCCCCGTGAACCAGACGAATAGAGATGTTTACCATGAGATCGTCCCCGATCACGGGCCAGCGGATGCTGGCCGCGTGCTCCCTTACCTCGATCGCTTTGCTCGGAGGCGCTTGCGGCTCCAGCGGAACCCCTGCGCCGGTCAAGACGGTCACCGTGACGATCAGGCCGTCAACTTCGCCGATACCGACAGTGGCGGCCTCTGCCGGGCCGTCGCCGTGCCTGACCACGGATCTGCGGCTGACCGTCGGCGCGTCGGACGGCGCCGCCGGCACGATCTATTACCCACTCGATTTCACCAACGCCTCCACCTCGGCGTGCACGCTGTATGGCTACCCGGGAGTTGCGTTTGTCAGCTCCCCCGGCGGCAGTCAAGTAGGCGCACCCGCCGGGCGCGGCAGCAACTCCGCGCCAGCGCTGCTCACCCTGGAGCCTGGCGCGACCGCACACGCCACGCTGGCCGTCAGCGACGTGCTGATCGGCAACAACTGCCTGCACCATCAGGTAGAGGTGAACTGGGTACAGGTGTACCCGCCCGACCAGTACACCGCACTATCCGCGTCACTGAGCCGGCAGGGCTGCGCTGACAAGTCACTCGTGACCATGAAGGTCGGCACCGTCCTCAACGGACCGTGAACCGACGGGCCGAAGATCGAACCGGCTACCAGGCCGAAGCAGCGAGGTCTTAGCGCCGGCGGCAGCTTGCACCTCCAGAACCGCAAGGCTACGGCGCATCAGCCCCCAGGAGATCGCCCCATCCGCGGGCATACACGCCATCACACACTCGGAAAGCATCCGCGCCTGAGCGTTGCCGCAGGTCAGAGAAGTCAAGATGAGGCGCAGACAGCGCCATGGCACTCCCTCTCTTCCTGCGGTTCGCGCAGGTGAGAGGGCTAGCTGATGCTACGAAACCGAGTGGTCAGGGGCGGGGTCGAACCGCCGACCTTCCGCTTTTCAGGATTAGGGTCCGCGATCCGCGAGGATGCAGGGTCGTATGTCTCGGCCAGTCGTAGACGGTGGCAGCTCCGCCGTGGACTCCCGTGGACGAGCATGGATGAGACCAAAACTGAGACTGAGTCCGCGCTAGATGGACCGCCTCCCGGACCGCCGTCTGTCGCTTCTCGCTCCGGTCCTGCTCGCAGAATCGGACACAAACTCACGGGAAGTCGGTGGGTCGCACCCACGACCGCTGGATAAGCGGATTATGAGTCCACTCGCCCACCAGCCTCCAGCAAGCCCTCTTAACTGCGCTAACGGCTAGCTCTTCATGCACAGGGCAGGTCACTTGACCGCGTATTTCCCACGGCGGTGGTCTGTGCTAGTGGATTACGGGCAGGCCGGGGTCGTAGTGGGGTAATGGTTCTCGCAGACCCAGAGCAGGTCGCCTGCCGGGGCCTGGACGCGGTGCAGCCCCCCGAAGGCGCGCACTTGGTCGTGTTCGAAGATAATGGCCCGCAGGGCCTGCAGTGCCGCACCTTCGGCCGCGGTCAGCTGTCCCGTCTTCTCCCCGAGGCTGTCTTCTGCTCGCGTCTCCGCCGTCGCGGGCAGGTCGGCTACGACGGTCTGCATGGTCGCCAGGTGGGTCTGCGCGCTGCCTTGCTGGGCTGTGGGCAGGCCAGCGAGTTCGGCGCTCCGCAGCGCAACGTCCGGATCGGCGCCTACCGGGTCATGGTCTGGAACCACGACCTGCTCCCCGCGCTCACCAGCGGCTTCGCCCGCGGGTGCGGCCCCAGGTGGCGCCGCTGAGCGACCAGCGCCGCCGTCCGGGCGGAAGCTCAGCCGCGGCGGGACCCAGTCAGAGGATGCCGACGTCGACGGCCTGCCGGGTGCACGGGATGACCTCATCCGGCATGGCCGGCAGGCAGATCGTCGCCTCGAACCCGAGGACCCGAGCAAATCCGACTTCTCGACCACATCGTCAAGGGATATCAAAGAATCATCCACGGTTACGTAAGGATCGATGCTTCCGCGCCAGCAGGGCGGCCGCGAGCACGAGGAAGGATCCCAGCCGGGTGGCGGAACCCGAGGACAGCCGGGCCATGGATCCGAGACCGCGCCAGGCGGCCCGGGCGGGATCGGCCTGCGCACCGGCGGCGACGGGGCAGTCCGGCTGCCGTGGCCTGGCCAGATTGAGGGGAGGCGAGACCTCCGCAGCGCTTCTCCTTCGCGGTGTCCAGGGCGCCGGGCAGGCCAATGGGCTCAGCCTCGGCCCACCAGCAGGCTCCCGGGCCGGACCGGCACCTGCATTGTGCCCACGGTGGGGCCATCCGTCGCCCCGGGCCCCTGCCGACTGGGGACGGAATTGGCTGGGCTCGGGACAGTGCCAGACGGAAGCCGCAGACAACTGGATACCGTGTGATCGTGAGCGAAGCCACCGCGATCCGCGGCCGGCGGCCGCCAGGAGCCGTCTGGCTCCTCGTCGGCGTGGCCCTGCTAACCGCATCAGTGGTCGTGTACTGGCGAATCATCGCGATCTACCCGGGGCTGTGGACGCATACCGACGAGTGGGTGTACCGGGCCGCGGGGGCGCTCATCCGCCGGCACCCTGCTGCCCTCTACCACCGCCGCATGGGCTCCCCGGGGCACTCCAAGCTCCCGTTCACCTATCCGCCGTTCGCGGCCCTGGCGTTCGCCCTGGGTAGCCCGGTGCGCTTCAGCATCTGGCAGATCGCGCTGGTCGTCCTGGACGTGATCTTGCTGCCGGTCATCACCTATGCCTCGCTGCGCATCTCCGGGCAGCGCGGGCCGCGCGGTGCCGCCGTGGCTCTGGTGCTGGCGGCCATCGCGCTGTGGCTCGAACCCGTCTACATGACGATGAACTTCGGCCAGATCAACCTGATCCTGCTCGCACTGATCATCGTGGACTTGGCCTTGCCCGACTCCAGCCCGTGGAAGGGAATCGGCATCGGCATAGCAGGCGGCGTGAAGCTGACCCCGCTCATCTTCATCCCGTATCTGCTGGCCACCCGGCGCGTCCGAGCCGGGCTGGTCGGCCTGCTCAGCTTCGCCGCCACGGTCGGCATCGGGTTTGCTGTCCTTCCGGCCGCGTCGCTGGACTACTGGGGAGGCAGGTTCACGCAACCAGGCGACCTGCCCAACCGGGTGCAGAACCAGTCCATCAACGGCATGATGCTGCGGCTGATCCCCGGTTCCACTGCCGCGCACGCGGCCTGGCTGGCGCTGGCCATCGTCGTCGTGGTGGCCGGCCTGGCAACCGCGGTGGCCGCGAGCCGGCGGGGCCTCGAGCTACTCGGGATCATGCTGTGCGCGGTTACCGGGCTGCTGGACTCGCCGATCTCGTGGAGCCATCACTGGGTGTGGGTCGTGCCTGCTCTCGCGCTCATGGCGGCCGGCGCCAGGCGCGGCGGAGCCGCCGGACAGACCCCAGCGGTCCGCCCGCGGGACTGGGCCGGGCGCGGGCTGGGCGCCGGAGCGATCCTGGCCGTGTTCGCCATGTGGCCGGCCCCGGTAGGCCGGCTGGGCCGGGCGACGCACCTCTTGCTCCCTATCGGGAGCCTGCGGCTGGCCATTAACGACACCGGCCATGGATACCTCGGGCATGCCTGGTACTTCCTGCTGCACAACCTCTACGTGGTGGCCGGGCTCGCGGCCATCGCCGGCGCGGCCGCATACCTGTGGGCCACCCGGGCCCGGGCGAGCCTGGCGCGGCCACCCGCCCCGCAGACAGCTGGTGATCAGGCCGTGCCCGTGCCGCAGCAACACCTGTTCAGTGCCCGGCCGCGCCGAACACCGGGCGCACGCCGCGGTCACCGCGGCCGAGTAGTACCCGGAGAGCGACCATGACGGTGGGAGATCGTGACCTGGACAGCGAGGCGCCGTCCGGGCCACCCGGCGCCGTGGCCCCCGGCCGCACTGACCAGGCCGCGGCCCCCGGCGGGACAGGCGACACCGCGGCCGCCGGGCCGACCCGGCGGCCGTGGTGGATATGGGCCGCCCCGTTCGCCGCTCTCTTCGGCGTCCTGCTCGTCCGCAACCGCTTCCTGTTCAGCACCCGGCTCTACGAAGGCGGCGACTCCGGGGCCAACTCGATCCTGATCGAGCAGGCCAAGCGGTTCACCCTGCTCGTTGGCAACTACTCGCGGGAGGGCTTCCACCACCCGGGCCCGGCCTACATGTACGTGCAGGCCCTCGGGGAATGGCTGGCCCGCGACGTCGCGCGTGTGGTGCCCACCGACTGGAACGGTCAGCTGATCGCTATTTTCGCCCTGAACAGCGCGTTCGCTGCGATCGCCGTGGGCATCGTCTACGGCTGGACGCGTTCCGTCCGCGGCGCGGCGGCCTGCTTCCTGGTCGTCGCCGCCTTCATCGCCGTGCATCCCCCGTTCATCAACTCGGGATGGATGCCCTACATGTACGTCCCGACGTTCTTCGTGTTCGCCCTGGCGGCCGCCTCGGTCGCGGCCCGGCGCGCCGACGACCTGTGGGCGCTGACCTTGTCCGGCTGGTTCCTCATCCACGGGCAGGCCAGCTTTCTGTTCTTCGTGCCGGTGATCACGGTCTCGGTGCTCGTGGCGGTGTGGTGGCCGCACCGGCGTTCGCCCCGGGCTGCGGCCCGCAGATTCTTCCGCGACTACCGGGGCGCCTGGATATCCACGCTCGTCATCAGCGCGGTTTTCCTCCTGCCTATCGCCGTCAACCTGGTCCTGCACTGGCCCGGCGACCTCGGCAAGTACTTCGCCTACGGCAACTCCTCGGCAGCCGGCGGGCACGGCGTCCGGCAGGTCGTGCGCTACGCGCTGTGGTTCTGGTGGCCGCACCAGCAGGCCTGGGTGGTGCCGCTGGTGCTCTATGCGATCGCGATCGCGACCACGGTCACGCTGGCCCGTGATCCGCTGCGCCGCTTCCTGCTGGCCGTGCTGGCCATCAACGTCGTGGTGTCGCTGGCGTTCGTCTTCTTCGCCGCGGTGGGCATCGACGTCCTGGCTGACTACTACATCGGCTACTTCTACTGGTCGGTCCCGTTCCTTACCCTGCTCGTGATCGCCGTGAGCCTGGTCCAAGCCGTCCGGCTGACGATGCTGACCCCGGTCATGGTCGCCGGGTGCGTGGCCGCTCTCGCTCTCGTGCCAGGCCTTCGCACGAGCACTCATGACGACATACCCGCCCTACCCGCGGCGGTGGCCACGCTCGCCGCCCGGGCGCCCGGCCAGCCGATCGTCATCCATATCGATCACGCCGCCTGGGTGGACGCCACCGGTTTCCTCGTTCAGGCCGAGCGGACCCATGTCCGGGCCTGCATCGAGCAGCCGTCGTGGACGTTTATGATGACCCGGCAGTTCATCTGCACGGCCAGCGAAAGAGCCCGCGGCGCCCGGTACCAGTTCGTTTCACCCGCATCGCACGCGCGAGCGCCGGTTATCCTCCGTTTCGGCCTGACGGCGGTCACCGCGGCCCGGCCCCGCGCGGGCGGCCAGAACGGCGCAGGCACCGGATAGCCCCGTCATGCCCGGGCCCGAGCATGATCCAATGGCACGCGCTAGTGCGAGCGGAGCGTTACTCCCCGAGACCGAGGCTGGCCAACCCGGGGACGATGAGGCACTTGGCAGAGAGGGTTGTCCCGCCTGAAGCTCTCATCGACGGTCGCCAAACCTTCTTGTGCGAACCATCCGACCGCTTGTTCACGGCCCGGGTAGTAGTGGTAGCCGGCCACGTCCCCCTCGACGATCTCGCCCCGCACTGCGGGCAGCCCGCGGGCGGACAGGCTCTCGAACGCCTGCTCGATCTGCCGGGCGTCCACTTCCTCTACTGTCAGATAGATAAGGCCACCCGCGTCTTGGCCGCCTTGCCCTCGGCGGCCAGGTGCAGTCGGAACGAGCCAATCTCGGGCCGGAACACCCCGGCATCAAGCGGCTTTCGCCGCCGGGGACGAGGTTGCGGGACGGTCATCGTTTTTCTCTCTTCCTGCGATTCCGCGGAGGCGCACGCATACGCGCCTGAGCGTTCCCGCAGGTCAGAGAAGTTAAGAAGAGGCACTTCCGGCGCCATGGCACTCACTCTCTTCCTGCGATTAGCGCAGGTGAGAGGGCTGGCCGATGCTACGAAATCGAGTGGTCAGGGGCGGGGTCGAACCGCCGACCTTCCGCTTTTCAGGCGGACGCTCGTACCAACTGAGCTACCTGACCGTGCCTGACCGCCGTCACGCCAACCACGAGCGGTCTCAGCTAAGCGGTCCTGACGGGACTTGAACCCGCGACCTCCACCTTGACAGGGTGGCGAGCTAACCGGCTGCTCTACAGGACCATCGGTGCCGGCCAGTGGCCGACGGTGCCCCCAACGGGATTCGAACCCGTGCCGCCGCCTTGAAAGGGCGGTGTCCTAGGCCACTAGACGATGGGGGCCGCCGACGGCCGCCGCCGCCGTGACCCTTGGCGCCCGCCGTCGGGGACTGGCCCCAGCATAGGGGACAACCGGCACTCCCGCCAAAGCGTTCCCTGGATGACCCCTGATCCGGGACCTCGGCCGGCCTCCGGGCCGCCCTGGGATGCTCCGCGACCGCGGCTCCGCGACCCCATCGAAACGGCCGTCCAGACTGTCCGTCCAGGAATCCATATCTGTCCCGCAAATCCTCCCACCACGTCGGCCAGGGAGTCCGCGCTGGTCATGACCTGCGTAGCGACGCACGTACGACAAGTACGACCACCGAAAACCAAGACGATCATGCAGGAACCCCTTGCGCATTTCCCGAAAATTCGGCACGGTAGGCAATCGGTTCACGACTCACAGTCACTACTGGCGGTCACCCTACTGAGCCGCGTATGCCCGTATTTGATAACACAGCGTGAAAGAGGTATTGCGTTCCGCTCTCCCGACCCCCCGGACGCCGGAGACACGACGCAGACATCAGCAGAGAAGAGCCGCCCGTGCACAACGGAGAGCACCCCCCGCTTTCCCGGAGGCCGGCGCACACATCGCGGCCGGGCCGGCATCGGCAGGCCGGCGACCACCCGGTGGGCTGCCGCGACGTGTTCGCCATCAGGGAGTTCCGCGCCCTGTGGTCCGCCCAGGCCCTGTCCTGTGCGGGCGACCAGTTTGCCCAGGTAGCCATCGCCTTCGTGGTGTACGCCCGGACCGGCTCGGCGTTCCTGACCGCGGCCGCGTACGCCCTGACCTACCTGCCGCCGGTGATCGGCGGGGCGGTCCTGTCGGGGCTGGTCGACCTGATCCCCCGCCAGCAGATGATGATCATCCTGGATCTGATCCGGGCCGGGCTGGTGGCCTTGATGGCGTTCCCGGGGCTGCCGTTCGCCGGGCTGTGCGCGCTGTTCTTCTGCGCCGTGCTGCTCGGCACCCCATTCTCGGCGGCCCGGTCGGCACTCCTGCCCGACGTCCTGCCCAGGGACAAGTACCCGCTGGGCTCGGTGATCGGGAGCCACACCGCCCAGCTGAGCCAGATCGCGGGCTTCCTGGCCGGCGGCGGCCTGATCGCGGCGCTCGGGCCGTACCGGGCCCTCGCCATGGACTCGCTGTCGTTCAGCCTGTCGGCCGGCATCCTGGCGTACGGGGTGCGGCACCGGCCCGCACCCCCGCAGACCGCCGGCCATCCGTCGTCGTGGGAGATCACCTGGGATGGCGTGGCCACCGTGTTCGGCAGTCCTGTGCTGCGCAACCTGGTGCTCTTCGGCTGGCTGGCCGGTTTCACCATAGTGCCCGAGGCGGTGGCCGCCCCTTACGCGCGTGCTCTCGGCGGCGGCGCGCTGACCATCGGCCTGCTCATGGCGGCCATGCCGAGCGGCACCGTGGTCGGCGGGTTCGTGATCGGCCGGCTGCTGCGCCCCTCGGACCGGATGCGGCCCATGGGCTGGCTGGCCATGCTGTCCTGTGCGCCGCTGATCTTCAGCCTGGCCCACCCGCCACTGCCCGTCCTGATCCTGCTGTGGGCTCTGGCCGGTGCGGGCGGCGCCTACCAGCTGGCGGCCGCCGCGGCGTTCGTCACGGCGCTCCCTGCCGCCCGGCGGGTGCGCGCGTTTGCGGTCGCCCAGACTGGCCTGCTGGCCGCCCAGGGCCTGGGCATCCTGATGGGTGGCGCGGTCGCGCAGCGAGTCGGGTCACCCGGGGCTGTCGCCCTGGCCGGGCTGGTAGGACTGCTGGCCGCGGCGGCCCTGGCCACCGGCTGGCCCCGCTGGCATACGCAGCTGATCACCATGCTGGAGAGCGGGCGGGTGGCCGCCGCCCTCGCCGGGGCCAGCAGCACCACCGCCATGACGGCCTCCGCCGCGACAGCCGTGGCATCGTCCGCCCCGGCCGCGCCTCGGCCCACGGTGCACTGTGCAGCGCCGTCCGCCGGGTCCGGGCCCGCCGAGCCGCCGGTGCTCAACCTCCCGGTGGCCGAGCGCGGCACCGGCCTGTCCGCCTCACCACCGCCACCCGCTGGGACCTGGCCGGCCGACGCCGGCCACCCCGCAGACCCCAGCCAGGCGGCGCAGGCCGGTCCCGTCACGCGGACCGGCCGTGTCCCCGCGAAGAGCGGCCGCCTCAGGTCAGCCCACCGGGCGCCGCGTGACCTGTCCGTGCGCGCTCGGCTAACTGCCACCCGTCTTCTTGATCAGGTTCTCGGCGATCGACGCGCCCTCCCCTTCCTCTGGGATGACGACCCACGCCGCCAGGTATACGAGCGCGAAGACGCCTGCCGTCACCAGGGTGAGAGCGACGAAGATCAGGCGGACCACCGTGGGGTCGATGCCGGCGTACTCGCCGATCCCGGAGCAGACCCCGGCCACGAACCGACCTTCCCGCGTCCGGATTAGCCTCTTATTCCCATTGGCCTCGTTCATGCCCTGATCATCCCCGGAGCGGCGGGGTCCAGACAGCCGAACGCGGCACGCATACGCTGGGCGCGGGAGTTAGTGAATGACCGGAAGGAC
>Ga0208717_1000802_pt1 | contig 10492 bp, 9 predicted proteins | sample NGESurF53shallow_FD_184489 | JGI IMG/M metagenome (GOLD analysis project Ga0208717, IMG submission 184489) | Arctic peat soil microbial communities from Barrow, Alaska - NGEE Surface sample F53-3 shallow (SPAdes) | ecosystem: Environmental > Terrestrial > Soil > Wetlands > Peat ... | reverse complement strand
CGCGACAATCAAGGACCTCGGCGCTGTGCCGCTCCCCGACAATCAAACCGAAACTTAGCGCTTGCCAGCGACAATCACACCAAACATCATCGTCTCGTCGCGATCACAGATTCTCATCCTGATTGCCGCGCTCTCTCATCCAGATTGTCGCGCAATATCCCGGCGCCACTGCGCGGATCCGTGCAACAAGGTCATTGGAGGACGATGCGCGGCGCGGCGACATCATGAGCTATTTCTGGCACAACGTGGGCTTCCGCATGATCGAGGTGAAGCTCAGCGGCAGCTAGGACGTGCAACGGATCATCGCCGACCTCGCCATGAGGACGCTGCAGTTCCGGCACCTGAGCCTGTCCCAGCCGAAGCGCCTGCTGGGCGTGGCCGAGGACCATCGGCGGCTGCTTCGTGCCTATGAGGAGCGGGACAAGGAGGTCGCGATTACCATGTCCCGAGGGCTGGTCATGGCGGGGTATCGATCAATACAGGATTCGGGCTTTGTCGATTCGGTGCGACCGATGCCGGCTGCACCGCCAAGCGAGGAAGAGTGGGACGACGATGCAACCGCTGGTCGATAAGACGAGCGGCGCAACCCATAGTGCGCATTGTCGTTCCAGCGTGACATGCCCACCGGTATCCAAGTGACGATTGCGCGTCGCGCCCCACATCATTGCGCGCCACTACTGGTAGCCTGGCAACGACCGGACGGGATCGGTGGAGTGTCGCGTGCCCGTTGGGCCCGCCGCGTCGGCGGTCAGATCGCGATCGCGTAGGCCGGCCGCCTCGGGTCTGCACCCGCCGCGATCAGCCCGGACGCCGGGTCGGTTCGGATCGCCTCGACCGAGCCGGCGAGCCACGTCCATTCCGGCCACTCGTGCACGCTGTGGCCGAGGCGAGACAGCGCGGCCCGGGTCTCCTGCGGTACGCGCGCTTCCACCGAGAGTCGGCCCGGAAAATACTCGAAAGGCGCGAAGGATGAAGGAAAGCTGTAGCTGGCAACCCGCGGCGCTTCGATCGCGTCCTGTAGATCCATGCCGAAATGCATCACGTTGAGCAGGACTTGCAGCATCGCTTGCACCTGCACGTCGCCGCCCGGCGTTCCGAACGGCATCACGCCGCCGCCACGCTCGACCAGCATGGCGGGATTCGGTGTCAGCCGCGGTCGCTTTCCCGGGGCCACGCCCGACGGATGTCGCGGATCCGGTCGGCTTTGCGATCCGCGCGACGACGGCACGATGCCCAGCCCGGGAACCACCGGTGCATTGTTCGACGAGTCCGAAGGCGTGGCGCTGAACGCGTTGCCCCAGCGGTCCACGACGCAGACATAGGACGTATCCAGCTCCACACGGGGAGTTTCGCCGGTTGCTGGCACCGGGCGATCGACCGGCGATCGTGCGGGCATCTCGCCGAACGCAACATCACGCCGGACGTGCTGCGCGCGGGCTCGCAGCACGTCCGGCGACAGCAGCCAGTCCACAGGCACGTCCACGACGGCCGGGTCGCCAAAGAACTGCTCGCGGTCGGCAAGCGCCAGGTTGAGGCACTCGGCCACAATATGCAGGTATTCCGGGGAATTGTGGGCGAGGCCGTCGATGCCGATCTGCTCGATCAGCAGCGCCGCCTCCAGCAATGTCGGCCCCTGGCACCATGGCCCGCACACGATCAGCTCGTGGCCGCGCCATTGGCGGCTCACCGCCAGCTCCAGACGGGATCGATACTCCGCCAGATCCTGCATCGACATGTAGCCGCCCTCCGCCTTCTGGAAGGCGACGATCTCGCGCGCAATGTCGCCGCGATAAAATGCATCACGCGCGGTTTGCAGACCTGCCGCCCGGTCAACGCCGGGCTCGGCCCGTTCCTGGTCGATCATGTACTGGATGGTGCGGGCGAGATCCGCCTGCAGGAACTTCGCGCCGACCGCCGGAGGGTTGCCGTCCGGCAGGAAGATCGCGGCGTTCTGCGACCAGCGTCGATAGCCTGCCGCACGGCTGGAGATCGACTGCGCGAGCAATGGATAGACCGCGAATCCTCCGGCTGCGAAGCGAACTGCGGACGCGGCAACGTCGCCGAACGTCATGGTGCCGTGCCGCTCCAGCGCGGTGATCCACGCATCCGGCGCGGCGGGCACGACCGTGCGCAGTGCCGATTCCGGAATGCGCCCGCCATGCTCGCGCATGAACAGGTCGGCGGGAAGTGCGCGCGGCCAGCAACCGAGGCCGGCAATCGTCTCCACCTGGCCTTGCGCGGTGCGGATCAAGATCGGCGCCACGCCGGCGAAGTTCACCAGGTCCGGCTGCAGCACGCCCAGCGCGATCCCTGCGGCACACCCCGCATCCACGGCATTGCCGCCTGCTTCCAGGATGGCAAAGCCGGCGGCGGCGGCAAGATAATGGCCCGCCGAGATTGCGTGCCGCGTGCCCTGGATGGTCGGTCTGTGTGACATGGAACTCTCCTAGCTGGGGGCGTTACCCGGCCCACGGGAGCCGCGGTGCCGATTACCGCCGCCGCGGCTCCACCATTTCGAGCCCGGCCAATTTCTGCGCCGCCAGGATGGCAATCAGCGACAGCACGGCGATCAGCGAAGACACCGCGAGTATGGACGGCTTGAAATCGAACTGCATGTCCTGAAAGATCTGCACCGGCAGCGTCGTCCACTTGCCGGTGACCAGGAACAGCGCCATCGGCACGTCACCGAACGAGACGATGAACGCGTAGAACAGGCCGGCCATCACGCCGGGGCGGATCACCGGAAAAGTCACGCGCCAGAACGTGCCCCAGCCGCTTGCCCCAAGGCTCTCTGCGGCCTCCTCCAGCGACGAATCGAAGCGCAGGAGAACCGCAGTGACGGCACCCACGCTGTAGGGCACCGCGACGAACACATGGGCGATGATGAGGCCCACCGGTCCGGTCAGCACGTCCACGCCGGTCCAGGCCGCAAGCTGAAAGTAGAACTGCAGGAACACAGCACCGGTGACGACAAACGGGATCTGAACCGGCAGCCGAAAAAAGGATTCCAGCACCTCGCGCCGTGCCGCCTGGCTGCGCACGAGGCCCAGCGCTGCGCAGAGCCCGATCACGGTGGACGCGACGGCAACGCTCAACCCCACCATCAGGCTCACCCCGGCCGCATGGATATAGCTTGGCGGGATGGCGGCGTAGTTACGCAACGTGAAGCCGCGCGGCGGGAAATCGATGTGGTACTCGGCCGCGGCGTCGAAGGAGCTGCCCAGCACCACGACGAACGGCAGCAGCAGGAACAGCAGCGCCAGTGCGAGCATCGCTTTGGAAACGCCGCGCCGGTTCCAGTCGCGGTCACGCCACATCCTGGCGCTCCTTCGCACCGGTCGCAACGAAAGCGGCGCCGACGGCGAGATTGATGATGAACACCAGCGCCACCAGCACCGTGGAGAGCGTGGCACCCTCGGCGTAGTCGGTGTTCTGGATGATCATCTGCTGGATCAGCACAGGGATGGTGCGCACGCGCCCGCCGCCCAGCAGCACGGCGGAGGTGAAGGCGCCCATGCTCATGTTGAAGGCGATCAGCCCGGCCGAAACCAACCCCGCCTTGGCATTCGGCACGATCACCTGCCGGAACGTACCGGCATGGCTGGCGCCCAGCGTCGCGGCCGCTTCTTCCAGGGTGACAGGGATGGTCTGCATCACGCCGAACAGCAGCACGATGGTCATCGGCAGCGTGTACTGCACCAAGCCGATCAGCACGCCCAGCCGATTGTTCAGCATCTGCACTGGCGTGCTGGTCAGGGCGAGGGCGAGCAGGATGCGATTCACCATCCCGGTGCTTCCAAGGATGATGTTCAGGCCCATCAACTTCACCACCACCGTGACCAGGGAGGTGGTCAGGATCAGGCTGATCATAAAAGACGCGGTCCACCCGCCGATCCGCGCCAGTGCATAGGCTGCGGGAAAACCCAAGGCCAGCCCGGACCCGGTCGCCGCGACCGACAGGTACAGCGTCATCCAGAACGACTGCCGGTAGAAGGGATCGGACAGCACATGCAGGTAGTTGCGCGCCGTCAGCGAATCGGACACCTGCCCCAAGCCCAGATCGGCATGGAAGCTCAGCCAGACGAACATCGCCTGCGGCAGCACCAGCAGAACGAGAGAAACCAGCACTGCGGGCCACAGAAACCAGTCCCAGCGTGTCACCATCCGCCCCCGGCGGAACCGCGAGCGTCGCTCGGGCGCGTCCAGGACCCGTGAAAACTCGCCTTCCATCAGCTCGGCCTTACTCACCATGCAGCGCCCGGCCTGCGGTGTCGAACAGATGCGCGCGCTCTGTCGGCCAGCTGACCGACACAGTCGTGCCCGGAGCCAGCGGCGGCCGCTCCGCCGGACATTCCGCCAGCACGACCTCATCCAACGGCAGGCGTACCGAATAATTCACGCGATTGCCGAGGAAGCGGCGTTCCTCCACCTGGCCGGACAGGCTGCTGCCGGAGCCGGCCTGCCGTTCGGAGATTTCGACGTGCTGCGGCCGGATTGCCAGCTTCACGCTGTCGCCGGGCTGCGGCTGCCGGCGGGTCGGGACCCATACTCGATGGCCGCCGCGCAGCACGATCTGCGCCCGTCCGGCATTCACCGCGCCGACACGGCCGGCAAGGATGTTGTTGAAGCCGACGAACTCGGCGACGAACCGGTTGGACGGGTGCTGGTACAGCTGGTCCGGCGTGCCGGTCTGCTGGATGCGGCCGTCGGCCATCACCACGATGCGGTCGGCGAGCACCATCGCTTCCTGCTGGTCGTGCGTCACCAGGATGGTGGTGATGCCAAGCCGCCGCTGCATTGCCGCGAGCTCCAGCTGCATCGCCTCCCTCAGACGGGCATCGAGCGCGCCGAGCGGCTCGTCCATCAGCAGCACGCGGGGGGAAACGGCGAGGGCACGGGCCAGCGCGACACGCTGCTGCTGGCCGCCCGACAACGTGGTAATCAGGCTTTCGCCGCGGCCCGGCATCTGGATCAGTTCCAGCAACTCGGCCACGCGCGCGCGGGTCCCGGCCCGGCTCGCTCCTTTCTGCCGCAGGCCGAAGGCGATGTTTCCGGCGACGCTCATGTTGGGGAACAGCGCGTAGTTCTGGAACACCATGCCGATGTTGCGCGCGCGGGGCGCCACCCGGGTGACATCCTCGCCGCCGATCAGGATGCGCCCCCGGCTTGGCTGCACGAAGCCGGCGACCATGCGCAGCGTCGTGGTCTTGCCGCAGCCCGAGGGACCGAGCAGGACGACGAACTCGCCTTGCTCGACGGTTAGATCGGCGTCCCGGACGGCCGCCATGCCGGCGTAGAACTTGCAGACGTTCTGGATCGCGACGCTGGCCATGGCTGCTCAGCGCGTGATGCCGCGGTTCCATTCCTCCCGCCACTTTCTGGTATCGACCTGCTTCCAGTCGATCTGGAACGTATTCTGAAGCTGCGCGTCCTGCAGGATCATCAGCGAGCGGTTTACCGGATCTTTCTCCAGCGCCGCGCGGGCACCGGAATCGAGCGGCAGCGTGCCGGTCGCGGTGCCGTGCGCAGCCTGCGCCTGCGGCGCCAGGTATTCGTCGATCACGGCATAGGAGTCGGCCGGCTGCGGCGTGCCCTTCACGATGCCGATCGAGATCGGATACAGCGCGCCGACCTTGCTGCCGAAATGCGGATAGGCCATGGCGATCGGCAGGCCCGAGCGCTTCATGCGCACCGCCCAGCCCACCTGCCAGGGGGCAGCCCAGATTTCCCCCGAGCCGAAGCGTGTGGCGAGATCGGTGGAGGCCGAGAAGAAATACGCCGGCTTCAGCTCGTTCACCAACTTGATGGCCGGCGTCATATCGGTTTCCCCGCCGCCGGCCAGCATCGCCAAACCAATGACCGCGTTCCAGTGTTGGGCGTTGGAGACATCGGGGAACGCGACCTTGCCGGCAAGCCGCTTGTCCTTCAGGTCGAGATAACTTCCAGGCGGAGCAATGCCGGCCCTTTGGAACTTTTCCTCGTTGTAGACGATGCCGTCCTCTGTAGCGACGGTGAACACCAGGTACTGCGTGCGCGCCCAGGCCGGCAGGCTGTGGGCGTTTGGCAGCTTCGCATAGTCCAGCGGCGCGAACAGGCCGGAGCGCCCGATCAGCGGCGTCTGGTCCGGGTTGCATTCCATCACGTCGAACGGGATCTGCCCCCCGCGATGCGCGGCGATCAGCTTGGCCAGGTTGTCGTCCGGGTTGCCCAGGATGTATTCGGTCGTGGCGCCGTTCAGGGCGGTCTTGTCCACGATGTTCTCGGCGACGGAATTGCGCCAGCTGCCGCCCCAGGTGGCGATGCGGAGATCGGCGGTTGCCGCGTCCGCGGCGCGCAAGATGCCGACCTGCGGCAGCATTGCGCCGGCGCCGAGTGTCAGTGCGGCTTTCAGAAGATTGCGGCGGGATGGATCTGCCATCTGGTGAGACCTTCCTGATGAGGGCTTTTCAAGCCGACGCTAGCGCACGAAGCGGCGCGATCCTACTCTGGTTCGTGTCAACGATACCTTGTTGCGGACGAACTGCCACGGGCGTGCCGGCAGGCTGCGCCAGCGGTCAGCTGCACACGGCCGGCATAACTCGCGTGGCGAACAGCTCCAACGATCGCAGCACCTGCTGGTGCGGCGCGCCGAAATCCATGTTCAACTGCAGGTCGTCGATCCCCAGCGCCGTGTAGCGGCTGATCTTCTCCGCCACCATTTCGGGTGGGCCGATGACCAGGTTCTCCTCGATCTCTGCCGCGGTCAAATCGGAGTCGTACGGGTGGATCGCGCCAGCCGTGACCTCGCCGCGCGTGCCGAACACGTTCAGGAAGCGGCGGTGCCGGCCGAGCGCATGCTGCACCAGTTCCTCGGTCTGCTGCCGGCTTTCGGTGACGAATGCCATGATCAGCATCGACAGCCGGATACGCGCCTGGTCGCCGGCGGCCCGCGCGCGCCCGCGCCTGAAGCCGTCGACCTGGGCGATGACCTTGTCGAACGATTCGCGTAGCGGTGTGGTCAGCACGGGGAAGCCGCGCCCGGCGGCGTAGTCCAGCGTCTCCGGCGTGGTCGCGGCGTACCAGATCGGCGTGTGCGGCTGCTGCATGGGCCGCGGCGTGATCGTGGTCCGCGGCAGCTTGTAGAACCGGCTGTCCCAGGTTACGTCGGTTTCTGACAGCAGCTTCACCAGCAGGTCGAGCGAGTCGCTGAACCGATCTCGGGCTTCCTCCATGGGAATCTGCAGCCGCTCGAACTCGTACTGGTACGCACCGCGGCCCACCCCAATCTGGATGCGCCCGTTGGTCAGGCAATCCGCCTGCGCGATCTGCCCGGCCAGCTGCGGGATGTTGTGGAATGGCAATACGGTTGTAGCGGTGGTGATCGGCACGCGCTTCGTGTGCGCCGCCACGTGCACGGCGGTCAGCAACGCACTGGGATGCACCAATGCGTTTGTGAAATGATGCTCCGGAACCGTGAAGGAGCTGTAGCCCAGATCCTCGGCATACTGCGCCTGCCGGGTCATCTCCCGGTACAGGTGCTGCATCGGATAGGACGTATCGGGCCAATAGCAAGGGAGATAGTAGCCGAACTGCATTCCGACTCCGCCTGTCCGCTCTGTTTGCCGTCCTCATGCCTGGCGCAACGCTTGCGCGGGCGGCCGGAACGGCTTGCCCAAATCATGCGGCTATGCGATTGTCCTGGTCAAACTAAACATTGTCCTATGACAAAGTGGAATCCCAGGCTGCCGGCCGGACAGCGCTGCCCCAGCCAGGCAATCGTCAGCGCGCTCGCGCACGACATCGCTTCCGGCGCGCTACGACCCGGACAGCGCCTGCCGCCGCATCGCGAGCTCGCCTACCGCCTCGGCATCGCCGTTGCCACCGTCACCAAGGCCTATGCCGAGGCGCGGCTGCGCGGATACGTGCGCAGCGCGGTCGGCAACGGCACCTTCGTCATCGAGCCGCCGCTGTCGGAACGCCGGCGCATCCGCCCCGAGGAAGTCACCGAGCCGGACACAGCGGAGCCCCGCATCGACCTGTCGTTCAACACGCCGGTGACCACGCTGGGCCACGCGGTGGCGCTGGCCGATGCGCTTCAGCAACTTGGCACCGATTGTCGCGCCGCCCGGCTGCTTGATTACAAGCGGCCCTGGGCCGGGCAGGACCGCTATCGCCGTGCCGGCGCGGCGTGGCTGGGTGCACTCGGCTGCAACGTCGGCGCCGAAGACGTTACGGTGACCGGTGGTGCGCAGCACGCTGCGTGCATTGCATTGTTGTCCACGCTGCGCGCCGGAGACGTTCTGCTGTGCGATGAGCTGACCGATCCGCTCGCCAAGCTGCAGGCCAACACTCTGGGGCTCCAACTGCGCGGCGTGCCGGCCGATGCCGAGGGGATGCGTGCCGACGCGCTGGACACGCTGTGCCGAAAGACGCGCGCGCGCGGGCTGCTGTGCATGCCCGACCATCACAGCCCCACGCTTGCGGTGATGCCGGAGACCGGTCGCCGCGCGCTAGCCGAGGTGGCGCGGCGGCACGACCTGATGATCCTGGAACATGCGGTGTATCGCCCGCTGGTCGAGGACGCGCCGCGCCCGCTGAGCGCGTTCGCGCCGGAGCGCAGCTTCTTCCTCAGCAGCTTCTCGAAGATCATCGTTCCCGGGTTGCGCGTCGGGTTCCTCGCCGCTCCGCCCGGGCGGACGCGGGACCTGGTCCTCGGCCTCGGCGCTACCAGCTGGATGACCGCGCCGCTGCTCGCCGAGGTAGCGGCGGACTGGATTGAAAGCGGCGTGGCGGCACATTTCGCCACGTTGCAGCGCGATGAGCTGCGTGTCCGCAATCAACTGGCCGAACGGCATTTGGCAGGATTCACCATGAAGGCGCTGCCGAGCGGGATGCATGTGTGGCTGAGCCTTCCGCCGGCGTGGCGGGCGGATGCGTTCGTGCGGGAGGCCGGTGCGCGCGGCACGCTGGTGCTGGGCAGTGACGCCTTCGCCGTCCGGCGTGCCAACGTACCGCACAGGATCCGCATCAGCCTGGGTGGTGGCGCCGGATCGCACGCACAGCTCGAACAAGGATTGAAGACACTCGCCGCGCTGCTTGTTGCCGGCGATAGCACCGCGTACATCCCGGGTTGATCCGGGGCCGATCCGGGGAAGGAGTGAAGCCATTGAGCGATCGTCCTGTTCTCATCGATGCCATGGGATCGGCGGCTCTGCTGCCGGCCGCACAGGTACCGCCGCCGGCGCGCAACGGTCAGCCCTGGCTGGACCGCGCCCTGGCTGCGGGGCTCACTGCGATGAACGTTACCATGGGGATCAAGGGCGTCGCGCAGGGTGTCGACGACTTCCGCGCCTATCTGCACAGCGTGCACGGCTACCTATCGTATTTCGAGATCGAACCGCGGCTGCTGCATGTGCAGACCACGGCCGACATCGCGCGTGCGCGGGAAACCGCACGGCTAGGCATTATCTTCGGCTGCCAGGGCCTCGATCCGAAGATCGAAGGCGACCCGAGCCTGATCCTGATCATGGCGCGCCTGGGTCAGCGGATCGTGCAGCTGATGTACAATGAACGCAGCGCGATCGGCTGCGGCTGCCTGGAGCCGGAGGATGGCGGCCTGAGCGAGTTCGGTCGCGTGTGCATCCGGGAGATCGATGATGCGCGGATGGTTGTAGACTTGGCGCATGCCGGTGCGCGTACCGCACTGCAGGCGATCGAGTTCGCGCGCGGCGTGCCGGTGATCTCGCATGCCAATGCGCGCGCGCTGCGCGACCATCCGCGCAATGTGCCGGACGACGTGCTTGCGGCGCTCGCGGCGCGGGGTGGCGTGATCGGGGTTACGGCCTATGCGCCGTTCTGCGAAAAGCAGGTTGGAAAGCGCCCCAAACTGGACGAAGTGATTGACCACATGGTGTACATCGCCGAACGCTGGGGGATCGATCACGTCGGCCTGGGCTCAGACTTCTTCGACGGGGAGTCGCTGATCCGCTTCGAGCGGTTCTTCCGCCGCCGCTACCCAGCGATCGTCGGCGACTACACGCTGGACACGATCTACGCGGAGGGTTTCGGCTGCGTGGACGATTTGCCGGCGCTGCGGGCCGCGTTGCGGCGACGCGGATTCGCCGATGCCGACATCGCCAAGGTGCTGGGCGGCAACTTCCTGCGCGTGTTCGCCAGCGTCTGGGACGACGATGAACTTGCGCGCGCGACCCAGGTAGGTCACCTCGGTTAGGGTGCCAAAGGCACGACGTTATCGGTTGCGGACGGCGTGACCACGTAGGTGGCGCTCAGCTCGATCCGTTCCGGCCGCATGGCGCCGCCGTCATGTGTGAGCACAGCGCGTAATTCTGGAACATCGATGTCAGCCATGCCCCAAATCTCCCGTCCGGCCCGTGCGCCTTCGCCGTCCCACACTCGGTCTCGCTCTCGACCAGCCGGTCCTGCAATGTGCCGAACGCGCGTTCGACCCGGCCCTTTGCCTGCGGGCTGTTGGCACAGATGATGTCGATGTTCA
>Ga0208717_1000801_pt1 | contig 10494 bp, 10 predicted proteins | sample NGESurF53shallow_FD_184489 | JGI IMG/M metagenome (GOLD analysis project Ga0208717, IMG submission 184489) | Arctic peat soil microbial communities from Barrow, Alaska - NGEE Surface sample F53-3 shallow (SPAdes) | ecosystem: Environmental > Terrestrial > Soil > Wetlands > Peat ... | reverse complement strand
GAACTGACCGGGGCTGAACTCGTGATTGGCCGCCGTGACCTGAAGCTGGGCATCGCGCAGCGAGCGCAGCATCGTGAGCAGGATGCCGCGGGGGTCGCCCTTGCGCCCCCACCACGTAGACGTTGCCCGTCTCGTCGGCGTGCCGCTTCCGCCGGCCGACGGTCCCCTCGGCCGGCTCGCACAGGAAGAACTCAAGCTCCGGCCCGATCACGGCGGTCAGGCCGACCTCGGACAGCCGGGCCGCGACCGAGCGGGCGACCATGCGCGGCGACTCGGCCGCCGGGTCGCCGTCGTGGGCAACGCCGTCGCCCAGGCACCAGGCGGCCCCGGCTCCCACGGCAGATCGGTCAGCGTCGCCGCGCGGGGAGGTGTGGTCCGCCGCGAGGCCGTGCCCGAGGGCTGCCGGGAGCTCGTGCTCGCTCGTCGTCCGCTGACCCGTAACCGGGGTTATGCCGCTGGTGGCGATGAACTTTCGGTTCTTCGCCGACCAACTGCTCGCCCTGCACCATCCACGACACGCTGGCGGCGGAGTTCTCGTGGACCGCGATCCCGATCCTGTCGGTCTACGTGATCGCCAAGGTCGGCGGCGGTAACCACGTCGGCAGCCTCGGGGCTCGACAATCCTGCTCGGGAACCCGACAATCCTGCTCCGGGACCCGGCAATGTTGAGGTGCCTTTGGAAGTCAGCCGACCGTCCGGCCGCCCGCCGCTCCCACCGGGCGAGCTCTCCCGCCGCAAGCGGGCGATCCTCGACGCCACCCTGCGCCTGGTGGCCGCCCAGGGGGCGGCCACCGTGCGGCTGCGGGACGTCGCCCGCTCCTCGGGCGTGTCGGTCGGCTCGCTCCAGTACTACTTCGACTCGCGCGACCAGCTCATCCGCGAGGCGTTCGACCAGCACGCCCGCGATGTGGTCGACCTGGTCGCGCGGGCGGGGGACGCGTCGGCGCCGCCGCCGGCCCGGCTCGCGGCCGTCATCGAGGCGGCCGTGCTCCGGCCTGACCTGCATCATTCGGCTGCGCTGTGGATGGAGTTCGTCGCCGCGGGCCTGCACGATGATGAGCTGCGGGCGCTGCTGGCGGGCACCTACGAGGCCTGGCGGGAGCTGCTGTCCGAGGTGGTGCGGGCCGGGACCTCGACCGGGGACTTCCAGCCCCGGCTGCCGGCCGAGACCGTGGTGGCGTGCCTGGTGGCGCTCATCGACGGCTTCGAGCTCGCGGTCGCCATCGACGTGGCCGACGCGACCCCGGCCGCCATCGCGGAGAAGATCAAGGACGCAGCGACGGCCCTGCTGACCGAGGGGCGGCGCTAGCCTGGTTCCCGGCAGAGGCGGGCGCGACGCGAGGAGAAGTTCCGGTGGCGATGCTGAACAAGGACATGACCCTGTGCATCTCGCTGGCGGGGAGGCCGTCCAACATCGGTACCCGATTCCATAATTACCTCTACGAAGAGCTCGGGCTGAACTTCGCCTACAAGGCGTTCACCACCCGCGACATCGAGGGGGCGATCGGCGGCGTCCGCGCGCTAGGCATCCGCGGCTGCTCGGTGTCGATGCCGTTCAAGGAGGCGGTGATCCCGCTGGTGGAGGAGATGACCGCGTCCGCCTCGGCGATCGACTCGGTCAACACCATCGTCAACGACGACGGCCGCCTGACCGCCTACAACACGGACTACGAGGCGGTCACCGAGCTCATCGGCCGGCACGCGCTCGACCGGGATGCGCCGGTCCTGCTGCGCGGCTCCGGCGGCATGGCGAAGGCGGTCGTGGCCGCGTTCCGCGACTGCGGCTACTGCGACCTCACCGTGCTCGCGCGCAATGCTTCGGCCGGGTCGGCGCTGGCGGAGAAGTACGGCTACCGCTGGGTGCAGCACGACCCGGCCCCCGCCGACGCGATCATCGTCAACGTGACCCCGCTCGGCATGAACGGGCCCGAGGCCGCCGCGCTCGCGTTTCCGCCGTCGCAGATCGAGGCCGCCCGCGCCGTCTTCGACGTGGTCGCCTCCCCGGCCGAGACGCCGCTCATCCGCGCCGCCCGGGCGGCGGGCAGGCCGGTGATCAGCGGCGCCGAGGTCATCGCGCTGCAGGCGGCCCGGCAGTTCGAGCTCTACACCGGCGTGAGCATCACCGCCGACCAGGTCGAGCGCGCGTCCGCCTTCTCCCGGATGAGCTAATTCAGCGTTCCGCTCAGGTAGCCCGCAGTCGGCCGTCGGTCCAGCACTGCGGGCGCTAAGAATGTCGGACCGCCATCGTATGGTCTGCCTTATATAGGCATTGTGTACAGCCCGGCAGAAGGCCGGTTCTAAGTCGGCGGCGTTGGGCTTGAGGCCATGCGCCTGGACAGTTGCGAGAGCGCCTGCCGCCGGATTGGCCCAGCGTCTCTGGCAAAGACAACAATACTGTTGTAGGCTGACGTCAGCGGAGGCTATCGTGCCGCACAGGCTGGTAATGACAAAGCAGGTCCAGAGCTGGCTACACGCGCTCCGTTCTGGCGACCCGGTCACGCGACGGCTAGTAGCCGAGGCGATCGACCGACTGCTCGATGAGACCGTCGCTCGGCAGGCCGCTGGCCGACCGCATCGCCGGGTCCCGCCTGCATAATCTGAAAGAGCTCCGACCGGGCTCGAGTGGGGCAAGCGAGGTGCGGATCTTGTTCATATTCGACCCAATCCGCAACGCGGTGTTGCTCGTCGCGGATGACAAGTCCGGCCGTTGGAAGGAATGGTACGCGGAGGCCATCCCTGCGGCGGAAGCGCTCTGTGAGGCATACCTGGAAGGACAGCGATGAGCGAGGAACCTGAGTTCTTCTCTTACACCCGCGAGGAGTTCCTAGACGAGTTCGTCCACCCCGACGACCGCCCTGCCGTGGAGGAAGCGCACCAGAAGCGGGTCCTGGCGGTGCGCGCCGAGTACCTCGCCGAGATGCGCAAGCGCGCCGGCCTCACCCAAGCCGAGGTCGCCGAGGCCATGGGCGTGTCCCAGCAGCGCGTCTCCGCCATCGAGAACGGCTCCGTCGCAGAGTTGTCGACCTTGGCCGACTACATTCGCGCCCTCGGCGGCGAGCTCAAGGTCATCGCCGACTTCGGCGACACCTGGCAGCGCGTCGCATAACCCGCGCGGCACCGCCGACGCCGCGAGATCTGACGCCGAGCGGGGTACTACGTTGGGCCATGGGCCCTGTGCGCTGCGGGGCGCCGGCTGGGAGGGGGGAACGTGCCGCAAGAGTGGGTGGAAGTGAATATCGTGCCGTCGGTGCGGGATCAGCCGGAGAGGCTGCTCGTGGACGTGGTCGACGGGCTGGTGCACGCCGCGTTCGCTGATCGGCTGGACACGTGGTTCTTCGAGTGGTTCCAGGAGCCGCAGGAGCATCATCTTCGGCTCCGGCTTCGGTGGCGGGACCTGGCCCGGTCCGACGTTGACGGCGATGGCTTGTTCGCCCGCCTGGACCAGGCGCGGGAGGCCGGTCTGCTCGGGCGGTGGTGGGAGGGCGACAACGGCCGGATCGGCGAGATTTACGAGGGCGAGGCCGGCACCTACGGCGACCTGTGGGAGCTCTCCTACCGGGACTGGAACAGCAGCTGCGAGCTCGTCCTGGCGATGGCGCGGGAAGACCCGGACAACCGCCTGTCCGAGGTGCGGCAGCGCGCGTGGAACAGCCGCGCGCACCTGCACTCGAACCGGATGGGCTGGAACTACTACGTCGAGGCGCTGATCAGCCTGGCCAACGCGCGGTTCTACTTGGCCGAGGCGGGCAACAGCGGAGCGGAGCTGGCCGCCTTCGTCGCCCCGATCGAAGCGCGCATCGAGCAGCTGATCAACGAGGTCGTCGCGGGACCCACCGACGACCGGTGACGTGGGCGCCGCGGGCCGAGATCACCACGGGGCTTGACACGCGCCTACTTCTTGCTGTTATCCCGTGGCGTGAGATGCTGGGCCACTAATGGGTGTACTAACCGTCAAATAGCAGCGCAAAGTACACCCGGTCTTCGAGCGCGCCCCTCGCGCGACGCGCTTCTTGCTGTTATCTGGAATGGTGGAGCGTTTGGTCGCGCGATTAGTGGGGGGCGGGGGCGAAGAGGGCGCGGTGGGCTAGGTCCTCGTTGTGGGCCAGGTGCTCGTCGAGGGCGCGGGCGGCGATGTCGGGGTCGCGCTTGCGGAGCTCGTCGACCAGGAGCTGGTGCGCCTCGCGGCGTCGGCCGTGCTCGGTCGGGTCGGGGTCGAGCCGCCCGAAGCCGATCCGCACGTAGCGCTCGCTGGCGCGCTCGCTCATGATCAGGATGCGGAGGTCCCAGGCCGAGGCGGCCGGCGCGAGCAGCGCCAGGTGGAACGCGCGGTGGTCGTCGTAGATGTCGTCCATGCTCCGCTCGGCGCCGCCGAACTCGGCCGCCGCCTGGAAGAGCCGGTCGAGCTCGGCGTCGGCGAGCTGGCGGACGCTGCGGCGGGCGAGGTCGGGCTCGAGCAGCCGCCGGACCCGGTAGATGGCGTGGAACTCCTCGAGATCGAGCGGGGCCACGGTCGCGCTGCGCCCGGGCGGGTTCACCACCAGGCCCTCGGTCTCGAGCACGCGCAGCGCGTCGCGGACCGGGATGAAGCTGACGTCGAGCTGCTCGGCCAGCCGCCGCAGCGACAGGCTCTGGCCGGGGGCGAGGGCGCCGGCCAGGATCGAGCGGCGGATCTCGTTGGCCACCTGCTCCGACAGCGACCGGCTCTCGATGGGGCGGACCGACCCGGAACTGGCCGACGCGATCGTCATGTCCGCTCCCGTTAGCTTGATGATGGTGGAGTGACGATATCAAAAATAGCAATCCTTGACTGTTATCACATATCAGGATTATTGTGTGAGCCACAGCACGCCTGGCAGCGGAGCCGGAGGAGATCGACATGTCCACGCCCAAGTTCGCCCATAACGTCTTCCAGACCGCCAACCACGAGGCGATGCGCGACTGGTACTGCACCGTCCTCGACGCCCACGTGGTCTACGAGGACGCCACCTTGACCTTCCTCACCTTCGACGACGAGCACCACCGGGTGGCGCTGCTGCACCCGCCGGTCGAGTTCGAGGCCAAGACCGCGACCACCGCCTCGCTGCACCACTCGGCCTACACCTTCGACGGCATCGACGCGCTGCTCGAGCGGTACGCGATGCTGCGCGATCAGGGGATCACCCCGGCCGTCTGCATCGCCCACGGCGTCACCACCTCGATGTACTACCAGGACCCGGACCGCAACTTCGTCGAGCTGCAGATCGACCGGTTCGCCGAGCCGGACCAGGCCACCGCGTACATGCTGGGGGCCGAGTACGCGGCCGACTCGGTCGGCCCCGCCTTCGACCCCGAGGAGCTGCTGGCCGCCCGCCGGGCCGGCGGGACCGTCGAGGAGCTGTCGGACCGGTCATGGGCGCTCAAGTCGGATCTGCCCAACCCGCTCGGCGTGCTGATGGGCGGCTGACGTGGCCGATGCGGCCGACGTGACTAATACGACCGACGTGACTAATACGACCGACGTGGCCGATGCGGCCGACGGATTCTGCCTGATCTGCTCGATGGAGGAGGCGGACCCGGCCGGGCGGGTGTTCCTCGACGACCTGTGGGCGGCCGAGGTGGCCCCCGGCTTTGAGGTCCCGGGCTGGTTCTTCCTGCGCGCCCGCCGCCACGTCGAGAAGCTGACCGGCCTGGACCAGGCGGAGACGGCGACGCTCGGCCGCCGCGCGCACGATCTGGCCAGCGCGGTCGAGCGGGTCACCGGCGCGCCCGCCGTCTACCTGCTCTCGTTCGGGGAGAACTACCGGCACTTCCACGCCCTGGTCGCCGCGCGCGGCGACCAGGTGCCGCCGGAGGCGCGCGGGTGGGCGCTGCTTGGGCTGCTTCCGCTGGGCCGCGACGTCCCGGCCGCACAGGCGGTGGCGGGGGATGTCAGGCTTGCCTATGAGGAGATCGTCCGTGGCCGCGAGCACGCCGCCGTGGGTTAGCCTGCTGGGCGCCCCGCCATAGGCGAAAAGCATGTCCGAACGAAGGAACACCCATGATTTCCAGCGCTCATCCCACCGCCGCGGCCCCCCGCCCGGCCTACGACGAGGCCGTGCTGCGCGATATCGCGCAGCGGGTGCTGTGGCTGTCGGCGGCGATCGTCGACGCCGCCAACGCCGGCCGCGCCAACAGCTCGGGGGTCAAGGTCGGCGGTCACCAGGCGTCGAGCGCCTCGATGGTCGACATCATGACCGCGCTCTGGTTCGCCGAGCTCACGCCGCTGGACCGGGTCTCGGTCAAGCCGCACGCCTCGCCGGTGCTGCACGCCGTCAACTACCTGCTGGGCGACCTCGACGAGTCCTACCTGACGACCCTGCGGGCCAAGGGCGGCCTGCAGTCCTACCCGTCCCGGCTGAAGGACCCCGACACCGTCGATTTCTCCACCGGCTCGGTCGGGATCGGGGCGACGGCGGCGCTGTGGGCGGCGGTCGCGCACCGGTACATCGCCTCCCAGTTCCCCGGCTGCCCGGCCGCGGGCCGCTTCATCAGCCTGCTGGGCGACGCCGAGCTCGACGAGGGCGCGATCTGGGAGGCGGTCGCCGACCCGGCGGTGGCCCACCTGGGGGAACTGCTGTGGGTGGTGGACCTGAACCGGCAGTCGCTGGACCGGGTCGTCCCCGACATCCAGATCGAGCGGCTGCAGGGCATGTTCGCGGCGGCCGGCTGGCAGGTGCTGACGGTCAAGTGGGGACGCCTGATCAGCGGGCTGTTCCAGCGCGAGGGCGGCCAGGAGCTGCGCGCCCGGCTGGAGACCATGCCCAACGAGGAGTACCAGCGGATGCTGCGGGTGCGCCCGGCCGAGATCGCCGACCGCATCGTCGGCGCGGGCGGCAGCGACCAGCTCAGGACCCTGCTCGCGGCGATCGACCCGACCGAGCTGGCGGCCGCGATCCGCGATCTGGGCGGCCATGACCTCGGCCTGCTGGTCGACACGTTCCGCGGCGTCGACTCGCACCGCCCCACGATCGTGTTCGCGTACACGATCAAGGGCCGCGGGCTGCCGACCGAGGGGCATCCCAACAACCACTCGGCGCTGCTGACCGCCGCCCAGATGCAGGCCCTGGCGGCGGCCTCCGGGGTGGACACGGCCCGGCCGTGGCAGCGCTTCGACCCCGGCTCGCCGGCCGGCCGGCTGTGCGAGAACCGCGCGCGCCAGCTGCGCCGGGAGCCGGTGACCCCGTCCCGCCCGCTCGCCATCCCGGCCACGCTTGGCCACCCGCACCGCAAGCCGGTCTCCACCCAGGCCGCCCTCGGCCGGTTCCTGGCCGACCTCGCGCACGACGCCCCGGAGGCGGCCGCGCGGGTGGTCACCTGCAGCCCCGACGTCGCCTCGTCGACCAACCTCGGCGGCTGGATCAACAAGACCGGGGTGTGGTCGGTGCGGGACCGGCACGACTGGTTCGCCGACGACTCCGAGCGGGTGCTGCGGTGGCGCGAGGTCGCCAACGGCCAGCACATCGAGCTCGGCATCGCCGAGGTCAACCTGGTGTCGCTGCTGGGCGAGCTCGGCGCCACCTGGTCCCGGTGGGGGATGCGGCTGATCCCGATCGCGACCCTGTACGACCCGTTCGTCTCCCGCGCGCTCGAGCCCTGGTCCTACGGGATTTACTCCGGCGGCCAGTCGATCCTGGTCGGCACGCCGTCGGGGGTCACGCTGGCGCCCGAGGGCGGAGCGCACCAGTCGGTCACCACCCCGTCGATCGGCCTCGAGCAGCCGGGCTGCATCGCCTGGGAGCCAGCCTTCGCCCAGGACCTGGAGTGGTGCCTGCTGCACGCGATGGAGCGAGTCGGCGTGCCCGGCGGCACGTCGTCGTACTTCCGGCTGAGCACCCGCCCGATCGACCCGGCCCTGGCCCAGGTGCCGGCCGACCCGGCGCTGGCCGAGCGCCGGATGCAGCAGGCCCGGGCGGGCGGCTACCGGCTGCCGGCCGGGCACCCGGCCGACCAGGAGCACATCACCCTGGTCGGCGTGGGCGCGATCATGCCCGAGGTGGCGGCCGCCGCGACCACGCTCGCGACGGCCGGCGTGTACGCCGGGGTCGTGTGCCTGACCAGCCCCGACCTGGTCTTCCGCTCCTTCCAGCAGCGCGGGCGGCGGGAGCCGGGGGTGGGCGGCAACGTGGTCGACGAGCTCTTCCCGGCCGACCGCCCGGCGCCGCTGGTGACCGTGCTCGACGGCCACCCGCACACGCTCGCCTTCCTGGCCGGCGCGCGCGGCGACCGGATCCGCTGCCTCGGGGTCACCGACTTCGGGCAGTCCTCCGGTCTCGACGACGCCTACCGCATCCACCACATCGACACCGGCTCCATCGTCGACGCCGCGCTGAGCCTGGTCGGTCGGTAGGGCATGACGCCGCCGTCGAGCGTGGGACCGTCGGGTAGCGGGCAGTCGAGCATTCGCGACAGCCCGGTGCTGATCGCCGGGGGCGGCCCGGTCGGCCTCGCGCTGGCGGTCGAGCTCGGCCTGCGCGGAATCGAGTGCCTGGTGGTCGAGCCACGGCCGCAGCCGACCCGGCTGCGGCCGCGGGCGAAGACGCTCAACGCGCGGACGATGGAGCACGCCCGGCGCTGGGGCCTGGCCGGCCGCCTCCGCGCGGCCGGCCCGCTGTCGGTCTCCTGGTCGCAGGACGTCTCCTTCTGCACGACCTTCCTGGGCCGGGAGATCACCCGGTTCACCGGGGTGCTCGGGCTGGCGGACGACGGCGACTCGCCCGAGCGCGGCCAGCAGATGCCGCAGTACGTGCTCGAGGAGGTGCTGCGGGAGGTCGTGACCGAGCTCCCGGCGGTGGATCTGCGGCTGGGCTGGCGGGTGCAGGGCGTTGACGCGGCCGGGCCGGGTCCGGTCCGCGTCACCCTGCTCGATCCGGCCGGGGAGGCGGCCGCGGTCACGGCCGAGTACGTGGTCGGGGCGGACGGCGCCCGCAGCGTCGTCCGCGAGCAGATCGGCGCCCGCTACGTCGGGGCGACGGCGCTGCGGCCCAACACCGGCCTCGTGTTCCGCAGCCCGGAGCTGGTCAGCGCCGCCGCGCACCCGCCCGCCGTGCAGACCTGGCTGCTCAACCGGCAGACCCCGGGGATGATGGGGCCGATCGACCGCGACGGCCTGTGGTGGCTGATCGCGTTCGGGGTTGACGGCCGCGCGGCCGACTTCGACCCCGGCCTGCTGATCAGCGGGGCGCTCGGGCGCGACCTGCCGGTCGAGGTCGTCAGCACCGATCCGTGGACGGCGCGGATGGAGCTGGTGGACCGGTGCCGGAGCGGGCGGGTGTTCCTGGTCGGCGACGCCGCCCACCTCAACCCCCCGTTCGGCGGCCACGGCCTCAACACCGGCATCGGCGACGCGGTCGACCTGGGCTGGAAGCTGGCGGCGGTGCTGGCCGGATGGGGCGGCCCGGGGCTGCTCGACTCCTACGAGGCCGAACGGCGGCCGCTGCACCGGCGGGTGATCGACGAGGCGACCTCGAACATGGCGACGCTGGCGCCGGAGCTGCTCGACGACGGCCTCGACCGGCCGGGACCCGACGGCGACCGGGCCCGGTCGGCCGCCGCCGGGCGGATCGAGCAGACCAAGCGGGCCGAGTACTTCAGCACCGACCTGGTCCTCGGCCACCGCTACGCCGGCTCGCCCGTGCTGCAGGCGTGGCCGGATGGGCATGGCCATGGGGATGGGACGAGGTCTGGTCCTAGGGCTGGGCCGGGGTTCGCGGCGCCCGGCGGCCGCCTGCCCCACGTGTGGGTGTCGCCGCAGGTATCGACGCTGGACCTGGTCACCGGCCCGCACCTGATCCTGACGGCCGACCGCGAGCTGGGCGCGCAGACGGAACGCGCCGCCTCGGCGGCGGGGCTGCCGGTCACCGTGACCGTGCAATTGCCGCCGCTCATGCGCCGGCTGGGCGCGGAGCTGATCGTGGTGCGACCCGATCAGGTGGTCGCGGCGGTCTGGCCGGCGCCCGCGTCCGGCCGCGTGGCTGCGGCCGACCAGCCAGCCGAGCCCGATGTGGCGGCAACGGCAGGATTCCTCGACACGACCATGGCCATGCTCGGCGGCCGGCAGGGAGCGGATGAGACATGGACAAGATCGCGCTGACCAACGTGCGGGTGTTCGACGGAGAGCGGCTGCTCGAACCGTCGACGGTCGTCATCGACGGCGACCGCATCGGGACCGACCAGGCGGGCGCGGCGACGGTCGACGGCGCCGGGCGGGGGCTGCTGCCCGGCCTGATCGACTGCCACATCCACCTCACCGACGACGCGACGCTGTCGGCGCTGGCCCGCCACGGCGTCACCACCGGGCTCGACATGGGCACCTGGCCGCCGGAGCTGGTCGCATCGCTGCGCGGCCGGGCCGGCGTCACCGACATCCGCTCGAGCGGCACCGGCGCCACCCACCCGGCCAGCATGCACGCCAAGCGGATGGGGCGGGCGCAGGGCCTGGTGGCCGATCCGGATGAGGCGAAGGCCTACGTGGCCGCG
>Ga0208717_1000800_pt1 | contig 10497 bp, 8 predicted proteins | sample NGESurF53shallow_FD_184489 | JGI IMG/M metagenome (GOLD analysis project Ga0208717, IMG submission 184489) | Arctic peat soil microbial communities from Barrow, Alaska - NGEE Surface sample F53-3 shallow (SPAdes) | ecosystem: Environmental > Terrestrial > Soil > Wetlands > Peat ... | reverse complement strand
GGTCGCCGCAGCGTTCGGGGACGTGCCGGAGGCCAACGTCACCTGGAGTGACGAGAGTCTGGTGGCGCACGCCTCCGTCGACGTGTCGATCGCCGTCGCGACCGACGGCGGGCTGGTCACCCCGGTCCTGCGCGGTGTCGGGGCGAAGCGCCTGTCGGCGATCGCCGCGGAGGCGCAGTCTCTCGTGCAGCGCGCCCGTGACCGGCGGCTGCTGCAGCACGAGCTGGAGGGCGGGGTCTTCTCGATCTCAAACCTCGGCATGTACGGCACGCTGGAGTTCTCCGCGATCATCAACCCGCCGCAGTCCGGCATTCTTGCGGTGGGCGCGGCGACACCGCAGGCGGTCGTGGTCGACGGCGCGGTGACCGTGGCGACCGTCATGCGCTGCACGCTCTCGGTCGACCATCGCGCGATCGACGGAGCTCTCGCGGCCCAGTGGCTGGCGGCCTTCACGGCCCGGATCCAGAACCCGCTGGGCATGATCATCTGAGAAGACAGGAGCAGGTCATGACCACCACCCCCCCTGAGGCCAAGCTCGGCTCGCTGAACCTCTCCGTGCCCACCGGCCTCTGGATCGGCGGCCAGGAGACCGATGCCTCCGACGGCGGCCGCTTCGACGTGCTCGACCCGGCGACCGCCCTGCCGATTGCCAAGGTCGCTTCCGCGACGGTCGAGGATGGCCTCGCTGCGGTCGACGCTGCGGAAGCCGCCGCTGCCGGCTGGCGGGCCGCCGCGCCGCGTGCCCGCGCCGAGATCCTCCGTAAGACCTTCGAGCTGATGACCGAGCGCGCCGAGGAACTCGCCAAGCTCATCACCCTCGAGAACGGTAAGGCGCTGCCGGACGCCCGTGGCGAGGTGGCCTACGCCGCCGAGTTCTTCCGCTGGTACTCCGAGGAGGCCGTCCGCATCCAGGGCTCGGTCGAGACCGCCCCGGCGGGCACCAACCGCATTCTCGTCATCCACCAGCCGGTCGGCGTCTGCCTGCTCATCACGCCCTGGAACTTTCCGGCGGCGATGGCTACCCGCAAGATCGGCCCGGCGCTCGCGGCTGGCTGCACGGTCATCCTCAAGCCGGCCTCCGAGACACCGCTTACGGCGCTGGCGATGGCCGCGATCCTCGCCGAGGCCGGCGTGCCCGACGGCGTCGTCAACGTCATCCCGTCCCGCCGGTCCGGCGCGATCGCCTCCGCGCTGCTCGCCGACGACCGGGTGCGCAAGGTGTCGTTCACCGGCTCGACCGAGGTCGGCCGCACCCTCCTGGCTGAGTCGGCCAAGACGGTCGTCAACGCCTCGATGGAACTCGGCGGCAACGCCCCGTTCCTGGTCCTGCGGGACGCCGATGTGGACGCCGCGGTGGCTGGCGCGATGATCGCGAAGCTCCGCAACGGCGGCGAGGCCTGCACCGCCGCGAACCGGTTCTACGTGCACAGCTCCGTGGCCAGCGAGTTCTCGGAGAAACTCGCCAAAGAGTTCGCGGAGCTCACCGTCGGGCCCGGTCTGGAGGAGTCCACCCAGATCGGCCCGCTGGTCAACAAGGACTCTCGCGAGAAGGTGGTGAGCCTTGTAGACGGAGCGCTCGCCCAGGGCGCCCGCGCGCTCACTGGCGGGGCCGCCCCCGACACCGAGGGCTTCTTCTACCCGCCGACGGTGCTCGCCGACGTGCCGTCCGCCGCCGACATCCTCACCGAGGAGATCTTCGGCCCGGTCGCCCCCATCGTGGTCTTCGACGACGTGCAGGAGGCGATCGCGGCCGCCAACCACACCGAGTACGGCCTGGTCTCCTACGTGTACACGAACGACCTCGCCGAGGGGCTGCGGGTGAGCGAGGCACTCGAGTACGGCATGGTCGGCCTGAACCGCCCCGTCGTCTCCGACCCGGCGGCGCCCTTCGGGGGCGTCAAGCAGTCCGGTCTCGGCCGTGAGGGCGGCCACGAGGGTGTCCTCGACTACACGGAGAGCAAGTACATCGCGGTCAGCTGGTGAGCTCTTCCGCGCCGGGCCTGGCGGAGGTCTCTGGGCTCTGGCTCAGCGTGATGCTCCCGGCCAGCCTGGATCCCCATTCGCGGGCCCGGCTGGTCTCCTGGGCGTCGAGCTGATTCTGCGTCGTCACCAGGAAACTCTCCGGCTCCCCGACCAGCTCGAACCCGTGCGCGCGCAGCAGCCGGGCCACGCTCTTGGACGCCCGGCCGGTCAGCGCAGCCAGCCCGTGCAGCTTGGTATCGAAGGCCGCTGCCTTGGCGGAATAGTGCCCTACCGTGCCGAACCATTCACGCAGTCCCGGGCCCAGCGCGTCCGGCTCGGCCTTCAGCTGGTTGCCCGGCCTGCCCGCCGCCTCGACTGCCCCCTTGCGGGTGCCTGGCCGGCTCATCCCGTGAACATGCGTCGGGGCCGCCCACGACGACCAGGTCGGCGTCGGCGAGCACGGCGTGGTCCGCGTGTGACACGGGAACCACTCTGACCTCGAAGCAGCTCTCCAGGCTGGTCCCGATGGCGTCGGCGACCTGGTGCGTGTTGCCGTACATCGATTCGTAGACGACCACAGCCTTCATGGTTGTCACCCCTCGCGTTTTCTTGCCTGACACCAGCGTGCTGCGGCAGACGAGGGCACCTGCAGGACCGAACGTCATGACTCTCACCAGCGATGGGCCCGCCCTGGCGGCTCGCCGCCCAGGAAACGCCGCCACCGAAGGGTCTCGACTCAATTCCTTCCCTATGGGATAAAAGGTCCGTGCTGCAGGTGGGAAGCTCAGCTGACCGGCTGGGCTCACGGACTCTGCGCGGCCGCGCTGCCTCATGATGGCTGCGGTGGCCGGGCAACTCCCAAGGAGGGGCCATGTCGATGATCTCCGGTAGAAAGGCTCGAGGCGGAGCGACCCGGGTCCGGGGGGCCGTGCCCTCCGGGGGCGCACGCGCGACCTCCCGGGGCGGGCGGGTCGCGATCCGCGCGCTACCGCTCGCGGCAGCGGCCGGCCTGGTCGCGCTGGCCGTGCCCGCCGCGCCCGCCGCGGTCAGCCACGTCCGCCCGGCTGCGGCCGTGCCTGCGGTGAGCCGCCCGATCCTGGTCGGCAAGCAGCTTCCCGCGCCGCTGTCCACCGCGCAGTGCCAGTCCGAGATCGGCATCAGCTGCTACACGCCGCTGCAGTACCGGACCGCCTACAACCTGAACCCGCTCTACGCCCGGGGCGTGACCGGCAAGGGAAAGACGATCGTGATCGTCGACTCCTACGGTTCGCCCACGATCAGCCAGGACATCAAGACCTTCGACAAGCAGTTCGGCTTCCCGGACCCCGACCTGAAGATCGTGAAGTTCGGCAACGTCCCCCCGTTTGACCCCACCAACGCGACCCAGGTCGGCTGGGCCGAGGAAACGACCCTGGACGTGGAGTACGCGCATTCCATCGCCCCTGACGCGAAGATCGTCCTGGCCGAGACCGCGGTGGCCGAGACCGAGGGGGTGACCGGCCTCCCGGAAATGATGAACGCCGAGCAGTCACTGATCAATGCGGGCGTCGGCGACGTCATCTCGCAGAGCTTCGGCGCGACCGAGAACACGTTCCCCGGCTTCAGCCAGGGCAACTACTCCAGCCTGCTCAACCTCCGCTACGCCTACAAGGACGCGCTGGCCCATCACGTGACTGTGCTGGCCGCGTCCGGTGACGCCGGCGCGACCGACTACGAGCTGGACGGGTCCACCCTGTACCCGTACCGGGTGAACTCCTGGCCGTCGACGGACCCGCTGGTCACCTCGGTGGGCGGCTCGCAGCTCTACCTGGACAACGCGGGTAACCGGCTGCAGCCCGACTCGGTGTGGAACGACGGGTACGGTGCGGGCGGCGGCGGCGTGTCCGCGGTCTTCTCCCGGCCGCTGTACCAGATCGGTGTCCGCGGCGTGGCGGGCAGCCATCGCGGCACCCCGGACATCTCGATGAGCGCCGCGGTCAACGGCGGCTGCTGGGTCTACTGGTCCTTCGCCGGGACCGGCGGGGCGGGCTGGTACATCATCGGCGGCACGAGTGAGGCCACGCCGATCTTTTCCGGCATCGTTGCCCTGGCCGACCAGGTGGCCGGGCACCGGCTGGGCCTGATCAACCCGGCGCTGTACCTGCTTGGTGCGGCCAGCCGGCACGGTGCTCCCACCGGGCTGGTGGACATCACCTCCGGAGACAACAGTTTCGCCGGGGTGACCGGGTACACCGCCGCCCCTGGATACGATCTGGCCAGCGGGTGGGGCACGATCAACGCGGCCAAGTTCGTGCCGGCGCTGGCGTTCACCGCATCGCACTAGGAACCGGGGCTGGGGCCGCCTGCCGCAAAGGCGGGCGGCCCCAGCCCGCTGGGTGATCCCCGGAGCCGGCCGCCAGGCTGGCTAGCGCTCAGCCGCCCAGGAGCTCAGCCGCCGAGGAAGCGGCCGGCCAGCCGCGACGGCCGGCCGCTGCGCGCCTCGGCCCGGTCGGCCAGGCTCATGGCTTGCAGGCCGGCGTTGGCGCCGAGCCAGCGCAGCGGCTCGGTCTCCCACGGCCGCGACAGGTGCCCCACCCCGGGCAGCCGGGTGTGGTCTTTGATGACGTGCGGGAGGCGATCGCGGCCGCCAACCGCACCGAGTACGGCATGGTCGGCCTCAACCGCCCCGTCGTGTCCGACCCGGCGGCCCCCTTCGGTGGCGTCAAGCAGTCCGGCCTCGGCCGTGAGGGCGGCCACGAGGGTGTCCGCGACTACACGGAGAGCAAGTACACCGCGGTCAGCTGGTGAGCTCCCCGGCCGGGTCGCCGAGCGACAGGTACGTTTCGTCCTCTTGCGCGGTGTGCAGCCGCAGGATGGCGTCGAGGCCGTAGAGCAGGCTGCGGAGATCGGCGACATCAGCCTCGTTGGGCTCGTCGCCGCCGATGTCGTCCAGGAGACGGCCGAGCCGGGAGATCTGGTAGGCGATCTCGGCGTGCGCCCGGCTCATTGGCGCGGTCGGGTCGTCCCCGCCGACTAGGCGGCTGACCACGGGGTACAGCAGGGTGTCCTCGGCGTTCTCGTGTGGCTCGATCTCGCTGGTGAGCACCGTGTAGGCGCGCCGGACCTGGGCCATCGCAGCGGCCGGCGGGGCGGCGGCGAGCGCGTCGGCGGCGGCGCGGATCTGGTCGGTGGCGGCGTGGATCATCTCGTGCTCGTCGCGGAACCGCTTGGTCAGAGCGGCGTCCGCCGGAGCCAGGCGCGCCGGAGCCCCGGCCGGCCGCAGCGCCCGCAGCGCGTTGAGGATCACGGCCACGTCGATGGCTTCCTGCAGCAATGCGCCCCAGACCGCGGGCAGCAGCCCTGCCGCCGCCACGCCCATCGCGGCCAGGGACAGGCCCATCCCGGCCACTACGCTCTGCCGGGCGATCGCCCGGGTCCGGCGGGCGATCGCCGCGACCTCACCGAGCCGGCTCAGCCGGTCCACGGTCAGCACCGCGTCGGCGGCCTCGGACGAGGCGGTGGATCCGCGGGCTCCCATGGCGATCCCGACGTCGGCCAGTGCGAGAGCGGGCGCGTCGTTGATCCCGTCCCCGGTCATGATGACCGGCCCGCGCCGCTGCTCACGGCGGACGACCTCGAGCTTCCCGGCCGGGGTGAGCCCAGCGCGGACCTCATCGACGCCGGTGATCGCGCCGACCGCCTCGGCAACCTCGGCGCGGTCGCCGGTGGCCAGGACGATCCGGTCGATGCCGCCCCGGCGCACGGCCCGGATGGTGGCCCGGGCGTCTGGCCGGATCTTGTCCTCCAGCAGCAGTGCCCCGGCGGGCCGATGGTCGACCGCCACGAACACGGTGAGCATGCCGTCGAGCCGTGCGCGGCGGCGGACCGCCTTGACCCACTGCGGCGTGCCGGTGACCCCGGCCCAGTCCGCGCGCCCGACCGACACCTGCCGGCCATCGACGGTCCCGGTGATGCCGCGGCCTGCCTCTTCGGTCACGGCCTCCGGCCGGGCCAGCGGGTATTTCCTCTCGGCCGCCGCGTTGAGGATCGCGCCCGCCAGCACGTGCGCGGACACCTGGTCCAGCGAGGCCGCCGCACGGAGGATCTCCGCGGGCGGCAGCCACCCAGCCGGGATGATCGCGGTGACAGCGGGCTGGCCGGCGGTCAGCGTGCCGGTCTTGTCCAGCAGCAGGGTTCGGCACTGGGCCAGGCGCTCCAGCACGCCGCCGTTCTTCACGACCACCCCGCGGCGCGCGGCGGCGGACAGCCCCGAGACCAGGGCGACCGGTGCGGCCAGGATGAGGGGGCAGGGCGTGGCCACCACCAGCACCGCGACGGCCCGGGCTGGCCCGCCCAGCGCCCAGGCGGCCCCGGCCACGGCCAGGGTCAGGGGGAGGAACCACAGCGCGTAGCGGTCGGCCAGCCGGACGAACGGCGCCTGTGAGCTTTCCGCCTCGGCCACCAGGCGGATGATCCCGGCATAGGTGCTTTCCTCGGCGCTGGTGACGGCGCGCAGGTCGAACGGGCCACCAGCGTTCAGAACGCCGCTGCGCACGGTGTCGCCGGCCGCCCGCCCGACCGGGAGCGCCTCGCCGGTCAGCGCGGACTCATCCAGGACTGCGGCGCCGCCTGCCACGGTGCCGTCCACCGGCACCACCTCGCCGGGCGCCACCATGAGCAGGTCGCCGGCGGCGATCGCGGCGAGTGGCACCGTCTCCAGCGAGTCGCCGCGATACCGCCTGGCGGTCCGTGGCGCTCGGGCTAGCAGGGCATGCAGGTCCCGCTGGGCCCGCTCAGCCGCCCACTGCTCAAGCGCCCGCCCGCTGGCCAGCATGACGGCGATCACGGCGGCAGCGAGCAGTTCACCGACGGCCATCGCGCCGGCCAGTCCGAGCACCGCGATGAGGTCCACCCCGACCCGGCCGTGGCGGATGCTGACCGCTGTGACCCATAGCGCGTAGCCCAGCCCGGCCGCCGCCGCGGCCAGCCAGATAGCGTCGCTGGCGGCCCCGGCTCCGGCCAGGGCCGCGATCCCGCCGCCTGCCAGCCCGGCCGCCGTCACGATCAGCAGCAACAGCGCCGACCGGCGTCCGGCCAGCGCCCACGCACGATGAAGGACTCTCGCCATGGTTCCACCTTGGGCCCGTCCCGTGCTGAACAGCAGGGCCGGAAGTCCGGGTCTCCAGGGGCGTTTGGCCGCCGGCCGGATGGCGGGCCTTGACACACAGGGCTAAGAGCGGCGGGACAGCGTCCAGAAGAGCGTTAGTCCGCCGGCCCCCAGCGCAGCGACGAGGAGGGTGGCCCCGAGTTCACCGCCGGGCAGGTCGAGCGCGTAGAAGCGGCGCACGGCGGGCACCGAAAACAGCAGCGCGAAGCCGGCCAGCATTGAGCCTGCCAGGACAACCCGCCGCCAGGTCAGCGGGACCGCCAGCAGGACCAGCACGGCCAGGCTGAGGATGAACGTGACCAGGGTCGCCGCGGTGCGCTGCTGTGCCAGCGGCAGGCCGCTGGCCCGGGCCAGGAGGTACCCGGCGAAGGTGGCGGCGGCGACGATGCTGCCCGCCGGGATGGCGAAGCGCAGCACCCGGCCGGTGAATCCGGGCCGGTAGCGCCGCGTGTTCGGGGCGAGGGCCAGGAAGAACGACGGGATGCCGATGGCCAGGCTGTCGATGACGGTCAGGTGCCGGGGGAGGAACGGGTAGGGCATCAGGGTGACGCCCACGGCCACGGCGAGCAGCGTGGCCCATACCGTCTTGGTGATGAACAGGTTCGCCACGCGCTCGATGTTGGCCGTCACCCGGCGCCCTTCCGCCACGACGCCGGGCAGGCTAGAGAACCTGCCGTCCAGCAGCACCAGCTCGGCGACGGCCCTGGTGGCCGGCGCGCCCGAGCCCATGGCGATGCCCAGATCGGCGAGCTTGAGGGCCAGCACGTCGTTGACGCCGTCACCGGTCATCGCGACCGTGTGCCCGCGCGTCTGCAACGCGGTGACCATTGCCTGCTTCTGATGCGGCGTCACCCGGCCGAAGACGGAGCGTTCTTCCAGCACGCGGCCGAGCTCCGCAGAGTCGGCGGGCAGGTCCCGCGCGTCGACGGGATCCCCGGCTTCGGGCAGGCCTGCCCGGCGGGCCACCGCGCTGACGGTCTGCGGGCTGTCACCGGAAATGACTTTCAGCGCTACCCCCTGGGCGGCGAAGTACGCGATTGTGTCCGCGGCGTCAGATCTCAGCCGTTCGGCCAGCACGACCAGTGCGGCCGGGTGCAGGCCGGGAGGAAGTGACTCACCGCCGGGGGATTGCGCTGTGTGCGCCAGCACCAGGACCCGGCGGCCGCCCGCGGCGAGTCTGGCGGCCTCGGCCAGCGGCCCGGGGTAGCCGTCCGGGAGCACCATCTCGGGGGCTCCCAGCACCCAGGTGCCCTGGCCGTCGAAGCTGGCCGCGCTCCACTTGCGGGCCGAGGAGAACGGCACGGCGTGCTGGCGCTGCCACCCCGCTGATGGCGGGAACGCCTGCCCGATGGCCGCCAGCGTCGGGTTCGGGTCCTGCTCATCGGCGAGTGCGCCGAGCGCGGCGTCGGCGGGCACCTGGTTGTCGAGCGGGATGAGGCTCTCGAACGCAATAGTGCCGTCGGTCAGCGTCCCGGTCTTGTCGAGGCACATCACGTCCACCCGGGCCAGCCCCTCGACCGCAGGAAGCTGCTGGACCAGGACCCCGCGGTGGGCCAGGGTGACCGCGGCCACGCCGAAGGCCACGCTGGTGAGCAGCACCAGCCCTTGCGGGACCATGCCCACCAGTGCGGCCACAGTGCTGGTCAGCGCGGCCCGGGCCGTGTCGTGCGCATGCATCTGGCTGACCAGCAGCAGTGCCGCTACCGGCACGATCGCCCAGGTGACATAGCGCAAGATCCGGTTGATACCGTCCATGAGCTCGGAGCGGACCAGCGTGAACCGCCGCGCCTCGGCGGCGAGCCGGCGGGCGTACGCGCCGGAGCCGACCCCGGTGGCCTGATAGCTGCCTGAGCCGGCGACCACGAAGCTGCCCGACAGCAGCTGGTCGCCGGCCTGCTTGCCGACCGGCTCGGACTCCCCTGTCAGCAGCGACTCGTCGGCCTCCAGGCTGGCGCTGGCCCGGACAACCCCGTCGGCAGCCAGCTGATCGCCCGGGCGCAAGGCAACCAGGTCTCCCGCCACCAGCTCCCCGACGGCGATGTCCTCCGGCGAGCCATCACGGATCACCCGCACCCGGGGCGCGCTGAGCACGGCGAGCCGGTCGAGGGTGCGCTTGGCGCGCAGTTCCTGCCCGATGCCGATCAGCGCGTTGGTCACCAGCACGATGCCGAACAGAGCGTCCTGCGGCTCGCCGGCGATGAGGATCACGGCCAGGAGCACACCCAGGATGAAATTGAACCGGGTCAGGATGTTCGCGCGCAGGATCTCCGTAACCGTCCGGCTAGTGCGCTCCCCGCCCTCGTTCGCCACCCCGTGGGATCTCTGCGCGGCCACCTCGGCGCTGCTCAGGCCGCCCTGCGGTGTCCGGATGACGGGCTCTGCCGAGGGCGCGGACATCACCAGACCGCTACTCGCCAGCGATCGCGGTAACGGCCTGGCCGGCGGGGATACCCGCCGTTGAGGGAGCCGTACCAGGGCGCGTTGTAGTTGGCGACGCCGCCGTTGGACTTCAGCATCCGGTAGCCGCCGGTGGCTCGGTCAGCGGCCAGCCCGGCACCGGCCACCCCTGCTCCCAGCGCTGCCGCGCCGTAGCCGAGCGCATCGGCGTCCAGGGTGGATTGTTCGCTGGGGTTCGAGCCACAGTGCATGAGCACGATCTCGCCCGGCTGCAGGCTGCCGAGCACCGGCTCACGATCTTTGCCACGGTGATCCCCCCCGACGTGCCCTCACAGCCGAGCGTATCCATGGTTCAGCCGACCGCACGAACCCGGCCGAGTTCACCACGGACACCGTGCGCGCGTTGTAGTCACCGTAGGGGAACCGGAACCATGGCGCGAGATCGGCACCGGTCTGCGACTTGATGGTCTGCTGCGCAATGAGGACCTGCTGGCGGATCTGCGCGTCGGTCAGCTTGGTGAAATACGGGTGCGAGACCGCATGATCACCCATCCGGCCCGTGGCGGCCATAGCTTTTGCCTGGGCACCGAAGCTGCTGGTGAAGTTGCCGGTCAGGAGGAACCTGGCTGGCAGCTGCTCCTGGCTCAGCGTGCCCAGGATGCTTGCCACGCCGTCAGCGTTCGCGCAGGCATCAAGGGTAGGGGCCACGACCTTCGCGTGAACGGGATGACGTTCCACATCCGGCCGCCGAGGCCAGCTCGCCATCACCTACCGCGCCGCCATCGTCCTCTCCGCGTGCATCACCTGGACCCGCCTACAGGAGAGCCGGCCACCAGCACGAGCTTCCCGCGCATGTGACCGTCCTCGCTGACGCGGTGCGCCTCCGCGATCTCGGCGAGCGGGAAGGTCTGCGCGACGGGGAGCGAGAAGCGCCAGGACTCGATCAGCTCGCCGATCTCGGCGAGCGCGTGGACCGCGCGGTCGGCGTCCCG
>Ga0208717_1000799_pt1 | contig 10498 bp, 9 predicted proteins | sample NGESurF53shallow_FD_184489 | JGI IMG/M metagenome (GOLD analysis project Ga0208717, IMG submission 184489) | Arctic peat soil microbial communities from Barrow, Alaska - NGEE Surface sample F53-3 shallow (SPAdes) | ecosystem: Environmental > Terrestrial > Soil > Wetlands > Peat ... | reverse complement strand
GGACACCCTGCCGGTGATCAACCACACCATCTACATCGGGCTCACCGGATTGGTGATCAACCTGGTTATCTCGGTGGTCCTGACGCTCGTATTCCGGGCGGTCAAACTGCCCGGCGGCCGGGACGAGACGCGGCCCGAGCACTACGTGGCCGATCCGGAACCCGCCGCCGCGGAACCGGTCCCGGTCGCGGCGGGCGCAGCGGGCGCAGCGGGCGTCGGCTGACCCACGGCGCAGGTGCCGGGCCCGCATCCCTCCGGGCCCGGCACCTGCGCCCCGCACGCGGGACGGCCGACCTGTTCCCGCAAGCTACTAGCTGGTAACCTCGCCGCATGACCGACGGCGGCGGGCAGCACGACAACGGGCGCGGCGAAGCCGGGGACACCCCTCCAGGAGACGGTGGCAGCCAGCACGGTGGCAGCCAGCCCGGTGCGAGCTCCCACGGGGGCACCCTGGCCGTGGCGGCCGCCCAGGCGCACGGCGTGGACACCATGTTCACCCTGTCCGGCGGGCACGTGTTCCCGCTCTACGACGCGGCGGTGCACGCGGACCCGCCGATGCGGCTGCTGGACGTGCGGCACGAGCAGACCGCCGTCTTCGCCGCGGAGGCCACCGCCCGGCTGACCCGGCTCCCGGGGCTGGCCGTGCTGACCGCCGGGCCCGGGGTGACCAACGGCATCAGCGCCGTCACCACGGCCCATTTCAATGGCTCGCCGGTGGTGATCCTCGGCGGCCGGGCCCCCGACGTGCGCTGGGGCTCGGGCAGCCTGCAGGAGTTCGACCATCCTGAGCTGCTCCGGCCCATCACCAAGCGGGCCTGGACCGAGCACGAGACCGCGAAGGTCGGCGCCGGGGTGGATGAGGCGTTCCGGCTGGCCACCGCGCCGCACCGGGGCCCGGTGTTCGTGGACGCGTCCCTGGAGGCCCTCTACGGCCCGGCTGACACCGGGCCAGCGGAGAGTTCCGGGCCGGGCGGCATACCGGTGCGGGCCGCCCGGCCCGGGACAGCGCAGCCGGTGGGATGTGACCCGGACGCGGCCGCCGCCATCGCGAGGCTGATCGCAGCGGCCCGCCGCCCGGTCCTGGTGCTCGGCTCGGACGTGTGGATGGACGGCGCCGAGCAGGCCGCCCGGACCGCGGCCGAGGAGTTCCGGCTGCCGGTCATCGCCAACGGCCAGGGCCGCGGCATCCTGCCGCGCGGTCATGAGCTGCTGGTCACCCGGGCCCGGTCGGTCGCCTTCCGGCAGGCTGACCTGGTCGTCGTGGTGGGTACTCCGCTCGATTTCCGGCTCGGCTATGGCGCGTTCGGCGACCAGAATTCTCCGCAACGAAAACCATCCGTGGTCCATGTCGCCGACGCGCCAGGTCAGGTCGCCACGCACTGTGAGCTGGCGGCCTCGTACGCGGGTGACCTCGGCGGGTTCTTCACGGCGCTGGCGGCCCCGGCGGCGTGGCCGGGCCGGCCGGCCCGGGTCCCGTGGGAGGATTCCTGGCTCCCCCAGCTCCAGGACGCGGCCCGGGGCGCGGTGGCTGCCGACGGCGCCTTGCTGGCCAGCGACGCCGACCCCATTCACCCGATGCGCGTCTACGGCGAGCTGGCCGGGGTGCTGGACGACGACGCCGTGGTGATCGGCGACGGGGGCGACTTCGTGTCGTACGCGGGGAAGTACATCGAGCCGGGACGCCCCGGCGGGTGGCTCGACCCGGGGCCGTACGGCTGCCTGGGCACCGGGCTGGGCTACGCGATCGCGGCCCGGATCGCCCGGCCGTCGGCCCAGGTGGTGCTGCTGCTCGGGGACGGCGCCGCCGGGTTCTCCCTGATGGACGCGGACACATTGGTCCGGCACGGGCTGCCGGTCGTCATGGTCTGCGGCAACAACGGGATCTGGGGCCTGGAGAAGCACCCCATGCAGGCCATCTACGGCTACGACGTGGTCGCCGACCTGCAGCCGCGGTGCCGGTACGACGAAGTGGTCAGCGCGCTGGGCGGCGCCGGGGAACTGGTCACCCGGCCGGACGGGATCGGCCCCGCGCTGCGCCGGGCCTTCGACTCCGGCGTTCCCTACCTGGTCAACGTGATCACCGACCCCGCGGTCGCCTACCCCCGCTCAACCACCGGCGTCTAACCCCCACCCCCACCCCCACCACCACTCACACCAACCTCACCAGTCACACCGGCCTGCCACATTTCCCGCGGAACGTGCGATCCGGTGGGTGTTTTGTGGTGGTTTGGGCGCACGTTCCGCGGGAAATGTGCTTCCGACGGCGCAGGTGGGGGCGGGCCGGGCGGCGGTTACTCGATGATGGCGATGAGGTCGCCTTCCTGGATCACGTCGCCCTCGGCCACCGCCAGCTTGGTCACCGTGCCTGGCTCCTCGGCCAGCACCGGGATCTCCATCTTCATCGATTCGAGGATGACCAGCGTGGCGCCCTCGGAGACCTGCTCGCCTTCGGCGGTCACGACCTTCCAGACGTTGGCGACCATCTCCGCGCGGACCTCGGCCACTCGCCCCTCCTCTCCCTCAGCGCGCCGCCCGCTGGGCGGCGCCCTCACATTGTGCCCGTTCAGGGACGTGTCCCGGTTCAGGGATGTGCCCCGGTTCAGGGACGTGCCCCGTCAGGGGCGCAGGCGGCTGACCACGAGAGTGTCGTAGCCGCCGTCGCTGAACTCCTCGCTGTCCAGCAGGTCCGCCTGGAAGGGCAGATTGGTCTTGAGCCCGGTGATCCGGAACGACGCCACCGCGTCCCGGGCCCGGCGCAGCGCCTCGTCCCGGTCCGGGCCCCACGCGCACAGCTTGGCCAGCAGCGGATCATAGAACGGGGTCACCACGTTCCCCGCTTCGTATCCCGCATCGACCCGGATCCCCTCACCGGCCGGCTCCACCCAGCCACTGATCGTGCCCGGGCTGGGCAGGAAACGGTTCGGGTCCTCGGCGTACACCCGCAGCTCGATCGCGTGCCCCTGGGCCGATACCTGATCGGGATCGAAGCTGATCCCGTCACCACCGGCGATCCGCAGCTGCTGCTCGACCAGGTCGATGCCGGTCACCATCTCGGTGACCGGGTGCTCCACCTGGAGCCGGGTGTTCATCTCCAGGAAGGTGAACTCGCCGGTCCGGGCGTCCACCAGGAACTCGACCGTCCCGGCGCCCTCGTAGCCGACCGTCTCCCCGGCCCGGATCGCGGCCTCCAGCATCCGGGCCCGCAGGGCGGGACTGACTCCCGGAGACGGGGTCTCCTCGGCCACCTTCTGGTGCCGCCGCTGCACCGAGCAGTCCCGCTCACCCAGGGCCAGCACCCGGCCGCCGGGGAGCCCGAGGATCTGCACCTCCACGTGCCGGGCCGGGGCCACGTAGCGTTCCAGCAGGATCGCCGGGCTGCCGAAGAATCGCTCCGCGCGGGAGCGGGCCGTCTCGAACGCCGCCGCCAGCTGCTCGGGGCCGGCCGCGGCGCTCATCCCGATCCCGCCGCCGCCCGCCGCGGCCTTCACCATGACCGGGTAGCCGATGAACGCCGCCGCGGCAGCGGCCTCCTCGGCGTCGTGCACCGGCTCGGTGGTGCCCGCGGCCACCGGCACCCCGGCCGCGGCCATCAGGTTCCGCGCGCTGATCTTGTCGCCCATCTGCTCGATGGCGGACGGTGGCGGTCCCACCCAGGTCAGCCCGGCGTCGATCACGGTCCGGGCGAAACTACCGTTTTCGGAAAGGAAGCCGTAGCCGGGATGAACGGAGCGCGCGCCGCTGTCGCGGGCGGCCTGGAGGATCGCGCCGGCGTCCAGGTAGCTGCGAGCGGGCGGCGGCGGCCCGATGAGCAGCGCCTGGTCGGCCTCGCGGACAAACGGCAGCCCGGTGTCGGCCTCGGAGTAGACGGCGATCGTGCGGATGCCCATCCGCCGGGCGGTGGCGATCACCCGCCGGGCGATCTCACCCCGGTTGGCGACGAGCACCGACTCAATCACCCGCGCAGCCTACAGGCGGCCGGGGTGCCCCCGCCCGGCCACCTCGGTGAGCGCCGCCACGACGCCCGGATCGTACTCGGACGCGGTGTCCATCCGGAGCCGTTCCAGCGCCGCCGCGGCCCGGTCCCGGTCCGGTGATCCGCCGACCAGGTCGTCGAAGGCGTTGGCGGCCCGGATGATCCGGCTGCCGATCGGCGGCTCCGGGCCGTCGCCGCGCGCGGGCTGGCTCTGCCGCCGGACGATCTCGGCCACCCCGTCCAGCACCCCGGCCTGCTCGATGACACTGGCCCCGAGCCCCGCGATCCGCTGCTGGTCTTCGGGGGAGGCGAGCACGGTCGCGCCCCCCGGGATCGGGTCTGCCAGCGAGAGCTGCCCGATGTCGTGCATGAGCGCGGCGTACTCCAGCTCGAGCAGGTTCGGCTCACTCATCCCGAGCTCGCGGCCGACCGCGACGGCGAGCCGGCCCACCCGGTAGGAATGGCCGTCCTCGACGTAGCCGCCGACCTCGGTGACCCGGGCCAGGGCGCGGACCGTCTGCAGGTAGGTGGAGCGGATGCCGGCGTACCGGCGGAACGCGGTCTGGGTGACCAGCAGCGGGGCGATGAGCAGCGCCAGCGCCACCAGGCCCATGGCCTCAGTGGCCAGGGCGATGAGGATCGCGCAGGCACCCACCGCCGCGCCGAGCGGCACCTGGATGCCCAGCTCGTCGGCCAGTGACACGACGAACCGGGCCTGCAGGGCATCCGCGCGGATCAGGGCCTTGATCACGCATTCAGCGAGCCAGCCGGCCACGATCAGCACGGCCATGACCGCGAGCCTGAGCCACACGTGATGATCGATGAAGGCCAGGTGAGCGAGGGGGCGGAAGGCGATCGCCACGAACGACACGGCCAGCAGCCGGGAGGCCATGCCGGCCACCCCGGCGGGCCGGCCGGCCGCCAGGTGCGGCAGCGCCCCGACGATCATGCCGACCGCCGTCACCGCGACCACCTGGAGTGCGGGCTGAAGCGCCAGGTGCATGCCGACCCGGACGGCCAGCGCGTAGCCGAGCGCCCCCGCACTGCCGATCGGGGCGGCTTCCCGGTCGCCGGGCAGGGACAGCCGGAGCAGCTCGCCCAGCGCGATCAGCGCCCCGAAGGCCAGCGCGTCACGGGGCTGCACCAGCCCCGATGCGGCGGTCTGGGCCACGGCCGCGACCAGCAGCACACCACCCGCGATGACCAGCAGCAGCTGCCCGGAGTCGGTGGACTGCCAGACAGACTGACGGCCGGGGTGGCGCTGGGTGCTCACCGGGGAGCTCATCTCACCGGCTCTCGACGACCCGCAGCGGCGCGGTGGGATCGTCGTGATCCTGGGCCGCGACCTGGGCGGGGAACCCGGCCGGCAGGGCGCTGGCCGGGGACTGACCGGCCTCTTGCGGCTCCCAGCGTTCCCGGCTCAGCGCGGCGATGAACGCGTCCACCAGCATCGGATCGAACTGCATGCCGGAGCATTTGCGCAGCTCTGCGACGGCGGCCTCGACGCTGCGGGCGCCGCGGTAGGAACGGGTCGAGGTCATCGAGTCGAACGCGTCGGCGACCGCGATCACCCGGGCGAACTCGGGAATCTCGTCGCCCGCCAGGCCCATCGGGTAGCCCTTGCCGTCCATCCGCTCGTGGTGGTGCATGATGCCGTCCAGCGCCTCGGTCAGGAACCCGATCTGCCGGACGATATCCAGGCCGCGCATCGGGTGCAACTGGATCGCGGCCAGCTCCTCCTCGGTCAGCGGGCCGGTCTTCTGCAGCACCTTGGTGGGCACCCCGAGCTTGCCGACGTCGTGCAGCATGCCCGCGTACCGGATGGCCTCGACGCGCTCCGCGCCCATCCCGATCTGCCGGGCCAGCATGGTCGCGCCCCGGGACACCCGCTCACTGTGCCCGCGGGTGTAGAAGTCCTTGGTCTCCACGGCCTGGCAGAGCGCGGCCATGGTCGCCGAGTAGGCACCCTCCTGGGCCGCGAACTGCCCCATCGCCCAGCGCGCCACGAACAGCGGGATCAGCACCAGGACCGCGGCGAACGGCCCCAGCAGGTCCCACAGCGCCGCGATCAGCAGGCCCAGTGTGGCGTAGCCGAGATCGGACACCAGCAGGAGGGAAAGGTGCAGGTCAAGGCGGCCACGCTGGGGGCTGGTCCCGGCCGGGGGGAGAAGCAGCAGCATGGTCCACAACAGTCCGTGATTGACCGCCACGTGCACCGCGGCCGCCACCGCGAAAGGCAGGATGATGGACGGGAATGAGCCCCGCATGGGCACGCCGATAGGGCCACCTAGCGCCACGTAAGCCTCACCCGCGGCGAAAGCGCTCAGCGCGTACATTGCGCCGTTAAAGGCCCGCTCACGGAGCCCGCCGCGGCGCAGGCTGATTAGCGATGTCGCGCCGACCAGCGCGGCCCCGCCCGGGCCGAGCAGCACGACCGCCGCGAGGGTGGCCGCCGAGCTGGGCGACCAGGCGGATTGCCGGGAGGTGAGCGTGGTGGGGGTGGAATCGCAGATCATGAACAAGACGGCCAGTACCAGCAGCGTCCAGGACAGCCGATAGTCGGCATCCCAGTCCAGATCCGGCACCAGCACGTGGGCCAGCAGCAGGACCGATGCCGTGACCACCACGGCCATATAGAGCCACGCGGCCCGCGAGAGCCTGCTCAAGACCCCCCCTCGCAGTCAGTCCGATCGGCTAGCTGTGGTTACTTCCTCATGGGCGCACGCCGACTGCGACTCGCCAAACCCTGCCGATCTCCGGCCCCGATGAATGACCCTGCCAATCGGTCCAGCTCGCCACTCAGGGTAACGCCATCACCGCTGATCGCGTAGCGTTCACGACCGATATCTACAACCTGTATATACGACATAACAGCGAGTAACAATGGCTGGCAGCACGACGTCAGCCCAGTTCACAGGAGGAGGTGCTGATGGGCCGTGGCCCAGCGGGTGTTTTGGCGGGTAATGGGCCCGCTACGAGCGGGGCTATTCGCCGTGAAATTCGGTGATCTCGATCGTGGCCCGGACTTCCTGGATCCGGGTCAGCACCTTGACCCGCAGGTCATCCGGGACCTCATCATGGCCACAGTACTTGTGCACCAGCCGCTTGACCGCCTCTTCCAGGCCGTAGTCCCGCAGGCACGGGCCGCACTCGTCGAGATGCTGGCGGATCTCCGACATGCCCGAGTCCCCGAGCTCGCCGTCCAGGTAGGAGTAGACCCGGTCGAGTACCTCGCTACACGGAGTCTCGTGGGGCTTTCCGCAGCTCATGATGCGTCCCTCCCCGACTCCGCAGCCTGTGGCTCCTGGCCGTCATCCGCCGGGGCCGGGCGGGTCACGCCCCGGTCGGCCGCGTACTCCTGAAGCATGTCCCGCAACTGCCGCCGCCCGCGGTGCAGGCGCGACATGACGGTGCCGATCGGCGTGCCCATGATGTCGGCGATCTCCTTGTACGCGAACCCCTCCACGTCAGCGAGGTAGACCGCGATGCGGAATTCCTCGGGGAGGGCCTGCAGCGCCTGCTTAATGTCGGAGTCAGGGAGGCGGTCCAGCGCCTCCGCCTCCGCCGACCTCAGGCCCGACGAGGTGTGCGACGCGGCACGGGCCAGCTGCCAGTCCTCGACCTCTTCCGCGCCGGACCGCTGCGGCTCGCGCTGCTTCTTGCGGTAGCTGTTGATGAAGGTGTTGGTCAGGATGCGGAACAGCCAGGCCTTCAGGTTCGTGCCGGGCTGGAACTGGTGGAAGGACGCGTAGGCCTTGGCGAACGTCTCCTGGACCAGGTCCTCGGCATCGGCTGGGTTACGCGTCATCCGCAGTCCCGCCGAGTAGAGCTGATCCAGGAAAGGCAGCACATCGTGCTCGAAGCGCTCACTTCGCTGCTCGAGTGTCTCGGTGACCGGACCCACCCCCTCGGAGATCTCCTGCACCGGCCGACGATAGCGGCCGTATGGGCGGGAGGATACATCCCCGCTCATCGTCGGCTCGAAGCGAGTCAGCTTGAGGGCGCTACTGGGAGGCGCGTAATCGGCTACTACCACGCCGTCTGAAACAGGCGACCGGGCGGCTTCATTCCGTCATCCGCGGGGTTTGGCTTCTCCTGCGTGGCGTGTCGCCGGCCGGGTGCCGGGCCAGGCGGCAGCCGGCCGGATACCGGGGCGGCGCGGTGGCCGCCCCCGGGCCCGCAGGGTGACCTTGCCGTCAAGTCAGGTGAGGAAAGGCCCAGGTGGGGAACATTTCAGGAAATAGGGCTGCGCGGGCTCCCCGCCTTCGCGGCGGCGTTTCATCTCTGTCACTGGGCAGGCCGTCGGCCGCAATGCGTGCAGCCCGCTCCTGGATGGAGTCATGGTGGCGGCAAGTACGACCAGCCCTCTCACCATTCTCGGGTCAGGCTCGCTCACGGCCTACTGGCGGTTCCAGCGAGCCGTCGTGGCGGCCCAGCTGCAAGCCTGGCTGCCGCCACGGGGCCGGATCCTGCTGGATATCTCCGGCCCGCAGTCCAGCGTGGCCGCCCAGGCGGCCGCCGCGGGCTACGCGGTCGTGCAGGTCATGCCCCGCGTGCCGGCCGCCGCCGAACGCCCCGCCGGGCCGGATGTGCCGCGGCTGCTGGCGGTCCGCGGCGTGCACCGCCGCCGTGCCCCGGCCGGGCGGCTGGTCCGCGTGGTGGCGGACTCGGCGAACCTGGCGTTCCTCGCGGACGGGTCGGTGGACGGGGTCATCGCCGACGACGGGGCGCTGTCCCGGCACCTGATGGCCGAGGACGTCGCGGCGGAGATCGCCCGCGTGCTGCGGCCCGGCGGCCAGGTCCTGGCCTGCGTGGACTCGCTCGTACTGGGCATGTCGATCCTGGCCGAGCAGCACCACTGGGCCCAGCTGACCGATCTGCCGCAGGCGGAGGTGCTGCTGGTGCCCTGGCCGGACGGCCGGATCACCCGGTGCTTCGGCCCCGACCAGCTGGTCGACCTGCTGACTGAGGCCGGGCTGGAAGTCAGCTGGATCCGGCCGCGCACCGTGCTGTCCCCGTCCATGGTGGACCACGTGCTGCGCAAGGACCCGAGCGCCATCATGCGGCTGGTCCGGGCCGAACTGGCCGCGGGCGCGGGTGAATCCGTCCCGGGCGCGGCGGGTAACGGCGCCGGGAACGGCGGGAACGAATCGTTCGGCATCTACCTGCTAGCCGCGGCCCGTAAGCCGGCGGCCAGCACGCCGGGTGCCAGCCTGCCGGGCACCGTGACGCCGGGTGCCGGCCTGCCGGGCACCGGGACGCCGGTGCGCCAGGGGGCCCCGCGACGCAGGCCCCCGGCGCGGACGCCCGAAGCCCGCGGCGGGGTCCCCGCCGCTCCGCAGACCGCTGGCTAGCGCCGCATCCGGTCCCGTTTCGCCTGGCAGGCCACGCACCGGGACGCTTCCGGGCGTGCCTCCAGACGGCCCTCCGGGATGGGCTTGCTGCAGTCCGCGCAGTCGCCGTAGCTGCCGTCCTGGATCCGCTGCAGCGCGTCCACTACCTCCGAACGCTGGGACATCGCCGAGGCCAGCACCGCCTCAGCCCGGTCCGCCTCGGACAGGCTGCTCCCCACGTCCGCCTCGTCCTGCGGGGAATCCGCGGCCGCCACCGGCCTCTCGCCGCGCAGAACAGCGATGGAACGGTCCAGATCGTCACGCGAGGCTTCCAGGCGCTGGCGTACGGTAATGGTCTCCACGGATCCTCCTGCTTCATCAGGGCACCAGCGGCGCAGCAACGTTGGTCCTCGGAGGGCCGGGCCGCGCTCAGGGGCCTCAGAACAACGTGCTGGGGGCACCCCGGGAGGCGCCGCTGCGCCCCCCTGCCCCGGCCCGCGGGGACCCCGCGGGCTCAGATTCACCCTCCATGGGTTCGATCAGCCCCGGCCCGTTGTGCCGGACCGAGTTGACTTCCGTTGACACGGGATACGACGTCAGGTGGGCCGAGGCGGCGGGCATCATCAGCCCGTGCAGCGCGTCGGCGCTGGTGGCCGTGGGATCGAGCCAGTCGGCCCAGCGGGCCGGGTCGATCACCATCGGCATCCGGTCGTGAATCCGGCCGACCTCATCCTCCGCCTGCGTGGTGATGATGGTGGCCGTCCACAGCCAGGCACGCGGGTCATCATCGGGCCGGTCCTTGTCGCGCCAGAGCTCATAGAGGCCCGCGAAGGCCAGTACGCCGCCGTCTTCGCGGTGGATGAAGTGCGGCTGCTTCGGGCGCTTCGGGTCCGCCGATTTCTCCCACTCGTAGTAACCGTCCGCGGGGAGCAGGCAGCGGTGCCTGGCGAACGCACGGCGGAAGGCCGGCTTGGTGGCCACGGTCTCGGCCCGGGCGTTGATCAGGCGGCTGCCGATCGAGATGTCCTTGGCCCAGGAGGGCACCAGACCCCAGCGGACTACCCGCAGTTCCCGCACGCCCCCGTGCTCGCTAGCCCCGTGCTCGCTAGCCCCGTGCTCGCTAGCCCCGTGCTCGCTAGCCCCGTGCTCGCTAGCCCCGTGCTCGCTAGCCCCGTGCTCGCTAGCCCCGTGC
>Ga0208717_1000798_pt1 | contig 10499 bp, 5 predicted proteins | sample NGESurF53shallow_FD_184489 | JGI IMG/M metagenome (GOLD analysis project Ga0208717, IMG submission 184489) | Arctic peat soil microbial communities from Barrow, Alaska - NGEE Surface sample F53-3 shallow (SPAdes) | ecosystem: Environmental > Terrestrial > Soil > Wetlands > Peat ... | reverse complement strand
GGTTCATCTTTTTTACATTGGCAGTGTAATTGTCTAATGTTTTTTGCTGAGGAATCGGAATGATACTTACCGAAGCAAGTTCCCTGTGAATGGTATAGGCCTGCTCTTTAAATTCTGAACTTTGGGATAAAATTCTTGAACCTTTTGCTTCCAGGTTAGCCACATACAAATTTTTATTTAGCAATACAATACCCGATGGATATGCTTCCGTTGGAATGTATCCTTTTATAACATTACGGCCTGTTGCGTTTGAGAACGAAGTGCGGCCCAGCTTAATTACTGCAATTGCATTATCCATTCCGTTGGCAACGTACAAAGTACCCGATGCATTATCCAATGCCAGTGCATCGGGGCTGCTTCCATAGTATTGATAATGTTTTGAGAACAAGCCGGTTTGAATGGAGTCAACAACTTTTTCCTGTTTTATATTTATTACGCTTACATTGTCGCTGTTACTGTTTGTTATATACAGAAAATTATTATCTGCACTTTTAATAATAGCATTGGGATGTAACCCCAGCATTAATTCATTTTCAAGCTTACCGGTCTTTATATCAACGATAGATAAGCTGCCTTCCTTCGTAGCGCCGGTTACCGGGTTTGTATAGGCGCTTCCCCATGGAGTACCTGCATTCTCAAGCGTGGTGTCGGTTACGATTGGCCCGGCCCAATTGGTAACATAAGCTTTATTATTAACAATGCATACTCCGTAAGGTGCTACACCTACCGGTGCCGCATAGACGATTTTTTTTGTATCGAAATTTATTTTTAATAATTGATTGTTGCCATTTAAAACAGTGTATAAATAAAGAATACCATTTTCCATATTGGCTACAACCTGGTTTGGGAGCGCTTTGCCTGCCGGTAGCTCCCGGTCAATATTTATTGCCTCTACATCGTGTATAGCAGCGCCATCCCATTGCGCAATCATCACTGCCGACTGTGTATTGCTTGCCGACGCACCCCATGATATATAAATTTTATTTTTATAAGAGAAAGAAGTGATGCCGGAGTAGCTGCTGATTAAATATGGCCATTGCTTATCCTTATCAAAGGTCCATCTTGCGATTAGCTTATTTGTTTTTATGTTGAGGATGGCTATTCCATACCGGTCTTCAATAGCAATATTTTTTTTATCAGGCAGCATGCAAACATCGAGAGCATGATTTTCTAAAGTCGAATCGCCAAAAGTGACAACTTTTCCCGCTGATTGTATCAGCCTGTTGTAAGGCATCAGCGTAAACTTCCCCTGATTTTCGAGTGTATTGTTTTCGTAAGGGAGTTTGCCGTGGCTTGCCGGTTGGCACAATGCGGTGTAGGGTAATGAAACGATAACCCATACCAACCCGACACTAATAATTTTTTTCATATTGAAATGGATAATGTCATTAAAAGTAAATTGGTTTTTTAAATTAAGTTGGTTAATAATTAATTTTATCTTTTTCCTTCAATAACCGGTTCCGTTATTCTTGTACTAAATATGAATTTATATTCTAAAAAAAGCAAAAACATAAAAGCAAGACAAAAAAGCTGGTTTTCTTTTATTTATTGACTTTGTTCAACGCGAATAATTTTCTCCTTAAATGATCGGCTTTGTTTAGTTTCTATTAAGGATATTTTCATTTCCTGCGAAGCAGAACTTTTGCAGGTACTCCTATAATTTGTAAATTTATTTCTTAAACTAAAAAGCTATGTATTCAAAGAAATTTCTCTCCATAGTGTTATTTTTTTTACCATTAATTTTTTTGGACAAACCAATTTTAGATTTTCTCCTCTTAAACCACATGCGGGTGATGCAATCACTATAACATATAGACCATCCGGCGATATAGCAAATGCTACAGCACCCATAGAAGGAATAGTTTATACTTTAGGAAGTAAAGGCCAGAAGACAAATGACATCAAACTCAAAAGAATGGGAAATGAATATACAGGAATAATTACAGCCCTGCTTTTTTTTATGAATATTATGAAAGAAATGTTGGGTTGGATGCTAATAATGCAAAGGCACTTCAATATATGGATGATGAATTTAAATCCTACCTGAATCAAAAAAGGAAAATATAATTTCTTACACAAGGTTGTATTCAAAGGAACATAAAGATGAAGCCCTTGCATTGATTAAAAAAAAATTGAAGAAGAGATAAAATCCTGTGCCGTATAAGTTGAAAGATTTTCTTCTTAAAGCGCAAGACTGCATTTATAGCTTACCGTTAGTTTAGCAAATAAAGAAGGGCAGTGTAAAGACACCGCCCGCTTAGACTATTATCTGCATGTCGAAAAACCTGCAGAGGTCATGGGTGGATTCGAACCACCGTTAAAGGTTTTGCAGACCTGCACCTTACCACTCGGTCACACGACCAATTTAAAACCACTCGCACCAATGCCGGATATGGAAATACTTTTTGAAAAAAAATAAATTTTTGCATTTCAATAATATATCAACAGCGATTGCCTCTTAATTCAAACAGACGGGATTAAGCGCTTCCTTTTTACATTTACCAGGAATACCTAAAGGTTACACCGTAAGTTCTGGGATCACCAAGTACTGCTGCATATTGGCCTGCATTACCTGAAGCCGGTAATAGTTGTTCGAAATAATCTTTGTTAAACAAATTACGTCCCCATATAAAGGCGGAAAGTCCATTGTTAGCCCTAAAGCCAAGCCTTCCATTCAGCAGCGTGTAACCGTTTACGTTAAGGTATGCTGAAGGAGACGGGCTTGAAGAAAAGGAGGAACGATAGTAACCATCTAAAGCTAAGAAAAATTTGCCCGCCTTACCCAGGAAAGCGACCGGGGTAGTAAACTCACCCCCGAGTGACCCGGCCCATTTGGAGATGCCGGGAAGTTCACCGCCCGAAATATCCTCGAATGCTTTTTGCACACCATTTTCTGTTAAACCAGTTTGTTCGAGTGGAAGCGGCGCATTGGTAAATTTTACGTATTTAGCATCTGTATAAGTGCCGGCACCATAGAAGGAAAAATGCCTGCTGGCTGTGATATTGCCGTCCACCTCAACACCCTTAACGTTTACCTTTTCGGCGTTTGCAAGATAGCCACGATTGACACCTAACTGAGGCGATTGCACATTCGCCTGGTAGTTTGTTACATCCGTATTGTATAAGGTAAGATTCAACGTAAAGTCTCTGGCGGGTGTAGTCTTAACGCCAATTTCGTAATCTTTAACATACTCCGGTTTTACTACCGCCAGGTCAAGGGCCGTTTCGCCATTAATGACCGGCAAGCCACCCACATTAACCCCTATAGGTTTGTAGCTGGTGGAATAGGTTGCAAAGGCATTAATGCGATCATTAGCCTTGTATGCTAACGTAATTTGATAGGTAACATGATTCTCATTGACACTAGTTGCGAACGCCTGGTTACTGTATACCCCCTGCTGTAATGCTATTAAAGCAGAATCAGTTGTTTGCAAGCCTCCATAAGTGGTTCGGGCATAGGTTACATCTTTCTTGTCGTAATTAAAACGGATACCGGGCAATACATGCAGCGCTTTACTAATCTTCCAATCAATATTGGCAAAAGCCGCTTCGCTCAACGATTTAATCGTAGAGTTGGTTAGCGCACCATACCCATCGAAGAGGCCAGGTGTTTTCCACAAAGCACTGGTTGAACTTTGTACAAAACGCCATTGATCTTTGCCTGATTCTTCGTTTCCATTTGTAGTAACCTCTTGCCCGAGGACAAACAAGCCAACCACACCACTCAAATGAGAAGAAAAATCACCTGCGTAACGCACTTCTTGCGACCATTGGTGGTGCTTTGAGGGATTTTGTGATTTCTCCAATGCCTGCAAACCCGTGAAATCCCTGTCGTTGGAGGGATTCCAATTCCAGTAGCGATAAGCTGTGGTGGAAGTTAGTGTGCCCGGGCCAATTTTTGTATCGACATTGACGGATGCCCCACCAAGATCATTATCTGATCTCCATGGAGTATCGGTATCTATCAGACGGTCGAAAGGATTCGTACTTGGTAACTTATAGTTGAGATCTGCAATAATCGCATCAAATTGACGATAGGCGGCACGCTTTGTCTGCACAACACCTGCTACCACCTGTGCATAGCCATCCGGGCGCTGGCGTGAAACATCTCCTGAGAACGTAACGGTGGTATTATCTGACGCCTGGTATAACAACTGGCCGTGAAAGCCAAGGTTGTTAAGTTCATTGGTATATCTTCCTGTACTCACATTCTCAACTGTACCACTACGTTGTGTACCGGAGAAAGAGAGCCGTGCTGCTAATTTCCTGCTCAAAGGGCCTGTTAATGAAGTTTTGGCTTGGATGTATCCGTAGTTACCATAGCTTACCTCAAAGTTCCCTCCCGGCTTAAAGTCCGGTTTACGTGTCGTAATGTTGAAGGCGCCGGAGGTAGTGTTTTTGCCAAATAAGGTTCCCTGCGGACCCCGCAATACTTCAATGCGTTCTATATCTATAAAATCAAGGGTCGCTGCTGCGGGACGGGCGTAATAAACGCCATCCACGTAGAAACCTACGCCTGGATCAAGACCATCATTGGTGAGCCCGAATGGTGATCCAAGTCCACGGATATTGAGTCCCGTGTTGCGCGGATTAGACGAATACAACTGAACCGATGGAACCAGTTCCTTTACACGGTTTACGGTGAAATCACCGGCTTCATCTATTTGTTTACCTCCTACTACAGAAATAGGAATTGGTACGTTCTGAAGTACCTCTCTGCGGCGCCTCGCTGTAATAATAATGGTATCTCTACGAAACAGCGCCTCCAACTGCACCAATAAATTATTATTATTTGCATCTCGGATTACCCGTTCCCGGGTTCTATATCCCGCGGAAGATATAATTAAGGTTACTGGAAATTTTTGATCAACGCCAAGTGAAAAATAGCCCAAAGAATCGGTGTTAGTTCCTGCCTTAGTATTTTTTATCAACACGCTGGCGTAAGGAACACCTTCGTTGTTTTCATTAACTACATGGCCGGTCAATTGTGCGAATGCAAGCACAGGCAATAAAAATAGTGAAAGTAAAAGAATACGCTTCATGTTATTTGGTTTTGATATTAGTCTACATTATCGATAGACTATTTTAATATAGAAATTAATAATACTATTTATGAATGTATGTGAACATGTTGGTAACATCTAGTCTATAGAATTTATAGACTAAAAAAGTAAAAAAATATTTATGTAAAATGCTCCTGATATTGACAACAGAAAGGCATCAGCAAATTGTAACAACATTGCATTCGGGAGATCGATGGGCAAAGCTCTGGCATGAGTTTTAAAATTTTCATAAACGATTTTGTTTGCAAATATAAAGTGATTTTTATTAGTCTACAAAATTAGTAGGGTAATTATTTAAATTTTTTTTAATGAGGCAATTGACTAATCACTTTCCAAAGGGTCATGCAACTGGTGAGGATAACTAATATCCCAATGCCTATGAACATTTTTTTCACAGGAACTTTGCCCACTAATCTTGCGGCAATTGGTGCTGCAACAAGTCCTCCTATTATCAACCCCGCAATATCTACTAACGGCAGGCTTTTTAAATAAATGAAAAAGGTGATCGAGCTGCAAAGCACTACAAAAAACTCAGCAAGACAAACCGAACCAATAACATAGCGGGGGCTTTTTCTTTTTGAAATTAATGTGCTTGTTACCAGGGTACCCCAGCCGCCGCCGGCAAACGAATCCATGAAGCCGCCAACAGTAGCGAGCCAGCCTACTCTTTTTATTTTGCTGTTTACCTGTTTCTTTTTAAATGCCTTTCTAAAAATAAAATAGCCAAGATACAAGGTATACACTGAGAGAGGTATCCTTATATAGTTAGAATATCGCTGCGCAAAAAAGGCCAGTGATGCACCGATAACAGCACCAATGATGCCCGGGATGACCAGGCTCTTGAATAATTTTTTATTAATGTTACCAAACCGGTGGTGACTATAACCGGATACACCGCTTGAAAATACCCTCGCAGAATGCACCCTGCTACTAACGATAGCAGGACTAACACCATTGGCTAAAAGAAAAGTGGTAGAGATAGTTCCATAGCCCATTCCTAAAGATCCATCAACCATTTGGGCAATAAAACCAGTCAGGAACATGATTGCAAACGGCTTTACATCTACATATTCAGGAACAGATTTTACGGCACTTAAGATTCTATGAAAAGGGAAATAAGATAAAAGTTCGTGGCCCAAAATCATGAAGCAAAAAGCAAGCAGGCAAAAGGCTACAATTTTTTGCCATTTCTTTGTTCCTGGTTTTTTGGCTTCTACCGTGACGCTGTTTTTAGCGGCTAATACGGCTGTGATATTATTTAATTGCTTTACTTTTTCTGCGAAATCGCCATTCAAATCTTTTCTTATTATTTGCATGTTTTGCAAAATATCTTCAATCTCATCCGGCATCATTTCGTTTATCTGTTCTTTCAGCCTTTTCGCAATAGTGGGCGAAGTTCCATTTGTAGAAATGGCAATTTTAAGATTGCCTTTTTTCACAATGGAACTTAAATAGAAATCACATAGTTCCGGTTTGTCTGCCACGTTTACAAGTTTACCGGCACTGTGTGCATCATTTCGTATAAGCTCACTCGTTAGTATATCATTTACAGCGGCAATTACAATGTCTGAGTGTTCTATGTCATTTATTGAATAAGGCCTTTCTTCTATAGTAATGTTGGGAAGACTTTCAGCCGCTTCATATATTTTATCCAAAATAGTGATGCCAACAAGATGAATAAAAGTGGAAGGGGAATTTTGTGCAACAGCCTGTAATTTTTCCAAAGCTACATTGCCGCCGCCTATAATTAAAAGACGAAGTGTTTCCATCTTTAGAAAAACAGGGAACAATTTATTGCCTTCTTCGGTTATGATATTTTCTTTTTCTTCTACCACTGAATTCGAGGAATTAACTTTTTTTAAAGCGATTAAATTGTTGAATAAAATTAATGCGAAATACATTTTGATCTTCTAACACGGAAGTGTTGCTGTGCCACTGAAATATTTTTAAATACTGGCATTGTAAATTAGAGGTTGAATTCAATTTAAAATTAATGCCTGCAGATGTCCGATTCTGATCAAAAAATAATGAATTGCGAATGTAGCCCGGGTTAACCATAATTTCATTTCCTGTCAATAGCTTAATATTATCGTCTTTCAAAGGAAACTGCCATTCAAATTTATACCGCAGGCGAAAAATATACTGATAGCTTTTACTTAACTCATTGTTCTGAACTAACTGCAGAAATCTCTGTTCAGTTCGTAACCTTTGACTAAAATTTATTTTGTGAAAGGGAAGCTCATAAGAAAATTCCTGCCAAGGCCGCCATTCATTTTTTAACAGTAATTCCTTGCCTGAATATTGGGCATTTTTAAAGAACGCCAATCCAACGGTTACGGCTACACGATTATTAAAATTATAAACTGCACCTGAACGTATTAATAGCTGTGACCATTTATTAAACCAATCCGTTGTACGCAATTGGGCATCATTTTTTAAAGACCATTTCTTATTAAAAGAGATAGTATTAAAATACCCTGCCCAAAGCCTGTCACTGTGGATAGTGCTGTGTTGCGCTAATCCTAAAACAGGTGAGCCAAGAATAAAAAACAGCATGGAATTTTTAAAATGTAAAGCCATATAAATTACGCAGTGAATTTTGTTCTAAAAGTAAAATCACCGAACGATTCATTATTGGCTCTATCCTTTTTAAACTCTCCAAACAAGGTATCAAGTTCTGAAAGAATGGCTGATTCATCCAGGCTTTCTTTGTATAACTTGTTCAGCCTGTAACCTTCATGATCGCCACCCAAATTAAGATTATACTTTCCAATACCGGTTCCTATAAATCCTATTTCCGAAACTGAAGAACGTCCGCATCCATTGGGGCAGCCTGTCATCCGCGTGATAATATTTTCATCAGATAAATCGTACTTGGCAAGCAACACTTCAATTTTAGTAAGTAAAGAAGGAAGATACCGCTGTGATTCAGCAAGCGCTAACGGGCAGGTTGGTAAAGCCACGCATGCCATTGAATTTTTCCTGATTACAGAAGCATTGTTAGTATGCTCAATAATTTTATATTCCTCTAAAATACCATTGATTTCTTCTTTATCTTTTGGCGACACATCGCTAACGATGGCTTTTTGATTTGCGGTAAACCTGAATTGCACCTTACCTGTTTTGGCAATTTTTAGCAACGCTGATTTTATTGCTATTTGTTCGGTATCAAGCACTCTGCCGTTCTCAACAAAGAGTGTATAATTCCAATTGCCCTTTGCATCCTGTTGCCAGCCATAATAATCTTCACGCTTAGTAAATCCATAAGGCTTTGATTGCTGAAACGTAAATCCCATGCGCTTTTCAACCTCTTCTTTAAATTTATCTACCCCCATTTTATCTACAGTGTATTTCAACCTTGCCTGCTTTCTGTCAACACGGTTGCCATAATCTCTTTGAACTGTTACTACTTCATAAATGGCTTTAAAAGTTTTTTCCCCTGCTTCTACAAAACCTATTTCTGTTGCCAAACGTGCATAAGTATCGGGGTTGCCAAAAGTAAAAGCCAAACCTCCACCAACAGCAAAATTGAAACCAATCAACTTGTTATTTTCAATGATGGCGATGAGGCCGAGGTCATTTCCAAAAACATCTATATCGTTATTAGGCGGAATACAAATTCCTATTTTAAACTTACGCGGCAGGTATGCATCCTTGTAAAGGGGATCTTCTTCCAATTTTTTATCAACTATCTTTTCTTCGTCAAGCCATATCTCGTAAAAGGCCCTCGTCTTAGGTTTTAGCAACTCACTGATTTTAGCGGCGTACGCAAATACTTCTTCGTGCAGGGGCGATTGCGTTGGGTTGGGGCTGCAGGTTACGTTTCTGTTTACATCGCCGCAAGCGGCGATTGAATCGAGATGTACGCTGTTAAATATTCTATGAGTTGGTTTTAATTTTGATTTATACACCCCATGAAGTTGAATGGTTTGGCGTGTTGTAATTTTCAGCACTTCCGTAGAATTTTTCCCCGCAATTTCATTCAACGCTATCCATTGTTCTGAAGTTAAAATGCCGCCTGGCATACGCAGTCGTATCATGAATGAAAATAATCGTTCGAGTTTTTTTTGTGCTCTTTCTTCTCTACGGTCGCGGTCATCCTGCTGGTACATACCATGAAATTTCATAACCAACGTATCTTCTTCCCGCATGGCTCCTGTTAGCTCATCATGTAAGCTCTCAACGATTGTTCCACGAAGAGCATCTCCCTCAACTTTTACTCTTTCTGCTAACGGTAAAGGCCCCCTGGCCCCCAAAGGGGGAACGGGAGAAACTTTATAATTGTTGGATTTTTCCATTTCTATTTTTTAATTCTTTTTAATTGCTTTTACTTTTCTTTTCACATAAGCGTGCAAGCTTTCCTAAGCCCCTTTAGGGGTTTGGGGTTCAATACACATCAGTTATATATCGTCCATCTTCTTTTAAGCTGTCTAAATATTTTACCGCATCTTCCGGTGAACGTTCGCCAAAGTTTTCAATAATTTGTACAATTGTTTTTTCAACATCAATGCTCATCGGGTCTTTTGAGCCACAAATGTATACGTAGGCACCCGTTTCCAGCCATTCAAAAAATTCCAGTCCATGTTGCATCATCTTATGTTGAACATAAATTTTTTCCTGCTGGTCTCTTGAAAATGCGGTGGATATTTTTGTAAGCACACCAGTTTCAAACCAGTTTTGTATTTCACTTTGGTATAAGAAATCTGTAATAAAATGCTGCTCGCCGAAGAACAACCAGTTTTTCCCCGAAGCACCTGTTGCATCTCTTTCTGCGATGAAGGATCGGAAGGGGGCGATGCCTGTGCCTGGTCCAATCATTATGATGTTACTATCGGCTTCGGGTAAACGAAAACGGTTATTAGGGTGAATATAAAAATCAAGGTTTGTATCCGTATTAAGCCCCGATAATAAGTCGGACGCTAATCCATACTGAATTTTGTCATTTATTTTGAACGAATCTCTTGCTACCGTAATGTGGATTTCTCCGGGATGTGCTTCCGGTGAAGAAGCAATAGAATAGAGCCTTGGCGCAGTTGGCTCTAATATTTTTACCACTTCGGTGAACTGATCCGCGTCTTTCACCGGATATTTTTTAAGCAAATCCAACAAGTCACAACGTTGAATTAAAACATCTTTTTCGACAACGGTAGCATATTGTTTTACAACTCGCTCTGGCAGATAAGTAATATTTAATTTTTTGTGCAGTAAATTATAAACTGAAATCAATTCATCTTTATAGTCAATATTCACGGTGTCATCTGTGCCGCTTATGGCGATAATTTCCTCCACAAGCGCTTTGTTGTTTTCAGGAACCATACCAATCGAATCTCCTGGTTGATAGGCGACATCTTCAGCCCCAATTTCTATATGGTAGGTTTCCTTATTGCTTCCGCGGTCATTTAAATTTACATGAGAAAGAATATTGCCGTTGAATAT
>Ga0208717_1000795_pt1 | contig 10504 bp, 11 predicted proteins | sample NGESurF53shallow_FD_184489 | JGI IMG/M metagenome (GOLD analysis project Ga0208717, IMG submission 184489) | Arctic peat soil microbial communities from Barrow, Alaska - NGEE Surface sample F53-3 shallow (SPAdes) | ecosystem: Environmental > Terrestrial > Soil > Wetlands > Peat ... | reverse complement strand
TCTCCGTGCGGGCCGAGTCTGTGCGGGCCGAGTCTGTGCGGGCCGGGGAGATGCCAGACGCGGATGAGACAGACGCGGATGAGCCGGGCGGGGACGAGCCAGGCCAAGACGGGCCAGGCGGGGACATGCGGGGCGGCGACGAGGGGCCCGGTGACGACACGCCGGACCCCAACGCTGGGGCGGGTAAGCACATGCTCGCCGGTGACGTGGCCCCGCAGAAGGACGCCCACGGCAGCGACGCGTTCAGCGGTGGCACCCTGAGCGGTGGCACCCCGAGCGGTGCAGCCCCGAGCGGGAAAGCCTGGGGCGAGAAGCCCTGGGGCGAGAAGACCCTGAGCAGGGACGCCGGGCCGGACGAGACGCCTCCGGCTGCGGACCAGCCCGCGGGCGGGGCCCCCGGGGCCCCCAGGGCGGCCGCGGACCGCGCGGCGGATCCCGCTAGCCGCGGCAGCATCACCGACACTATGGCTGCAGAGTTGGCCGGCTGGGCCGCCGGTGAGCTCCCAGGGCAGGCCGCGGCGCGCCTGGCCAGCTGGGCGACCGCTGGCGGCGCGGTCGCCCGCGGCCGGCAGCAGGCCCGGCTGGGCGGTGGCGGAACCGCCACAGAGCGGGCGAGCTAGCGGGGTACTGTCGTGCTGAATCGGGCCTGACCGCACAGGTGGCCCTGATGCCCAGCTGGCAGGAGTTCCAGATGATGCGCCGTGGTGACCGGCTCGGCTTAACCCGCGTCACGGGTACGGCCGCCCTGGTCCTGGCCGGTGCCGGACTGGCCGGCTGCGCCGGCGCGGGCGGCGCCCCGTTGCCCGCGCTCAGCCGGTCACCGGCCAGCGCCGCTGCCAGCGCGGGCGGCCTGGCCGGGACCAGCGGCAACAGCCCGGCCGCCGCAACTCCGGCCAGCCAGTCTTCCGGGCAGCATGCCGCTCAGGCCCCGCTGAGCACCCCCGCGCCTACCCACCCGGCCCAGCCCCTGGCCGGCCAGGTCATCGCCCTGGACCCCGGGCACAACGGTGCCAACTGGTCGCACCCGGCGATCATCGACCGGCTGGTCAACGTCGTCACGGAATGGAAGGCCTGCGACACGGCCGGGGCGCAGACCGACGCGGGATATCCCGAGCACGCCTTCACGTTCGATGTCGCGATGCGGCTGGCCCGGCTGCTCCGGGCAGAGGGCGCCACCGTGGTCCTGACCCGTCACAACGACCACGGGGTCGGCCCGTGCGTGACCCAGCGCGCGGAGATCGGCAACCGGGCTCACGCGGATGCGGCCATCTCCATCCACGCCGATGGCGGACCGCCCGGGGGCACTGGCTTCGAGGTGATCGCCCCCGGCCGTATCGCCGGGGCTCCGGACGCCACGGTCATCGGGCCGTCCGGCCGGCTCGCCGGGGACATCAGGAACGCGTACCACCGGATCACTGGCGAGCCCTACTCCGACTACGTCGGCACGCGAGGGCTGGACGTCCGCACCGACCTTGGCGGTCTCAACATGTCCACCGTGCCCAAAGTCTTCATCGAGTGCGCCAACATGCGGAATGCCGCTGACGCGGCCCGGGTGACCAGCCCGCGGTTCCGGGAGCGCGTCGCGGTCGCTCTCGCGGCGGGCTTCACGGCTTTCCTCAACAGACATCCCTAAGCACATACTCAGCCGTCGCTAAGGCGCGGGCGCTTACATGCTGCTGTGACTCCCGCGAGCGGGCCTCCCCCCAGGCACCAGTACGGGCAACCACTGGCCCTGGTGGCCGTGGCGGCCGTGGCGCTGGCCGCTGGCGCTGGAGGCGCGGCCCTCGCGACCTCCGGGAGTTCGTCGGCTGCGACCACGGACTCCTCGTCTGCTCAGGCCAGCCCTTCGCCCTCCGCGTCTGCCTCGGCCAGGCCACCGTACGCCCGCGGTTCCGCAGGCCACGCGCCTGGCGGGACCGGCGGGTTCTTCGGCGGGGGGATCGGTGGCGGGTTTTCCGGCGCACCCGTGCACGGCACTCTCGTGGTCCCTGCGTCTGGTGGCGGTTACGAGACCGAGGACATCCAGCGCGGCAAGGTCACTGCGATCAGCAAGTCGTCGGTCACGGTGGTCAGCGCGGACAAGTACACCAAGACCTACCAGGTGAACGGCTCTACCTCGGTGGCCGCCGGGAACGGCGGCCTCGGCGCCATCAAGGTCGGCGACCAGGTCAGCGTCACCGCTACCGTGAACGGCTCTGCAGCCACCGTCACCAGCATCGTCGACCTGTCCCGCCTCGGTAACGGGATGTTCGGCCCAGGCGGCGGCAACCAGGGACAACCCTCAAACTGAGGGTTCAGACGTCTGGGCCCGGCCCGGCCTGCCCAGGGACCGGGCCGGGACCAGACACCAGGGAACCGGCGACCCGGCCCGCGCGCTGTCAGCAGGCCGGCGGAGAATCTGGGGCGTGCGGGTTGCGGTGGTTGCCGGGCCCGGGCGCACGGCCCTCCTGCAGGAACTCGCCGAGGATGGCAGCGCGTATGCCGCGCCCACCCTGGTGAATGATCTCCCGGCTGCAGTGGCGGAGCACGAGCGCGCCGGACCTGAGCACGGTGGGAGTGTGCGCTGGGTCTGGGCTGACACGTCCACGGCCTATCCTCTCCTGCTGCGCGCGGGGGTGCGGGTCGACCGCTGCCACGACGCCGCACTCATCGAGGCGCTCCTGCTGGCTCGGGGCGAAGCGCCAGCGGGAGCCGGCTCCATGGTCGCCCAGGGAGCACCGCTCGCCCAGGCAGTAGCCGTCGCCCCCCGAGCGGCGGCCGGCCGGTGGCCCGACCCCGCACCCGGGGCCCCTGGGCAGGCGACTCTGTTCGGGCCGGCCGAGCCGGGAATCGATGAGGCGCGCGACGTCCTCGGCGCCCTGGTTCTGGCGCACGCCGACCAGCTGCGCCGGATCGCCGCGGATACGCACCCGGCCAGGTTCGGATTGCTGGCCGCGGTGGAATCGGCTGGCGGCCTGGCCGCGGCGGAGATGAGCGCCCGGGGCATGCCCTGGCGGGCCGACGTGCACGACGCCCTGCTGGCCGGCCTGCTGGGCCCCCGGCCCGGGCCAGGGCTACGGCCGCCCCGGCTCGCCGGGCTGGCCACCCAGATTTCTGCCGCGTTCGGCGGCCGCGCGGTCAACCCCGATTCCCCGGCTCAGCTGCTGAAGGCGTTCGCCATCGACGGCGTCCCTGTCCCGTCCACCCGCTCGGGCGTGCTCCGGGGCATCGACCATCCCGCGGTTCCGTTTTTGCTCGAATACAAGGAGCTGGCCCGGCTGCATGCCGCCCATGGCTGGGCCTGGCTGGACGAATGGGTGCGCGACGGCCGGTTCCATCCGGAGTACGTCGTCGGTGGGGTGGTGTCCGGCCGGTGGGCTAGCCGCGGCGGGGGCGCGTTGCAGATTCCGCGAGTGGTGCGCCGGGCGGTGGTGGCGGATCCCGGCTGGACGCTGGTGGTCGCGGACGCAGCTCAGCTGGAGCCACGGGTCCTGGCCGCGCTCGCCGGTGATGATGCGTTCGCAGAGGCGGCCGGGACGGGCGACCTGTACCAGGCCCTGGCCGGGGCGTTCGGTGGGGACCGGGCCAAGGCCAAGGTGGCGCTGCTGTCCGCGATGTACGGCGGGGCCGGGGGTGAGGCCTCCCAGTTGCTGGCCGTGCTCCGGCGGCGCTTCCCGCTGGCCGACGCCTACGTGGAGGCCGCGGCCCGGGCCGGGGAGGAAGGCCGGGTGGTCCGGTCCCGACTCGGCCGGTCCTGCCCGCCGCCGTCCGCCGAGTGGCGGGACCTGACCGCGTCCCCGGACGAGCCGGGCGCCGATGACCAGCGGGCCCGGCGCTCGTTGCGGGCCCGCGGCCGGTTCACCCGGAACTTCGTGGTCCAGGCCAGCGCGGCTGACTGGGCGCTCGTCCTGCTGGCCGGCCTGCGCCGCCGGCTCGCGGACCTGGCCGGGTCGGCCGGGTCCGCCGGGCTGGCTGGGACGGCGGACCCGGCTGGGGCCGGCGGGTCGTTCCGGTCAGGCGCGCCAGTGAGGGCGCTGGACGGGCCCGGCCTGGTGTTCTTCCAGCACGACGAGGTCATCGTGCACTGCCTTCGGGCTGCTGCCCCGGACGTGGTCGCAGCCATCGGGGACGCGGCCCAGGAAGCCGGCCGCCTGCTGTTCGGCGCGACCCCGGTGCGCTTCCCGGTGACTACGGCCGTGGTCGACTGCTACGCGGACGCGAAGTGACTGGGGGGCCGGAACGCGTCAGCTCAGGTGGCGGCGACGGCCGGCTGGTCGGTGCCGCAGTACTTGCACTTGCTGGCGGCGGCAGGCAGATCGCTGGACAGGCACGCGGGGCAGGTCTTGACCGGCGTGGGATCACCGAAGACCGTCTGGCCGCGGCGGGCCTGAACGTGCTTGTAAGGCACCACGATGAGGAAGTAGACCACGACGATGAAGATGAAGAAATAAATGATGGCGGAGATAAACGAGCCAAAATCGACGAAGGTCTTAGGATTCCTGGCCGCACCCAGCTGGACACCCAGGCCGAGCGATTTGCCGCCCTGGAACCGGGACACGATCGGGTTGATGATGTCGGTCGTGAAGGCGGTGATCAGGCCGCTGAAGGCCAAGGCGATGACCAGTCCGACCGCGACAACGATCACGTCGCCGCGCATAAGAAAGTTCCTGAAGCCCTTCATGCCCTTCGTGTTTCCTTCCGGTGAGGGCGCCCTGTGGGGGTATCGGGGCGCATCTGCAGCGGGGTGACCAGGTACGCCGTACGATTCCGGTGATCATGACGGGGCGCAAGTGTTTCCGCCGTGTTGCTTTGCCGGGTCATGGTGATGGCGCGAGAGCCTGGGCCGTCCGGGACGGCAGCTAACCACCCAGGTCCCCGGTGGTTACCCGCGAGGTCCTGGGTCCGGCTCCTGTGTCCGGGTCCTGTGGTCCTGGTCTGGGGTGCCGGGGTCTCGGGGTCCTGGCCCGCCAGCGCCCGGGCCTGGAGTCCCGGCTCGTTGCCCCTGAAGGCCCCCTTCGGGGCCCGCCCCTTGCTAACGAGGCCGATCATCGGCCAGGTAAGAGAACAGTTACCGACGATGCTCCCGGAAGGCACTCACGAGTCGGCCGCGCCAGTCGAGCCGGGTGCGGGCAGCGCGGCGGTCCCAGTCGACGTTAGCCCGGTACAGCGTCATGCCGACGCTGGCTAGCCCCCAGGAGGCTGGCCGCTGCTGGCAGCAGGCCGGCGGGATCGCGCATAGCGGTGATACTGCCACCAAGCGCAGCCGCGGCCCGAGCGAAGGAACGGGTCGGGTGCTGCGCGAGCGATCCACGTCACCCGTCGCCCGCCTTTGAGCAGGCGTCGTCCGGCGAAGTCAGATCAGGCTGTCGGCCGGGCAGCCCGTCCCCGACGATCAGGAAGGGCGCCGGAAGGGAGGAGTAACCTCCCCGGCCCCGGAGTCGTAGGGGCCCCAGTTCGTGCCCCTGTCAGGCCATCGGTAGCTACGACGATGCCCGGCCGAAACGATCTTCGGCGCAGCGGGCCCGTCCCAAAGCGGCGAGAATGACCGGGCGGCCGGGATCGGTTCGGCCTGCATGGGTAAGACTGGCCGCTGTGGGGTTGCAGCTTGCCCCTGATGAACCCGAAGCCGGACCGTGGCGTGCTGAGCGGCCCACTACCGTCATCACCAGCCTGATGCAACTCGGCCAGACCAGGGGCGCCGCCGGCCGCCCAGTCGTGCTGGCGGTGGACGGACGCGGCTCCAGCGGGAAGACCACACTGGCGGCACGGCTGGCGGACGCGGTCGCAGGATCGGCCGTGGTGCACACCGACGACGTGGCCTGGCAGCACTCCCGGTTTCGGCTGGGCCGACCTGCTGACTGGCGGCATCTTGATTCCAGCGCGTGCCGGGCAGCCGGTGATGTTCCGGCCGCCGAGGTGGGACAAGCATGACCGCGAGGGCGCGATCTGGGTACCGGCGGGCTGCCCGCTACTCATCATCGAAGGCGTCGGCGCGATGCGGCGCGAAAGCGCCTGCCTCACCGACGCTGCCATCTAGGTCCAGTCTGATGAGCGGGAGATTGAACGCCGTAACCGGGCCCGTGTTGGCAAGCCAGGCAACGCGCCGACCGTAGGAGACTGGCAAGCCTGGATGGCCGAGGAAGTGCCGTTCATCGCGGACCAGCGGCCCTGGGAACGCGCCGACGTCGTTATCTGCGGCACTCCTAAGAATGCACCCACATTCCAACGTGCCAGGCATAACAACACACGTTCGCCGCCGGCTTTGACGATGGAGCGGCCTTGCTACTCAGCCTGTGACGGCTGGTCCAGGTCGATCCCGACAACTCGTGCCACACGGTCGAGATCTACGTCGCGGGCGAGGATGGCGGCTCGCTCCCGCCAGGCGACTGCGGCGATCATGCAGTCGATCAGGCCCCTGGGGGTGACACCGGCCTGTCGGCACCTTCGGTAGATTCGCACGGCGCCGTCGAAGTCGGCGGCCGCGTCGAAATGGTACAGATGGAATCGCAGCAGGAGGCGGCGCAGGTCGGCCTCGCGGGCATCGCTGCGCGCCCCGGCGAGCACTTCCATGATCACGGGTTCGGTGACAGCGATAGGCTCCTCGGTCGCTATGAGTTCCGAGATGCGTCGGTCGGTTGTGCTGCCGGTCGCCCGGTCGTATTCGACCCACGCTGAGGTGTCCGCCAGAATCACGTGGCACCCTGGGGATCGGTGTCTTCGGGGATCTCGGCGATGGCGTGAGCGCCGCGCATCGCCAGAGCCTCTTCCCGTGTCATGGGTTGCCCGGCCAGGTGCCGCAGGGCGAACTCCACGGCCTCGGTCTTGGTATGCAGGCCGTAGCGGTCCATAACAGCATGGAGATAGGTGTCTTCGATTTCGATGTTCGTGCGAACCCTGCTCATACACCTACTCTACACCTCAGGTGTATGAAACGTGTATCCCACGGCGGTCATAGCCTCAGTCAGCGACCAATGCGAACTGTGCCATAGCCCCACCTGCAAGTCATAACGACACACCTGTGCCCAGCACGCCGCGTACCTCGATAGCCGGCCCCGACCGATGCGGACTGCCAGTACCGCAGTCTGTCTGGACCTGGGAGGCGGCGTCCGTCAGTGTCCGCTGGGGTCCGTTGTTGGCGACGGTGATTGCTACTCGCCGCGCACCCTGGCTGCCGTGCACCAGTGCACGGCAGCCAGGGGCCGGTAGCAGCTGCGCCATCCTTGATCGCTAGAAGGCCTTTCTCCCAGCTAAACCGGCATATATGAGAGCGTCTGCATGGACCGTTCCGGATGCGATAACGACACAGGTTCGTCTGGCTGGCTCGCGTGAAGTGTTCACGGACTGCTCCATGATCGAGGGCTCGTTCCGACGCATGGGCAGGGACAGCCGGGACCTGAGCATCAGCAGGCAGGTTGGGCGCTCCGGGCAATGATGCCTGTGGGTGCGTGCGGGGCGTCAGGCCCGGTAAGCATCGCGGCGGTGGCGGATCGAGTGGATCTGTACCTGGTGCTTGGCTTCATCGATACGGTAAATGATGCGGTACGTCCCCCGGCGTGCGGACTGATATCCGTCGAACGGGTCGTCCAGCGGTTTACCTGCCCGGTGCGGGTTCACGGCGATCGATCTCTCGATCGTCTCCATCGCGGCGAAGGCCACCTCAAGCGGAAGGTTCTCGCGGATGTTGCGGCGAGCCTGCCCTGAGAAGATCACGCTGTACGGCTCGTCTTCCCGCGGGTCGCCGGTCACTGCCGGCCGGAACGTCGGCGCTGCTCCAGTTCGGCGCGGACCTGCTCGGGGCTGTAGGTGGCGCCGTCCGCGAAGTCCCCCCGGGACTGGCGCAGGTCCGCGAGAGTCTCCTCATCGCTGAGGATGTCAAGCGTCTCCTGCAGTGACTCATACTCAGCCACTGAGATCAGCATGACGTCCGCGCGGCCGTTACGGGTAATAGTGAAATGATCGTGCTCACGCGCCACCCGTTCGGCGAGCTCAGCGATCCGCGCCTTCGCCTCAGTGATTGGTATGGTCTCCATAAAGACCAGTATACAGACCGGTCACTATTATGACCAGATTGGGATCGGGTCAGTCTCCCTGGACCTCAGAGAGCTCCGCCAGCTAGACCGCGTAGCTCAAGATGTCGGCTTCGTTCCACGGGGGCTACCGCAAGCCTGCGAGCCGGCCGCTGTTGCCGGCCGGCTGGCGCCTCGATGTAATTCAAGGCTGGCCTGGGTCGCGGCCTGGAGGTAATGCTCAAGAGAGCAATGGCGGTCGGGACGGTGACGGGCTGGTCACGTCAGTATGGCTGGCATGGCGGAGCTGCAGCAGATCATCCGGTTGGTCGAGCAGAGCCTGGACGAGCCAGACCTGGACGCTGGTGAGCTAGCCGGCCGTGCCTGCCTCTCGCGCTTTCACTTCGACCGGCTGGTGAGCGCTGCGCTGGGGGAACCACCGGGCGCATTCCGCCGCCGGCTGCTGCTGGAACGGGCGGCGCACCGGCTCGTATCCACCCGGGTGACCGTCATCCAGATCGGCGCTGAGGCTGGCTACACCGCACCGGATGCCTTCACCCGGGCGTTCTTCCGGGCCTACGGCACCACCCCCACGGGTTACCGGCGGCAGCGCAGATCGGTGCACGACCTTCAGTCCGCCAACGGCATCCACTTTCACCCTCCGGGCGGCCTGCGGCTGCCCGCTATTCACAGGAGCGACGCCATGGACGTCTTGACCAGAATGTATGACCATCACATTGAGCTGACCGGCGCCATCATCGACCGGCTCACCGGCCTGCCTGCAGAGGTCCTCGACCAGCCGATCGTGTTGCCGGTCGAGGGCATAGATGCCCGCCCCAGCCTGCGGGCCCTCTGCGAAAAGCTCGTCCGCCAGCTGGAGATGTGGGTAAGCGCCGTCGAGGGTGCGACCAGCATCCCCGATGGCCAGACCTCACCTGCGGCGCTCCGGGCCCGACTGGGTCATTCCGCCCCGCGATTCCGGGCCGTCATTGCGGACCGCGTCGCAGCAGGCGCGGGTGAGGAGACCTTCCTGGACGCGACATGCCAGCCGCCGCAGACCTTCACCCTCGGTGGAGCGCTTCGCACGTCCTCACCTTCGCGGCTGTGCGCCGTACCCTGGCGATCGGTGCGCTGGAGTCGGCAGGTATCGATGATCTCGGCGTCGGCGATCCGATGCACTTCGTCGGAGGAGAGGGCTCAGACGCCTCCGGAATCACCCGCCACTTCGAGTAGAACGCACAATCAAGGCGGCGAAGGCACCTGCAGGCCAAGCCAGAGCGCTTCTGCTGCCCGACGCGCCGCCCCGGATAGCCGCCGAGCAGCAACGCGCCGCGAGGGGCGCGAGCTACCTGCAAATGCACCCACGTTCCTGCCAGCAAGTCATAACCACAGACTTAGGGCACACGCTTGTCTGTCCTGTCCAGATGCTGGGCCGACGGGGGCCAGGTGCAGTCCCAGTCGCCGCCGCCGCATGCCGTCTTCGCGGCCCGCCCGGCGCGCCGGCCAGCGCTATCACGGAACGTCTAGCTGAGTTTCTCGAATACGGCCACCTGGGCGGGGCTGTCGGAGGTGAAAGGGGCCTGGTCCCATCCGGCCCAGCGGTCGGCGAGCCGGAATCCGGTGATCTTGGCCATGAGGTCAAGCTCGGAGGGCCACACGTAGCGGTACGGAGCAGAGTGGCGGACCAGGCGGCCTCCGGCCGCGATCCAGTGATGAGACCATGCGATCTGACCGGCCACGTCGTCGAATGTCTCGATCCCGACGTGGTCAGGCTGGAGGGTGAAGTCGCGGGCGGACTCCCCTGGCGGCACCCGGCGGAGATGCGGGACGATCACCTCGATCACGAAGTATCCGCCGGGATCCAGGTGCGCGGCCGCGTTGGAGAAGACTGCTACCTGATCGTCTTGCATGGTGACGTTCATGATGGTGTTGGCCAGCAGGTACACGAGCGTGAATGGTCCCCCCGGGACACGGGCCGCGGTCATGTCGCCGATGGTCACCGGAACCGCCCCGGCGCCAGGCTTGGCGAGGAGTCGCTCCGCCATGGGCCGCGACAGCTCCAGGCCATGCACGGGAATCCCCCGCGCGCTCAGCGCGAGGGCCACCCGCCCGGTGCCAACCGCGAATTCCAGCGCGGGACCGTCCCCGGCCAGTGCAGCTAGCAACCCGACGACCGGGTCGAGAACTGACGGCGCAAAGCCTGCCGCGTAGGTGGCGTCATAGACCTCCGCCAGGTCCGGCCCCCAGGTGATCGAAACCATGACCAGCAGTCTCCGCGAACCTCACCAACCGGCCACGCATTTTCCGCGGGCAGGCCCGCGGCCGGATGGCGCCGTCACCTGAGCGGGTCTGGCGCAACCGGCGCGGCGCCCGGCAGCGAGCGGAAGATAACTGAGGATGCGGGCACAGGCCCAAGTGAAAGTCATAACGACACACCTAGGTCAAGGGCTCGCTTGAACTTTTCTGAGCTTTCCATCCCGGTCTTGCGAGGCTGCCTCAGGCCTGTTGGCGCCAGGTGC
>Ga0208717_1000794_pt1 | contig 10513 bp, 10 predicted proteins | sample NGESurF53shallow_FD_184489 | JGI IMG/M metagenome (GOLD analysis project Ga0208717, IMG submission 184489) | Arctic peat soil microbial communities from Barrow, Alaska - NGEE Surface sample F53-3 shallow (SPAdes) | ecosystem: Environmental > Terrestrial > Soil > Wetlands > Peat ... | reverse complement strand
ATCGGCCACCTGGCTCGCGACGGACGGGGCGGGCTCGGGCTGCCAGTCGGCCGGCTCCGGCGGCGTGGCATCGGGCTCGGTGTCAAAGACCAGCGTCATCAGGTCGGTGCCGCCGATGCCATCCACCATGCAGTGGTGCACCTTCGACAGGAGAGCCCAGCGGCCGTCCTCGAGCCCTTCCAGGAGCCACTCCTCGAACAGCGGCCGAGCCCGGTCGAGCCGCTGAGCGAACAGGCGCGCCGCCAGGGCCCGCAGCTGCTCCGGCCCGCCGGGCGCCGGCAAGAGCTCACTGGCGGCGGCGTTCGTCCGCAAAGGAGCAGGGTTGCTCAGCGATGACGTCGTGGCGATCGAGGAGCCACTGGAGATCCGCGTGGACGGCGCGGCCCTGGCGATCACGATGCGCACCCCCGGCCACGACGAGGAGCTGGCGCTCGGCTTCCTCTACGGCGAGGGGCTGATCGAGGGCTCGCGGGCGGCCGGCCTCACCGACGACTTCGCCAACAACACGATCGAGGTGACCGGGCCCCTCACCCGCGACCCCGGGGTGCGCCGGTTCTACACCACCTCGTCGTGCGGCGTGTGCGGCAAGGGGGCGCTCGAGGAGGTGGCGGTGCTGAGCGCGCCGGTGTCCGCGGCGCCGACGATCTCGCGCGCGCTCGCCGCGGACCTCCCCTCCCGCCTCGAGCAGCCCGGCTTCGAGCGCACCGGTGGGTTGCACGCCACCGGCCTGTTCGACGCCGCCGGGAACGCGCTCTGCACGCGCGAGGACGTCGGCCGCCACAACGCCATGGACAAGGTCATCGGGTGGGCGCTCACCGCCGGGCGGCTGCCGCTGGCCGGGCACATCCTGTGCGTCAGCGGTCGGCTGTCCTTCGAGCTGGTGCAGAAGGCGGCCGTGGCCGGCGCGCCGATCCTGATCGGCGTGGGCGCCCCGAGCTCGCTGGCGATCGAGCTCGCTGGGGATCGCGGGCTGACGCTGTGTGGGTTCGCGCGACGCGGGCGCGTCAACGTCTACACGCGCGCGGAGCGAATCGCCGACGAGTAGTGAGGGCTCACGGCTGAGTAAGTGGCGGTTCCGAACGCCCTCAGCCACCTCGTGTCCTGCCTGGGCGATGAGTGAGCATCGCCGATATCACCGTAAACAGGCGTTTGATAGCAGCCGAGCTTGCTTCGCGGCAACTAGGCGATCCTCGTCAGCGCGGGGTTGGCAGCGGGGCGGTCCGGCGGCACGCAGACCATTCCCTCGCTGAACCCGGCCGAGCCGACCCCAAAAGCGGCGTTGAACCGGTCGAGGTTGACGAGCGTGAGCAGTGCGGTGATCTCGACGAGCTGCTCGTCGCTGAAGTGCTCCTTCATTCGGGCGAATAGCTCGTCCGTGACCTCGACCGGCGTTCGCATCACGGCGACCGCGTAGTCGATCGCCAGCTTCTCGCGTTCGGTGAATAGGTCGCTCTGGCGGTAGCGCGGTAAGGCCAGCAGCTCCTCGTCAGAGAAGCCCGAGTTGCGGCAGATCTGCGAGCCGAGGTCGACGCAGAACTCGCACCCGATCATCTGCGCACCCTTCAGCTCGACTAGGTTCTTGAGCCGCTCATCGACGGACTTCCCCTTGCGTACCACCTGGTTGAACTTGCCCATCCCAAACATCATCTTCGGCTGGTGGGCCCAGAGCTCCATCGGCTCAAGTCCGCTGCCGGACTGCGGCTCCCGGCCGGTCAGCTTCTTCATCATCCTCGGTCCGAACTTGTAGACGAGCTTGACCTTCAGGCCGGCGTCAGCCTGCTGCACGCCGTTGATGCGCGCCATTTAGGCACCTCCTGTCACATAGGTTGGGGTTCGGGGGTCTATCCGGTATGACCCGCCAGACCCGGAAGATGTGACAGCGATGGATGAATCTGACCTGGCCAACAAGTTCGACCGCCAGCGGCCCCAGCTGCGCGCGGTCGCCTACCGGATCCTCGGCTCGCTGAGCGAGGCCGACGACGCCGTGCAGGAGGCGTGGCTACGGCTGCGGCGGACCGACGCCGAGCAAATCGACAGCCTCGAGCGATGGCTGACGACGGTCCTCGCCCGGATCTGCCTGAATATGCTCCGATCCCGCCGGACGCGCGCCGAGCAGCCGCTCGACAGCTTGCGGCCGGAGCCAATCATCGACCACCCAGCCACCGGGACCGATCCCGAGCACGAAGCGTTGCTGGCGGACTCAGTCGGGATCGCGCTGCAGGTAGTGCTGGACACCCTCAGCCCCGCCGAGCGGCTCGCGTTCGTCCTACACGACATGTTCGCGGTGCCGTTCGACGAAATCGCAGCAATGGTCGACCGCTCACCGCAGGCGACCCGTCAGCTCGCCAGTCGCGCCCGCCGCCGCGTGCGCGATGCAGCGCCAGTGGCCGACCCGGACCTGACCCGCCAGCAGGCGGTGGTCGATGCGTACTTCGCCGCCGCACGGGAGGGCGACCTCGAGGCGCTGGTGGCGGTGCTCGACCCGGACGTCGTGCTCCGAGCCCACCGCCGCGACGGCAACCCGCTCGAACTCCACGGCGCCGCGCGAGTCGCGCAAGGGGCGATGACGGCCCGGCAATTTGCGCCGTTCGTTCGCCCGGCGCTGGTCAACGGCGCCGCCGGCGTGGTCGCGTTCGACGGCGAGCAACCGTTCGCGGTGCTCGCGTTTACGGTCGTCAGCGACCGCGCGGTAGCGATCGACGTCTTCAACGACCCCGAGCTGGTCGCCAAGCTCGACATCCGCGGCATCACAGCCTGATCGACACGCAACCACCGAGTTCAGATAACGCCCGACTTCGCATAGACGAAGTCGTGAGCCCCCAGCTCAGCCGGAAACGGCCGCGTCCACGAGGCCGGCCAGCTCGGACTCGGAGGACCACGCTCCGACCGACGCCCGGATGAGGCCGTGAGACGGAATGCTTCGCACGACGAACCCCTGCTCCGCCAGCCGGGCGACCTCGGCATCGATGTCCGGTACGTTCGGCTTCCAGGCGACGAGCGTGGAGCGACCGCGCGGTCCCACCTCGAGCCCGCGGCCGGCCAGGCCATCCGCCAGGTCGGCGGCGAGCTGCGCCGCCCGGCTGTGGACCCACTCCCAACCGGCCTGCTCGAGAACCGCCAGCGAGGCCAGCGCCCACGCGCTCCGCAGCCCGGGCGGAAAGCCGTGATCAAACCGGGCCGCGTGCTCGGCCGGCGGCGAGTCAAGCGCCGCGTGGGCATCGGCCAGCGAGCCGTAGCCCGGCCACGGAATGGTGAGCTCGTCCACCTGATCGGCGCGGACGTATAGGCAGCCGCTCCCCTCGGGACCGCACAGCCATTTCTGACCCGAACCGGCATAGAACGCGCATCCCAGCGCGGTGACGTCGACCGGCACGGCGCCCACCCCCTGGGCGGCGTCGAGCAGGACGGGAACGCCGGTCGCAGCCAGCGCAGCGCTGTCGACGACGCGGCCGCTGACCCAGGAGACGTGCGAGCACGCCACCAGCCGGGTCGACGAGCGCACCGCGTCAGCGAGCCCGGCGAACGGCACCACCGTCACCTCGATTCCGACCTGGCGGCGCAGGCGGCCGAGCGGCGCGAGCAGACCGGGATGCTCCTCATCGCTGGTGACGATCTCATCACCGGCGCGCAGGTTCAGGCCCGACAGGACGGTGTTCACGCCGTCGGTGGTCGAGCCGGTCAGCGCGACGTCGGTCTCGGCGCACCCGAGGACTCGCGCATAGCCGGCGCGCAGATTCGCGGCTAGCCCCTTGACCGACTCCATGTACGCCTTACCGGCTCGCCCGCCGGTCAGCTCGGCGTCGATCCGCTCATGGACGACCTCGGCGGCCCGCCGGGGCAGCGGCCCCTCGGTACCGGCGTTGAGGTACGAGGCACGCTCGAACACCGGGAACTGGGCGCGGAACTCGGCGGCGTCGGTCACGTCGCCCTATCTTAGGGCCCGCGACCTTGTCACTGACGGTTCCGACGGCGTCTGGACGCGCCTGACGGGCGGCGGCTACCCGACGGCGATACCGGCCTTGCGGCACTCGGTGGCCAGCGCCTGTGCCGGTGTCCCGGTGATTCCCCCGGCCCGGCCGACCCCGCTGCACAGCGCCCGGGCGCCGGCCCCGCAGCGGTAGATCTGCGAGCCGCCGGTCGAGTAGGCCAGCGCCACCGAAATGCATCCGTGACTCGTCTTCTTGCCGGCGACGGCAAACGAGATGACGAGCGCGACAACGCCGACGGCAAGCACGCCGAGCACGCCGCGGATCATCCACCGCTCACGTCCGCTGAACGCGCGCCGCCGCTGGACCTCCTCGGCGTGCCCCGGTGGCAGGACCAACATCTGGCGGCGAGTCTACGGGCGCGCAGGGCTGGCGGGGCGCGCAGGGCTGGCGGGGCCCGCAGGGCTGGCGGGGCCCGCAGGGCTGGCGGGGCCCGCACACCGCGGACCCCGCCGTCCCGTCAGATCGGGGGGCGCGGCTAGAAGCCGCCTGTCCCGTCGGGCGTGCCCAGGCCGGTCGGGCCGTCATAGCCCGGCCCGGCGGTGCACAGGTACGACCCCGAGCAGCTGCCGTTCGAGCCACTGGTGACGTCGAACAGCGACGCCGTGTGGCCGTATGGGTAGCTGCCCTCGATCACCGAGCCGGTGTTGCCGGCCAGCGCGTACACCGACGCGATCAGCGGCGAGCTGAGGCTGGTGCCGCCGACCTGGGCCCAGCCGTCGAGCCCCTGGACCGCCCCGGCCTCGATCAGGTAGTCAGCAGTACGCGCTCGAGCCGCAGCTGTTGTACGTGTCATAGACCCCGAGACCCGAGTTGGGATCGGCGTCGGCTGACACGTCGGCGACCGTCCGGTGAGCGCATCCCACGTCCGTCTGCCACGCCGGCTTGGGCTCATAGCTCGAGCAGCCGCTGCCGGCACCCGACCACGCCGCCTCGGTCCAGCCGCGCGCGTTGCCCGCCTGGGTGAGCGTCGTGCCCCCGACCGCGGTCACGTATTGCGACGCCGCCGGGTACTCGACGCCGTAGCCCGAGTCGCCCGAGCTGACCGTGATCGCGACCCCCGGGTGGTTGTAGGAGCCGTCGGTCGACAGCTCCGACGCTGACTTCGACCCGCCGTAGCTGTTGGAGATCGCCGCCACGCCGGCGGCCTTGGCGGCGGTGTTCTCCGCCGCGGCCAGGTTCGCATTGGTGGCGGAGCTGGCCTCGACGAGCAGGATGTGGCAGGTGGGGCACGCCGACGAGACGGCGTCGACGTCGAGGCTCTCCTCCTCGGCCCAGCCGTAGTCACCCGAGGGCAGCGGGCTGGTGGCCCCGCGCTGGTTGACCTGCTTGAAGCACCCGTTGGCGGTGGTGCACGCCGACAGCCCGTAGGCCTTGCGGAACGTCGCCAGATCGGACGCCGCCTTGGGATCGTTGTAGGCATCCACCAGCGCAACGGTCCGGCCGGCGCCGTTGAGGCCGGCGCGCTTGTACGCCGACTGGATCTGCGCCGGCCCGAGACCGGTGGGGCCCGGCATCACATCCGGACCGGTCCGGCTGGCGCCGATCGCCTGGCCCAGGCAGCGCAACGCGCCGCCCGCCTTCGGTTGGGCGGCGGCGAGCACGTCGCCGGTGAGCCCGTGATTGGCCGGGTTGGCGCAGCCGAGGCTCACGCTCGAACCGGATACCGGCAGCCGGGGCGCGGCGCCGACCCCTGGCCGGGCGCTCGCTCCGGACACGCCGAACGCGGCACACACGCCGGCGACCAACGTCAGCACTGCTGACCGCCGTGCCCAGCGCACGGCAACCGTTGACTTCATCATTTCGACCTCCCGCGGTGAGAAATGGATCGTGCCAGCCTATCCCACCGAAAATCAGCACGTCGAGGTCGATCGTAGATGCGGAGGTTTGCGCGACGCTGCGCTCGGTGTCAGCTCGGCCCTTCGCGGACGAGCATCCCAGCGTGTAACTGCCCCGGTCCGGCGTGGCCGCTGAGGCCGATCGTGAGGTCGAGCTCGGCGAGCAGGCCGCGCAGGACGGCGAGCACCCCGGCCTCGCCGCCGACGGCCAGCCCCCACACGTACGGACGGCCGATGAGCACGGCGTCGGCGCCCAGCGCCAGCGCCTTGACCACATCGGCGCCCGAGCGGACACCGCTGTCGAGGAGCACCTCCAGCTCGCGGCCGACCGCATCGACGATCGCCGGCAGGGCATCGAGCGAGGCGATTGAGCCGTCAATCTGCCGGCCGCCGTGGTTGGAGACCACGATCGCGTCCATGCCGTGCTCCCGCGCCGCGCGGGCGTCGTCGGGATGGAGGATCCCCTTGAGGGCGATCGGCAGGGTCGTGCGCGAGCGCAGGAACTCGAGGTCCTCCCAGGTCAGCCGCGGGTTGGTGAACACGCCGACGAAATGGCCAATGGCCGCCTGCGGATCCTCCTCCGGGGGCTTGTCCAGCCGGGCGCGGAACACCGGGTCGGCGAAGGAGTTCGCGATGCCCACGCCCTGGAGAAACGGCTGCCAGCCACGCTGCAGGTCGCGCGGCTTCCAGCCGGGCAGGAACGTGTCGAGGGTGACGATGATGGCCCGATACCCGGCGGCCTCGGCGCGAGCGAGGAAGCTGGCGGCGAGATCGCGATCGGTGGGCCAGTAGAGCTGAAACCACTTCGGCGCGCCGGGGCCGGCGGCGGCGATCTCCTCGAGCGGGATGGTGGACATCGTGCTGACCGCCAGCGGCAACCCGACGGCCGCGGCCGCGCGCGCGGTCGCCAGCTCGCCGTCGGGATGCACGATGCTCTGCACGCCAACCGGCGCCAGTCCGAGCGGGGCGGGCAGCTCGGTGCCGAGCACGGTGACCGACAGATCCCGGGAGGCGACGTCGCGCAGCATCCGGGGGACGATCCGCCAGCGCCGGAAGGCCGCCTCGTTCGCGCGCAGCGTATCCTCGCTGCCGGCACCGCCGGCCACGTAATCCATCGCCTGAGGGTCGGCGACGCGCTGCGCCTCCCGAGCCAGCTCAGCGAGCGAGACGGGATGCTGCGGTCGCTCGCCGCCCAGGCCCCGCAAGAAGATCTCGGCCTGGTAGGAGGCGAACGGCGGCCCGAATGCGGGCGCTTCGGTTACTCGTCCTCCGCAGCGTCGGTGGTGGTGGCGGCCGCCCGGGGCCGTCGCCGGGCCGGCTTCGCGCCGCCCCCGTTGGCGTTGGCGGCCGTGGCCTCGGTGGGCCTGGGCTTGGCCTTGGCCTTGGCCTTGGCGGCCGTGGCCTTGGTGGGCCTGGGCTTGGCCTTGGCCTTGGCCTTGGCGGGCGTGGCCCTGGGCTTCGGCGTGGTCTTGGCGGCCTTGGCGGCCGTGGCCCTTGGCTTCGGCTTGGCCTTGGCGGCCGTGGGCTTGGCGGGCGTGGCCTTGGCGCGGGCCGGCTTCGCCCCGTCGCCGTCGCCGGCGCCGTGTTCTTGGAGCTCGCGTTTGAGCACCTTGCCGGTCGGGTTGCGCGGCAGCTCGTTGAGGAACACGACCTCTCGGGGCGCCTTGTAGCGCGCGAGGTTGTCCTTGACGTAGTCCTTGAGGGCTTCCTCGGTCAACCGCTGGCCGCTGCGCAGCACGACGAACGCTTTCAGGCGCTGGCCGAACTTCTCGTCCGCGACGCCGATGACCGCCGCCTCCGCGATCGCCTCGTGGGCGGCGAGCAGCTCCTCCACCTCGGCGGGAAACACGTTCTCGCCGCCGGAGACGATCATCTCGTCATCACGCCCGTCGATGAACAGCCGGCCGGCGGCGTCGAAGTGGCCGACGTCCCCCGATGACATCAGGCCCTTGATCTGCTCCTTGGTCTCACCGCCGGTGTAGCCCTCGAACTGGGCGGCGTTACCGACGAAGATCCGTCCGGTCGCACCGGGCTTCACCTCCTCGCCGTCATCGTCCAGAAGCTTGACGACGACGCCGCGCACGACCGAGCCGACGCTCCCGGGCTCCGCACCGAGGTCCTGGGGTGTGGCGATCGTGGCGTAAGCGATCTCGGTGGACCCGTACATGTTGTAGACGACCGGGCCGAACGCCTTGAGCGAGCGCTTGGTCAGATCAACGCTGAGCACCGATCCGCTCACGAAGATCACGTTGAGGTGAGACAGGTCGCGAGCGATGACCTTGTCCTCACCGAGGTCGAGCATCCGCTGGAGCATCACCGGCACGACGACGAGCCCGGTGGCCTCGCTGTCCTGGAGGCTGTCGAGCGTCGCCTCGGGGTCGAAATGGCGGTGGACGACGAGCGTTGAGCCGAGCGCCAGGCCGAGCGCCAGGCTCGCGAAGCCGAGTGCGTGGAACATCGGCACCGCGAGCTCGGTCGTCTCCCGGGCGCGGAAGGGGACCTTGCTCAGCAGGCCGCCGATCAGGCCAAGTGACTTGGGCTCGTTGCGCGGCGCGCCCTTCGGCGTTCCGGTCGTGCCGCTGGTGAGGATGACGATCTTCGGCGCGGTGCCCGCCTTCGGGGGCGCGCTGGTGGGGGCGCCGGCGATCAGCGCGTCGAGCGTGTCATCGGCGTCGGCCGCGCCGTCGGCGTCGTCGACCCAGGCGCGCCAGCGGCCGTGCGGCGGCTCGACGTCCTTGAGCGTGGACGCGTACTCGTCGTCGTAGACGAGCAGGTCCGTCCCTTCGCGCTCGGCGACCTCGCGGATCTGGGGGCCGGCGAACGACGTGTTGAGCAGGATGATCTTCGCGCCGCACTTGGCCGCCGCGAACACGGCGTCGAGGAAGCCGCGATGGTTGCGGGCGAGAATGGCGACTCCATCACCGGGCTCGAGCCCGTGCTCACGCCAGGCGTTGGCGAGCGCGTTGGTGCGCTCGTCGAGCTCCCGGTAGGTGACGTCACCGCGCTCGTCGCGGATCGCGACCCGGTCCCCGTTGCGGATCGCGCCGATCGTGACCGCCCCGGCGAGCATCCCGTGGCGCTCGAACGCCAGCAGCATCCGGGCGACGCGGTGCGGAAGCTCGGGGCCGACCATCCCCCTCCGGATGCAGACCGCCGCGAAGTAGGCCTCGTCGCCGAATCGCTCCACCAGCTTGAGGCTGCCGCCGAGCAGACCCTTGAGCTCGTCGGGAACGAGTGACTTCAGATCGACGTCTACCACCGTGTTCTCCTCACCAGGACGCGCAGGTTAGGGGATCGTCCTACCCGTTCGCGTCGCGTTTGCTCTCCGGCGAGCTTGCGGTGGTAAGCGGCGGCGGATTACCGGCCGGCTTCACGCGCCGCGATCGGGGGCTTGGATCGGATCGGCCGGCACCGCCCGGAGACGGCGGCGGGGGGGCCGTGGGAGATAAACCATGGCATACCTGGAAGATCTCCCAAGGCCAGCGGAATCAGTAGCCGCTGTACGCGCTGTAGCCGTCGCCGCTGTAGCCGTACCCGCCGTCGGAGTACCCGTAGCCACCCCCGGCGTACCCGTAGCCACCCCCCGCGTACCCGTAGCCACCCCCGGCGTACCCGTAGCCGCCGGCGCCGCCATAGCCACCGTTCCTGCCGTAGCCGTAGCCGTTGCCGTAGCCACTCGACGGGTAGCCACCGGCACCGGCCGACCCGCTCGTGTCAGACGCGGACGAGCCGCCGGCGGCCGACCACGCGACCGAGAACGACGAGCCGTCGGCGGACAGGCTCGACGGCGTCGCGCCCGCGGCGCTCTCCTGGGAGGCGAACTGGGTGTCACCGAAGCCGGAGCTGGACGCGCCCGAGCTCAGCGAGACCGCCGACGCCGACCAGTCGGGATCGGAGATGGTACCGGTGTGTCCGGCGGTGGTGGTTGCGCTGGCGTTGGTAAAGGTCACCGTGCCGAAATCGGTCAGCGGCAGCGGGGTGCAGCTCGACAGGCCCTGCTGACACGCTGACGGCGCCTCGGCGATCCATTCGGCGCTGGACGTGTCCGGGTTGCTCATCGTCAGCGTCTTGCCGAATGACTGACCGGTCGTGATGTCGTCAATGGCCACCGTCACGTCGGTGCCGTTGACCGTCACCCGACTGGTGATGTGATCTCCGGGGTGGACCGCCAGGGCGACCTTGACCGGCGCCGACGGCACCAGCTCGTACCAGGCGTAGTACGACGCCGTGCCGTCGGCCGAGCAGTTGGCCTCGGTCCCGTCCTGCTCCAGGGCCTCGGTCTGGCCCGTGCCGCCGAGGCCGACCCAGAAGGCCGAGTACGCCGATCCGCTCGTGCACTTGGCGGTGGGCTGGATCCAGCTGCCGGACACGGTCTTGTACTGCGCGCCGGATGACCCCGAGGACCCTCCGGTGACATAGCCTGACCAGTTCTCGCTGGAGGCTTGCTGCACGTCGGCCGCAGCCGACGTCGCCGGGATGGCACCGAGTGCACAGGCGGCCGACACGGCAAGTGTGGGAATGACGAGTGTGGGCTTCATGCACTGACTGTGCATCGCCTGGCGAAGAGCGCTTTACGAGGACGCGAAGAGCGCTTTACGAGTTGGTGAAGAGCTTCATGAGCCTCAGCCCGGATCCATCGATCCTGGGGTCGTCTCGCCGCCGGATGGCCGTCGCTATCCGCCATCGGCG
>Ga0208717_1000792_pt1 | contig 10524 bp, 10 predicted proteins | sample NGESurF53shallow_FD_184489 | JGI IMG/M metagenome (GOLD analysis project Ga0208717, IMG submission 184489) | Arctic peat soil microbial communities from Barrow, Alaska - NGEE Surface sample F53-3 shallow (SPAdes) | ecosystem: Environmental > Terrestrial > Soil > Wetlands > Peat ... | reverse complement strand
GAGCAGCGCGTCCCGCAGTTCCGCGGGGACGTCATCGCCCGTCACGTGGGCCAGGTAGGCGCTGGCCTCCTCGGGCGAGTCGGGAACCCCGGCCTTGCGCAGCACCACGTTGCCGGGCGCCCAGATTCCGCCGCCGGAACGGGCGGTGGAGCCGCCGAACACCGCGGTCTTCTCCAGCACCAGCACCGTCGCGCCCAGCCGGGCCGCCGTCAGCGCGGCCGTCATGCCCGCCGCCCCGCTGCCCGCCACGATGACATCGAACTCGGCCACCGCGTCTGGTTCCGCCTCCGGGCCTGTTGCCATCTCGCCTCCTGCTCCCATACTAGAACACGTTCCAGTTTTGCGTCTGTAGCGGAAGGAGGCAGGGTGCCCGCCGAGTGGGACATTCAAGCCGACGTGGTCGTGGTCGGGTTCGGGGCGGCCGGCGCCTGCGCGGCTCTCGAGGCGGCAGCGGCGGGGCGGCGCGTGCTCGTGCTCGACCGGTTCGACGGCGGCGGGGCGACTGCGCTGTCGGGCGGGGTGGTGTACGCCGGCGGCGGGACACCGCAGCAGCGCACGGCCGGCGTCAGCGACTCGGCCGAGGCGATGTTCCGCTACCTGCGAACCGAGGTCGGGGACGTCGTGCCGGACGGCACCCTCCGCGCGTTCTGCGACGGCAGCACGGCGATGCTGGCGTGGCTGGAGGGCCACGGGGTGCCGTTCGAGGGCAGCCTGTGCCCGGACAAGACGTCGTACCCGACCAACCGCCACTACCTGTACTACTCGGGCAGCGAGTTGTCGGCCCGGGACGTCGCACCGCCGGCCGCCCGGGGACACCGGGCCCTTGGCCGCGGCACCTCCGGCGGTCTGCTGTTCGCGCGGCTGGCGGGGGCCGTCCGGCGGGCGGGCGTCGAGGTCCAGCGGCAGACCGCGGCCGAGTGGCTGATCACCGAGAACGGCCGGGTGACCGGGGTGGAGTGCCGATCGCTGCGGGACGCCCCGCCGTGGGTGCGGCTGGCGCACAGGCTCACGCACCGGGTCGCGCGAAAGCCCTACCTATACGTGCCGAAGCTCGGCCGGGTCATGCACCGGCCGGCCGACTGGCTCGAGCGCCGGTACGGGCGAACGCTGCGCGTCGGCGCAGGTCACGCAGTGGTCATCGCGGCAGGCGGCTTCGGCGCGAACCGGCCGATGCTGCGCGCCCAGGCGCCGTCCGCCCGCGGCGGCCTGCCGCTGGCCACGCCGGGCGACGACGGCAGCGGCATCCGGCTCGGCACCGGCGCGGGGGGAACGACCGGCTGCCTCGACCGGGTCTCGGTCTGGCGCTTCCTCACCCCGCCGCCCGCGCTGGTGCGGGGCGTCCTGGTCGGCCCCGGCGGGAAGCGGATCTGCGACGAGTCCCGGTACGGGGCGGCAATCGGCGACGCGATCGTCCGCGGCGGCGGGCAAGCGTGGCTGTTCGTCGACCGCGCCACCCTCAACACGGCCCGCCGGCAGGTGCGCGGATCGACGCTCTGGTTCCAGCGGCTGCAGGCGTGGTACCTGCTGTTCCTCGCCCCGGTGACCGGAGCTACGATCGCCGGCGTCGCCGCTCGCGCCGGCGTCGACCCCGACGGGCTCGCGGCAACGGTGGCCGCCTACAACGCAGCGGCCGGCCACGCGCCGGCCGGCAACGCGGCCACCGCCGACCGGAGCGACCCGATGGGCAAGCCGCCAGACCTGCTGGCGGCTTTGGATCAGCCGCCGTACTCCCTGATCGACTACTCGATCAGGCCCCGGATGCTGGACCCGGCCCCGGTGCTGACCCTCGGCGGCCTAGTGGTCGCGCCGGAGACCGGGGCCGTCCTGCGGGCGGACGGGACGCCGGTGCCGGGCCTGTACGCGGCCGGGCGGAGCGCGGTCGGGCTGTGCTCGCGTTCGTACGTCAGCGGGCTGTCGATCGCCGACTGCGTGTTCTCCGGCCGCCGGGCCGGCCGCCACGCGGCCGGACTGCAAACGCCCGGCGGTCAAGCACCCGGAAGTCAGTAGGTGATGCTCACGTCGGGGGTCAGCGGCACCGACTGGCAGGCCAGGACGTAGCCGTCGGCCAGGTCGGCCGCCTCCAGCACCTCGTTGTGCGCCATCTCCACCTGGCCGGCGGTCAGCTGGCAGGCGCACGCGCCGCAGATGCCCTGGCGGCACGAGTACGGCGCCGTCAGCCCGGCGGCGATCAGCACGTCCAGCATCCGCGCGCCGCCCGGCCACGGCAGCACCCGGGTCGCGCCGTCAAGGTCGACAGTGAGGGTGGCGGGGACCCCGCCGGCCGGCGGGCTCTCCTCGAACGGGTTCTCCGCCAGCGACAGGAACCGCTCCGCCCGGATCCGCTTGGCGGGCACGCCCAGCTGCGCCAGCGCCGCCCGCACGACCACCAGGAACGGGTCGGGTCCGCAGATGTACGGCTGCCAGGTGGCGTACGGCTCGGCCAGCGCCGCGATCCCGGCCGCGGTCGGGATCCCCTGCAGCGAGTCGAGCCAGTGCATGACGACCAGCCGGCCGCCCGCGGCGGCGGCGATCTTGCGCAGCTCGCTGGTGAAGATCACCGACTGGTCATCCCGGTTGGCGTACACCAGCGCGACCTGCCCGCGCCCGGTGGCGAGCACCGACTTCAGGATGGACATGATCGGGGTGCTGCCGCTGCCCGCCGCGAACAGCAGGAACTCGCCGTCGAGCGCGCGCGGGCAGAAGGTGCCGGCCGGAGGGAGCAGGTCAAGCACGGTGCCCGCGGCGACGTTGTCAAGCAGCCAGTTGGACGCGTACCCGCCGGCCGTCCGCTTGACGGTGATCGCGGGCAGGTCCCCGGCCAGCGGCGACGAGCAGAGCGAGTAGCACCGGGCCACCGAGCCGGTCTGGTCGGAGGGAACGCGGACGGTGATGAACTGGCCGGGGCGGTAGGCGAAGGTTGCGGAGAGCTCGGGCGGCACGTCAAGCACCAGCGAGGACGCCTCCTCGGTCTCGCGGATCACCTCCGCCACCGGCACCTGGTAGTAGTCGCGCACAGCCCCCCGCTCACCCATAAGACTTACTCATACGACGGCGGGCAGACCGCCAGCCGCCCGGACGCCACCGCGGCGTCGATGCTGTCCCGCAGCGCGCCGCAGCCCTCGATCGGCGCGCCGCCGGCGCCGGCCGCTGCCCGCGCGCCGAACTCGGCGCAGGAAACCGCCGCCGCCGCGGTCCACTGGACCGACGTGTGCTGCGGGCTGAACTTCGCGACCTGCACGGCCGCTCGGCAGCGAGCGCACCGCACCGGCTGCCAGCTGGCCCGGCGTTCGTCGGCCCGGGGCATCTCAGCCCGCCTCGGCCGAATCGTCGGCCGACTCAGTGGCCAGCCGCCTGACGGCCAGGTTCTCCGCGACCTCCGCTTCCCAGCCCGCCACCGGCCTGGTGGTGTCGATCTCGAACTCGTACCTGGCCACCATGTCCGGCTCGATGTCGGCGACGTCGGTGTAGAACTGGTCGTACCAGCGCCGGAGCTGGTAGACCGGGCCGTCCTCGGCGCACAGCAGCGGGTTGTCGATCCGGCTCTTGTGCAGCCAGATCGCCACGTCCTGCTCGAAGCCGATCCCGACGAACTTCGCGAACTTGCCGCCGAACCGGGCCGCCTGAGCGTCGCTGAGCCCCGGCGGCCGCCGCACGATCACGCCCCACTGCAGCATGAACGAGTTCGGGGTGACCGGGTAGTGGCAGTTGATCAGCACGCTCTCCACGGTCATCCCCTGATAGTCCTGCTTCAGGTTGTCGATCATGTAAGAAGGCCCGAAGTACGAGGCTTCCGAGTGCAGGGTGCTGCTCTCTCCTCCGGCGGCGTAGTTGGATGCCCCGGTGACGTCGGGCCGCGCCTTGGTCTGCAGGTACTGCGAGGCGATGTGCCCCTCAAGGACGTTCCTGAAGTACGTCGGGAACGCGAAGTGGATGTAGAAGAAGTGCGCCATGTCGACCACGTTGTCGACTACCTCCCGGCAGTTCGCGCCGTCGACCAGGATCGAGTCCCAGGTCCAGGCGGTCCACTCGGACGAGTAGGCGCCGTCGATCCGAGGGATCGTCACCTCGTCCGGCGGCGGGTTCCCCTCCGGGTCGTGCCAGACGAACAGCTGCCCGTTCCGCTCCAGCGTGAGCCAGGACCTGGTGCGGGCGGCCGGGGGCACCCGCCGCGCGTACGGGATCTGCGCGCACCGGCCGTCGCCGCCCCAGCGCCAGTCGTGGAACGGGCACGCGACCTGGTCGCCCTTGATCGTGCCGGTGGTCAGGTCGCCGCCCATGTGCCGGCAGAACGCGTCGAGCACGTGCAGCTCGCCGCTCGCGTCGGCGAACACGACCAGCTTGGTGCCGAACGCCTGGACGGCGTGCGGCCGCGGCGGGTCGCCGTCGCGGAACGCGTTCGCCAGCCCAAGGCAGTGCCAGCCGCGGGCGAACCTGCCCGGCGGCGTTCCGACGTCGATAGTCCGAGCCCCATCCATACCCATAGACTAGAACATGTTCTAGTCTTGTGGCGATGGGCGAAATTCAGGAAGGGGCAGCTTGTGGCCGAAAGCGGCGCGTACACGGGGCCGGAGCCGTCGGTTGTCGCCGCGGTGGCCGACCTGCTCCCGGTGCTGCGGCAGCGGGCGCAGGAGACCGAGGACAACCGGGTGGTGTCGGCCGAGTCGGTCAAGGCCCTGGCCGAGACCGGGTTCTTCCGGCTGCTCCAGCCCGCCAGCCACGGCGGCCTCGAGGCGGACCCGATCGCGTTCTTCACCGCCGTGCGAATGATCGCGAGCGCGTGCGGGTCGACCGGCTGGGTCGCGTCGGTCCTCGGCGTCCACCCCTGGCAGCTCGCCCTGTTCCCTGCGCAGGCGCAGGAGGACGTCTGGGGCGGCGACCCGGGCACCCGGATGTCCTCGTCCTACGCGCCGACCGGGCGGGCGAGCGTGGTCGACGACGGTTATCAGCTGAACGGCCGGTGGAGCTTCTCCTCCGGCTGCGACCACGCGAACTGGGTGCTGCTGGGCGGGATCGTGATCGACGGCGACGGCAAGCCGGTCGACTTCCGCACCTTTTTGCTGCCTGCCAGCGACTACGTCATCGACGACGTGTGGGACACGGTCGGCCTGCGCGGCACCGGTAGCAACGACATCGTGGTCGACGGCGTGTTCGTCCCCGCGCACCGGTCGCTGAGCTTCACCGACGTCACCCGGTGCGTCTGCCCGGGGCAGGCGCGCAACCCCGGGCCGCTGTACCGGATCCCGTACGGATCGGTCTTCTCGAACGCGATCACGACGCCGATCATCGGCATGGCCACCGGCGCCTACGCCGCCCACGTGGCCTACCAGCGGGACCGGGTGCGCGCCTCGTACGTGGGGCAGAAGGCGGCCGAGGACGTCTTCGCCCAGGTCCGGATCGCCGAGGCGGCCGGCCTGATCGATTCGGCCTGGCTGGCGCTCGAGCGGAACATGGCGGAGCTGATGGGGCACGCCAACGCGGGGGGGAAGCCGCCACTGCCGCTCCGGCTCCGGGTCAGACGGGACCAGGTGACCGGCACCGGGCAGGCGATCCGGGCGGTGGACCTGCTGTTCGAGAACTCCGGCGGCCGGGCGCTGAAGCGCGGGACGCCGATCCAGCGGTTCTGGCGGGACGCGCACGCCGGGCGGGTGCACGCGATCAACGACCCGGAACGGGCGCTGTCGATGTTCGGCCGCGGCGAGTTCGGCTACGACATGCCGCCCGACGCCATGGTGTGAGGAGAAGCATGCACCTGCACTATGACCAGGCGGGACCGGACCGGCCTGGCACCGACCCGGTCGTCATGCTGCACGGCGGCGGCCCCGGCGCGTTCGGCCTGTCCAACTTCGGCCGTAACCTGCCGGTGTTCGCCGAACGGTTCCGCACGATCGTCGTCGACCAGCCCGGCTTCGGCAAGTCGGACAAGCCCCCGGTGGAGGGGAACTACTTCGGGTTCGCCGCGAGCGCGCTGGCCGAACTCCTCGACGACCTCAACATCGACCGCGTCCACCTGGTCGGCAACTCGCTCGGCGGCGGGACCGCGGTCCGGTTCGCCCTGCAGTACCCCGAGCGGGTCGGCCGCCTGGTCCTGATGGCGCCGGGCGGCCTCTCCCTCAACGTCTTCGCCCCCGACCCGACCGAGGGGGTCAAGCGGCTGGCGGAGTTCCCGGCCCCGCCCGGCCCGAGCCGGGAGAAGATGGCCGCGTTCCTGCGCACGATGGTCTTCGACCAGCGGCTGGTGACCGACGAGCTGATCGACGAACGGTACGCGGCCGCATCCGAGCCGTCCGCCCTCGCCGCGATGGCGTCGATGGGCGCCTCCTTCTTTGACCCGACGACGTACGAGGACGGCCTGCTGTGGCGAGAGGCGCACCGGCTGCGCAACCCGGTGCTGCTGATCTGGGGTCGCGAGGACCGGGTCAACCCGCTCGACGGGGCCCTGACCGCGCTCAAGCTGGTCCGGCGGGCGCAGCTGCACATCTTCGGCGGCTGCGGCCACTGGGCCCAGCTGGAGAAGTTCCGCGAGTTCAACCGGCTCGCGATCAGCTTCCTTGAAGGGGGGAACCGGTGATCCGGTCGCTCGGCTACCTGCGCATCGAATCGGCCGACATCGCCGCCTGGCGCGAGTTCGGCACCCGGATCCTCGGCCTGACCGAGGGGCGGGGACCCGAGGACGGCGCCCTCTACCTGCGGATGGACGACTTCCCTGCTCGGCTGGTGATCGTGCCGGGAGACCGCGATCGGCTGCTCGCATCCGGCTGGGAGGCGGCCGACGCGACCGCGCTGGCCAACGTCCAGCGCGCCCTCGCCGACGCGGGCGTCGCGGTCAAGGCAGGCACCCCGGACGAGCTCGCCGCGCGGCGGGTGGGGGAGCTGCTGCGCTTCGACGACCCGGCGGGCAACCCGATCGAGGTGTTCTGCGGGGCGGCGCTCGAGCACCGGCCGGCCGTCAGCCCCTACGGGAACCAGTTCGTGACCGGCGTGATGGGCCTCGGCCACGTCGTGCTGCCGGTGCCGGGGGCGGGCGACGCCGCGCTCGCCTTCTACACCGAGGTGCTCGGCTTCCGGCTGCGGGACTCGATGCGGATGCCGCCCGAGTTCTTCGGCGGCGCGCCCGGCGACCCGCCGGTGTGGTTCCGGTTCCTCGGCTGCAACCCCCGCCATCACTCCCTGGCGCTGGCCCCGACGCCGGCCGAGGCCGGCATCATCCACCTGATGATCGAGGTGGCGACGCTGGACGACGTCGGCCGGGCCCTCGAACGGTGCGCGCGGCGGAAATCGCCGGTGGCGGCGTCGCTCGGGAGGCACGCCAACGACCTGATGGTGTCGTTCTACGCGCGCACCCCGGGCGGGTTCGACATCGAGTACGGCACCGACGGCCGGCTGGTCGACGACGCCACGTGGGTGAGCAGGGAAACAACTGCGGTCAGCCTCTGGGGACACAGCTTTGCCGGCCCCGCCGCGCCCTGACCAGCCGGGCCCTGAGGCGCTCGAGACCGCGGACGCCGCCTACCGGCACGTGCTCGGCCACTTCTGCACCGGCGTCACCGTCATCACCGGCGTCGACGGCGCGGACGGCGACGGCGGCCGCCCGGCCGGGTTCGCCTGCCAGGCGTTCGCCGCCCTGTCGCTGACCCCGCCCTTGGTGCTCTTCTGCCCCGGAAAGTCGTCGAGGACCTGGCCCGCCATCGCCGGCAGCGGGTACTTCTGCGTCAACGTCCTCGCAGCCGGGCAGCAGGACATCGCCCGGCGGTTCGGCGTCTCCGGGGCCGACAAGTTCGCCGGCCTGAGCTGGACCCCGTCCAGCTCAGGCGCGCCGGTCCTATCGGGCGCGCTGACCTGGGTCGAGTGCGCGGTCGAGGCTGTGCACGACGCCGGGGACCACTACCTGGTGGTCGGCCGCGTCACCGAGCTCGGCCCGTGCCGGCCGGACCGGCCGCTGCTGTTCTACCGGGGCCGGTACGCGGCGATGGACGCGGGCAGCGGCACCGGCCCGCCCGAGGTCGTTGACACCCTGCTCGCCTGGCCCCGGCACGCGGACTGGCTATAACCCGGGCTCGCCCGCATTCAAGAGATTCAAGAACGGTATGTCGAACGGGCCGGGGCGTCTCTCACGAGCTAGCCGCGTGCATCCGGCCGCGCGACGTGATGCCCCGCTAGCGATCGGGAGCATGGGATTCTGCGAGCATTCAGCAGTGACAGATGAATCAGCGGTGCCGCTGCCGCGGGCCGGGCAGGTAGCGGTCGTCACCGGCGGCTCGGCCGGCCTCGGGTTCGCGATAGCCGCCGCCCTCGCCCGGGCAGGGTCAGCGGTCGTTCTGGCCGGTCGGTCGGCCGAGCGCTGTCGGCAGGCGGCAGCGAGCCTGGCCGCCGCGACCGGCTCGCGCGTGCTCGGCCACGCTTGCGATGTCACCGACGAGGACGCCGTCGACCGCCTGGTCGATCGCGCAGTGTCCGCCTACGGGCGGCTGGACGTGCTGGTGACCAGCGCGGGCGTCCAGGCGCGGGGGACCATCGACGAGCTGTCGGTCGCCGACCTGCGGGCCTGTCTGGAGGTCAACGTCGTGGGAACGTGGCTCGCCTGCCGTGCGGCCATCCGGCCCATGCGCGACGCCGGATACGGTCGCATCCTCACCCTCGCCAGCGCGCTCGGGCTCGTGGGCGCAGCCGGCCGGTCGGGGTACGCGGCCAGCAAGGGCGCGGTCGTTCAGCTCACCCGCAGCCTGGCGGTCGAGCTGGCCGGGACCGGCATCACGGTGAACGCGCTCGCCCCGGGGCCGTTCCGCACGCCGCTGAACGACGGAATCGATGACGACCCGCACGTCCGGCGCTTCCTCAACGCGGAGGTCCCGCTACGCCGCTGGGCCGAGCCCGAGGAACTGGCCGGGGCGGCGTTGCTGCTGACCGACCCGCAGTCGGCCTACATCACCGGCACCGTGCTCCCGGTGGACGGCGGGTGGACGAGCCACTGACGATGACGCGAGGCGCGCTCAAGCGAGCTGGCCGTCGCGGTGCAGGCGGTCGAAGATGATCTGGTCGACCGGGGACACCCGGTCGCGGTCGGCGTAGCCCAGCCAGACGAACTCGGCGATCTCGCTGCTAGGCGTCAGCATCCCCTGATAGTCAGCGGCGTAGCAGGTCATCCGCACGGTGATCCCGGTCGCGTGGCCGTGCGCCTGGGCCTCGAAGGTGCCGACGTGGGCGGCGCTGCCCGGCGCGATCGTGACGTCGAGCTCCTCGCGGATCTCCCTGACCAGGGTCTGGACATCGGTCTCGCCCGGCTCGCGCTTGCCGCCGGGGAGGTAGTAGACGTCCTTGTCGCGCGACCGGGTGCTGAGGATCTTGCCGTCCGCCAGCCGGATCCAGGCAATCTTGTCGATGAGCGTCATAGGGCCACCCTAGGAGGCGGTACGGTGGTGACGGGCCGTGACTGGCGTTCGGGTGGAGTACCACCGTGGAGCGGCCCCCCGGCTTTCGCCGGGTGAGCCGTGCGCCTGGGCGAGTGCCATTCAACGCAGCCCGGCAACCCCAGCAGCCCTTGGGAGCACGCTTATGACCAGTCCAGCTAGTCACGTATCGGCCGACTCCAGCCCCGCCCGCACTCCCTCGCCGTCGGCCGCCGTCGCCTACAGGGCGGCGCTTGAGACCATCGCGGCGGTCGAGCCCGACATCGCCGCGGCGATCGCGGGCGAGCTCACGTCGCAGCGACGGCAGCTGAAGCTGATCGCGTCGGAGAACTACGCCTCGCCCGCGGTGCTGCTGGCGATGGGGAACTGGCTGTCCGACAAGTACGCGGAAGGCACCGTCGGCCAGCGGTTCTACGCGGGCTGCGAGATGGTGGACCGGGTCGAGTCGATCGCCGCCGGGCACGCGAAGGCGCTGTTCGGGGCCGAGCACGCCTACGTCCAGCCGCACTCGGGGATCGACGCCAACCTGGTCGCGTTCTGGGCGATCCTCGCCCGGCGGGTGGAAGAGCCCGCGCTCCGCGCGGCCGGCGTCAAGCACGTGAACGACCTGGCGACGGCGGACTGGGAGCGGCTGCGGGGCGAGCTTCACTCGCAGCGGATGCTTGGGATGGCGCTCGATGCCGGCGGCCACCTGACCCACGGGTTCCGGCCCAACATCTCGGGCAAGCTCTTCGAGCAGTCCAGCTACGGGACCGACCTGGAGACCGAGCAGCTCGACTACGACGCGATCGCCGCCCAGGCAAGAGAGTTCCGCCCGGCCGTGCTGGTCGCCGGCTACTCGGCCTATCCGCGCAACCCCAACTTCCGGCTCCTGCGCGAGATTGCGGACGAGGTCGGCGCCACCTTCATGGTCGACATGGCGCACTTCGCGGGCCTGGTCGCGGGCGGCGTGCTCACCGGCGACCTGAACCCGGTCCTGCACGCCGACGTGGTCACCTCCACCACCCACAAGTCGCTCCGCGGCCCGCGCGGCGGGTTCGTGCTCTGCACCGACGAGTACGCCCCGTTCGTCGACAAGGGCTGCCCGATGGTCCTCGGCGGCCCGCTGCCGCACGTGATG
>Ga0208717_1000791_pt1 | contig 10527 bp, 9 predicted proteins | sample NGESurF53shallow_FD_184489 | JGI IMG/M metagenome (GOLD analysis project Ga0208717, IMG submission 184489) | Arctic peat soil microbial communities from Barrow, Alaska - NGEE Surface sample F53-3 shallow (SPAdes) | ecosystem: Environmental > Terrestrial > Soil > Wetlands > Peat ... | reverse complement strand
TGGCAGCTCGTACTTGTGGGAGAACTTGTTCTGGTTCTTCGGGCACCCCGAGGTCTATATCCTCGCGCTTCCCGGCTTCGGCATTGCCTTGGAGTTGCTCACGGTTTTCGCGCGCAAGCCGCTGTTTGGCTACCGAACTGCAGTCGCCGGCATGGTCGGCGTCGGCACGCTGTCATTCTTCGTCTGGCAGCATCACCTGTTTGACAGCGGCATGAACCCTGACATGCGTCCGGTGGTGATGTTGACGACCGAGCTGATCTCGATCCCGACAGGCATCATCTACCTCGTGGCGATCGGCACGTTGTGGCGTGCGCGATTAAGACTGGCCGTCCCGATCCTGTTCGTGCTTGGGGCGCTCTTCAACTTCTTGATCGGTGGTATCTCCGGCGTCTTCTTGTCAGACGTCCCCACCGACACCGTTGCGCACGGCAGCTTCTTCGTGATGGCGCACTTCCACTACACGATCATGGGTTCGCTGCTCTTCGCCTTCTTTGGCGGCATTTACTATTGGCTGCCGAAGATGACCGGTCGCCAACTCAATCAGAAGCTCGGCAAGATTCATTTCTGGATACTGTTCGTCTTCTTCAACTCGACGTTCCTGCCGCTGTTCGCCATCGGCGAGTTGGGCATGCCGCGCCGCGTCTTCGAGTACGAGAAGGCGTTGCAGAGTCTTAACGACTGGGTGTCGATTTCGGCTTACTTCATCGGCGTATCGATGCTGGTCTTCGTTTACAACTTCGTGAAGACGATGTTCATCGACCCGCGTCCGACCGAGCCGGTCGGCAACCCGTGGGGTTCGCGTGGCCTCGAGTGGATGACCTCCACTCCGCCGGTCGCCTACAACTTCGCGCACGTGCCAACCGTCGTGTCGAGCCCGTACGAATACGGCACCGGCGCCGGCCCGATGGCCTATATCGGCGCCGCGCCACCCGGCGTCCCGACTCAGCATGAAGAGGTGAACTGACATGACGACGACTGCCGGCGGCGCGATGGCGCCAGGGGAGGCGGAGGCTCGAGCGCGAGATCTTAGCCTTGAGCGGACGTCGATTCGTGGCGCCTACTGGTCAGGCTCGCGTCTGTTCGTGGCGCTATCCGCGATGTTGTTCGGATCTGCGGTCTTTTCCTACTTCTATCTGCATTCCCTTGACAACGACGCGCTGTGGCGTGCTCCCGGGCAGCGCCCGTCCGACTTCATCAGCGTTCCCGTGCTGGTGATGGTGCTCGTAGGTGCGGCACTCTTCTGGTTCTACACGTGGTCGTGGCAGTCTGGTCGGTCGCGCACGAACTCTGCCGACTGGCGGGTCGCCTGCGGTTCCGCGACCGTGTTGTTTCTCGCAGCCGGTATCACGCAGCTCGCCAGCATGCCGAGCCTCGGCTGGGCGCCGGGCTCGTCTGGTTTCGCGTCCGTCTACGTCGCCACGATGCCACTGTTCGCGATCTACTGCATCGTCACCGCATATTGGCTCGAGACGCTCCTGGCGCGATCGCTGCGCGTGCGGTGGGTACTGTCGCCCGAGGGCCCGAACCGTGACGATCGCATCCAGGTTGCCTTCGCCGGGTCGGCTCTTGGCGCGAAAGCGGTCGTCGTCTTCGTCGCGGTGGTCGCTATTGTGCTGTTCTTCCTCTTCTCCGTGCTGAACTGAGAGGCAGCGATGCACACCAGCCAGTTCATGACGTACCTCTTCCCGGTCGCACTGTTCCTTGCCGCTGTGCTGTGGGGCTTCTTTCAGCGCCGCGGCAACTAACGGTCGCTCTGTTAGTCGACCAGCTGTTCGCCGACCCACGGTCAGCCGACCAGCGGTCAGCCGACCAGCGGTCAGCCGACCAGCACGCTCGCCCGCACTTGGTCGAGACCGAAGTCGACGGGCGGCGTTGCGAGGGTGCCGGCTGCACGGTTGAATGCCGCTTGTGCGTTCGCGCCTGCTGCACTTATCTGCGTGAGCCGGGCTTTCACGTCAGCCAGTGTCGCGGGGTCGCCGGGCGACGACATCAGGTGCTCGATGTCTTGGGCGACGTCGACCGCGGTCGGGAAGCACCATTCATACAGTTGCTGCGTCGCCGCACCGAGGCCATAATTCGCCACCGACGACGGCGGTTGCAGGGTTCCGAGGTCATCGATGCGGCTGTTTCCCATGGGGGTGCAGTCGAGCGCTGCCTGGCTCGCGATCGCCTCCGCTGTCTGACGGTCGCGCACCACGCCGGCCGTGATCTGGTTGTAGGCGCTGAGCGTCTCCTCGACCTCGACGCTGCAGGACTGGACGTCGCCCCTGACCTGGGTTGCATACTGCGCGTAATCGGAACGCAACTGCCCGGGGGTCGCGCGATGCGGCCAGTCGACGAACGCCACGAGACCGAGCACGACGACAACGGTCGCTGCGATGCTGATCCTGCGGTGGCGCAGCGCCCACGACCACAGTGGCGCTGGCGGCGGCTCCATGAGCGTGGCCGTTTCAGTGGGAGTCGGGGTGTCTGTCACCGCACGAAGACTACAGCCACGCTGTGCACGCCGACCGGGGAAGGACCGCACCGATAACGATGTTTCAGCACTGGACCTTCGACCCGTTCATCGTGGTGGTCGCGGTTATCGTCGCTGTGCACGCCCGCGGGTTGCGCCGACACCTGAACGCGATAGCCAAATCCGGTCGTCCAACCAGGCCATGGATCGGGCAGGCGGTCATCTGGTGGGGCGGCCTCGCCGTCCTGCTCGTGGCGGTCGTGTCGCCGGTCGACTACTGGTCCGACACCTATCTGACGGCGCACGTTGTTCAGCACATCCTGCTGTCATTCGTCGGGCCGCCCTTGATCGTGCTCGGTGCGCCGTGGGTTCCTCTGTTGCGTGGGCTGCCTCGCCCGGTCGCGCGCGCCTACGGTCGGTTGCTGCGGCACACGCGTGCTCGGCGACCTCTTGCGGATGGGTCGGCCTGGCATGCAGCCGCAGCGGTCCGGCGGTTAGCGGCCAAGCCGTACATCCCCGTGGTCGCGTTTAACGTCGACATGCTGATCTGGCACCTGCCCGGCCCGTTCGACCTCGGCGCAAGGAACCAAGCCGTGCATATCTGGCTCGAGCACGGCTCCTTCTTTGGCCTCGGCGTGTGCCTGTGGCTGCAGATCTTCGGCTCCTACCCGTTCCGCCCGGCATTGGCGCCCGTCGGCCGAATCGCCGCGCTGATCGCGTCGAACGCGACCATGGTGATCATCGCGATGACGATGGTCATGTTTACGCACGACCTCTACCCCTGGTACGCGAGTAGGGGCCCGTCGGCACAGGCGAGCGATCAGCAGATCGCCGGCGCGATCTTGTGGGTGTGCGGGGAGGTTACTTTTCTCCCGTCGATCCTCTACACCGTGACGCGATGGCTCGACGACGACCCCGAGCGCAGGACCCCGCGCGCCGTCGCCGTCCCGATTGGCTGAAGCCGCTAGGTCAGCCGGAGGAGCCGTACGGGATCGGGACCTGAATGGTCTGCGCTTTGACCCACTCGCCGTTCGTCAGCCGGTAGTCGGTAAACGTGGCTGAGTCGACGACGAGGGCGTCGGTGCGGTTAGCGGAGACCGAGATGGTCGCAGTACCGGCGGGTGGCGCGCCCAGCTGAGCCCAGTTACTTCCCTGGCCCGCAATTGCCGCTGCGGCGAGCCTGTTTGAGCTGCCGCTGGTGAGCACCCCGAAGCCAGCCCCCGGCGCCACTGCAGTCGAGATCAGGACACCGGAACTTGTCTGGGGAGCCGAGAGGGTCCACGCCGCCGAACCGGGCGAAGAGTTCCAGGCGGCGAGGTACCCCGTCGTCGAACCATCGCGGACGCCGAGCAGCGCCGCAACGCCTTGGTTGTACGGCACGATGCGCAGCACCTCGACGGAAGCTTTCGCGTCAGCGGATGGCAACTGCACGTTGGCCGAGACGAACCGCGACCCCGCCTGCTGGAACAGCCCGACGACGCCTGGCGTAGAGCACGCGGCACCGACGAACACGCCACCCTCGTTCGTCATGATCGCCGTCAGTTGCTGGACGCCGCAGGCGACGCCCGCTGGCGATGCCTTGATCGCGGCAACGGTTATCAATGTTTGCCACGCCGAAAGCGCCGCGGTGCTGGTCAACACCTGCGTGTCGGTCAACGCGGCCGCACGGCCGTTCGGTGCAAGGCTGAGCGCATCGGGCACGTTGGCGAGGCCACCCGAGACCAGCCCCGGCATGTACGTCGCACCACCGTCGTTGGTGACAGCGAGTGGGGAGAAGCTGAGCAGGTGGCTCGGCCGAAAGCCAACCACGACCCCGGTGCTGGTCGGGGCAGTGACCAGCCCACCGTTGTCAGCAACGTTGGGCGGGGTCCGCTCGACCCACTTGTCGGAACCTGCGGGGAGCGTGAACGCCTCCCAGAACGTGCCGCTCGGACTGTCGAGGTGGCCCATCGGAAACGTCGCCCAGTTGCCCAGCGAAGTCGCAACGGACGTCGCGAGGGGGACGCCGACCGCTGCGTCGGGTGCGGCCGCGGAGGAACCAGGCGCCGAGTGTGAGCTGCAGGCTGTGACCGCCAAAGTGCCAACTGCGACCGCAACGGCGGCACGTCGGCGTCCCCGCATAAGTGTTTGGGACGACTTGCTGCTGATGCCTCCCGGCGATCTCATCCGGCTGCGACCGCGCGCATTTCTTTGTTCAGGAGGTTGGCGAATGATGCGGAGTCCGTCGAGGTGTTGCCGGGATCGGCACCAAAGATCGTTCGCAGGTGCCCCGCGGCGTCGATGACGTAGGTGGTATCGCTGTGCGCTGCCATTCCACCGCTGCCAATGGACTGCACTTGAATGCCGTAGGCATCCCACACCGCGGTCAGCTGCGCTAGCGATCCGGTCAGGAAGTACCAGTTGGGCATGTTCATATCTTCTTGGGAGTCGAAGGCCTGCACGAACTGCACGCCGAGGTAGGTGGGGTTCGCGACGACCGCCACGAATGCTGTGCTGTTGACGGCCCCTGTGCCGAGCGACTCGTCAACCCTGCGGAACTGTTGGGCAATCAACGGGCAGTCGGTCGTGCAGACCGGGTCGAGAAACGTCAGCGCGATGGTCCGGCCCTTCAGGCTCGCGAGGCTGACTGTCGCACCGGTCTGATCGGTCAACTCGAAGGGGGCAGCCGGTGTATCGGTCGGTTCCGGCTGCCCATTGATTGCCTCAGTGACGATCGTGTCGGTGTGTGTGTTCACCGATGCGAATGCCATCGGCACGGCACCAACCAAGACGATGCCGAACGAGGCGACGGCAGCGGTTACGGCCAACGCCGAAGGAGAACTCAGGGCATTACGCAGGCTTGTCGGTCTCACGTGCTCGGCCTTAACGGCCACCGGTGAAGCTTGTCGGGTAAGCGCAAGATAACCGCCACCGATGAGCAGCATTGTCGGGATCATGCTGTTCGGGTCGGTGCCGACGCCTCCAAGGAAGCCGAGATCTTGCACAAGCACCCACACGGCGACGCATAGGACGCTGCCGCACACCAAGGCCACGAACGTGGCCTGTTCGCGACCGGTTAGGAGTGCGATGCCGATACCGGCAAGTGCGAGCACGACGACGAGATTCACGAACCATCCGTGGTGGGCGTCGAACGACGCGAACGAGGAGACGATCGACGACAGCGCATGAGGCTGCGGGGTCTGCGCCATGGTTTGCACCATCGAGGTCAGGCCGCCGGCCGTGACATGCGGATTGCTCTGTCCCTGCCAGAACCCGCGACCAGGCCACGCTTGCAGAACCGCCATACCGACGAAGAAGGCGCCGAGAACGCCGACCATTGTGCGACCGACGCGCTGTCCCACCCACGCGCGCTCCGGCAATGCGATCAGCACGCCGGCGATGACATAGAACAGCACCGCGCCAGGGGCGCCGAACAGCCAGCTCACACCTGAGCCGAAGACCCCACCGAATGCCTCACCGAAAACCCACACGACAAGGCCCCACCCGAGGCTCACAACGCCGGCTAGCTGCGAGACGCGCCCGCGCTTCGCTACGAGAAGCAGGACGCCGACGCCAATCTGGATCCACACGGTCGCCGCTGCGGCCGGAATCGGGTGTCGTTGCCAGATCAGAGTCCCGGCGTTGACGACGTTCTGAACCCACTGCGGCGACGTTGCCGCGGCGGGCTGTACGACGTCCGTGGGCAGCCCGACGGGCATGCCGTGCTGGAGTTGCAACAGGCCATCGAAGATCCAGAGCACACCGAAGCTCACGCGTAGCCATTTGCGGGCCGGGTGCTCACCGGTTCCGACTGCCGCGTCGGTGTCGGAGCCGCCGACGGCAGGCCCGATAGCCCCACTCGTCGCCTCGGCCGGGTCCGCGGGCGACGCGACACCCAGGCTGGGCTTCGGAGTGGTGTAAGGCCACACCCACGCAGTCGCCGCGATGATCAAGAGGATCAGCACGATCAGGGCTTGATGATGCAAAGCAGACTCAAAAGCCGAGACAATGAGCGGGTTGTTGCCGTCGACTGAGCCACCCATACCTTGCACGGCAACCACCTCTTTTCACCCGTGCTGTCGTCGCGCCCACGTCCAGGTACGTCGTTGTTCAGGTCACCTTATGGGAGCGATGACAGCGCCGCGATGGCAGGCAATGAGGCGAGGGTCCCTGGGCTATCCAGGCTCAATGCGACGCTGGGGTCGCGCTGCTGGAGAGCCGACCAGCCCACGCAGCCCTCCGGCGTCGCCGACTCGATAGACCTGCACACCTCCGAATGTGGCGGCAAGTGGCACGAGCTGGTGAGCGAGCTGGACGTGCCTCGCGTGAGCGGTGTCCGTGGTAGTCGACCGAGAGGGGGCGCAGCACAACGCCGATATGCACGATCAGGACGTGAGTAGGCGAACCATGAATGATAACTGGCATGATTTATGGGGCCCCGGTGACCGGACGGCGTGCACCAACCGTAGGGGTACCTCTGTGCGCCGGGCGAGGTAAGCACTGCACGTCGCAGCCGTCGTCGCCCTGTCGTCAGGTGTTCTTCAGGTGTTCGTCCTTAGAGTCCAACTCTTTGGCTGCAGGGGGTTTCGACGGGTGCTGTTGACTCGACGCATCGGGGTAAAGGTTCCACAGGTAACGATCGGGTTCTGGGTGGTCAAGATCCTGACGACCGCGATGGGCGAAGCGACCTCCGACTACAGCGTCCATCAGATTGACCCAGTCATTGCAGTCACGTTCGGCTTTCTTGGCTTCGTCATTGCATTGGCGTTGCAGTTGCGGTTGCGCGAATACGTCGTGTGGATCTATTGGCTGGCCGTCGTCATGGTCGCGGTATTCGGAACGATGGCTGCCGACGTTCTTCACGTTCGGTTCGGCGTCCCCTACGTGGTCTCAACGATTGGGTTCGCCATCGTTTTGGCAGCCGTATTCATTACCTGGTACAGGGTCGAGGGCACGTTGTCGATCCACAGCATCAACACGACACGACGCGAGTTGTTCTACTGGGCGACGGTGCTCGCGACCTTCGCATTGGGCACCGCCGCCGGGGACATGACGGCGTACACACTTCACCTTGGCTTCTTCTCATCCGCGTTGCTTTTCGCCGCGGCCATCAGCGTTCCGGCATTGGCTTATCGCTTCACCGGGGTCAACGCAATCGCCGCTTTCTGGTGCGCGTACGTGCTCACCCGCCCGCTAGGCGCCTCGTTTGCCGACTGGATGGGCACCCCCCACAATCTCGGCGGCCTCAACTGGGGCAGAGGAAACGTAAGTATCGGCCTGACGCTGCTGATCGTGGTCGGTGTTGCCTTGCTAGCACGTACGCGTCGCGTCCCGGTCAGCGCGGAAGCTGGCGCCTAGGCCCCACGCCTCGTCTATGCCCACGCCTCGTCTATGCCCACAGTGCGTCTATGCCCACAGTGCGTCTATGCCCACAGTGCGTCTATGCCCACAGTGCGTCGAGTTGTCCGGCCACGACGTCAGCAGCTGGCACAACGGCAGGCATGTTCGCGACCGGTAGCACGAGATCAGGGTTCGGGGTCCAGCGCTCGTCGAAGCAGTGCGTAACGTCGCCGGCCAGGAATCGAGACGGCTGCGACCACGAATGTGCATCGTCGTGTGCGCGTGGGTGGTGGTGGTAGCGCAACGGAACGTAGACGTTCAGGGCGCGGCGTGGTCGGGTGATCGCCACGTAGAAGAGCCGCCGCTCTTCTTCGAGGCCCTGCGCAGTTCCGAGCGCCATGTCAGAGGGAAAGTTGCCGTCGGCGGCGTGGAGCAGATGCACAACGTCCCACTCGAGCCCTTTCGCCGAATGCACGGTCGACAGGATCAGCCAGTCCTCGTCGATCAGTGGCGGCCCGGCGAAGTCTCCGGTCGAGCGCGGCGGTTCGAGCGCGTAGTCGGCGGCCACATCGGCGAGTCGGGCGCACGATCCGGCCGCACTCACGAGCACGTCGAGATCGGCGAGGCGCGAGGTCGCGTCGGGGTACGCGGATTCGATCAGCGGTGCGATCGCGACCCGCAGCCGTTCCGCATGCACCCCGACTGTCTCACCCACATATGGCGCGAGAGCTGAGACGGCGGTGTTGGCGGCCGGTCGTACTCGTGTGGGCAGCAGTGCCGACGCGTCGGGCCACCGCGCCAGCACATCGGCGTCCGCCTCGGTCTTGTCTTCGAACAAGGCCAACACGTCGATGACACGACGCGCGGTCGCTGGACCCACGCCGTCGAGGAGTTGTAGAAGCCGGAGCCACGAGACCTCGTCGCGAGTGTTGTCAGCGAGCCTGAAGGCGGCGAGCAGATCTTTGACATGGGCCGCTTCGAGGTACCGCAAGCCGCCGTACTTCACGTATGGAATCGCGCGCCGGCTCAGCTCGAGTTCGAGATGTTCGGAGTGCTGCGCGGCCCTGAACAGCACGGCCTGGTCGCGCAGCCTGAGGCCAGCCTCGCGCTGCTCGAGCACGCGATCGCATACGGCGTTGCTCTGCGCGTCTTCGTCAGCGCAGCGCAGTAGCTGCGGCCTGTCGCCGTTCGAACGCTCCGGCTCGGCAGCGCGCAAGATTGCCCGAAAGCCCGTTGGCGCTTGTGCACCGACCGCGTTCGCTGCTTGCAGGATCTGCGGTGACGAACGGTAGTTCGTCTCGAGCGTGATCGTCGTCGCGTCAGGAAAGGCCAGCCCGAAGTCGAGTAGGTGCGCGGGGTCGGCGGCGCGAAACCCGTAGATCGCCTGCGCGTCGTCGCCGACAACGGTGAGGCGCCGATCAGACGTTCGTAACGCCGCCACTACATCGACCTGCAGCGCATTCACATCCTGGTACTCGTCGACCAGGATGTGATCGAACTCAGCGGCGAGTTGCGGTCCGACGATCGGGTCAAGTGCCGCGGCGCGCCAGTACAGCAGCAGGTCGTCGAAGTCGACGAGACCTAGTGCGCGCTTCCGCACGACGTACTCCTTGCACATCGCGGCGATCGATTCGGTGAGTTCGCTGCACCACGGCGCGACGATCGCGATCACGTCGGACAGTGACTGCCCAGTGTTCACGGCCCGCGAGTACAGATCGAGCAGCAGTGCCTTGCGAGGCAGCCGCCGGCGTACGGTCGAGGCGCCGAGGTGCTGATCGCGCACGAGATCGAAGAGGTCGGTCGCATCGGAGGTGTCGAGCACGGAGAACCCGTCGGGCAGGCCGAGCAGGCGCGCGTGGCGGCGCAACGTGCGGTGGGCCACAGAATGGAACGTGCCGCCCTGCACGCGACCAGCGCCGCGCCGTGGGGTGGGCACCATCGCCAGCATCGTTTCGGTGCGAGCCAACAATTGCCGGGCGGCCCGACGGGTGAAGGTCAGGAGTAGAACGCGCTCGGGCGGCGTGCCGGAAGCGAGCAGCCAGGCGACCCTGCCGGCCAGCGCCGTCGTCTTACCCGTGCCGGCACCGGCCACAATCCGCAGCGGGACTGGCGCCTCGAAGGTCGCCGCCGCGTGTTGTTCGGGGTTCAGATCAGCCAAGAAATCGAACACATGTTCGACCCTAGCCCATCAGACGCCGTGTGCGGCGCACCAATCAGAGCTTCGAAGCGACCTTTTGGGCGATCACCATCGCGGCCCCCGCGACGCCCTTGACGACCTCGACCTGGGCGACCTGTTGGCCTTTGGTGAAGGTGATGGCGTCGTCTCCGCCGGCGGTGGTGGTGAGCTCGTATCCACCGTCGCCGACCGACACGTCTTAACGGTCTGCGAGTTCGGCGCCAGGCTGTTGAGTTGGTCCGCTGTGCCGGCGTCGCGCGCCTTCTCGGTGGCAAGCTCCCCGCTCGCCGATGCATATGTTGCGTAAGAGACGTTCACCGCGGCGCCCGTTCCCGACGCGTCCTTGGTCCAGATGCAGCTGTGATAGTTGGTTGCGCCTTGCGGGCCGCCGCTGATGTCTCCGGTGATGTTGCCCAGCGGCATTCCCACGGCGGCCTGGATGTCGGCGGCGGTAACGATCTAACACGCCGGACCATTGGCGAGCAGGGTGTTGTTGCCAGCATCGGCCGATGCTGGCAACAACACCATCGGCTGCACTTGCCCCAGCGCTACCGACGCCGCCGTTGCCTCCCGCGGC
>Ga0208717_1000786_pt1 | contig 10577 bp, 10 predicted proteins | sample NGESurF53shallow_FD_184489 | JGI IMG/M metagenome (GOLD analysis project Ga0208717, IMG submission 184489) | Arctic peat soil microbial communities from Barrow, Alaska - NGEE Surface sample F53-3 shallow (SPAdes) | ecosystem: Environmental > Terrestrial > Soil > Wetlands > Peat ... | reverse complement strand
CATTAGCCCATCACGAGCCGGAAGATCGCTAGTGTGAGCGAGTGCTGGGCGCTGGCTGGACCGAGGCCGTGGCGCTGGCGGCGGCGTTCGTGATCGCGGTGCTGGCCACGCCGGCGGGGATCTCGGGAGCGGTACTGCTGCTGCCGTTTCAGGTGAGCGTGCTGGGCACGCCGAGCCCGGCGGTCACACCGACCAACCTGCTCTACAACGTGGTCGCGACCCTGGGCGCGCTGTACCGGTACTGGCGGCAGGGGCAGACCGGCGGCAGGCTCGCCCTGGTCCTCATCGCCGGAACGCTGCCCGGCGTGATCGCGGGATCGGTGATCCGGGTGGAGCTGCTGCCGAGTGCCGGCGTCTTCGATTTCGTCGTCGCGGGCGTCTTGCTACCGCTCGGGATATGGCTGGCGCTGACCAGCCCGACCCGCGCAGACGGGGAAGTACGGCCGGCGCGGGCGGTTCTCCCGCCCGTGCTGATCCTGCTCGCGGTGGTTGTGGGCTGCGTCGGCGGGATCTACGGCATCGGCGGCGGCTCGATCCTGGCTCCCATCCTGATCGGCACCGGACGGCCGCCCCGGGAAGTCGCCCCGGCCGCCTTGGCGTCCACCTTCGTGACCTCGGTAGCAGGAGTCATCACCTTCCTGATCCTCTCGGTCCATCACCACGGGTCAGTTGCCCCCGACTGGCCGACCGGCATAGCGCTGGGCGTCGGCGGCCTGGCGGGCGCGTACACCGGCGCTCGGATCCAGCGGAAGCTCCCTGACACGCTGATCCGCCGGGTGATGGGCGTCCTGGTGGTCGCCATCGGCGCGCGCTACCTGTGGTCGGGCCTCGGCTGACGCCACGGACCGTAAACGCCCACCTCGGGGCGCTGCGCCACCGGGTGTCAGCCGAGGCCTATCGAAGGTATAACCGAGGTATATCTCGGCGCTGACCTGCTAGTACCCAGCGCACGGGCGGGGAAGGGCGGGGGCGGCGCCGGGGCCAGGGCGGCCATAGCGGCCCGGGATCGGGAGCACCGCCCCATTTCACGCGGTCGGCCACGTCGTGCCGACACGATGGCGCTGCGGGCCGGGCGCCCCGTCGCGTGCCGACCGCGTGCAACCAGCGGCGCTACCGGGCAAGCGGCCAGGATCGACGCCCGCCGCGGCGACTGTTCCTGCCACACGGCCAAGGCTGCCACCTGCTCAAGCTCGCCCGGCGGTCTTGCATGCACGTCTACTGGGCGTACCGCGCCAGCCGACAGGCGCGGCCGAACTGGTTAAGGACGCCCGCAGCCAGTTCAGCTGCGGCGGGCTGTGTCTCCTCCTCGGTCGCGCCCGCCGGGATCTCGGCCGTGACCGGCCGCAGGCGGGGCTGCACCGGGAGTCCGTCGTGGTAACCCCCCTCGCGTGTGACGTACGTGAGCGGCAGCTGCCCCTCACTGGCAACGCTGGCTTGCACCCGCATCGGGCTGTCGATACGCCTGGTCCGGAGCACCTGGAGCACGAGCGCCTCCAGGTCAGCACATGCCTGCTCGACTACGTACGGGTTAACGATGGCGACCTCAGGAGGAGGGTCCTCCCCGCTCGGCAAGGTGAACTGCGGCAGGTTCACCGCGAAGACAAGGCTGCCGTCGTGGTTCAGCTCGATATAGCTCTCCCGTCGGCTCGGTGCGCCTTCTCTGACCCGGTTGGTGATGACCCAGGCGTTCAGGCCGACGGTGATGTAGCTGAGTTCTCCTTCCAGGACCCTCAGCACGAGAACCGTAGGCTGGTGAGTCGTCACGGGATGGCGGCAGGCACTGTTCACGATTGCCTTCGCGGTTTCCCGGCCGAGCCGGGGCGCGGCTCGCGGGACCGGCCGGGCCGGCCGTGCCACGATGATCAGCCAGGCCGTTCCGCGGCCGCCGCGCCCTTCGAGGGATTCGGCGGACCAGTCGCGCAGTTCGTCGAATGCCGCCTGCCATTCCGCTGCCCGGGTCAGGCGCTCGGCGTACGCCCGCGCGATCTGGTGCTCAGCCATCCTGTCCCGCTCGAATATTGAGTTACGTGGACTGAGCTGGGATTACGCGGCGCGGTGGTATCCGTTGATCAGGCCTGTGACGACAGGTCTTCGGCGGACAGACCGCAGGTCGGCTACGTCCAGCTGGGCTGCGTTTCGATGTCCGGGGGCCACTGCTGCCGGGACTGGTGCGGCCTGTGGCCGTTGTAATGGATCACGTACTCGCGGAGCACCCGGGCCAGGTGGCGTTCGCCGAGGACCAGGGTCCGGTCCAGCAGCTCGCGGCGCAGGGTTCCAATGACGCGCTCGCAAGTGGCGTTCATCCGAGGCGTCCTCGGCGAGGTGGTGATGACCCGCAGTCCCTTGGCCTTGAACACCTCGCCGAACGCAGCGGTGAAGACCGGGTCGCGATCGTGGATCAGGAGCCGCAGCGTGCCGAGGCGGTCATCCAGGTCCATGGCGAGGTTGCGGGCCTGCTGCACCGCCCAGGCCGCGGTCGGTCGCGCGGTCACCCCGGCCAGGTGGAGCCTCCGGGTGCCGTGCTCGATGAACACCAGCACGTGCAACCGCTTCAGCAGCACCGTTTCCACCACCAGGAAGTCGCACGCGATGATCGCGTGGGCCTGGGCTGTCAAGAACTCCCGCCAGGTTGGCCCGGCCCGGCGGGGCGCAGGCTCGATGCCCGCGGCGTGCAGGATCTCCCATACCGTGGACGCGGCGATCGCATGCCCGAGCCGCGCCAGCTCACCCTAGATTCGGTGGCCCCAGGCCGGGTTCTCCCGCGCCATCCGGACGGCCAGCGCCTTGACCGAGGTCCCGGTGGACGGCCGTCCTGGCCGACGGCGGCTGGCGTAGTCCCACGTGCGGGCGACGAGGCCACGGTGCCAGCGCAAGATCGTGGCCGCCGGTGACCGGGAAGACCTCGGGCCACCGGCGGCGGCGTCCTTGGACAAGTCAGACCGGGCAAGCACCGCCAGCAGGCCGAACAGGCACCTCACCAAGCGGTAGACGATGGACAACAGCATCCCGAGATGGTCCCAGCCATGCCCCCGATCCTGCAGCAAAACCCCAGCTCACGGCACGAGGCCGAGTTTCCGAGCGGCACACGGTTCAGGGGCTTCCGGCAGGGGCCGATTGCATGAGGACCGCGATGCCGAACGCGACGTTCGAGTCACCGAACACGGGGGGCTGCGCAGGACTGGCGGGATCGAACGCGTACACGTTGCCGTTGCTGTCGAGTTCGTAGGTGTATCCCGGCGTGGACCCGGCCGAGCCTGTACCGGTGTCGAACCCGTAGAACGAGTAGAGCTCGTTGCTGCCCGTGGGCGTGATCGACGGCCCCGTACTGGTTCCGGTGACGTCCAGGTTCGCCTGCGAGACGAGGACGCCGGCCTGCCCGGAGCCGGGGCTGTATTCCTGTCCGCCGATGCGCACGGCCGAGGGGGTGCCCGAGGTCGTGATGGTGGCCTGCGCGGTTCCCGCCGCCGTGACCGTTCCCTCGTAAACCGTACTGGGGTAACCGTCGACGCCTGCCATGTCAACGTTGGACGAACCGGGCCAGTACGGGGTCGGGTTGTACGTCGTGTCTTGGCCGCCGGTCTCGGTGGCGGCGCCTGGCACCCACATGAAGTACGCGAGGCCGTTTGCGGTGCTGCCGACGTCGGACCTGACAGCATCCCACGCCTGGATCCACTGGGCGGCGGTCGTACCCTCGCAGTCACCCTCGGACCAGGGGTACTGGCCCCCGATGTTAAATTCGTGCGCGAACGTGAGGATGACCGGATGCCCGAACGACGCGATCGCCGAGCCGAGCGAATCCAGGTAGCTGCTGATCGCCGAGCCGTTCGCGCCGATCGTGGTCATGGCCGGGAAGTTCGACGAGTAGGCACAGGCGTTTCCGTGCTGACCGTCGTCCACTACTCCCTGCCAGGGCTCGACCTCGACGAACGGTGTCGCGCCCGCCGACTCGGCCGCGTCCGCGAACGACGTGGGGAAGCCGTTCCCCCAGTATTCGTAAACGTTGGCGACGTTCGGATGCTGGCCCGGGATGGTTGAGTAGCTTCCGCCGTCCTCCGCGCTGGTCCAGATTCCGAGCATCGATGGTGGTTGTAGGTGTGGAGGAACTGGTCCAGGTCGGCTGTGCGTTGGGCCATTCAAGGTTCTCGGGGCGGTCCAGAACCGCTTTCTGGCGGAACTCGGGTTATGTCGTCAGTTCCGATCGCCAGGTCGCGTAGAACGCTCGGAGTTCGGCCGCGGACGAGCCGTCGGGTACGGGTATCTCGCTGTCGGTGAACCGGTCGAGGGTGGCGATCATGTCGGCGAGGACCCTGACGTCGAAGCCCGCGTCGATCTGGGCGGCGCGGGCGAGCAGTACCTCCTTGCCGAAGCGGCGGGCGAGAACATAGATGTCGGCGAAGTCCCGTGCGGCAGCCCGGTCGAACAGGGCGAGGAGCTTGTTGCCCGCGAGCTCTTCAGGGGCGAGCGTCGGCCCGGCCGGGGTCGCGGAGGCGGGGAGATCCGGTGGCGCGTTCACGGCCAGGTCGATCAGGACCCCGCTGTCAGCGCTGCGGATGACCATCCGGCAGAACGTGTCACTGTCGTGGATCCGCTCGGTGCTCCAACCTCGCTGGCGGGCTGCGGCCTCCAGGGCATCGCGTGCGGCGGGAACATGGCCGCGCTCGCGGGCGGTGAAGAAGTCGAGGTCCTCGGTGGGCCGTGCCGTGAGGTGCTGCGCGAGCAGCGCTGCCCCCCCGGCCAGCAGGAAGCCCTTGCTGGCCGGCAGCGCGAAGAACATCCTGGCCACCTCCAGCTGGAAGGGCGGCAGCCCGGGCTGGCCGTCGCCCGCCATCACCCCTCCGCCTCGCCGGACGGCCAGACCAGCGGTGCCCACGCCGACCGGACCGCCCGCGGCAGGACCAGGTCGTCCCACAGGTCGGCGAGCAGCGCGCCGTCGACGTAAGCGAGGATGTCGGAGGGCCTTCCCTCCTGCAGGACGATCTCGTACACGCGCGCCCGGTCGGCGCGCGACCGCAGGTCGAACGCACGTCCTGGTGCGGACCAGTTGAGGTGCAACGGCAGTTCCACCACCGCGAGGGCGCGCTCCACGTCCAGTCGCGGCAGCCGGTCCGGAACCCATACCGGCCTGCCCCGCGGGGACGACTGCCGGGTGAATGAAACGTGCGGCTGCGCGGCCAGTTCCCATCCCGCCCCGGAAAGGATCCGGGCGAAGGTGGCAACCGTGGGAGACTTCCGGCCGTGCTCGTACGCCGACAGGGTTGGCCGGGAGGTCCCGGCACGGCGCGCCAGCTCCTCCTGGGTCAGGCCGGAGCTGACCCGGACCCGCTCAAGCAGTTCGGCGGCGTTCATCATCCATCTAGTGTATCTGATGAGATACAGTATCCGTTCAGATACCAATGCGGGCCGGCGCCCACGGCCCGAAGTTCCTTCAGGGCACCCCGCCGCGATGCGCACGGCTTCGCACCGCCGGTACCCGGTGGTGCGGGCAGGAACATCGCCCGCTTCTCAAGTCCGGGACAATCCCGAGGCTGTGATCTCGGGCCAAATCCGGGCGCTGCCAGCAGAGAGATCACGAACCGTAGCGACCGCTTTCGCCGGACTTCGGCGGCACCTGACATACTTCGTCGTGCCGGGCAGCTATACCTTTGCCGACGATGGCCACACCCCCTCCTTGCCATGGCCCGGACATCCTCGACCATATTGGTCTAGACCTAAGCACGCCGATGTTTGCTCCATGTTTGCTCGGACGCCCCGGTACACACCGGCACCACCCGATATCCACTACGAGGCGCAGGTTCGGGGTTCAAGTTCCTGGCGGCGCACCCGTACTGACCTGGGGCTTTGGGCTCCAGGTCGTTCTTTTATCTGAGCTGGTGGGACCATGGTGGGTCCAATGTGGAACCAGCTTCAGTCTGCTGAGCTTTCGTTTCTCCCTTCGGGCATGCTGAAGGGCCGGCTGACGCGCCGGGTTGGCGTTGTCCGGGTCCTGGGTCGTTCGGGCAGGGTGGGGCCATGCGCCGTCGTTGGCGGGTTCCCGGGAGCCTGATTGTCAGGCAGTGATCTCGGCCATTACAGGAGCGCTGCGCCTGCGGACGCTGCCGCCGCCCGGCGGGCTCCTGCCCGCGTTCAGGACCAGGCGCGCGGCAGCGGCTGCCGCTTTGAGGCCGAGTTCGACGGCGACGCTGAGGTAGGTGTCGGCGGTAAGCACGACGCTGGAGTGGCCGAGCTGGTCGGCGATCGTCTTGAGTTCCTCGCCCGCCAGCAGCATCAGCGTGGCGGCGCCGTGCCGGAGGTCGTGCAGCCGGACCGGCGGCAGGCCGGTCTCCTCGACGAGGTCGTTGAACTTGTGGGTCAGGTAGGACGGGGACAGCGGCTCGCGGTCCTCATGAGTGAAGACCCAGCCCTCGGACGTGGTGGCAGCCTGGCTGAAGTGGCGTTCTTGCCGGCTGCGATGCGCGCGCAGGACGATGATCGTCTCCGGGTCCAGGGCGACCGCGCGGCGGCTGGATTCCGTCTTCAGCGGGCACGCCAAACCGAGATCTTGCCCTAACCCGCCGACCGCGCCAAATCGCAACTCACCGAACCTGCATCGAGTTCTGAAGCACTACAGGGATGGCGGACTCGGCGGCGAACTAGAGTACCCAGGCTACGCCCGGCAGGTGCAGCGCGACGACTGCGCCCGCGGCATGAGATGTCGCCGCGGACACCCTGGAAGAAGTCCGCGACGCGATGAGAATGTCCGCTCAGTCGCGGTTCTCCTGTCGCTTCTTGCGCTTCTGTTACGTCTTGACTTCCTATGCCATTCCCGTCCGGCTTTCTGGTTAATATCCCCACTGGGACGGGCGTCGCGAGTAAACGAACATCGCGGTGTTTACGTGAACTTGACATGGCCTGGCGCTGACCAGCGGCGTGACCAACGTCGGTGGGCGGTCCGGGAACAAGGACATCGGGCTTTACCTGGGGGAGACGATGAGCCACCGAGACTCCGGCCGCTCGGCGGACGGGCAGCATGACGCACCGCGGCCGTCCTGGCCGGATGGCACCACCTATCCGTATCCGCTTCCCTTTCCGCTGGCCCAGGCGCTCGACGGCGACGAGATAAGGGCCGCTGACGGCTTCGAGTCGCCCGCCGGGAGCGGGCCGCCCGGCGCGAGCCGGGGCGGCGGCGACGGCGCGGCCCGGGAACCGCTCACTTCCGAACCCGACCAGTTCGACGCGACAGCGCCTCAGCCGACCGTCCCGCCGTACCGTTCCTCCTATCCCTGGCCGCCCGCGCCCCCTCCGGCCTGGCTCAGGGGCGCCCAGGGCACCGGGGATCCAGCGGACTCAGGCGGCCGCCGCCGGCACGCCGGCCGCCGCTGGCTGCTCCCCGCAGGGCTCGCGGCCGGGGCCGTCGGCCTGGGCGCCGCGGCCGTGCTGATGACCGGGGGCCATCCGAGCGCACCGGCCACGGGCAGCCCGGCCTCGCCGTCCGTGGTGCCCAGCATGGCGGTGGTGCAGGCGGGCAAGTCCCCGAGGCCGGCGCGGAGCGCGCCCTCCAGCGCGGCACCCTCGCCGTCGCCCGCCGGATCGCTCACCCTGACGCAGGCCCAGCCGGTACTCGCCAGGTACACCACGGTGAACAACGCGGCGAACGCCCAGCGCAGTGAGGCGCTGCTCGCCACGGTCGAGTCGGGGTCCAGCCTCGCGATCGACGCGGGCCTGTACCAGGAGCAGCAGGCGACGGGAACGGCACCGTACTCGGCGTTCGGCCCGGTCCAGGCGACGTACTACATCCCCCGCGCCGAGCCGGCCGGCGGGCCGTACTGGTTCGTCGTCCAGGTCGCCAACGCGTTCCAGTCCCGGCCGGCCGCGGTGACGTCCGACGAGTACCTGCTGTTCACCCAGTCCGCCGCGGGCGGCGCGTGGCGGAACGCGATCGAGCCCTACCTGCTGGCCAACGCGAGCGCGCCGCAGATCGCGGTCGACTCGGACGGCCTGGCCACCGCGGTCAGCCCGGTCGCGGCCACGGTCGCGGTCGCGGTCGCGCCCGGACAGTTTCCCGCCGTGACCGCCGCCTCGCTGGACGGGACGACGGGCGCGGGGCAGGCCGCCGTCGCCGATCCCGGCAACCTAGCCGACCACGCCGACCAGCGGCACTGGCAGGCAAAGGCGGGCGACGGGACGGTCACCGATACCCACGCGGCGGCGGCCGGCGCCGACGGAGACGAGTTCGCACTGCTCACCACCGACGGCGGCGCGCTCGTCTTCTACACCGACGCGGCCCGGCTGACCATCACCCCGCCCGCCGGCTCCGCCATCCGCCTGACCGTCCCCGGCTTCTACTCCCCGGCTCAGACGCTGTCGCAGGCCGGCCTCACCTACCTGGAGCAGTTCGCCGCCTACGACCCGCCCGCCGGCGGCGGCACGCCCAAGGTCGTCGCCGACTACTCGGGAATCAGCGGAAAGGACTAGTCGCAAGGTCGGTGAGTTAAGAGCCTGCAGATCATTAACACCTGTCTTGAGCGCTGACGCGGCAATGATGCCATTACCGGCGGCGAGGTTCAGGAGGTCGTCGAGGGTGGCGAGCCGGTGCGGGCATGGCTGGATGACGTGTCCGGCCTGGTCAAGGAGCTGGCGGATGTCACGGATGCGCTTGTTGATCGTCTCGGCCCGGACGCTGGGACCGAGGCTGCGCCCGGCTCCCGATAGGCGCGAGCTTGACGACGTTGAGCTTCTTGGGCGCGCTGGTGACGACGGCTTTGCCTCTGACCGTCTAACGTTCGCGAGTTTCACGATCGACAATGACGAGCTTGGGGCCATCGAAGATTGAGGATCTGGCTCCGGGCCAACCTGAGAGGCATGCTCCGCCGCCATGAATGCTGCGGTTCCCACCTGGTAAGCGGCGGGTGCGGAAAAGTTTGGACAAAAACACATCTTTTACAAAATATCCTGTCGGGTTAATGTTCGGGTACCGCGCATCTGCGCACAAGGAACAACCCGAGGAGCCCTGCATGTCACGACGACGCTGGTTGATCCCGCTGGCCGCTCTGGCGATAGCCATCGTGCCTGCCCTGGCCTCGACCGCGGCCTCCGCCTCGACCCCGTCGAGCCGGGCGCTGGCCGTCCAGACCGGCGGCACCGCCCAACATGTCATCAAGCCCGGGACCGCGGCGCTCGGCGCTCGCAGCGGCCTGCGCAACGAGACCTCGAGCACCAACTGGTCCGGCTACGCCGCCGACAGCGGCACCTATACCAGCGTGTCGGCGAGCTGGGTCCAGCCCGTCGGCACCTGCACCTCCGCCACCCGCTACTCCAGCTTCTGGGTCGGCCTGGACGGCTACAGCAGCGACAGCGTCGAGCAGGACGGCACTGACACCGACTGCGTGAACGGCAAGCCCCAGTACTACGGCTGGTACGAAACCTACCCCAACCCCTCGTTCAGCTTCGGCAGCACGGTAGAGCCCGGCGACACGATGAACGCTTCGGTCGTCTACGAGGGCAGCAACCAGTTCAAGCTCACGCTGGCCGACGCTACCCGCGGCTGGAGCACTAGCACTACCCAGACCGTGTCCGGAGCCGCCCGCTCCTCGGCCGAGGTCATCATCGAGGCGCCGTGCTGCACCAACAGCGGCGGCATTCTCCCGCTGGCCGACTTCGGCACCGTGCACTTGTCCAACTCGGTGGTCGACGGCTCCCCGATCGGCGACCTGTCCCCGGTGCAGATCTACATGACGGACAGCACCGGCAAGACCCGGGACACGGTCTCGTCGCTGAGCAGCGAGGAAAACTTCAGCGCGACCTGGGTCCGCGCCAACTAGTCGCCCTCATCTCAGGCGGCTGAACCGCCGCTGAAACTCCAGCACGGGGGCTGGCCGGATTTCCGGTCAGCCCTCTTTTTCACGCCAATTACCGACTGGCCTGCAGGTGCGGGGTTCGAGTCCCTGGCGGCGCACCCGTAATGACTGAGGCTGCACGACCCCGTCTCCTGGCCGGCCGGAGAACGTGCGCCGGTAGGAGTCCGGGGTAGTGCCAAGCGACTGGCGGAAGTGCCGCCTGAGCGTCGCCGCAGTGCCGAACCCGGATTGCTCCGCCACCAGGTCGATGCCGTGGTCGGTGCGCTCGAGCAGCTCCTGCGCCCGTCGCAGCCGCTGCTCGTGCAGCCAGCCGAGCGGGTTGACGCCGATCCGCTGGCGGAAGTGCCGGTGCAGCGACCGAGGGGTCAGGTGCGCCCTGAGCGCGAGGTCTTCGACCGTGATCGGCTCGGCCAGATGCTCTAGCGCCCACGCCATGATCGGCCCGAGTCCCTCGTGGGCGGACTCCGGCACCTGCGCGGTCATGTACTGGGCCTGGCCGCCCTCACGGTGCGGCGGGGTGACCAGCCGCCGGGCGATCTCGTTGGCGACCGACGCGCCGTAGTCGCGCCGGACCACATGCAGGCACAGGTCGGTCCCGGCCGACTTCCCGGCCGAGGTAAGCACCCGTCCCTCATCGATGTAGAGAACGTCGGCGTCGACCGTCACCGCCGGGTGCCGGCTCGCGAGGACGTCCGCGTACAGCCAGTGGGTGGCGGCCCGGCGGCCGTCGAGCAGCCCGGCCGC
>Ga0208717_1000783_pt1 | contig 10592 bp, 7 predicted proteins | sample NGESurF53shallow_FD_184489 | JGI IMG/M metagenome (GOLD analysis project Ga0208717, IMG submission 184489) | Arctic peat soil microbial communities from Barrow, Alaska - NGEE Surface sample F53-3 shallow (SPAdes) | ecosystem: Environmental > Terrestrial > Soil > Wetlands > Peat ... | reverse complement strand
GGCATGCACATGCCGGCGTATTGCTCATCCTGTCGCTAATTGCATTGCGATATGTAGATGAGGCCACGCTTTCTGATAGATGGAAAAGCATTGTCCGGAATTTTATTCCTTCAGCGGCCATATTAATGCCTGCAGGGTTTTTCTTTTCGGTATTAAATCCTACTGCTACTGAGCCCAATTCTTTTATTTATCTTACTTATGTTGGTGCTATAGTGCTGGCAACCGGTGTTTTAGTATTGGGAATCGGATTGGTAAGAAAGCGCCAATAGAAGTTACCATTGATACCCATAACATGCATCTTATTAATTTTGCAGTTACTTAAAAAATAAATTCTATGAATCCTAAAGGAGTTATAATAACCCAAAGCCCGTGGCCGGTAAAAGAAACTATTGATCGTTTGCAGGCATTTCTAATACAACATGGCGCAACTATTTATGCCAGGATCAATCAACAGGCCGAAGCAAATAATGCAGGCCAGAATTTATTACCTCTTGAATTTATTCTGTTTGGAAATCCCAAAGCGGGCGGCTCTATCATGGCTGAAAACCCTATAGCTGCACTTGACCTGCCTCTGAAAGTAATTGCATGGGAAGATGCTGAAAAGAAGGTATACGTAGCCTATAATGATGCTGCATATATTGAGGAAAGGTATTCTTTATCACACCTGCCAAATTCTCCGTTAGACATTGGTCATTTAATTTTGTTAGCATTAAAAAAGTAATTATAGATGCTTGTTACATAGACCGGCATTTCAGAATTATACTGTTTTATAAAATAGCGAAAGTATTTTCTTCAGAAGATGGAAGTGAAGATGCTTACTTTCTTAATGAATAAATTATTTTTATGAAATGGCGGGTAAGAAATCTGCCGTAAAACCTGCATTTCAAATCATTTACGTGTTTTAAACCGGGTCATGGGCATAGCAACTGTATCAATTCTCGTTATCATAAGTATCGCAGCCATTATCTTACTAACGTCTAAATGGAAGCTTAATGCATTTGTATCTCTCTTCCTGGTATCTCTTTTCCTGGCTGTGGCCGTAATGCCCGGCAAAGATGTCATCAAAATTATGAAAGATAGTTTTGGGAGTACGATGGCATCAACTAGCTTCATTATTATAATGGGTGCCGTAATTGCTATTATTCTCGACAAAACGGGCGCAGCCATTACGCTTGCACGTTATATCTTATCAAAAACAGGTGAAACCAATGCTGCAGCGGCTTTGGGAATTACGGGGTTCACTGCCGGCATGTCTGTTTTTTGTGATGCCGGCTTTATTATACTCAGCGGACTGGCGAAATCTTTCAGCGCTAAAACCAAAACTGCGATGCCTTTTATTGCCGGCGTTTTGGGATGTTCCCTATATTCTGTTCATTGTTTAACTCCTACTCATCCAGGAGCATTGGCCGCAGCCGGTATACTGAATGCTAATATCGGGAACCTGGTGATCGCAGGTATTCTGTTTGCCATTCCCGGTTTTTTTGTAGCTTATTTTTGGGTGAAATGGATGACTAACGGAAAAGCATACTTGCCGGCTGAGGAGGCAACAGTTCCTTTAATTACAGAGGAAGCGAAGTTCCCCCCGGTAATTCTGTCTTTTCTTCCTATATTAGTTCCGCTTGTTTTAATAGCTACAGGTTCTGCTTTAAGTGTCCTGCAGCCAGGCACTGCAAATTTATTGGGCAAGATTTTTATTTTCACCGGCCAACCGGTAATTGCCTTACTGATAGGTGTTGCATTTGCCATGCTGTTACTCAGGAATAAAAAAATAGAAACGCTTAACGCGGTTTTTGAAACTGCAATAGAAAAGGCAGGGCCTATCCTGATAGTTACTGCTGCAGGCGGCATGTTTGGAATGATTATTAAAGAAACAGGTATTGGCGCTGTGGCAGGCGTCGCTTTAAGTAAAACCGGTCTTGGGCTGGCTATCCCCTTTTTGATTGCATTAATTCTGAAAACAGCACAGGGGTCTTCAACGGTTGCTATCATTACTGCCGCTTCTATTGTGGCGCCTATGCTGCCCGGGTTGGGACTGGTTTCAGAACATGGAAAATTGTTCACTATGCTTGCGATGGGAGCTGGCTCCATGGTAGTTTCCCACGCCAACGACTCTTATTTTTGGGTGGTAACAAAGTTCTCGGATATTCACGCGGACATAACGCTTAGGGTTTTCTCAACAGCAACGGCAGTTATGGGGATTACTGTTTTTGCCTGCGTATGGCTCGTCTCTCTTTTTTTCCCTAAGTAAATAATAATTGCGTATATAGTTAATCGTTATGATATTTAAAAGAATGAAATATTTTTCAAAATTTATCAATGAATGCTAAAATTATTGCAGAAGAAATTTTTTTGGCTGGGGTAGAAAGTGTTATCCCTGATAAGATGATACGCCGGGAAGTTTACTTACAGGATGCAATATTGCATATTTCGGGTATTCCCTTGCCGTTAGATACCTTTAAATGTATTTATGTAACAGGCGCCGGAAAGGCTTCTGCTATCATGGCCAAAGAAATTGAAAACATTTTAGGTGAAAGGATTACAGAAGGTTTGGTAGTAGTAAAATATGGGCATGGATGTGAGTTGAAATATATAGCAGTATCAGAGGCAGGGCATCCTTTGCCGGATAACAATGGATACATAGCTACACAAAAAATACTGGAGATTGTAAATAAAGCCGATAAAAATGATTTGATTATTTGTCTTATCTCGGGAGGCGGATCCGCACTGCTAACAGATTTTCCAGATGGAAGTTCTGTTAATGACATCATTCTCACCAATAGTCTACTGGTAAAAAGCGGAGCTAGCATACAAGAGATTAATACCGTTAGAAAACATTTATCAAAAGTAAAAGGAGGACAGTTGGCTACTGCATCTTATCCGGCAACTTTAATATGCCTCATTTTGTCTGATGTAATTGGAGATCCTCCAGATGTTATTGCTTCCGGCCCAACCGTACCGGATACCACAACTTTTGAAGATGCCATCAACGTTATTAAAAAATATAATTTACTTACAAAGATTCCGGAATCTCATTTACTTTATTTAAAAGAAGGCATTGAAGGAGTTCATGCAGAAACACCTAAACCGGGTGATCCTGCTTTTAGCAACACGCATAACATTATTATCGGAAGCAATATAATTGCACTGGAAGCTGCTCATAAAAGATCCGTTAGTTTGGGGCTGAATACTTTTTTAATCACATCAGAATTTGAAGGTGACACGATTAAAGCAGCCGACCACATAATTGAAACTGCAATAAAATTTCAAAATGATTCTTCCATAAAAAAACCTTGCTGCCTGTTGTTTGGCGGAGAAACAACAATGCATGTTACCGGCAGCGGAAAAGGAGGGCGAAATCAGCACATGGCTTTATATGTTGCATCATTACTAAAAAATAAAAAAGGTATTACCGTGCTGGCAGCCGGAACAGATGGAAACGATGGCCCAACCGTTGCAGCCGGTGCTGTCGTCGATTCTAAAACGATTGAGTCAGCTTCCCTACACGGCCTGGATGTTTTTAATTACTTAAAAGATTTCGATTCATTCCACTTCTTTGAGAAAGCCGGTGGACATATTATAACAGGACCGACCATGACGAATGTGATGGATATCGTTATTATAATAATTGAATAACAGAAGACAGATTTTGCAAAACAAATTAAATGTAAGTTGTTTAAAAATCTCATCCCGTATATCTAAAGTCGCAAGTCGTATCATTAATTTCTATATCAAAAAAATACAGTTATGAGTCTTCGCGATTAAATATGTTATTACAATCTTTAGAAGCTATTTGATAAAACGTTATAGACTCAATTTCTGGAAATAAAATTTATATTCGTGTTAAATACTTTTGCTAATGAGCCGCCGCCTCGTACCCGCTGCACTTATCTTATTTTTCCTTGCATTTCCCTTTAAGAAAATAGTTGCACAAACTTTCGTAGTTCAAAGTATGCCTGATTCTTTCATTAGTGTGAAAGCATTTTTTAAAAATGAAATTAAAGAAAATGCTCTTTTATATACCGGCAAAGAATTTATTAAATATTCTGTAAACATAAAAGGTCATCCTTTTTTTGAGACTGATCAAATGCAAACCGGATCTGTATTTTACGACGGTACTTTGTACGAAAATGTTCCATTGCTTTATGATATTGTGGCGCAGGAAATTATCATCAACCGATACAATAGTGATGAACGGATAAAATTGCTCAATGAAAAAATAAAATATTTCATATTTGACGGACATAGGTTTGAAAATATTTTTTCGGTAGAAGGACGGAACGAAAGTATTAGCAATACTTTTTATGACATCATGTTTACAGGCAAAGCGAGCGTATTAGTGAAACGCATTAAACATATTAAGAACGGACTTAGAGCAGAGGATCCAACTTTATTTGTAGAAGAAGATGAATTGTATGTACGTAATGGAAATAACTTATATGCAATTGATGGCAAAAATTCCATTCTGCAGGCTTTTAGTGATAAGAAAGACCTGGTAAAAACTTTTATACGAAAAAATAAATTCAGGTTTAAAAAAAATATAGAAAAAGAATTGATACTAACAACCGAATATTATTCAACACTAAACAAATAACATGGGCGCTATTAAACGTTATTGTATTACGTGCCTTTGCTTAATAATTTTTGCATCTACTGCTCACGCCCAAAATACGCACATTAGTGGTGAATTTTATAACATTAAATTCCCGGAGTTTGTTAAGCAGGCAGAGGCAGGTACAGTAAATCATTTTTACTACGATGAAGCAGCGTTAGATTCATTTACAGTTAATGTTAAATTAGATAATCAAACTTTACCGGATGCCTTACAACAAATATTTAATAATACAGATTTTCGATATTCAATTGATGCATTGAACCATGTATTCATTACAAAAAACAAAAGCCTTCAAACAGCCCTTTCATCTGCATTTTTCAATTCGGATATGGATTCTTCTGCTACCGAAAATACTGCCATACAAACTGAAGATGTAAAAAAAGAAAAGACAAAAATTGCTTTTACCGAAAATAAATTATTTGAAATTGGTTCCAGATCTTCTGCTAAAAAAAGTAACGCTATACTTACCGGTTTTATAAGAGACATAAAAAACGGCGAAGCGTTACCTGGTTCCTCATTGTATATAGACAGCACTTTTACCGGGGTAATAACAGACCAGTTTGGTTATTATTCACTTACCGTCAAGGCAGGCGCACACACACTCGAAGTCAGCAGTCTTGGCATGAAAGAAGCGTTGCGTCATATAATAGTTTATTCCGACGGAAAATTGAATATAGAAATGAGGGATGAAATACCAAGACTAAAAGATGTTATTATTACTGCAGAAAAAAGGTCGAACATCAGGAGTACGCAAATGGGTATAGACAGGCTGTCTGTTAAAACCATAAAAGATGTACCGGTTGTTTTTGGCGAAGCTGATATTTTAAGGGTTGTGCTTACACTGCCGGGAGTAACTTCGGTAGGTGAAGCCAGTACCGGGTTTAATGTTCGCGGCGGATCAGCCGATCAGAACCTGATCCTATTCGATGGCGCTACTATTTATAATCCATCCCATTTATTAGGTTTCTTTTCTGCGTTTAACCCTGATGTTGTAAAAGGTGTTGAACTCTATAAAAGTGTAATACCGGTAAAATACGGCGGAAGGCTTTCATCAGTTTTAGATGTTGATACAAAGGATGGCAATGATAAAAAACTCAGCGGCACCGGTGGCATTGGATTACTCACCAGTAAGTTTACTTTGGAGGGACCTTTGATAAAAGATAAAACTTCGTTTATACTTGGCGCACGAACGACGTACTCAAATTGGATATTGAAAGCCATTCCTAACTCCGCATACAGTAATAGCAGGGCATCGTTTTATGATGCCAATATTCATATAAGTCATACTATTAATTCAAAAAATAATTTGTACCTAACCGGTTACATGAGCAGCGATAATTTCAGGTTTGATATGGATACCACTTATAAGTATGGAAACAAAAATGCTATCATAAAGTGGAAACATATTTTTAATAATAAATTTTATGGATTAATATCAGCAGGTTTGGATCATTATCAATATGATGTTACAAGCAATTCAAACCCGGTTAATGGTTATAAACTTGCTTATAATATTAATCAAACAAATTTTAAAGCCGATTTTAACTACCGGGTTAACAATAAACAATCATTGAATTTTGGATTGAACTCTATTTATTATAAACTCCATCCGGGAAGCTTTTTACCCGATGGCAGCCAATCATTAGTAAAAGCAGATGTGTTGCAACCCGAGCAGGGACTGGAAAGCGCAGCCTATTTAGGTTATGAGTATAGTATCTCTGCCAACCTGTCTTTAAATGCGGGTTTACGTTATTCGATGTTCAATTACCTTGGGCCACATGATACTTATAATTATGTAGCCGGCTTGCCAAGAGAAACCGCAACTATTACTGATACCACGTCTTATCCTTCTGGTAAAATTATTAAAACTTACCAGGGCCCGGAATACAGGATTTCACTTCGTTATGTATTGCCCGGCGATGCATCAATAAAAATTGGTTACAATACATTGCGACAATATATACACCAGCTTTCCAATACCATTACAATATCTCCAACCGACATCTGGAAATTAAGTGATGCATATATTAAGCCGGAAACAGGACAACAATATTCTATCGGTTTTTATAAAAATTTCAATTCTAATAATATTGAAACATCGCTTGAGTTCTATTATAAATATTTGAATAATATGCTTGATTATAAAAGCGGTGCTTCCGTATTATTGAATCATCACATAGAAACCGATATTATAAATTCCAAAGGCAAAGCCTACGGAGCAGAATTATTAATTAAGAAAGTTACAGGGAAATTAAGTGGCTGGCTAAGCTATACTTACTCACGAACATTAATTAAATCTGATGACCCGCTGGCTGGTGAGACTATCAATAAAGGCGCATATTATCCTACCAGTTATGATAAACCCAACAATGCAAATTTCATCGGTAATTATAAATTCTCCCATCGTTTAAGCATGTCCGTTAATGTTGTGTATAGCACCGGCCGGCCGATAACTTTGCCGATTGCGGTTTTTTATTCCAACGGCGCCCAACGGCTCGTCTATTCTGACAGGAATGCATACAGGATACCGGATTATTTCAGAACAGATGTTTCAGTAAATCTTGATGGCAACCATAAAATAAAACAAACGTTCCACAATTCATGGTCGTTCGGGGTGTATAATCTTACGGCAAGGCAGAATGTTTATTCGGCATATTTTATTTCAGAGAACGGTGTTGTAAAAGGTTACCAGCTATCTATATTCGGAACAGCCATTCCATTTATATCATACAATTTTAGATTTTAAATGAAACGTTTAACACACATCGCCTTTTACTTTATTATTTGCAGTATAGTATATAGCTGTAAAAAATCGTATAATCCCCCCGCGATACAGGTTAACAACAGGTTCCTGGTGATAGACGGTGTTTTAGTTAACAGCGTTGATTCACCAACTGTAATACGATTAAGCCGCACCGTAAAATTAACTGATTCCACTTTTGCTTCGTCTCCTGAAACCGGCGCTATGATTTCCATTGAAGGCAATACAGGACAAAGCTTTCCTCTTGTTGAAAAACCAGGGGGTATCTATATCTCCAATCCTTTGTCACTTACTTATTCAAATCAATATCGTTTAAAAATAACGACGGCTAACGGAAACGAATACCTGTCGGATTATGTTAGCGTAGTGCCAACTCCGCCCATTGATAGCGTGACCTGGCAACAGCAAAACGATGTAACCATTAATGTGAATACACATGATCCATTGAATAATACAAAATATTATCGTTGGGATTTTGTGGAAACCTGGCAATACACATCTACCTACAACAGGACCATTGCCGAATCTAATGGCATAATTTATTATGTAGATTCTACCGACCAAACTTATAATTGCTGGAGCAGCGATATTTCATCAGATATATTAATTGGATCAACGGTGGCACTAAGTAAAGATTTAGTCAGCCAGGCGCCATTAGCGGTTATCCCACAAAATTCCGAGAAAATAGGAATACGTTACAGCATCCTCGTAAAACAATATGGACTTACGGAAGATGCTTATCAATATTTACGGATATTAAAAACGAATACCGAAACGCTCGGATCTATATTTGATGCACAACCAACGCAGCTTTCAGGAAATATTCATTCAGTTACAAATCCTTCTGAAATTGTAATTGGTTATATCACCGCTTCCTCGGTTCAGCAGCAAAGAATTTTTATAAACAATAACCAGTTGAGCAATTGGAATTGGGTTTACAACGGTGTTGATTGCAGGCTTACTAGTATCGACCAGAATCCCAATAACTTTTTAATTTATAACTACCCTGATACTTCCTTTGCGCCGTATTATTTTATTTCGCCAAGTAGTATTCAACTGGCAAAAAAAGTATGTGTGGATTGTACACTCAGAGGTGGCACAACAAACAGACCAACTTATTGGTAAGAAATAAAAAGTTAGAAGCTATAAGTTAGAATGCTTTAATTAGAATGAAAAAATTGTTATACATATTACTTATTACCGGTGTATGCATGGTTATTGATCTGAGTTGCAAAAAGCCATACAGCCCTCCTGCCATAGGAGTTAACAATAGATTTCTTGTTATAGATGGCACGCTGGTAAACAGCACCGATTCGCCAAGTGTTTTCATTTTAAGCAGAACAGTAAAACTTACAGATTCAACTTTTGCTTCTTCTCCGGAACCCGGTGCAATTGTATCTGTTGAAGGTGAAAACGGTGACACCCATAATTTCTCTGAATTGCCCGGTGGTATTTATCAATCCACACCCATAACATTGAATACAGCTTCTAAGTATCGCTTAAAAATCACTATATCTTCGGGTGAAGACTATGCTTCAGATTTCGTAACGGTTACCCAAGCACCACCAATAGACAGCCTTACATGGCAACAGCAAAATGACGTAATGATTTATTTAGATACGCATGACCAACTTAATAACACGAAATATTACCGCTGGGATTATACAGAAACGTATCAATATGAAGCGCCATTAAATGCGGAACTCAGCCAAAGCAATGGTCGCTTGTATTATGTTGACAACACCCCGAACCAAACGTATGATTGTTGGCGCAGTGTTAATTCAACAGACATTTTATTAGGCTCTACGATAGCACTAAGCCAGGATGTAATAAGTAAGGCGCCGATTGCCATAGTCCCTCAAAATTCACAAAAGATATCAATCAAATACAGCATCCTTGTTAAGCAATATGCTCTTACTTCAGATGCTTATCAATACTTCAGTATCTTAAAAAAGAATACAGAGAACCTGGGTTCAATTTTCGATGCGCAGCCAACGCAACTTACAGGAAATATTCATTCTGTAAAAAAACCTGACGAAGTTGTCATAGGTTTCTTTACTGCTTCGGCTGTTACACAAAAAAGGCTGTTTATCACAAAATATGATGTTAGAGATTGGCTATTTATCGACACCAACCTTAATTGTGATGTTAAGTCCATTGGTCATTCCCCGGCACCGGATCCCCGATTTTTTGTTTATGATTATCCTGATACTACTTATTATCCCTATTATTTTTGCGGAGCCACATGCCTTATGATCGCAAGAAGAGAATGTGTGGACTGCAGGGTAAGAGGTGGAACAAATCAAAAACCTTCATATTGGTAAAAAATATTAATGAAAAAAATACACGCAATATTTCAGGAAATTATTAATTGCAGAAGCTGGCATCTTATATTCCTGCTATGTATGTTCGCTAATAATTCCCTTTCGCAAAACGCTGTATCCGTTATTCAACAACAATTTGAAACGTATAGTAAAAGCAATTACCAGGAAAAAGTTTTTCTTCATACAGATAAAACTGTATATACAACCGGGGAGGTTATCTGGTTTAAAGTATACATAACCGATGCCGCTTCTAATAAGTTTTCGCTATTAAGCAAAATTTGTTATGTAGAAATTATAACTGCAGATAAGAAAAATTTGTTACAAGGTAAAATAGATATTGATTCAGGAAAAGGAAATGGTTCTTTTCAAATTCCTTCTTCCATCAGAACCGGCAATTATATAATAAGAGCTTATACTAACTGGATGAAAAATTTTGATTCGCAATTTTATTTTGAACAAACAATAAGTATTATTAATCCTAATAAAGGGCCGGAGAACATTAAAACTAACAGCAACGCCGCAACCGGTTACATTCAATTCTTTCCGGAAGGAGGAAATTTAGTTTATGATTTACAAAATACGGTTGCTTATAAAATTACAGATGTATTTGGCAAAGGCTTACCGGCAAGCGGATATATACTAACAGAAAAGAATGATACAGCAGCAAGATTTGAAACAGAACATTTTGGTATGGGAACATTTTCTTTTACTCCTGCAAAAGGAAATAAATATCACGCAATAGTAAAACTGAATAACTCAACGCTTATAAAAGATCTTCCCGAAATTTATAATAATGGATGGGTAATGCATCTGAAAGATGAAGGCAATACACTTGCCGTAGATATTTCGTGCAACATTGAAATAGAACACAATATTTTTTTATTTGCTCACACAA
>Ga0208717_1000782_pt1 | contig 10599 bp, 11 predicted proteins | sample NGESurF53shallow_FD_184489 | JGI IMG/M metagenome (GOLD analysis project Ga0208717, IMG submission 184489) | Arctic peat soil microbial communities from Barrow, Alaska - NGEE Surface sample F53-3 shallow (SPAdes) | ecosystem: Environmental > Terrestrial > Soil > Wetlands > Peat ... | reverse complement strand
CGACGCAGAGCAGCGCCGTGACGGCGACTACCTGGGCAAGGACGAGCGGTACGCACGGACGGACGAGTACCTGCAGATCCTCCGGCAGTCCTGGACATCGGCAGAGGCGTTCAGCCTCGACGGCCGGTTCTACCGCTTCGAGGGCTACCGGCCCGGGGTACGGCCGGCAGCCCCGGCCGGCATCCCGCTGTTCTTCGGCGGCTCCTCCGCCGCCGCGTACCAGGTCGGCGGCAAGCACGCGGACACGTTCGCGCTGTGGGGCGAGCCGCTCAAGGAGACCGCGGAGCAGATCGCCTCGGTCCGGGCCGCGGCCGCCGCCGCGGGCCGTCCCGCGCCCGGGATCAGCGTGTCTTTCCGCCCGATCCTGGGCGCCACCGAGGATCTGGCCTGGGAACGGGCCCACCGCATCCTGGAGGCCATCGAGAATCCCGAGGGGCCTGCGGCCCAGCTCCGGGCCTGGCGCGGCGCGAACGGGCAGCCGGAGAACACCGGCTCGCAGCGGCTGCTGGCCGCCGCGGCCCAGGGAGATCTGCACGACCGGGCGCTGTGGACGGCCACCGCCCGGGCCAGCGGGGCCGGCGGGAACTCCACCGCCCTGGTCGGCACGCCGGACACGGTGGCCCAGGCCCTGCTCGATTATGTGGACATCGGGGTGACCACGCTGCTGATTCGCGGGTACGACCCGCTTGAGGACGCCACCGACTACGGCCGGGAGCTGATCCCGCTGGTCCGTGCGGAAGTGGCGCGCCGGGATGCCGCCCAGACGGGGGTGGCACAGCCGGGCGCGGAAGCGGAGCTGGCCGGGCGTCCCTGACCAGGGGAGCGACATGATCGAGATACTTCAGGTAGAGACCCCGTCCCTGGGGGACCGCAGTTACCTGGCCACCGACGGGACCGTGGCGCTGGTGGTGGACCCGCAGCGGGACATCGACCGGGTCCTGGCCCTGGCCGGCGAGCGCGGCCTCCGGATCACCCATGTGTTCGAGACCCACCTGCACAACGACTACCTGACCGGCGGGCTGGCGCTGGCCCGCGAAACCGGGGCGGCGTACCACGTCAGCGCCGCGGACCGGGTCGCTTTCGACCGGGTCCCGGTGTCGGACGGCGACGTGCTGGAGATCGCGCCGTCGGCCCGGGTCCAGGTGCTGGCCACCCCCGGGCACACGTTCACGCACCTGGCCTACGTGCTCGCCGGGGCCGCCGGGGAGCCGGTGGCGGTGTTCACGGGCGGGTCGCTGCTGTTCGGCTCGACCGGGCGCACCGACCTGCTCGGCGCGGAGCACGCGGCGGAGCTGGCCCGGGCCCAGCACGCGTCCGCGGCCCGGCTGGCCGCCACCCTGCCGGACCGGGTGGCGGTGCTGCCCACGCACGGGTTCGGCAGCTTCTGCGCGGCCAGCCCGGCGGCCGGTGGCGGCTCGTCCACCATCGGCGAGGAGAAGGCCCGTAACCCGGCGCTGATCCTGGGCCAAGACCGTTACGTGGCGGACCTGCTGGCTGGCCTGGACGCCTACCCGGCGTACTACGCGCGGATGGGACCGGGCAACGCCGCGGGCCCGGCCGCCCCGGACCTGTCCCTGCCTGACCAGGCCGGCCCCGGCGAGCTGCGCCGCCGGGTCGCCGCCGGGGAGTGGCTGGTCGACCTGCGCTCGCGGCGCGTGTTCGCCGCCGGGCACCTGGCCGGCTCGCTCGGTTTCGAGCTGGGGGACACGCTGGCGGCCCAGCTCGGCTGGCTCCTCCCGCCCGGCACCCCGGTGACGCTGCTCGGGGAGACGGCGGACCAGGTCGCCACGGCCCAGCGGGAGCTGGCCCGGATCGGCATCGACCGGCCCGCGGCCATCGCCTCCGGCAAGCCGGAGGACTGGGCGGCGGGGGAGCCGCTGGCCAGCTTCCCGGTCGCCGACTTCGCCGCGCTGGCCGAAGTAAGGCGCGCGCGCCCGGTGACGGTGCTGGACGTCCGGCGGGATCTGGAATGGGCGGCCGGCCATCTGGACGGCGCGGTCCACATCCCGCTGCACGAGCTGGCCGGGCGGCTGGGCGAGATCCCCGCCGGTGAGCTGTGGGTGCACTGCCAGGCCGGCTACCGGTCGGCGGTGGCCGCCTCGCTGCTGGAGGCGGCGCACCGTGAGGTGACCGCCATCGACGACGAGTTCGGCCGCGCCGCCCAGGCGGGCCTGCTCGTGGTCCGGGAGCCCGCCGCGCCGGAGCGGGCCGGGTTAGCGGCCAGTCAGTCCCCGGGCGGGGTGCTGGCGACCCCGATGGTCCCCTTGTAGGTCGTGATCCGCGACTTGTAGGCCACCGCCAGCAGCAATGTCCGCTGGTGAGCTATCCACGCCAACAAGATATATCGTCTTGCTGCCGAGCGCAGCCCGCCACGGCTTCCGGCCAGGTGCCGGGTCAGTAACGCTGGCCTGGCCTGCGCATGACCCGGATCTTGGACTGGGGATGGGGCAGTTCCTCCCAGTCCTCCATCAGCTCCGCGTCCAGCCCGCGGGCGTCGGCCAGCGCGAGCAGCGTCTCGGCCCGGTAGTAGAAGTCCTCGCGCAGTACCTGGTGCTCAGAGCCGTCGGTGCGGCAGAAGGTGAAGTCGAACACGCCCTCAGGCCGCATCACCCGGCCCACGTGAGCCAGGCACTCGTCGATCACCTCGATCGGCGAATGGCTGAACACGCTGTGCGCGTGCACCACCGTGAACTGCTCCGGGGGCAGGAACCGGAACTTCAGGTCATCGACCAGTTCCAGGTGCGGGAGCTTGGCCTGGAGGTCGTCCCGGGCGATGGTCTCCTGCGCGGCCAGCAGGATGTCCGGGGAGATGTCGATGCCGTAGTAGTTGCCGGGATTGAGATAGCCGATGAACAGCCGCCCCGCCCGCAGGTCACCGCAACCGATCTCCAGCATCCGGTCGCCCGGCTGCAGGCCCTGCCTGAGCAGGTAGTCGAACTGGAGCCGGCCTACCTTGAGCCAGGAGTCGTGGGTCAGGCTGCCCACCGCGGCCTCAGGGTTGCGGGCCGTCTCGGCCTTCATGACGGCGCGGTAGTAGCTGATGTGATCGGAGGCTTTCATCCCGATCAGCGCGCCCCGGCTGCGGCGCCGCGCGTAAGGGAGGACCCGGCCAGGATTGCGCAGCGCGAAGCTGAGCTTGTAGGACAGGCGGGAGCGGTCAGGTGCGGACACGGCACAGAGTCTCGCACGCCTCCGGACCTGCCCGGACATCATCCGCTAAGCACCCGGATGCCAGGATCAGGGCATGCTCGCGGAAAACGATGCCCGGGCGGCCGTGCTGGCCGCCGCGAGGGGCATGCTGGCGCACAGGCTCACGTCGGGGACCAGCGGTAACGTATCTGCCCGGCTGGATAGCGGGACGATCGTGATCACCCCGTCCGGGCTGCCCTACCAGGACATGGACCTCGCGGACCTGGTCGTGATCACGATGGCCGGGGAGCCGGTGTCCCTGGCCGCGGACGGGCTCGCCCCGTCGTCCGAGTACCAGCTGCATACCGCCTGCTACCAGGCGTTCCCGGATGTGGGGGCGGTGCTGCACAGCCATCCCCCGTACGCCAGCATGTTCGCGGCGGCCCGGCGGCCGGTGCCCGCGGTGATCGACGAGGCCGTGATCTTCCTGGGCGGGGAGATCCCGGTGGCGCGGTACGCGATCAGCGGCTCGGCGGCAGTCGGCGTGAACGCCACGGCTGTGCTGGCCGACCGGGCCAGCGCGCTGCTGGCCAGCCACGGCCTGGTCACGGTCGCGGGCTCACCAGCGCAGGCGCTGCACCATGCGGTCGTGTCCGAGCACTGCGCGCAGGTGGCCTGGGGCACGCGGGCCCTCGGCGGGCATGTCCCGCTGCCTGCGGCCACCCTCGAAACGTTCGGCGAGGCCTACCGGCGCAGCCGCCGGCTCAGCTAGCGGCCGAATCCCCGGCGTCCCGCCGGGACCGGCTGGTCGCCGCCCGGATGGCAAGCACCCGGACCGTGCCGACCACCACGCCCATGGCGATGGCCCAGCCAAGTGCCTCCGCCATCCCCACCGCGGGATCCTCCGGATCAGCCGGCGGCTCCCTCCCGGTGACCTTCGTCCAGGCCATGGTGGCCACCTTGCGGGCGACGAAAGCGGCCCCCAGGGCCGCCACCGTGCTCATCGCCCTGCTGGCGCCGTCCCCGCGCTTGTCTGACATGCATCCTCCCTGATGCCCGCCCATGGGGCTGGCCGTCCCTGCTGTGGCCGGCGCGCCGGTTTTACTGCGTGCTGATCATCCCACGATGGTGCCGCCGGCCCGCGCAGCGGGACGGGCTGCCTCGATCGCGGCGGCGAGTTCCTCCGGGCGCCGGGTGCCGATCAGCCAGTACGGCCCGCGCGCGGCCGGGTCATCGACGCTGATGTAGACCGACCGGGACAGGTAGGGCCGGGCCATCAGGTAGGCCGCGGGATCGGCCCGGGGCCCGCGCAGCGCCCGGGTCTGCTCCTCGTCCAGCGCGGTCACCTCGCCCGCCTGGGCCAGCGGCAGCCGGTCCCGGCCCACCCGGAGCTCGCCGTCCGCCACCTCGGTGCGCAGCCAGCCCCAGCCGAGCAGGATCGCGGCCAGGCCCACGGTGAGGATCCCGTACACCGCCAGCGCCGGCTCCCAGTCGAAGCCGGCCAGGAAACCGGCGCCGAGCATGAAGACCGAAATCATCCCGAGAACCCACCAGCTGACCGGGACACGCAGGCGTTCGTGGTAAACACGCATGGGTCCACCGTAGTTGGTTACATGAAGCCATGATTGGGCGACGCATGCGGCACGGTCTTCGCTCGGGGGCGGGCCAGGCCGCTGACCCCGGCCCGCCGGACGACGGGACGGGGACCATCACCCAGGCAGGCGAGGGGGCCAGCCAGCCGGTGCAGGAAAAGCAGGAAAACCAGGGCCGCAACGAAAATCCTGCCGCGGCCGCCACTCCCGCGCCCGACGGGGCTCCGGGGCCGGCCGAGACGCCCGCGGGGGCAGCGGACGGACCTGGGCCGCAGCCTGCTCCCGGGCCTGACCCGCCCGCCGCCCCGCCCGCCCAGGTGCCCGGCTGGCTGCAGCGTGCCGCGGGCTGGTCATGGCGGCTGCTGCTCATCGGCATCCTCATCTACCTGGCGTTCCGGGTGGCCAGCGTGCTCCGCCTGGTGGTGCTGCCGTGCGTGGCCGCGCTGCTGCTCACCGCCCTGCTCCGCCCGGTGCTGTCCCGGTTCCGGCGGCTCGGGATGCCCGCCCTGGCCGCGACCTGGTGCACACTGCTGATCGCGGTGGCCATCCTCGCCGGGGCGGGCACCCTGGCCGTGACCCGGACCACGGCCAACTACCCGCAACTGGTCAGCGAGCTCAAGCACACCGTGACCACGCTGCAGACGTCGCTGGCCGGCCCGCCGTTCCACGTCCGGCACGCGGGCCTGCAGAGCCTGTCCAACCGGGCGCTGAAATACCTGCAGCAGCATCAGTCGCTGGTCGCGGGCACGGTGCTGTCCGGCGGCAAGATCTTCCTGGAGATCCTGGCCGGCCTGGTGCTCATGCTGTTCGTGACGTTCTTCCTGCTCAAGGACGGCGAGCGGATCTGGGCCTGGCTGACCGGCTTCCTCAGCCCGGGCACCCGGTCACGGGTCCACCTGGCCGGCTCGGCCGCCTGGCAGGCCCTCACGTATTACGTCCGCGGCACGATCGCGGTCGCGGCCATCCACGCGGTGGTCATCGGATTCTCGCTGTGGGTGCTCGGGGTGCCGCTACTGGTGCCGTTGGTGATCCTGGTCTTCCTGGCCGCGTTCGTGCCCCTGGTCGGCATCCTGGTCGCCGGGGCGCTGGCCGTCGCCGTCACCCTGGGCACCCGCGGCTGGATCGCCGCGGTCGTGCTGGTGGTCATCTTCATCCTGGAGAACCAGCTGGAGAGCCATCTGCTGCAGCCGCTGGTAGTCGGCCGGATGGTCCGGCTGCACCCGCTGGCCATCATCCTGGTGCTGGCCATCGGCGGGGTGGTGGCGGGCATCCCGGGAGCGATCGTGGCGGTCCCCAGCGCGGCGGCCCTGGTCCGGGCCGCACCGTACCTGCGGGGCAGCCGGACGGCGGTAAGGTCGCGGGAGTGAGGCGGCATCAGCACACCTGGGGTGAAGTATGGGAGCGGTGATCCCGGGCACGGACCCGGTAGACGTGCTCATCAAGCGGCTGGACCCGGAACTGCCGTTGCCGGCCCGGGCGCATCCGGGCGACGCCGGCGTTGACCTGGTCACCGCCGTGGATGTGGAACTCGGGCCGGGGGAGCGGGCCGTGGTGCCGACCGGCGTGGCCATCGCGCTGCCGGACGGGTGCGCTGCGTTCGTGCATCCCCGCTCGGGGCTGGCCGCCAAGCACGGGATCACGATCGTGAATGCGCCAGGAACCGTGGACGCGGGGTACCGTGGCGAGATCAGGGTGACGCTGCTCAACACCGACGCGGCCGAGGCCGTCAAGTTCCAGCGCGGGGACCGGATCGCGCAGCTTGTCATCCAGCGCGTGGCCCGCCCGGTGTTCCACGAAGTGGACACGCTGCCGGGGTCAGCGCGGGGCGAGGGCGGCTTCGGGTCCACGGGAGGGCACGCCGGCGCGCAAGCACCGGCCTGAAGGCACCCGGTCATCCAGGCTTGGTCTGGCCCCGGTCCGGCCCGCCCGGTCCAGCCAGTGCGGTCAGGCCCGTGTGACCAGGCCGGTGTGGTCAGGTCACGGCGGCCAGGCCACGGTGGCCAGGCCAGCACAGCCCGGCCCGCGCCGCGCGGGCAGCCCGCCGGCACCGCGGCCAGCAAAGCTTCAGGGTCCAGAGAGCAGGGGAGTGCACAGTGTTCCGTCGACGTCGCCGCGAGGAAGTGGCCGAGCCTGAGGCCAGCCAGGACGAGGCCACCGAGGACGAGGCCAGCGAGGACCTCGGGCCGGGCGACGAGGAGACCTGGGATGAGCCCGGGGACGAGGACCTCCCCGGCGACGCCGGGGCAGAGACCGTCGTGCCCCTGGAGCCCGGGGAAGCGCCCTGGGGGCCATGGGACGCGGCGGGCGAGATCCCGCCGCTTAACCGGGTCGATTTCGGCAGCCTGCAGATTCCGGTGGCGGACGGGTTCGAGATCCAGCTCAACATCGCCGAGGACCAGGGCCCGCTGATCGCGGTGGTCCGGGAGGACAGCTCGCTCCAGGTCCAGGCCTTCGCCGCGCCCAAGAGCGACGGGCTCTGGGAGGAGGTGCGGCAGGAGATCGCCGCCGCGGTGGTGGAGGCGGGCGGCCGCGCCGCGGAGGCCGACGGCCCATTCGGCCCTGAGCTGCACGTCCGGGTGCCGGGAGAACCGCCGCAGAGCGGGCTCCAGCCGATCCGTTTCCTGGGCGTGGACGGGCCGCGCTGGTTCCTGCGCGGGGTGCTGACCGGGCCGGCCGCGGAGCAGCCGGCCGCGGCGGCGCCGTTCGAGGAGATCTTCGCCGGCCTGGTCGTGGTCCGCGGTGACCATCCGGTGCCGCCCCGCGACCTGCTGGAGATCAGCCTGCCCGAGGAGGCCCGCAAGGCCATGGAGGAGCAGATGGCCGCGGCCGGGGAAGAGCCGTTCAGCGAACCGCTCAACCCCTTCGAGCGCGGCCCGGAGATTACCGAGACGCGGTAATTACCGGCCGACCCCCCGGGTCACACGGCGTCGTGGTGGTGGCCGCCGGACAGCAGGGTGGCCAGCTCGTCCTCCACGTCCTCGCTCGTCACGAACAGCAGCTCGTCGCCGGTCTCCAGTGGGTCATCCTTGGCCGGCACGAGCACCCGGCCGTCCCGGAGGATCGCGACGAGCGCGGTGTCGGCGGGCCAGGTGATGTCCCCGATCCGCTGGCCGACCAGTGGCGCGTCATCCGGCATGGTCAGCTCGACGAGGCTGGCGTCGCTCTGCCGGAACGTCATCAGCCGGACCAGGTCACCAACACTGACCGCTTCCTCAACCAGCGCCGACATGATCCGCGGGGTGGACACGGCGACGTCCACCCCCCACGACTCGTTGAACAGCCACTCGTTGTTCGGGTGATTGATCCGGGCGACCACCCTGGGGACCCCGTACTCGGTCTTGGCCAGCAGCGATACCACCAGGTTGACCTTGTCGTCGCCGGTCGCCGCGATGACCACGTTGCATCGTTCCAACGACGCCTCGTCGAGCGAGGCGATCTCGCACGCGTCGGCGAGCAGCCATTCGGCCCGGGGCACGCTGTCCACCGCGATGGACCGCGGGTTCTTGTCGATCAGCAGGACCTCATGCCCATTGTCCAGCAGCTCGGCGGCGATGGAGCGACCGACCGCTCCGGCTCCCGCGATAGCCACGCGCATCAGCGGCCTCCCTTCGCTTTGCCCCCGGGTGCCCGCGCGGACAGCGCGGCCGAGATCCGTTCCAGATCTTCCTCCAGCGCGATCACGTGCAGCACATCGCCCTCCTGCAAGACCGTGCCCGGACTGGGCAGCACCACCTCGCCGAGGCGGGACAGGAAGGCGACCCGGACCCGGGCCGCTTCCTCCAGCGCGCTGGTCTTCTCACCCACCCAGTCCGGCCCGTACGCGACCTCGGCGAGCACCACGGCGCCGGTGGGATCCCGCCACAGCGGCTCACTGCCCTCCGGCAGCAGGCGGCGCAGCATCTGATCCGCGGTCCACCGGACGGTGGCCACCGTCGGGATGCCCAGCCGCTGGTAGACCTCGGCCCGCCGCGGGTCGTAAATCCGCGCCGCGACCCGCTTCACGCCGAAGGACTCGCGCGCGACCCGGGCCGCGATCACGTTGGAGTTATCGCCGCTGCTCACCGCCGCGAACGCGTCCGCCTGCTCGATGCCGGCCTCGGTCAGCACGTTCTGGTCAAACCCGATGCCCGTCACCTTCTTGCCCTTGAACGTCGAACCCAGCTTGCGGAACGCGTCCCGGTCCTGGTCGATGACGGCGACCGAGTGGCCTTGGTCCTCGAGGATGTGGGCTAGCGTTGAACCGACCCGCCCGCATCCCATGATCACAATGTGCACGACCGCCCCTTGCGTGAGTACAGTGCCCGCCAACGGTATTCCCTGTCCTGAGTTGGTGAGACGGCCGCTGAGGATACTTGACCCGACTGAATATGAGGTGCGGCGTGGAACCTGCCCGGCAGACCGGCGGGGAATCGCTGGAACTGATCGTCGGCGATGTGGGCCAAGGCGGCTGGTGCGTGGCCAGGGAGCCGGGCGGCCGGGTCGTCCTGGTCCGGCACACGCTGCCGGGCGAGCGGGTGCTGGCCCGGCTGACCGAGGAGACGGCCAAGTTCGCCCGGGCCGAGGCGACAGAGATCCTGGAGGCCTCACCCGACCGGGTTGAGCCGCCCTGCCCGCACGCTCATCCGGGCGGCTGCGGTGGATGCGACTGGCAGCACGCCAGCCTGCCCGCGCAGCGCCGGCTCAAGGCCGCGGTCATCGCCCAGCAGCTGCGCCGGATCGCTGGCCTGGACCGCGAGGTGACCGTCGAGCCGCTGCCCGGGGACTCCGATGGCCTGGGCTGGCGGACCCGGGTCCGCTTCGCGGTGCGCGCCGACGGGCTGGCCGGCCTGCGCCGGCACCGGTCCCACGAGATCATCGACGTCGGGACCTGCCCGATCGCGCACCCCCTGGTCAACGAGGCGGGGGTCACCCAGGGCCGCTGGCCGGGGGCGGAGTCTGTGGCCGCGGTGACCTCGCCGGACACCCGTGAAGCGGCTGTCGTGGTCACCCCGGCGCGCAGGCCGCACCGCCGCAGGCCCGCGGGCCGGGCCGCGGGCCGTCCCGGCGGCCAGGGCCCGGGCGGCCGGGACCCGGGCGGCCGGGCGGCGGTCCCGCAGACCTGGACCGCGCAGGTGGAGGGCCCGGTGCTGGTGGCCGGGGAGGGCGTAGGCCTGACCGCGCTGCGCGGGGGCCCGTTCCTGCACCGGTCCGCCGCCGGACGGAGGTGGCGGACCAGCGCGGGCGTGTTCTGGCAGGTCCATCCCGCCGCGGCGGATGTGCTGGCGGCCCTGGTCCGTGAGATCCTCCGCCCGCAGCCCGGAGACGCAGCGCTGGATCTGTACTGCGGGGCCGGGCTGTTCGCGGGCGTGCTGGCCGGTGAGGTCGGCCCGTCCGGGACGGTGATCGGCATCGAGTCCGACCCCGCCGCCGTCCGCGACGCCCGGCACAACCTCAGGGACACCCCGTGGGCCCGGATCCACAAGGGGGACGTGGCCGAGGTGCTCAGCCACGCGGGATGGCTGCAGGCCAGCCTCGCGGTGCTCGACCCACCCCGGGCAGGCCTGGGGCGCCCAGTGCTGGACGAGCTGCTGCGCCCGGATAGTGCCCTGAGCCGGGTCGCCTACGTGTCCTGCGACCCGGCCACGCTGGCCCGCGACATCGCGGTATTCGCCGAGGCCGGCTGGGAACTCGGCGCTCTCCGGGCGTTCGATGCTTTTCCCATGACCCACCACGTGGAATGCGTGGCCACCCTGACCCGGGCGCCGGCCTAAGCCTGCTGCTGCTCCTGGCGGAGCACGGCCTCGATCTGGGATCTGGATCCTCTCGGTCACGGTCAGCGTGACCGGCCGGGTGGCCCGGCGGATCCTGGTCAGGACCCGCCGGGCCTCGCAGGCGCCCA
>Ga0208717_1000780_pt1 | contig 10605 bp, 7 predicted proteins | sample NGESurF53shallow_FD_184489 | JGI IMG/M metagenome (GOLD analysis project Ga0208717, IMG submission 184489) | Arctic peat soil microbial communities from Barrow, Alaska - NGEE Surface sample F53-3 shallow (SPAdes) | ecosystem: Environmental > Terrestrial > Soil > Wetlands > Peat ... | reverse complement strand
CACCTGCGTGCTCAAGCCGGCCGAGACCACCCCGCTGACCGCGCTGCTGCTGGCCGAGGTCATCGGTGAGGCGGGCCTGCCGCCGGGCACGGTCAACGTCCTGACCGGCGACGGCGCGACCGGCCAGGCCCTGGTCGCGCACCCCGGCGTGGACAAGATCGCGTTCACCGGCTCGACCGAGGTCGGCAAGGAGATCCAGCGGGCGGTCGCGGGCACCGGCAAGAAACTCACCCTGGAACTTGGCGGCAAGGGCGCCAACGTGGTCTTCGACGACGCGCCGCTGGACCAGGCGGTCGAGGGCATCGTCAACGGCATCTTCTTCAACCAGGGCCACGTCTGCTGCGCAGGCTCCCGGCTGCTGGTCCAGGAGTCGGTCGCGGACTCGGTGCTGGACCGGCTGAAACGGCGGCTGGGCACGCTGCGCCTGGGCGACCCGCTGGACAAGAACACCGACATCGGCGCGATCAACTCACGGCAGCAGCTCGACAAGATCACCGAGCTGTCCGCGGCCGGCGAGCAGGAAGGCGCGCAGCGCTGGTCGCCGGCCTGCTCCCTGCCCGGCCGGGGCTACTGGTTCCCGCCCACCGTGTTCAGCGGGGTCAGCCAGGCGCACCGGATCGCCCAGGAGGAAATCTTCGGGCCGGTGCTGTCCGTGCTCACGTTCCGCACCCCGGAGGAAGCGGTGGCCAAGGCGAACAACACCCCGTACGGGCTGTCCGCTGGCATCTGGACCGAGAAAGGCAGCCGGATCTTCTGGATGGCGCAGCGCCTGCGCGCCGGTGTGATCTGGGCCAACACCTACAACCGGTTCGACCCGGCCAGCCCGTTCGGCGGTTTCCAGGAGTCGGGCTTCGGCCGGGAAGGCGGCCGTCACGGGCTGGCCGGGTACCTCGATGCCTGACCGCCGCGCCGCCCGCGAAGAACCGCAAAAATCTTCCGCAACGAAAACCGCCCGCCCGGCTGCCCCGCCTGCGGCCGGCGGGAAGCGGGCCAACGCGAAGGCCCCCCGGCCGGCTCCCGCACCCCGGTCCGGCGGCGGGCAGCCGGACGAGGACGAGGCCCAGCGCGGGCCGGGCGCAGGCGGCGCTGGCCGGCTGGCCGTCCGCAAGACCTACAAGCTGTTCATCGGCGGCGCGTTCCCCCGGTCGGAATCGGGCCGGTCGTACCCGGTCACGGCGCCGGACGGGACTTTGCTCGCGCACGCCGCGCTCGCTTCCCGCAAGGATGCCCGGGACGCCGTGGTCGCGGCCCGTAAGGCGTTCCCCGGCTGGTCCGGGGCGACGGCCTACAACCGCGGCCAGGTCCTGTACCGGGTGGCCGAAATGCTCGAAGGGCGCGCGGGGCAGTTCACCGACGAGGTTTTCGTTGCGGCGAATTATCGTGACCGGGACGATGCGGCGCGCGACGTCGCGGCGGCGATCGACCGGTGGGTCTGGTACGCGGGCTGGCCGGACAAGGTCGCGCAGATCGCCGGGGGCGCCAACCCCGTGGCCGGCCCGTACTTCAACCTCAGCGTGCCCGAGCCGACCGGGGTCGTCGCCGTGCTCGCTCCGCCCGCCGCCGGGCTGCTCGGGCTGGCCAGCGTCCTCGCGCCGGTCATCGCCACGGGCAACACCGCCGTGCTGGTGGCCAGCGGGCCGGCCGTGCTGGCCGCGGTCAGCCTGGCCGAGGTGCTGGCCACCTCCGACGTGCCGGGCGGCGTAGTCAACGTGCTGACCGGGCTGGCCGGCGGGCTGGCGCCGGTGCTCGCCGCCCATCAGGACGTCAACGCGATCGACCTGACCGGAACGGAGCCGGCGGAACGGGCGGACCTGGAGCGGCTCGCGGCGGGGAACGTCAAGCGGGTGTTCGCGGCCGGGCCGGGCTGGGTCCCCGAGGACTGGGCGGGGGCGCCGGGCGTACGGCGGCTGCTGGCCTTCCTGGAGACCAAGACCGTCTGGCACCCGGTGGGCACCTAGCGCGGCCGGTGCCGCGGCGCCGGGCCGCCTGCCCGGGCACGCGGCCCGGGCAGGCCACCCAGCCTGCCCGCCTGGTTACGGCGAGCAGATCACGTAGGCGTCAGCCTGGTAGCTGCCACCCACGGCACCGGCGTAGATGATCTTCCAGGACACGGGCTGCTGCCCGTTCTGCTAACCGGGCCTAGCCGAGGTAGCGGTCCCAGGGAACGACGTGGAGGCCGCACTCGTGCCGGCCGGGCAACCCGAACCCGTCCCGTGTCTCGGTGTCCGCCGCGCAGGCTGTGAAGTGCCAGAACGATATCTTCTGGCCGTAGCCGGGCGGGAACCTGATCGTCAGGTCGAACTCGGTGGGGGAGATCCGCCGCGGCTTGCTGATCTGGGGGCTGAACGCTTTCAGCAGCGGCCTGGCGTGGGGGTTGCCCGGGGTCAGGAGCTGCAGATCCGCCACCGCGGTGGCTGGTCCCGGGGCGCCATAGGTGTACCAGCGCTTCGAGATCTCCGTGCTCATCGCCGCGGCCGGCACGGCGACGCGCAGCGGGATGGCGGGCTGGCACAGCAGCTGGCGGCAGATCACGTGGCCGCCGGCTGTATCCCTGGTGACATAAATGGTCACCGTCCGCGAACGGGCCACGGGTGTGGTCGCGCTCCGGCCCGGGAATAGCTCGACGTAGTAGCGCGTGGCCAGGCCCGGGGTCACGGTGAACGCGTACCCGTCCCCGCGGCTGGTCGCCTTGAGGACGTCTGAGCCGGCCGGGACCGGCGCATGCCGGTACGGAAACGGCTGATCGTACAGTTCAGCGGTCTCGCCCTGGGTCATGTGGCGGACCTCGCCGTCCACCCGGGCCCTCGCGTGCCGCCCCGCGTGGTACTCCACGTAGACGTCGCCGGTCACCGGCGGGAGCCCGGACGCTGCGGCGATCGGGATCGTGGGCAGCGGGCCGCTGGAGAGGCTTCCGTGCAGGGTGTACGCCACGATAGCCGCCGTCACCAGGACAGCGACGCCCTCGAGGGCGGCCAGGACGCCCCGCCGCCGCCGGCGGGCCGGGGCAGGATGACCGAACGCGGCGGGGGGAGCGGAGCGGCTGGGACGGCCGGCAGAGGCGGGGGGACCGGGCTGGACAGGGGGACCGGGCTGGACAGGGGGACCGGGCTGGACGGGGGGACCGGGCGGGGCGGCAGGACCGGACGTAGCGGGAGGACCGGACGTAGCGGGAGGACCGGAGAGGCCGTGACGGCCAGCAGAGGCGGGGGGACCGGACGGGGCGGGGGGACCGGACGGGGCGGGCCGAGGCGCGTCGCTCGCGGCGCGCGGCTGGCTGGGCCGGGCTGGCGGGAGATCCGGGGCGGAGATGGCTCCGGGCCCGGAATCGTAGGACGCCAGGCCGAACGCCGCCCGCAGCGCGTCGGCGAACTCCCGGCAGGTGGCGTAGCGATCTTGCGGGACCTTGGCCAGCGCCCGGGCGAAGACCTGATCCACGGCGGAGGGCAGATCCGGCCGCCGGGAGGTGAGCGGCGGCGGGATCTGCGAGAGCTGCGCGTACATCAGCGCCGCGGCTTCCGGGGACTGGAATGGTGGCGCGCCCGTCAGGATCTCGAACGCCGAGCAGGCCAGTGCGTACTGGTCCGCCCGCCCGTCGGCCCGGTGACCCTCGATCTGCTCGGGGGAGATGTAGTCCAGGGTCCCCAGGAAATGCCCGGCGCCGGTCAGCCCGGTCGAACTGGACACGGCCCCCTTGCTCAGCCCGAAATCCGACAGGTAGACGTGATCAGGCCGCCCGGGCCGGGTGTCCAGCAGCATGTTCGCAGGCTTGACGTCGCGGTGCACCAGCCCCACCGCGTGCGCGGCGTCCAGGGCCGACGCCACCGGGGAGAGGATCGCGGCCGCCCGGGATGCCGAGAGCGGGCCCCTGCGGTGGACCAGGGTGTGCACGTCGCCGCCGGGCACGAAACGCATCGCGATGAACAGCACCCCGGCGGCCTCGCCTGCCTCGAACACCGGGATGATGTGCGGATCATCGACCGCCGCCGCGGCGCGGGACTCGCGGATGAACCGCTGCCGGAACTGCTCGTCCCCGGCCAGCGCGGGGGTGAGGACCTTCAGGGCCACCAGCCGGTGCAGCCGCTCGTCCCGGGCCCGGAACACGGCGGCCATCCCGCCCCGCCCGATCTGGTCCTCCAGCTGGTACCCGGCGATCCGCGCGCCCGTCCCTAAGGCCTGTCCCATCTCAGTCAGGAACCCGGCGTCGGCCTGCGGATCGCGCACCACGCCTCCAGCGCTTGCGGGACGTCTGCCGCACCGTCATTGGGCGAGCAGGCTGCCAGCAGCGGAATCGGGGACGGCCAGACCCCCTCGACGACCGTCCTGGGAAAGACCACCGTACCGGGGCATATCGGGGCGCGTCCGCGCTTAAGGCCAGATCCCGCCGCCGGCTGACCTTAAGGGCCGCCGGAGGCGAGGCTCAGATCTCGCCGAAGAGACGGTCGCCGGCGTCGCCGAGCCCGGGGACGATGTAGCCGCGCTCGTCCAGCCGCTCGTCCAGGGCCGCGGTGACCACCCGGACCGGCAGCGGCCCGTCGTCGGGGAAGGCGGCCGCGATCCGGTCGATCCCCTCCGGCGCGGCGAGCAGGCACACCGCGGTGACCGACGCCGCCTCGCGCTGGCTCAGCATCGTGATCACGGTCTCCAGGGTCCCGCCCGTGGCCAGCATGGGGTCCAGCACGAACACGTCGCGGCCGGCCAGGTTGGACGGCAGCCGGTTGGCGTAGGTCGCGGCCACCAGTGATTCCTCGTCGCGGGCCAGCCCCACGAAGCCCACGTCCGCCGTGGGCAGCAGCCGGATCATGCCGTCCAGCATGCCGATCCCGGCCCGCAGCACCGGGACGACCAGCGGCACCGGCCGGGCGAGTTTCAGGCCGTGGGCCTCCCCGACGGGCGTGGTCACCACCTCCGGCTGGACCCGCACCTCCCGGGTGGCCTCGTAAGCGAGCAGGGTGACGAGCTCGTCGGTGAGCTGGCGGAACGTGGGGGAGTCGGTGCGCTCATTGCGCAGCGCCGTGAGCTTGTGGGCGATGAGGGGGTGGTCAACGACCAGAGTCTGCATGATCACTAGTCTGTCAGCGCCCGCGCGGCCGTGCAGGCTTGCCCGGTCAGGTGGTCGGCCCGGTCAGGTGTACCGACACGGTGCGGTCCGGCAGCCGGGGTGAGGTCACGGGCGTGGCGCAATCTGGGGAGGCGGGGGCCGGCCACCGCAGCTTATGCGACATGCGCTCTACCTGCGGGAATGTCCGAAGGTGGACGCTGTGCGGCTACCAGGTAGACACCAGGCCGCGGGCGCCGCGCAGATGTCATCGACAGTTCTCGCCCTGGCCACGGCGCAGCCAGGGCGACTGCCACGACCGCGTTGCATCGTGGCAGCGTGCGGATTGGGATCGTCACCGAATCTTTCCCGCCCGAGGTGAACGGCGTGGCGCACAGCGTGCTCCGGGTCGCCGAGCATCTCGTGGCCCGGGGACATCAGCCCCTTGTCATCGCGCCTCAGCCAGCCAGGGGGGAGCCGGCCACGGGGGAGCCGGTCACCGGGTTCGCAGCGGACCGGCAGCACGGTTTCCCGGTGGTCCGGGTGCGGTCGGTGCCGTTCCCGGGCTACCCGAGCGTACGGCTCGGCCTGGCCTCCCCGGCCATCCAGCGTGCGCTGCTCGGGCACCGGGCCGAGGTGGTCCACCTGGCCAGCCCGTTCTTCCTCGGCGCACTGGGCAGCCGGTCGGCCCGGCGGCTGCGGCTGCCGGTGGTGGCCGTCTACCAGACCGACGTGCCGGGGTACGCCCGGGCGTACCACTGGGGCCGCGTCGCCGAGGCCAGCGCCTGGCGCTGGCTGCGCGGCATCCACAACGCCGCCGACCGGACCCTCGCGCCGTCCACGGCCAGCGCCGAACGGCTGGCCGCGCACGGCGTGCAGCGCATCTGGATGTGGGGCCGCGGCGTCGACGTCCAGCGGTTCACCCCGGCGGCCCGCAGCGATGTGCTCCGCCGGGCCCTCGCGCCGGCAGGTGAGGTCCTGGCCGGGTACGTCGGCCGGCTGGCCCCGGAGAAGCAGGTCGAGCTGCTGGCCGGGGTCGCCGCGCTGCCCGGGGTGCGCCTGATCATCGTGGGCGGCGGGCCAGCCGAGCCCCGGCTGCGCCGGCTGCTGCCGTCTGCGGTGTTCCTCGGCCAGCACCGCGGCGAGCAGCTGGCCGAGATCTTCGCCAGCCTGGACATGTTCGTGCACAGCGGCTGCCATGAGACGTTCGGCCAGACCATCCAGGAAGCGGCGGCCTCCGGCCTGCCCGTGGTGGCCCCGGCCGTGGGCGGGCCGGTCGACCTGGTCGAGGACGGGGCCACCGGCTACCTGGTGCCGCCGGGAGACGCAGACGCGCTAACCGCGGCCACGCGGCGGCTGGCCGCCGACCCGCTGGCCCGGGCATCCATGGGCCGCGCGGGCCGGCAGCGGGTGCTGGCCCGCAGCTGGACTGCGCTGGGGGACCAGCTGATCGCGCACTACGCCGCGGTACTGGGGGAGCGGTCAGCTGGCGAGCTGCCGGGCGACCAGCGCGATGCCGTGTCCCCAGGCGATCTGCTGGCTAGCGGGCAGGTAGGACGAGCCTGACTTGGTGTGGTCGACCTCTGGTGAGGCGAGGTACCGCTCCCGGCCCTGCGGGTCGATGAAGTAGACGGCTGAGGTGTGCTGGACGTCAGCGTTCGGGTTGGGGGCGTAGACCTGGATGTGATAGCCGAGCCACACGGTCTTCAGGTCGGGCACCGGCCCGGTGAAGAAATGCCAGCTGGGAATGGTGTTCAGCGCCTGCGCCCGGGTGTATTCGGCCATGTCCCGCACCCGCGCGTGGTAGGCGTTCACGTTGACTGCGGCGAACACCACCTTGCTGGCCAGCGGGCCCAGGTCGTGGTAGGCCTTCACGAACTCCGCCGAGACGATGGGGCAGATGTCGGTGCAGTGCGGGTCCATGAACTGGAGCACCACGACCTTGCCGCGCAGACTGGACAGGCTCAGCGTGTGACCGTTCTGGTCGGTCAGGGTGAAGCCTGGGGCCCGGTCCGCGGGCAGCGGGCTGAGCACCATGAGGTTGGCCAGGCTGGTGGACACGCTGGCCGGGATGCCGGATACCCGGGCGTCCTGCGCGGCCAGCGTGGTGTGGTTCCGCTTAACCAGAAAGGCGGGGATGGCCACCGCCGCGACCAGCAGCACGGTCAGCGCGCTGACCAGCAGGAGCAGCCGGGGCAGGCTGCGCCGGCGCGCCGGCCCGCCGTCCCCGCCGGGCGTGCCCGCCGGTCCCTGCTCCTGGGTGCTCGAGCTCACCTGGAAATGCCTCCTGCCTGGTCGCGGCCTGAAAACGCCGCCTGCGGCTAGCTGCTGAGCATATTCCCGGCCCCGGCGGCCCGCATACCGCAGCGGGGTACTTCCGCCGCCGCGCGGGACCTGCGCCCGGCGGGAACGGGTCCGCCGGGCCGGGGCGGCGGGAACGAGAAAATGTCCGTGAGCGGAATCGGCGGTAAATGTTGCCGCCGGAGGCGGCCCCAGGCCAGGATGTCCCGTGTTGTCTGGATTATTGTGCTGGTGCTCTCGCGTCCTAGTCTCTGACTCGTGCTGAGGGGGTCAGGTGCCCGCTGACGTGCGGCCCGCGCGTCCGCAGCCGTTAGCTTCCCGAGCGCTGCGCTGGCTGATGGCGATGACCGGCCGGCCGGCCCCCGCGCGGGCTGGCCGCGTTCGGCGTGACCATATGTTGACTGGCCCGGTGCGGGTCGGCCGCGTGCCGGCTGGGACGGTGCGGGTCGGCCGCGTGCTGGCTGGGACGGTGCTGGCTGGGACCGTGCTGGCGGCCGGGCTGTCCGGCTGCGGTACCCATACGGCGGCCGGCAACGTCATCACGGTGTCCGCTGGCGCGTGCGGGACCGGCTGGCGGCAGGTCACTGCGGGGATGCAGACCTTCCAGATCCGCAATTCCTCCATCGGCGGCGCCGAGGTCGACCTGATCAACCCGGCCAGCGGCGCCGTCTACGCGGAAGTAGCCGGGCTCGGCCCGGGCACCACCCGCCCCATGCGGGTGGACCTGGGATCCGGCCGTTACGCGTTCCGCTGCCTGATCCAGGACACCGACCCGCTCACCGGCCCGGTGGTGCGGGTCGGCGGTCATCACCAGGGCGCCCCGGCCATCCTCCCGGTAACCACCGATGACCTGCTTGGCCCGGCCCGCGTCTACCACGCGTACGTCAGCGCCGGGCTGACCACGCTGGTCCGGCAGGTCAGCGTGCTCACCGCCCGGATCCGCGCGGGCCACCTGGCCGCGGCCCGGGCCGCCTGGCTGCCCGCTCACCTCACCTATGAGCGGCTGGGCGCGGCGTACGGCACGTTCGGCAACTACGACACCGAGATCGACGGCCGCCCGGACGGGCTGCCCCGCGGGTTGTCCGACCCGGCTTTCACCGGCTTCTACCGGATCGAGTACGGGCTGTGGCACGGGCAGAACGCCCGGCAGCTGGACGCCCCGGCGGCCAAGCTGGACAGCGACGTGCGGGCGCTGCGCGGGTTCTGGCCGGGCATGGAGATCAACTTGCTCGACCTGGGCCTGCGTACCCACGAGATCCTGGAGAACGCCCTGCAGTTCCAGCTGACCGGCCACGACGACTACGGCAGCGGAACGACGCTGGCCACCACCGCGGCTAACATCACCGGGACCCGGGAAACGCTGGGCGTGCTGCATCCCCTGCTGGCCGCGCGCGATCCGGGCCTGGCTGCGGTCAGCGCCGGGCTGGACCGGCTGAGCCGCCTGGTCAGCGCCGCCCGCCACGCTGACGGCCACTGGACGCCAGTGAGCAAGCTCAGCACCATTCAGCGGGAGCAGATCGACGCCGCCGCCGGCCAGGTCCTGGAGGAACTCGCGCCCATCGCGGCCATGACCGAGCCGCGGAGGTCATGATGGCCGCACCTGACGATGCCACCCCCGGCGAGCATGCGGGTCATGACCCTGCGGTTCGTGACCCTGAGGTTCGGGACCCCGCGGCCAAGCGGCCGGCCAGGGGCGAGCGCGTGGTGACCCAGCCCGTGCCGGATGACGGCCCCCATGACGCGGACGCAGGCGCATGCCCGGCCCGCCCGCCGCGCCGCTCGTTCCTGCGGGGCGCGCTCGGCGCCGGGCTCACCGGGGCGGTGGCCGGTGCCGCGGCGGGCGCCGGGGCCGGGTATGCCTACAGCTCGTCCCAGGCGGCCCCGCCAGGCCAGCTCTTCGACGCGAACATGGTCGAGGGCCGGCTCCCTGCGGTCCCGTTCCACGGCCGCTACCAGGCCGGCATCCTGGCCAAGCCGCAGCGGCAGACGATCATGCTCTCGTTCAACGTGACCGCCGACGGGCGGGGAGAGCTCACCGACCTGCTGCGTACCATCACCGGCCGGGCCCGCTTCCTCACCGCCGGCGGGATCCCGCCGCAAGCCGGCATCGGCGGCCCGCCGTCCGACTCCGGGGTGCTCGGGCCCACGGTGGTCCCCGATGGCCTCACCGTCACGGTCGGCGTCGGTTCCACCCTGTTCGATGACCGCTACGGCCTGGCCGCCCGCAAGCCCGCTGGCCTGACCCCCATGACGGCCTTCCCCAATGACGACCTCGACCCTGCGCAGTGCGGCGGGGACCTCAGCCTCCAGCTGAGTGCGGGCAGTCAGGACACGGTGCTGCATGCCCTCCGGGACATCGCCCGCCACACCCGCGGTGGCATGCAGGCGCTCTGGCGTATCGACGGGTTCTCCAGCCCGGCCCGCCCGGCCGGCACCACGCCCCGCAACCTCCAGGGCTTCATGGACGGTATCGCCAACCCTGACACCGGCCGGGCCGAGACCATGAACAGCCTGGTGTGGGTCCAGCCAGGCGCCCGCGGCGAGCCCGCCTGGACCGCCCACGGCAGCTATCAGGTCATCCGGCTGATCAGGATGTTCGTCGAATTCTGGGACCGGGTGGACATCATCGAGCAGGAGAACATCATCGGCCGGCGGAAGGACACCGGGGCTCCGCTGGACGCCAACATGGAGTTCGCCCGCCCCAACTACACCCTCGATCCCACCGGCGCGGTGATCCCGCTTACCGCGCACATCCGGCTGGCCAACCCGCGCACCCCGCAGACGGAGGCCAACCGCATCCTGCGCCGGGCCCACAACTACGACCGCGGCATCGACGCCGTCGGCGACCTCGACATGGGGCTGATCTTCACCTGCTACCAGCAGGACATCGCGCGGCAGTTCGTGACGGTGCAGACCCGGCTGATCGGCGAGCCGATGGCCGATTTCATCAGCCCGTTCGGGGGCGGCTTTTTCTTCGCGCTGCCCGGCGTGCGGGACACCCGGGATTATTTGGGCCGCGGCCTGCTGGCCTGACCGCCTCGGCCCATCCGGACGGCGGCCGGACCATTCTTGTTTACGCGTTTGCCCGCCGTTAAGCATCTGGACGCCGCTGGGACATGCCTTTCCGGAACCTTGGACATTGTTGTGCGCAATGGTGCTGCTCGCCCATGTTCTGGCGACGCGCCATGATCTGCCCAGACTCAGGAGGGTGATATGGGCGAAGGCCCTGTCAATGGCACGCAGACTGGCCGGAGTAGGCGCAGCTGGCA
>Ga0208717_1000779_pt1 | contig 10606 bp, 7 predicted proteins | sample NGESurF53shallow_FD_184489 | JGI IMG/M metagenome (GOLD analysis project Ga0208717, IMG submission 184489) | Arctic peat soil microbial communities from Barrow, Alaska - NGEE Surface sample F53-3 shallow (SPAdes) | ecosystem: Environmental > Terrestrial > Soil > Wetlands > Peat ... | reverse complement strand
GCCGGGCTGGCCATTCGCGCCAGCGTCGCGCATCCTTGGCCGATCCTGGCCGGCGTGGCCGCGATGGTCGCCGTCAGCGGCCTGGTGGTCACGCAGCTCGGCCGGGATTTTCTGCCCCCCTTCAACGAGGGCAGCGCGCAGGTGAATGTCCTGCTGCCGCCCGGCACTTCGCTGGCGGCTTCCAACCGCATCGCGGCGATGGTCGACCGGCGGCTGAGCAAGGTGCAGGGCGTGGTGGCCTTCGGGCGGCGCACCGGGCGGGCCGAACTCGACGAGCATGCCGAGGGCGTGAACGTTTCCGAGTACATCGTGAGCTTCGATCCCCATGCCGGCCGCACCCGCGAGCAGATCCTGGAGAACATCCGCGACGAGTTGGCGCAGGTGCCGGGCGTGATGGTTTCGGTCGAGCAGCCGCTGCAGCATTTGATGTCGCACATGCTTTCGGGCGTCAAGGCGCAGATCGGCATCAAGCTCTATGGCGACGATCTGACGATCTTGCGCGACCGGGCCGGTGCCATGAAAGCGGCCATCGCCGGCGTGCCGGGCGTCAAGGATTTGCTCGTCGAGCAACAGGTCGAAGTCCCGCAAATGCAGATTCGCCTCAATCGCGATCAGCTCGCCGCCAAGGGTTTGAGTTCCGACTACGTGAACCAATACGTCGAGACGGCCCTGCACGGCCGGGTGGTGTCCGAGGTGATCTTGGGCCAGCGGAAATTCGACCTGCTGGTGCGGTTGGACGAGCCGTTTCGGCAGGATCCCGAGCAACTGCGCCGCCTGGCGGTGAACCTGCCCGGCGGAGGGCGCGTGCCGCTGTCGGCCGTGGCGGACGTCGAGGCCGGTTCGGGACCCAACACGATCAACCGCGAAAACGTGCGCCGCCGGATCATCGTGCAGTGCAACACGGCCGGCCGCGATTTGAGCGGCGTCGTGCGCGACATTCAGGCCCAGCTCGCGCCGATCCAGGCCGCACTCCCCACCGGCTACTTCATCCAGTACAGCGGCCAATTCGAAAGCCAACAGCGCGCCACGCGCGTGATTGGGCTGCTCGGCCTGCTGTCGCTGGCCTGCATGTTCCTGGCTCTGTACACGCTGTTTCGCTCCGTGAACCTCTCGCTGCAAGTGCTGGCGGCGCTGCCGATGGCGGCCATCGGCGCGGTCGCGGCCCTGGTCGTCACGCACCAATCGCTGACGGTCGCCAGCCTGGTGGGCTTTATTTCGCTGGCCGGCATCGCCTCGCGAAACGGCATCCTGCTGATTGCCCATTACCTGCACCTGGTGCGCTACGAGGGCGAAGCATTCGACCTGGCCATGATCGAGCGCGCGGGCCGCGAGCGCCTGGCGCCCATGCTGATGACCGCACTCACCGCCGGCATCGGCCTGGTGCCGCTGGTCCTGGCCGCCGGCGAACCGGGTAAAGAGATCCTCTATCCGGTAGCGACAGTCATCCTGGGCGGGCTGATCAGTTCGACGCTGCTCGATTTCCTGGTGCATCCCGCCCTGTTCTGGTGTTTCGGCCGCCAGGAGGCCATGCGGCAAATGCGGCACGCGGGCGACGACGATGCGCTGTCCCAGCCGCCGGCGCCGCCTGCCGACTTTCCGTCGCCGGCCGACCATCTGGCAAGTGTGCGTTAAGAACCAATTGCGAAACGGATTTCCCACGATCATCCAGGAGACGAACGATGCGGAAGCTTGCAAATCCCTTGCCCCTGGCCGCCTTGCTCTCGCTCATGCCTTGTCTCGCCGGCTGCGGGCACAGTCCACGCCAGGACGCCCCCGTCGCCGCTCATGACGGGCACGGTGGCCACGATCACGACGAACTTGGCCCGCACGGTGGGACGCTGATCGAACTGGGCAGCGAAAGCTATCATGCCGAGTTGCTGCATGACGATCCCACTCACGCGGTGACGGTCTTCTTGCTCGATGGCAGCGCCAGGCGGCCGGCTGCGGCCAGCGAGTTGCCGCGGCACGTGCTGCTGAATGTGATGATCGCCGGCGCACCGCGGCAATACAGTTTGCCGTGCATTGCAGGCAACCACTACGCGATCGTGGATGAGCTGCTCTGTGAAAGCCTTTGCGACAACGACGACGCCCGCGCGCGGCTCAACGCGACGATTGGCGGCAAGACGTTTGTGGGCAACGTCGAGCCCCACGCGCACGATGGTCACGAGCACGGCCACGCGCAGGCCCCCGGAAATCGCGTGCGTTGACGGATCGAGGGGGCAAACGGCCTTGCATCCGACGCGTCGACGTACAACGATAGCGGCACTGCCAAGCGGCCGTCGCATCGAATCCAAACCGTACACCAGTGGGGCTGGCGGATGAAACGCGAATTTAACCTGCTCACCGATATCGCGACCTACGGCGTGCCGTACGGTTACCTCAAATATCTGATCAACGCCCCTCGGCCGCTGGATCCGGAGGCAACTTGGACCGAGATCACGCGCGAGCCGCCCGGCGCGATGAAATGGTTCGCGGATCATTACCCGCCCGAGTTTGCCAGGGCCTGGCTCGTGGCGCGCAAGCAGCGGCAGGATGTCCGGCTGGGGATCGCCGAGCACTACGACGTGTCCAACGCGTTTTATGAGTTGTTCCTGGATCGGCGTTATATGTTTTATTCTTGCGCCGACTTCGTGCAGGGCACCGAAACGCTGGAAGAAGCCCAGGCGAAAAAGGCCGACTATCTGCTGCGGTTGATCGACCCGCACGCCGGAGAGGAGATTCTCGAGCTCGGCTGCGGCTGGGGTCCGATGCTCAAACGCATTCACGAGGCCACCGGCGACAAAGAGCATCTCCACGGCTACACGCTCTCGCGCGAGCAAGCCGACTACAACGACCAGCACAACGGTTTTCGGGTTCAGTTCCAGAACTTCATTACGGCCGACTACCCGCAGGGCTTCTATGACAAGATCTACTCGATCGGGGCCTGGGAGCACGTGCGGCCGCACGAAATCGGCCCGCTACTGGCGAAGCTGTATCGCGCGCTCAAGCCTGGCGGCCGGCTGGTGCAGCATTTCCTGTGTAGGTTCGGCAATCCGCTGCCGGCCAGCGCGGTGATCAGCCAGCTATTCTTTCCCGGCGCGGTAAACTCGTCGTATCGCTTTCATCGGCGTTCATTCGAGACGGCCGGCTTTCGCATTACACACGTGTCGCTGCACGACTACCGCCCGACGCTGCGCGCCTGGTTCGACCGGCTCGTACACGAGCGCGAACAGGCGCTCCAGCTCGTGAGCGTGCAGACCTACAACCGCTATCTCGTCTTTTTCGCCTCGGCCTGGCGCTACTTTGACGAGCAAACCGGCACGGTGTTTCGCTTTGTGCTGGAAAAGGGGAAGGAGCCCAACGCGGAAGCATAAAAATGCTCGCGGCAACCAGGGTGCCGTGGGACGACTCGTCTCAAGTTTATCCTTCATCACGCGTCGGAAGGTTTTGGAGCGAATACTTTCGACAGGTGATTGCGATCGCGACAGGAAGGAAACTGTAGACACAGAGGATGATATCGATACTAACAACGTGAACGTGCAGGGCGCGCATGGGAAGCTGAAAAGCTCGGGCGATCTGATTGACTGCGCGATTCGGATTCGGGCGGGCGCCAAACGCATCCATCCCATCCGCCCAGCAGCAGAAGAAAATGAAAACAGACAACAATATGCCCATCGCCCATAACCATCTGAATTTCCGAACAAAGAACGCCAGCAAGGATGGGCCACACCACAGCAAGATCGATAGCCATAACTTATTGCGACCATGGTCGGTAGATCCGCAGAAGCATAGGAAGCTGACCATTCCGATTGAGGTAGCCGCCGTCACCCACGTTGGCCGCCGAACTATCCAGCCCATTTGTTAGCGCCTCAATCAGGTTGACGACCTCTGAATCCAGCACTGATTCGCGCGCGGTAACCAAAGAGGCCCGGTTCGCTTTTGGAAGAACTCGATCACGGACAGATTTTCGGCCCTCTTCATCGCTCAGACTCAATCATTTTCCAAATAGTTTCTCGATCAACTCGGCGCGCGGCGGCCGGGTGCAGAGGCTGATGCCGAGGCCGAGGACTGCGGAGACGGCCAGGCCCCACACGACCGGTTCGAGGCCGAGCAGGAAGTAGGGGCGGAAACCGGTGGCCTGGCCGATGGCCGCTGGCGGCGGCATCCAGCCGTGCTCGGCGAGCAGGACCTGACACCAGCCCAAGGCCGAGAGCGCCAGCACGGTGAACGAACCGCCCAGCATGCCGGCAATCGCGCCGGCGGCGGTCGCCCGGCGCCAATAGGCGGCCATCAGCGCCGGCACCAAAAAAGCCGCCGCGCCGCAGGATGTGCAGAACACGACGAGCGCTTGCAGGTATTGCACCGGATTGATGTTGGCCAGTACCGCCACGACGCCGACGGCAACCATCACCAGATACGTCAGCCGGCGCAATTGGGCCTCGCTGGCCTGGGGGTTGAGAAATCGCTGATACACGTCGTGGACCAGGCCCGAGGCAATCACCACCAGGTAGGCGCTGACGGTAGCCATCACGGCCCCGAACGGCGCGGAAAGAATCAGTCCGGCCCAAAGCGTACCGCCGGGCAAGTGGCTGGTGCTCAGCAGGGCCATGCGCGGGATGACCTCGTCGCATTGGCCTGGCGGCAGATTGGGGATCAGCACCCGAGCGGAAACGCAGATGGCCACCAGCGGCAGATAGATCAGCAGGTTGTAGCCGCCGAGCACGACGATCGAGCGGCGGAGGGTGGCCGTGTCTTTGCAGGCCATCACGCGCACCATGCTGGCCGGCGACGCGATGCCGCCGAAGATCCACACGAAGAACATCGACACGGCCAGGCCCAGCGGCAGAAACTCGCCGCCGCCCGGCGAATAGCCCGGCCCGGCGGCGAAGCCCGGCCCTGTCTGGCGGATGGCCTCGCGCGTGGCGTGTTCGAGCCCTCCGGCGGCGGGCACGGCCAAGACCAGCAACAGCATCACGCCGATGAGCATCAGCACGCTCTGGAACAGGTCGGTCCAGACGCTGGCCAGGAAACCGCCGAACAGCGTGTAGCCCACGACGGTGATCGAAAACACGGCCAGCCCGATATAGTAGCCTTGGCCCAGCGACGACACCGGCCCGGCCACGTCTTCGGCCAGGGCCAAACTGCCCGCTCCGCTGATCGCGTGCGGCAGCGCGAGCTTCATCACGATCGCGCCGGCCTTGAATTGGGCCACCATCATGAACGACAGGAAGAACATGATCAAAAGCGACGTGACCAGCCCCACCGCCGGACGATCGAAGCGGTTGCGGAACAGGTCGGGCACGGTCAGCGCTTCGGTCAGCCGCGAGAGCTGGGCAAAACGCTTGCCCAGGATCGTGAAGCCGGTGAGCGGCACCAGCATGTAGCTGCCGATCCATAGCGCCACGATCCAGCCGTGGCTGTAGACCAGCGAAGGAAAACCCATGAACGTGCCGCCGCTCTGGACGGTGGCCGTCAGGGCCATGGTCCACACGCCCAAGCCGCGGTTGCCCAGGAAGTAGCCCTGCAGAAACGAGCCGCGCTCGACCACCCGCTGGGCCATCGCGCCCAACCAGGCGGAGACGACAATCATCAGGACCAGGGCCGCCAGCACGCCCAGGCCCACGTCGGGCAGGGCTTCAGGCATCCTCGCCCTCTTTCGGCGAGCCGTCGTCGTCTGCCAAGGGCGCGTCCTGCATATAACCCAAGGCAAACCACACGGAAAACAAGAAGCAGGCCACCCAGGGCACGGCAACGCCCCAGAAGATCCAGTCGGGAATGCCGAGCACGAACGAGAGGTTCTCGGGCGTGCGGTCGTAGCCGTGCCGATAGCAATAGCCCACTGAATAGACCAGCGCGGCCAGCCAGGCCGCGATGGCCACTAGCGCCTCGCGCCGGGCACTGGCCAGCAACTCGGTCGGTTTGAGAGTCGGCACTATGAGGCTCCTGGTTTCAGCCAGCTTTTTGTGCAATCCGATTCGCGTGCGACCTTATCGAGTCAGGTCTCGCCCCACCATTTATTTCATTCGCCGGGCGGTTCGTGCTCGACGTCTTTCCACTTCATGGGACGGCGGAAAGGCTCGATGCGGAGCACGACTTCGCCGCTTTGAAAGATCCGCACGGTGCCGTTGGATTCGCTCACCGCGACCGCCACGGCCTTGGTGGCTCGGGTGATGGCGGCGGCGGCCCAATGGCGTGCGCCCAGGCCCTTGGAGAGCGTGATTTCGGCGGCCGAGGCATCGAGGTACTGAGCGGCCGCCTCGACCGTGCCGTCGGCGGCGACGATGATGGCGCCGTCCATTTGGGCGATTTCCTTGATCCCCTCGCGGACGCGCGTGCTCTTGAGGTTCCGCTCTTTGCGGCTGTAGCCGCGCACCGGATCGAAGCTGGCCGCGTGGCTCATCTTGCGCACCTTCTGATGGTCGCCGACGACGAACAGCGTGCCCACCGGCTTGCCTTCGCGCCCTTCGCGGCCGATCTCCAGGGCCAGGTTCACCACCGTTTGCAGCGTGTCCAGCGGGACGCGCGTTTCGAGCTGCCGCAAGTCGCGAACCGTGAGCCGGCCCAGGTGATCGTTCAGATCGATGATGCTGATCGAGTCGAGCGTATGGGCTTCGAAGCCGCTGTACAGCGTGACGACGCGGCTGGCCGGGGCCAGCATTTCGTCGGCAATGGCCTTGAGCAGGGCCTGTGAGAGCCGATCGTAGACGGGCACTTCGGTGGTTTCCAGGAGCACGGTGGGCAGGCCCGCCTCGACCGCTCCCACGACCTGTTCGGCCGTCTCGACGGCCACCACCACTTTTTCGCCGTCGGCCCGGCGCTTGATGACCTGCCAATCCACCGCGTCATCGAGCAACAGCAGTACGGCATCGGCCCCCACGGCTTTGGAGAGCTTCAGCACCAGATCGTAGATGGTCTCGAACTCTTCGTTGAACCTCACTGCGAGCGGTCCCATCCACGGCGGTTGCGGGGTTCAAGGCCATCGCGCTGGTGCTGTTGCGAATGTACGGGTTTTTGTCCGCGTGGGCAACGGCGCTGCTGGGCCAATTACCCCCGGACTTCGTACGTGGCGGCCTGGAAAAAGCCGGCCGGGCACCTCGGAGCGCAAGCCGCGACCCTTAGCGGCGCCAGTCCGGCTTGCGGCGAGGGAGTTGCCAGGCCTGGTGCGCCGCCGGGTGTTCGGCCGGTGCCGGTTCGATGGCTGCGGACGAGTCGTGCGCGGCGATCTGGCCGACGGGCGTGGGCGGATTCGACTCCGCGGTGCGGGGAGCAACTCCCGGCAGGCGCAGCACTTCGTCCGCCGCGGCCAAAGGCGACGTATCGAGACCCTCCAGCGGCTTGAACACGCGCTGATCGTACAGGACCAGGGCGTGCAGGCCGTGGCCTAAGGTGCCGATTTCCCAGGGATGCTGGACGTCGGCCAGCAACATCCCGGACAGATAAGTCACGGCCCGCACGATGCGCGGATCGGTCAGTTCGTCGGCAGGCAGCGAATAGACGAGCCACTCGAGAATATGCCCGGTGGTTTGCAGGCGGCGTCCGACGTCGGACGAAGCCGCGGCAGCGCGGAACCAATCGGTGCTGAACGAGCCGTCGGAATTCTGGAGTTTATAGGTGTAGGCGTGAAAGTCATCGGTATACGTTTTGGCGCGCTGAAACTCGCCGGAGAGCGGTTTGCCGCTCTCGATGCGCTTGTGTACGGCATAGCTGAGCCCCATCAGCCGATGCGTGCCGCCGCACGCCGCGCCCACGATCGGCGCCTTGATCTCTTCTCGGATCAGCCGCTGGATCGACCAGTTCTGGCCTTGAAAGTTCTTCCAACTAGCGTCGCTATCCAGGTAATGGGCCAGCGAGATGAGCTTGAAGGTCAGCTCCATGTCCGTCTCGCACAACTGTTTTTCCGACTCGATGAGGTCGGCTACTGTGAACTTCCGGGCTCCCACCAGCAGGCTGTAATCCTTCGGCACGTGCGATTGGGCCAGGATCGCCAGCAGTTGGCCTTGATGCCCTTGCACGCCCACGCCCTTGCGGGCCACGAGGCGGCCTTCTTGCACGTCGAGCAGCCGATAGCCATGGCAAGGAAAGTTGTAGCACAGGCAGCCAATGGCGTTGATGACGCGTCCCTCGGGCCCGCCCTCGCGGACTTCGCTGTGGACGCCGTAGGCGATAATCGAGTGCAGCAACTCCCAGGGCGTATGGTCGCGGCTATTGAGCCGCGGCCCCGTGTACACGCGCAGCGTGCGGCGGACGTTGGCTCGCAGCCTTTTCAATTCGGGCGACAAGGCGCCGGTCGCAGGGTCCTGTTCGAATTGCCCTGCCGACCCGCGGCGCGTAGCAGGCGGGACACCGTCGGTCCGGGGATATTCCAGGACGCCGTCGTCGGGCGCCGGCGCCGGCTCGCGACTCCGTCCGCCCTCGGCCGGCACGATCCGTGCGAAACCGGTGCTCGGTCTCAGTTCCGGCAGGTTCAAGGGCGCTGCGCCCGCAACTCCCACCGCCAGCAGACTACTGCCGATGACGGCAGGAAACAGCCAATTTTTATACGCCATCGCTTCCCCCCAACACGGTCGACGTCAGCTCAGCCCGCTCAGCCCGGCAAATCGGGCAGACGTGTTAGGTATCGGTCGCCCAGCGCGGCCGAATTGATTCGATCAGCCCGGGGGGGTGCTGGCGCTGCTGGCATGGGCAGAAGAATGCCGTCGCGAAGTGGTTCCAGATCGACCACAAAATGAAATCGCGATTGACCCAAAGGCGGCGTGGAACCAGGCTCAAAACCAATTCTTGACGCGCGACGTGAGCGAAGGCTCCGGCGGGCTGTTGCCTTTGACGTATTCGCGCCACACGGCGACATTGTCGCCGTAATGCTTGCCGGTCAGCTTGCGGAGCGACTGCACGGCGCGATACTGCATGGCCGGGTCGTGATCCTCGAGCGCCTGGGCCAAAGCGGCGGTCGCCGTCGGATCGCCCGTCTCGCCCAAGGCGCGCGCGGCGGCCATGCGCACGTCGATATTGGTGTCACTGGTCAGCATTTCCGACAGCAGCCTCGTGGCGTCGTGCCCCTTGCGTTTGGACCAGGCCTCGCAGCAGGCGATGCGCACGTCGCTATCGGTGTCCTTCAAGCCGGCCGTCAGCATTTTCGTGGCGGCTTCCGTGGGATAGACGGCCAGCGTCCGCAGGATTTCGGCCCGCATCAGCGGGTCTTCCTCCTTGCGTAGCACCTGGACCAGATCTTGCGATTCGCCTTCGAGCTGGGCCGGCCCGCGCTGGGGCGCTAATTTGGCCAACTGGTGCAGCTTATTGATCCGATCTTGGGGCGTGGCGATGGTCGGCCCCGTGTCGACGACTTCCTTCTTTTTCCACCAGGCCAGCTTTTCCCAGTTGGGCTTCAGCGTGCTGCTGCACGCTGGCATGCTGGCGAGCAGCAAGCCGCACAGCCCGATCGAATACCAGCGGATTGGCCAGCCTGGGATCATGCGCGTTGTGTTGGCACCGAAGTGGCGGCTGTTGCTAGCGAGAACCATCGCGAGAAGGGAGGCGGAGTATAGCAGCGGCCGGTAACCCAAGCCAAGGCGGGTTCTTCGCCCGCCCTTGGGGGGCCAGCGGCGGCTCCAGCAATGGTTGCACCCGGGGTGCGCAGTGCTATCGACCGGCGAACTTGCGCTCGAAGATCGGCAAGAGCCGCTTGCGGGTTTCGCCCAGCACGTCGTGCTTGTCGGGCGGGTTGGTGTTGTAGAGCACGGCCCAATCGACTTCGTATGGCAAGTGTTCGAGCCACGCCCGCACGCCCCCCTTGCCGCCGTTTTTGCTGAATTGAAAGCCCGTCGCTAATTGCTCGGCGCGGTCCCATCCCAGTCCGACGTGGCCGCCGTTGCGATTGGGCTGCACGCCCGGCGGCAGCGCGAGCATCTGTTGCGTGAGCCGCGGCCCCAGAAACGGCGTGCCGCCGCCGCTGCCGGCCACCATGCTGGCAAACCGCGCCAACGCGGTGGCCGGGGCCAGCCAATTCGCGGCTTGCCGCACGGCTGGCTGTTGTCCGCCCTCGCGATAGCGATGCGTTTCGTTAGGCAGATAATCACCCGACTGTTCCATCCGCATGCGCTCGATGCCCATCGGCCGCAGCACCTGCTCCTGGATATACGGCTCGTACGGCTGGCCGGCCGCGTGCTCGATCACCAGCCGCAGCACCACGAACCCGAAATTCGAGTATTTGTGCGTGCTGCCGGGATCGAATTCCAGCGGCAGGCCCAGCGCCTTGCGATACATGCGCACCGCTTTTTCTTCCGACAGGTCGTCGCCGGGCTCGCCCGAGGTGGTTGGCATCTGGACGGACACGTCGTGCGGAAATCCGCCGGCGTGATACAGCAGTTGGTGTACGGTCACCTGACGAAAGCGCGGATCGGCAATCTGCTGTCCCGGCAACGGCGCCAGGTCCTTGAGCACTTCGACGATCGGCGCGTCCAGCGCCAGACGCCCTTCGCCCACGAGCTTCAACACGCCGATCGCGGTAAACGGCTTGGTGACACTGGCCGTGCTAAACAGCGTGTCCGGCTTGACGGGAAGCTGCCGCTGGACGTCGGCCAGGCCGTAGCCGCGGCGGATCAGCGGCTTGCCGTCCTTGAGCACCAGCAGC
>Ga0208717_1000777_pt1 | contig 10613 bp, 8 predicted proteins | sample NGESurF53shallow_FD_184489 | JGI IMG/M metagenome (GOLD analysis project Ga0208717, IMG submission 184489) | Arctic peat soil microbial communities from Barrow, Alaska - NGEE Surface sample F53-3 shallow (SPAdes) | ecosystem: Environmental > Terrestrial > Soil > Wetlands > Peat ... | reverse complement strand
TCGGACGGAGGTTCGGCACAGCGCGGGCCATGCTCGCGGCCGTCGCCGGCGGCCTCTGCTTCGCGCCGCTGCTCCCGCTCGCGGACAAGGGACCAAGGCTGGCCTTCGCCAGTATCGCGATGATGTGCGCCGGATGCGTCATCGTCATCGGAAACGTGATCGCCGACAGCTTTGTGCAGGCCTACGTCCCGCCGGACATATTCGGCCGGGTCACGTCGGCGACCAGGACCGTCGGGTTCGCGATGATGCCCGTCGGGGCGCTGCTGGCCGGGGCGCTCGCCACCGTTCTCGGGGTCCGGGGCGCCCTGTGGATACTCACCGCCCTGATCGCCGCCTCCGGTCTCCTCTACCTGCTCACCCCCATGCGGCGCCTGCGCGACCTCCCGCAGAGAAGTCACGCCGCCGAATCATGCCTCTGAGCTGGCGGCGTCGAGAGACCTGGTGCGGTCTTACGGGGACAGGCTGCTGGCGATGAAGAGGTAGCCGCCGAGCACGATGGCCGATAGCGGGAGCTGGGCGGTGAACGTCCCGGCGTGCAGGTGCCCGGCCTGCACCGCCCGCAGCGCCGGGAAGGCGCCGATCAGGCCCACGATCACGCTCAGCATGCGACTGATCAGCCACGGCGGGGTGGCGCCGATCGCCAGGTTGGGGCCCTGGTCGGCCGGGTTGATCGGCGCGGTGCGGGCCATCCGCAGGGCCGCGGCGGCCACGCCGGGGCCGGCCGCCAGGCCGAGCAGCGGCCACAGCCAGCCCGACAGCACGCCGGTCGCCGCCAGCAGCGTCAGCGCCAGGGTCAGCCAGGCGGCGGCGAGCAGCGCGGGCAGCGCCGCGCGAGCCAGCAGCGCCGCCGCCGGGTCGACCCCCAGCATCCGGCGCAGCGTCTGGTCGTTGGTGTCTCGCCTGGTGGCGGCGGTCCCGTGCAGGCCCGACACGATGCCTCCGGCCAGCAGCGCCGCCGCGATGGTCACCCCGTGCGGCTTGCCGGTGATGGCCGCGCCGGCCAGCGCGGGCACCAGCGCGCTGGCCGCGAGCACGGTCAGCAGCGCCGGCCGGCGTCCCAGACGGCGCCAGTCGGCCCAGGCCAGCGCCATCGCAGGCGGCAGCCCGGGCCACCGCCGCGACGTCAGCAGCCGGCCGCGCCAGTGATTGTCCTCGGCGATCCAGGTCAGCAGCGGCACGTTAAGGAAGGCCGCCGCCATGAGCGCGGTGCCCGTCCGAGTCGAGTCGGCCCGCAGCACGCTGGCCGGGAAGCGTCGCAGCGTGAGCCAGCCAAGCGCGCCGGCCAGCGCGGCGAGGGCGACGGAGACGGCGGCGACCACGCCCAGGGTGCCCGTGGTCGTCCTGGCGAACTCGGTCGTGATCGCATCCGAGAGGCCGGTCCACCGCTCGCCCGCCACGGCGCCAACCAGGGCGATCACCATGACGGCGGCGCAGGATCGGCGGAGCCGGGCGCGCCAGCGGGGATGCGGCTGGGCGAGCGCCGCTGCGAATACGACCGCAAGGAAAATGCCGGCCCCGCCAACGGCCGACAGAACCAGCCAGGACGCCGGCAGCGCGAGCGACCCGTGGTGCAGGTACGGACCCGCCATCGTCAGGGCGAGCACGCCGCCGAGCAAGCCGGTGAGGGCGGCGACGGCCGCGACGGTCGCCGTCGGCCGGCGCAGCAGCGAGCGCCGGTCGAGCGGCGAAAGCAGCAGCCAGGAGGAGTCGGCCGGGGAGAGCGCAAGGGGGCCGAACGCCTGCACGAGCATGAGCAGTCCGGCCGCGACCCCGATCACCAGCGCGGCGCCTGCCACCGCCTGACTGGCGGCCTGGCCCGCCGCCTGACCAGCGGCGCGACCCGAGGCGGGACCGAGCCGGCTGAGCGGGTCGCTCAACAGGTCAGAGAGGTAAATCAAGGCGACCACGATCGCGAAGCCAACCGCGTACACGTCCTCCCAGGCCCGGCGTCGGCGTCCGCGCACGAACGACCGGATGGCCCTGACGCTGGGCGCGGTGTCGACGGGCGCGGTATCGGCGGCCGCCTGCAAAGCGCCTGCCTGATCTGCGGTCACCAGCCTCACCCGGCCACGGGCGGCGGCGCAGTCGGCTCGCCGTGGGCGACGTCCGTGTCCTCGATCCCGCCGTCGGACAGCCGCACCTCCCGCGCGCCCGCCGCGAGGGCGAAGACCGGGTCGTGGGTGGCCATCACGACGGTTCCGCCGTGGCCTGCGTACCCGTCTCTGAGCAAGGCGGCGAGTTCCCGCCGGAAGCCGGGGTCGAGGCTCTGCTCCGGTTCGTCGAGCAGCAGCAGGCTGCTCGGCCGCGCGAGCGCCGCCGCCAGCGAGAGCCGCTGCCGCTGGCCGGACGACATGTCGAGCGGACTCGCGTCGGCCCGCGCGGGCAGGCCGAAGATCTCGATCAGGTCATCGGCTGGCAGGCACCAGCCCCGCACCGGCTCATGGGTGCGCCTGATCAGCTCGAGATGCTCCCGCACGGTGAGCCCCGGGTACCAGGTCGGCTGGTCGGCGACGAACGCGACCGCCCGCCAGAACGCCGGGGTATCCCTCGGCGGCCCGGCCAGCACCGAGACCGTGCCGGCGGCGGGGCTGCGCAGTCCGGCCAGGCAGGTCAGCAGCGTCGACTTGCCGACGCCGTTGACCCCGGTCACCGCGACTACCTCCCCGGCGGCCACGGTCAGGTCGATATCGGCCAGTACCACGACGCTGCCGTAGGCCATGCGCATGCCGCGCACCGCCACCACCGGATTGCCCATGGATGCCACGGTAGCGCCGTGCCGCCGACCGTGGGGATCGCCGGCGGTCAGGCGGTCTCGGCCAGCGAGGCTTCGGTAACCAGAAGCCCCGCGACCGGGTCGTCGGCTGGCGACTCCCGAGGGGGAGGCCGGCGATCGGCGAGAGCGCGCCAGCCGATCGTCGCGGTCAGCGTCAGCGCGAGGCCGGCCAGGCCGAGGCCGTCGCGGGGCCCGTCGACCTGCGTCACGTAGCCGACGAATGGCCCCGTCACCGGCTCGCAGCCGGGCAGCGCCATGGTCCACAGGCCCATCACCCGACCTCGCATCGACGGGTCGGCGGTCAACTGGACGAGCGCGTTCGCCCGGGCGATGAACCAGATCGAAAGGCACCCGGTCGCCGCGAGCCCGATCAGCGCCAGCCACAGGGTGGGGGCCGTCACCGTGCCGAACACGGCCGCCGCAGTCGCCAGGGCCAGCACTGCGACCGACCGGCCGGTCGGACGGCGGGGGCCGACCGAGGCGAGCAGCGCGCCCGGCAGCGCGCCGAGCCCGGCCGGCCCGGAAGGCACGGCGAGCGCATAGCGCGGCCGGTGCCTGATCAGAACGTAGAGCCGCTGCAGGTACGAGGCGGCGTTCACCGCGCAGCAGGCCGCGACGCCGACGGTGGCGAGCAGGACCCCGCCGACCGCGGGCCCAGCCACCCGGGAGGTGTTCAGGATGACCTCGTACAGGCCGATCGCGCTGGCCACCCCGTCGCGGCCGACCAGGTCGATCGCGTAGACCTGGCGGGCGGTGCTGTCCGGCGCGCTGACGCAGCCGGTGACCGCGGCGATGACGAAGATCATCCACAGCCGGACGGCGCCGGTGGCGATCAGCACCGCGGTCAGGCCGGCGATCAGCGCAAGCAGGGACTGGGTCACGATCAGCAGCCGCCGCCGGTCCATCCGGTCGACCAGCGTGCCCGACCACGGGCCGACCAGCAGCATCGGCAGGAACGTGCACGAGGTCATCAGGCCGAGGTCGACGCTGTTTCCGGTCAGCCGGAGCACCAGCCAGGAGAGGGCGACGCCCTGGGTCATGGTCCCGGAGGCGGAGAAGAGCTGGCTGATGAACCACGGACGGTACTCGGGTGACTCAAGCGAGCGAAAGGCATGCCGCAGGCTCGGGCGGGCACGCTCATTTCCGGCAGGATTCGTCATATATAAGGCATATTAACCTCGACAAACCGGGATAAATTAATCCGAATCCGTCATAATAAGGAGCGGAAGAGGCGAAGGCGGCGGCCGACCCACTGGCCGCCCTGGTTCGGAGGGGAAGCCGATGACCTACGAGCCGGGGGGCAGCGCCGGGGAACTGCTCGCGCTACTCGAATGCTCAGGACCGCTTACCCGGTCGGACCTGGTCCGGCTGTCCGGACTGCCCCGGACGACCGTTACCGGCATGGTCGGCGACCTGATCAGCCGGGAGCTTATCGCAGAGCGCACGACCGGTCAGGCGGACCGCGCGCAGGGGGAAGCCCGCCGCGGCGGGAGGCCGCAGGCCGGGCGTCCGCCGCGGACGCTGGCGTCGGCCACGCCGCCGACCGTGACGGCGGTGCTGGCGTGCGGTCGGTCCGGCATCGAGGCCGCGCTCGTCACCTACCCCGGGCAGATCGTGGCCCGGTTGTCGTCGCCCGATGCAGTGGGGTACCAGGCGGCCGACCTTGACGCGATCGCGGGGCCGGGCGGCGACCTGGTCGGGAGGCTGCTGGCCGGGGCGGGCTGCTCGCGGGATCAGCTTGGGTGCGCCGTCATCGGGCTGCCGCGGCCGGTCGGCCCGGGCGAGTCGGCGGTCGCGCTGGCGGAGCGGCTGGCCGTCCCGGTGCGGGTGGAGAACGACGCCAACCTGGGCACGCTGGGCGAGGCCGCCTATGGCGCCGGCCGTGGCCACGACAGCTTCATCTACGTCAAGCTCGGCCACAACGTAGGCGCGGGCCTCGTCATCGGGGGGCGCTTGCACCGCGGCGCCTCCGGGTTCGGCGGCGAACTCGCCCACGTGCAGGTGCGGGCCGACGGCGACCTGTGCAGCTGCGGCGGACGCGGCTGCCTGGCGGCGATCGTCGGCTCCTCGCTGCTCGACTACGTCCGGCTGTCGAACGAGGAACGGCTTGCGCTCCCCCAGATCCTGGCGCTCGCGGCGGAGCGCGATCCGGGCGTCCGCCGGGTCTTCGCCGACCTCGGCCGGCTAGTGGGCCGGCCGCTGGCCAGCTTCTGCACGATGTTCGACCCGGCCGCGGTGGTCGTCGACGGGTCGCTCGGCGCGGCCGGCCAGTACGTGCTGGCCGGGGTCAGGGAGTCCATCGACCGGCACACCGCCCCCGTGGTGGCCGACTCCGTCCAGGTCATCACCGGCGAACTGGGCGACCGGGCACAACTGCTCGGCGGCGCCGCCCTGGCCCGCAACCTCCGACTCGCCGCCGTCCGCGGCGCGCGGGCGCACCGGTTATCTAGGGCAGGACCACCGTGCGGTTGCCGTTCAGCAGCACGCGGTGCTCGGCGTGCCACGCGACGGCGCGGGCCAGCACCTGGGTCTCGACGTCGCGGCCGGCCTCGACCAGCCGGCCCGGGCCGTAGGAGTGGTCCACGCGCATCAGGCCCTGCTCGATGATGGGCCCCTCGTCCAGATCGGGCGTCACGTAGTGCGCGGTCGCGCCGACCAGCTTCACGCCCTTGGCGTGCGCCTGGTGGTAGGGCTTGGCGCCCTTGAACGACGGCAGGAACGAGTGGTGGATGTTGATCATCCGGCCCTCGACCCGCTTGCACACCTCGGGCGAGAGGATCTGCATGTAGCGGGCGAGCACCACCAGCTCGGTCCTGGTCTCGTCGATCAGCGACAGCAGCCTCGCCTCGGCCGCGGGCTTGCTGTCGGCCGTCACCGGGACGTAGTGGAACGGCACCCGGTAGGTCTCCGTCAGGTCGCGGAAGGCCTCGTGGTTGGAGACCACGCCGGCGATGTCGATCGGCAGGGAGCCGGCCGACCAGCGGAACAGCAGGTCGTTCAGGCAGTGCCCGAGCTGGGAGACCATCAGCAGCGTCTTGATCCGCTCGGACTTGTCGTGCAGCCGCCAGGTCATGTGGAACGACTCGGCCACCCAGGCGAAGTCGCGCTCGAGGTCGGCGACCTGGCGCCCCGGCTGCGGAACCGAGAAGTGCACCCGCATGAAGAACAGGCCGTCGTCCGGCTCGCCGTACTGCTGGCTGGTGATGATGTTCGCCGAGTGCTGCACCAGGAAGCTGGACACCGAGTAGACGATGCCGGGCTTGTCCGGGCAGGAAAGGGTCAGGATGAACTCCCGCCCGCTGCGATCCTCCGTGCTCATATCCCCCACCATTCGGGACGGCCGAGCCGCAAGTCAAGGGGCGGCCGACCGTGTTAACTTCGCCTGTCTTCGCCCCCAAATGTACGTGGCACGGCTCTGTGGCGTGAGCCTACGCACGCTCGATATCGCGCGCTGAGCACAGACTTAGAGTTCCAACCGCTCACAGTCCGGCTTTGGGCTTTACCACAAGGTCAAGGAGAGGCGAGCGCTCCTATTGACAGCAAGGGCCATATCGTAGAACTTGGTCCCATAACGTGGTTTAGCCCGATAGGCGAGGCGCCGATGACCAACCCCAACGGCACGCAGGCCGTGGACCGGGCGGCCAGGCTGCTGTCCGAGGTCGTGCACGCGTCCGATCCGGTCACGTTCACCGAGCTGACCGCCGTCACCGGCCTGGCCAAGTCAACGGCGTCCCGGCTGCTGCTCGCGCTCGAGCGCAATCACCTGGTCCGCCGCGATGCCCACGGGCGGTTCCTGCCGGGCGAGATGTTCGTCAGCTTCGCCTGGCGCGACGGGGCGGGCACCTCGCTCGTCGCCGTCGCGCGGCCGTTCCTCGACCGGCTCGGGAAGGCGACCGGGGAGACGATCAACCTGGGCGTGACCTCGGGCCACAGCGTCGACCAGATCGCCCAGGTGGACTGCGCGTACCTCATCGGCGGCACCAACTGGGTGGGCAGGCCGGTCCCGCTGCACGCCTCCGGGCTGGGCAAGGTGCTGCTGGCCTACGGCGCCGCCAAGCTGCCGCCGGGGGAGCTCGTTCGGTGCACGGACAAGACGATCACGAGCGAGGCCGCGCTCCGCGCTGAGCTCGCCGCCGTCCGCGCCCGCGGCTACGCGGTGACCGACGAGGAGCTCGAGGCCGGGCTGATCGCGTTCGCGGCCCCCGTCTTCCGCTACGACGGCACGGTGGTGGCGGCCCTGTCGGTCTCCGCCCCGACGTCGCGGATGAGCAGGGAGACGGCGGCGAATGCGGCCCGCCGGTGCGCGGACGAGGCCGCCGGGCTGTCGGCCGCCCTCGGCCACCGGCCGCGCAAGTCACTGTCCAGAGCCACCTAGCCGCACGTCCGTCCTAGCTGAGTTGCCGTGCTGGCCGTTCGTTGAGGAGACACCATGACTGACATGCCGGCCCGCGCGAGCGCCGTGGTCATTGGCGCGGGGATCGTCGGCAACAGCCTCGTCCACCACCTGGCGCTGCTTGGCTGGCGGGACGTCGTCCTGCTGGACAAGGGGCCGCTCCCGAACCCGGGCGGCTCCACCGGCCACGCGTCCAACTTCATCTTCCCGATCGAGTACTCGCGGCTGATGCTCGAGCTCACCAGGGATTCGACCGAGCAGTACAAGGCGCTCGGCGTCTTCACCGAGTCCGGCGGGATCGAGGTCGCCCGCACCAGGGAGCGGATGCAGGAACTGCGCCGGCGCACCACCCAGGCCAAGGCCTGGGGCATCCCGGCCGAGATCCTCACCCCCGAGGCCGTGCAGAAGCTCGTTCCGTACCTCGACCCGTCGGTCATCCTCGGCGGAGGCTACTTCCCCACCGTCGGGGTCGTCGACTCGCTGCGCGCGGGCACGCTGATGCGCGAGCAGGCCCAGGCGGCCGGGGCGCTCGCCGTGGTATCCGGCGTCGAGGTGCTGGACATCGCCACCGCCGCCGAGCGGGTCACCGGGGTGGTCACGAGCAGGGGCGAGATCGCGACCGAGAACGTGGTGATCTGCTGCGGGGTGTGGTCGACGAAGGTCGCCGCGCTGGCCGGGGCCCGGCTGGCGCTTACCCCGGCCGTGCACCAGATGATCAGCGTCGGCCCGATCGGCCTGTTCGCCGGGACCACCGGCGAGATCTCCTACCCGATCGTCCGCGACGTGGACGAGGGCATGTACGAACGCCAGCACGGCGGCGACCTAGAGGTCGGCTCGTACATGCACCGGCCGATCATCGTGCCGCCGGAGACGATTCCGTCGAACGAGGAGGCGGTGCTCTCGCCGACCGAGATGCCGTTCACCGCCGACGACTTCGACCCGCAGCTGGCGGCCTCGCTGGACCTCATGCCGGAGCTGCTGGGCGATGAGAAGGCGGGCATCAGGTACTCGATCAACGGGTTGATCTCGATGACGCCGGACGGCCACCCCCTGCTCGGCGAGACCCCCGAGGTCAAGGGGCTGTGGGCGGCGGCCGCGAGCTGGATCAAGGAGGGCCCGGGGTGCGGCCGGGCGGTCGCCGAGCTGATGTCGGGACGGGTGCCGACGGTCGACGTGCACGAGGCTGCGGTCTCCCGGTTCTACCCGTCTTCGCGCACAGTCGGGTTCGCCCGCGCTCGCGCGGCCGAGTCGTTCAACAAGATGTACGGCATCGTCCACCCGGCCGAGCAGTACGAGTCGGAGCGCCCGCTGCGCACCGGCCCGCTCTACGAGCGGGCCACGGAGCTCGGGGCGGTGTTCCGCGAGACCGCCCGGTGGGAGCGGCCGCACTGGTACGCGTCCAACGAGCCGCTGCTGGCGACCTACGCGGGCCGGCTGATGGACCGGCCGGCCGAATGGGACTCCCGCTGGTGGTCGCCGATCATCAACGCCGAGCACCTGGCGATGCGCGAGGCGGCCGGCCTGGTCGACCTCTCCGCGTTCACCATCCTCGACGTGACCGGCCCGGGGGCGCTGGCCGGGCTGCAGCGCCTCGCGGTCGCCCAGCTCGACGTGCCGCCCGGCCGGACCGTGTACACGCCGTTCCTCAACCAGGCGGGCCGCTTCGTGGCCGACCTCACGATCATGCGGCTCGGCGCCGGCCACTTCCGCGTGGTCACCGGCGCGGCCGACGGCGGAAGGGACGCCCAGTGGATCAGCGACCGGCTGCCGGACGACGCGCAGCTGGTCGACGTCTCGTCGGCGTGGTCCACGATCGGGCTCTGGGGACCCCGGTCGAAGGACGTCCTCGCGTCGGCGAATCGCGACGGTGACCACAGTCGCCCCGGTCCGTTCGGGATGATCGAATCCTTTGAACTTGGCGGCGCGGCGGTGCTCGCCTCCCGCATCTCCTACGTGGGCGAGTTCGGCTGGGAGCTGCACGTGCCCGCCGATCAGGCCGGGCACCTGTGGGATCTGCTGCTGGCGGCCGGCCGGCCGCACGGGCTGGTGGCGGTCGGGATCGGCGTGTACGGGACGACGGGCCGGCTGGAGAAGGGGTACCGCGCGTTCGGGGCGGAGCTCACCGGCGAGTACAACCCGGTCGAGGCCGGGATGACGCGCCCGCGGGTGAAGTCGGCCGACTTCATCGGCAAGGAGGAGTACCTGGCCGCGCGGGCGTCCTCGCCCGCGGCGGTGCTGTGCACGCTCACGGTCGATTCCGCCGCGTCGGCCGACGGGACGCCGCGGTACCTCCTGGGCGGCGAGCCGATCCTCCGGCTGGACGGGTCGCGGCTGGTGGACGCCCTCGGGCGGCCGTCCTACGTGACCTCGGCCGGGTCGGGGCCGTCGGTCGGCAAGCACCTGCTGATGGCGTACCTGCCGGCCGCGGTGGCCGAGGTCGGCACGCCGCTGCTGGCGGAGTACCTGGGCGAGCAGTACCCGGTGACGGTCGCGTCGCACGGGGCCGTGTTCGACCCGGCCGGCCAGCGGATGCGGTGAGAGGCGGTCATGAAGATCCTGGTCTGCGTTAAGCGGGTCCCCACGGTCGGCGGCGCGATCACGCTGACGGCCGACCGGCGCGCCATCGACACGAGGATGTCCGGGTTCACGATCAGCCCGCACGAGGAGTGCGCGGTCGAGGAGGCGGTCCGGCTGGCCGAGCGGTTCGGCGGGTCGGTGACGGTGGTGACGCTGGGGCCTTCGTCCGCTGAGGAGCAGCTGCGGTCATGCCTCGCGCTCGGCGCGTCCGCCGCGGTGCTGATCGAGACCGAGCCCGGCCTGGAGACGGGGCCGATCGCGACCGCGGCGGCGCTGCACTCGGTGGCGGCCGACGGGGGCTTCGACCTGGTGCTGCTGGGAAACGAGGCGTCGGACACCGGGGACTACCAGGTCGGCATCCGGCTCGCGCACCTGCTCGGCTGGCCCGCCGCGACCGGCATCAAGGCGCTGGCGGTGGCCGATTCCGGCGCGTCCGCGGCCGCGTCGCGGACCTACCGCGGCGTGCTCGAGACGTTCGCGCTGCCGCTGCCGTGCGTGGTCACGGTCAAGGAGGGCATCAACCTGCCGCGCTATCCGTCGCTGCCGGGCCGGCTGCGGGCCAAGCGGGCCGCGATCGACCGGCGGCCGGCTGCGGCCGCCGCCCCCGACGGCGACGTGCGGATGACGTCGCTGCGGGTCCCCGACGCGCCGAGGAAGCAGGCGACCGTGCTCGGCCGGGGCGCCGACGCGGTCCCGTCCCTGGTGCACGTGCTGGTCGAGCTTGGGGTGGTCGCATGACGGTGTTCTGCCTGGTCGAGTTGGACGGCGCGGCCGACGAGGGCGGCGCGCCCGGCGCGGCCGACCCGTCGCTGCGCGCGCTCACGCTGGCGAGAGGGCTCGCCGCCGATCCGACGGGGGCATCGGGCGGGC
>Ga0208717_1000776_pt1 | contig 10619 bp, 11 predicted proteins | sample NGESurF53shallow_FD_184489 | JGI IMG/M metagenome (GOLD analysis project Ga0208717, IMG submission 184489) | Arctic peat soil microbial communities from Barrow, Alaska - NGEE Surface sample F53-3 shallow (SPAdes) | ecosystem: Environmental > Terrestrial > Soil > Wetlands > Peat ... | reverse complement strand
CACTGGTGCTGACGCCGGGCGCGCGCACGCTGGTACGCACGCTGAAGCGTCTCGGATATTTGGTGGCGATAGTGAGTGGCGGATTCACCCAGATCACCGACGGTCTCGTCGACGAACTCGGCCTCGACTTTGCCGCCGCGAATACGCTCGACATCGTCGACGGGCTGCTCACCGGAAAACTTGTCGGGCCGATCGTCGATCGGCCGGGAAAAGCCGCTGCACTCGAACGTTTCGCCGCATCGGCAGGTGTGCCTCTCACGCAGACCATCGCGATCGGCGACGGCGCCAACGATCTCGACATGCTTGGGCGGGCCGGCCTCGGCGTCGCGTTCAACGCCAAGCCGGTTGTGCGCGAAGCCGCTGACACCGCACTGAACGTGCCCTACCTCGACGCGATCCTGTACCTGCTCGGCATCACCCGCGACGAGATCGATGCAGCGGACGCCGACGTGCGGGCGTAGGCGGGCACGTGATCGCCGAGTGAAGGAATTCTGCGCGAAATTTTGCCAGGACGCAGCGTAACTCCTTCAGTCGGCGCAGCAGTTCCTAGCGCGTGGCCTCAATGGACGGTGGCTCTGGCATCTTCGCCGACGTCCGGCCGGGCGGACGAGCGATCTTGCGTTCGTCGTGTTCGTAGATGCGCCACGGCGGGCCGACAATGTGCGAATCGGGTTTACCCACAACTTCCGGATCCTTGTCCGGATACGGCACCCGACTGAGGACTTGACGCATGGCAGCTACCCGCGCTCGTCGTTTGTCGTTGCTGCGGATGACCGTCCACGGCGCGTTGTCTGTATCGGTGGCCTCGAACATCGCTGCTTTTGCCTCGGTAAAGTCGTCCCAGCGGTCGATCAGTGCGAGATCTGTCGGACTCAACTTCCACTGCCGGACTGGATCGATGCGACGGATGATGAATCGGGTGCGTTGCTCGCCACGAGAAACCGAGAACCACAGCTTGATGAGGATCAGCCCGTCGTCGGTTTGCAATCTCTCGAATACTGGGGCCTGCTTCAAAAAGAGCTCGTACTTCTCGTCAGTCGTCCAACCCATCACTCGTTCGACTCCTGCCCGGTTGTACCAGGAGCGGTCAAACAGAACGATCTCGCCAGCGCTTGGCAACTGAGCGATGTAGCGCTGGAAGTACCATTGACCAAGCTCCCGTTCGGTCGGTTTTCCCAGCGCCACGATGCGTGCTGCCCTCGGGTCGAGATGCTCCATGAACCTCTTGATCGTGCCGCCCTTGCCCGCCGCGTCGCGACCCTCGAACAGCACGCATACGCGCTGCCCGTTGTCCTGGATCCACTCCTGCATCTTCAACAGCTCGACCTGAAGGGCGCGCTTTTGCCGCTCGTACTCCCCGCGCTCGAGTCGTTCTTCGTACGGGTAGTTCTCCCGCCACGTGTCGACGCGCTTGCCGTCGGCACCTACGAGTATCGGATCGTCCAGGTCCTCGTTGTCGGCCTCCAGGCTCAACGAATCGAGATCCTCGGTGAGTTGCACACTCGCCCAGGCGACCTTGCGGCGCTCCCGACGCGGTGAATGCGCTTTCGTCCCAGACTTGGCTCGCGTCGATGCCATGTGTCGCCCCTTCTCATCCGCTCGCCGAGAATCTGCCGTACCTGAGGTCAGTGAGGCAACCCGCCCCTCGCCTCCCATGCAACGAAGGTGACGCGCGGGTGAACACTCGGTGAAGACTGCCTTTGCTCGGTTGCGGGGGGACCGGACGCCGCCACACCTTCGCGCCATGACCAACGACTTCGTCCTTGCACCGGCGGTCATCACCGCGTTGGCGTTCGAGTTCACCAACGGCTTTCACGACACGAGCAATGCGATGGCGACATGCACCGCAACTCGAACGCCGTGAGTTGATCCACGAGCAGCCGCCCGCCTCCTAGCGCCGATGCGGGTGCACTACCTGCAAACCCGATGCCGCCGTTGGTGACTCGAGGGCGCACGGGTCGGGCTCGGGACACGCTTCGCACTCCATCTCGATCGTCGCGTGCGCAATCTCGAACTGACTCGCGACCATGTCTTTGATCCGCTCCCCCGTTGCCTGCGCCTGTTCGAGCGTTGGGTGACCTGCGACCGCGACATGCGCCGACATTGCGTGCAGGTCGCTCGACAGGCTCCACACATGCAGATCGTGCACGTCGACTACGGTCGCGACGTCGCGCACGGCTGCAAGCACGGCCTCCGGGTCGATCGCCCTGGGTGTCGACTCGAGCAAGACGTCGGCACTGCGGTGCAAGAGCCGCACGGCCTGGCTCGTGATCGCCACGCACACCACCAACGACACCGCTGGGTCGAGCCAGTACGTGCCGTGGCTGAGCAATATGACGAGCCCGGCCGCGGCGACCGCGAGCGAGACAGCCGCATCTGAGACAAGGTGCAACGTCGCGGCCGATATGTTCAGATCAGGGTGCGCACCCGGCTTGGCGCTTCGTTCGTGCACCAGCGTCGCGCCGAGACCATTCAACGCGGCAGCTCCCAGGGCAACCAACGCCACGATGCCGCCGTGAACGGGCCCCGGATGCACGAGCCTGAGCACCGCGTCGACGGCTACAAACCCGGTGACCGCGAGTAACAGCCCGCCATTCGCAAGCGCCGCAAGGATGGTGGCGCGGTGATGGCCGAACGAGCGCGCCATCGTGGCGCTGCGAAGCGAGTACCGGAGCGCGATGACCGCGATGGCCAGCCCGGCGACGTCCGCCAGGTTGTGTCCTGCATCGGCAAGCAGCCCGAGGGAATGGGCGAGCAGCCCCCAGATGATCTGTGCCACGACGACCGCAACGTTGAGTGTGATGGCGATGACCAGCCGCTGCTGCCGACGGGCGTTCCTGGTCTGCGTGCTGCTCACGTGATCAACGGTACGCCGACAAAGCAGGGCGGACGTCGATCAGCTGCCCATGGCGTGGACGCCACCGTCGACATGGATGATCTCGCCGGTCGTCTTGGGGAACCAGTCCGAGAGCAGCGCGACGATCGCCCGTGCAGCCGGCTCGGCATCAGTGACATCCCACGTCATCGGAGCACGGGTCTCCCAGATCGCGGCCAACTCGTCGAAGCCCGGTATCCCCTTGGCCGCCATGGTTCGGATCGGACCGGCGGAGACCAGGTTGACCCGGACGTTCTGCTTGCCGAGGTCGCGAGCCAGGTAGCGCGAGGTCGATTCGAGGGCAGCCTTGGCGACGCCCATCCAGTCGTAGAGCGGCCACGCCACCTTAGCGTCGAAGTCGAGCCCGACGACTGATCCGCCGCCGGTCATCATCGGCAAGGCACCCATCGTCAGCGCCTTCAACGAGTAGGCAGAGACGTGCAGTGCGGTCGCGACGTCGTCCCAGCCGGTGTTGAGGAAGTTGCCGCCAAGGGCGTCGCCTGGCGCGAATGCGATCGCATGAACGACCCCGTCGAGGCCGTCAAGGTGCTCACCTACCCGCTCAGGCAGCGCGGCCAGGTCGTCGACGTTCGTCACGTCGAGCTCGATGACTGGCGGCGGCTCGGGAAGTCGGCCAGCGATTCGCTCGGTGAGCCTGAACACCCGGCCGTAGGACGACAGGACGACCTTGGCGCCTTCCTGCTGCGCCAGCCGAGCAGCATCGAACGCGATCGAGGCCTCAGTCAGCACGCCGGTGATGAGCAGGCGCTTGCCGGCAAGAAGACCCATTCAGTGCCCCATTCCCAATCCGCCGTCGACGGGTATGACGGCACCGGTGATATACGCAGCCTCATCGCTGGCCAGGAAGCGAATCACCCCGGCGACTTCGGCCGGCGCCCCGTAGCGGCGCAGCGGGATTTGGTCGAGCAACTCCGCGCGCCTGCCGTCGTTGAGAACCGCTGTCAGGTCGGTTTCGATGAAGCCTGGGGCCACGACGTTGGCGGTGATCCCGCGCGATCCGAACTCCCGCGCCAAAGAGCGCGCGAAGCCGACGAGTCCCGACTTGGTCGCGGCGTAGTTAGCCTGCCCGGCCGATCCCGAGAGCCCGACCACCGAGGAAACGAAGATCATCCGGCCGTCGTGCGCACGCAACATGCCACGCGCAGCCCGGCGGGCTACCCGGTAGGCGCCGGTGAGGTTCGTGGCGATCACAGCGTCCCAGTCGTCGTCGGTCATCCGCAGCAGTAGCGTGTCGCGGGTAATCCCGGCGTTGGCCACCAAGACTTCGACCGTGCCTTGCTCCGCCTCGACGCGCTCGAACGCGGCCTCGATTTCGTCGGGGTTGGTCACGTCGCAACGGACGGCGAGCAGCCCTTCGGGGGGCGCACTCGACAGGTAAGTCACTGCGACGCGGTCGCCCGCGGCAGCCAGGGCCTGCGCCGCCGCGAGTCCGATGCCGCGGCTTCCGCCGGTGACGAGCACAGAGCGCGGCACGCGGGTCCTTCCACGAGCCCGGTGCGGCCGGGCGCCGACGCCACTATCGGTCGCCCGCCGAGGCTACCGGTAATACGGGGTTACGGCGCGACAGCGCCTCGGGCTGGGGCGCGACAGCGCCTCGGGCTGGGGCGCGACAGCGCCTCGGGCTGGGGCGCGACAGCGCCTCGGGCTGGGGCGCGACAGCGCCTCGGGCTGGGGCGCGACAGCGCCTCGCGACAGCGCCTGGTGAGACGCGGCTACGCCGGGTGGTCTAACGCAAGTCAGCGCAACGGTGGGCGCCTGATCGTCGCGCGGCTCAGGAAACTCGCTCCGTCCGGACCTGCTTGCAGGCCTCAAGCTCCCCGATCAATAAGTAGTCGCCCAGCACAGGCCGCAGTTTCATCCAACACAGCAATGAGCAGGTGGAGATCCCGATGAGCACAATGACCGCCGACACCTTCGACACGGTGACCGCCAACGTCCTCGCGGACGGGATCGTGGTCCGGTTGTCCGGCTCCCTCGACGTCGCGTCATTGCCCGATCTGCGGGCCACCCTGCTGAGTAGCCGGCCCGAGGGTTGCAACGACATCCTCGTCGACGCCGGCCGCGTCACCGAAATCCACGAGCGTGCACTCGCCGTACTCGTCGCTGCAGCCGAATGGGTGCGCCAGACGGGTGGTCGTCTTCGCTTCGCCGCGATGTCGCCTGCCTTGGTGGACACCGCCGACTACTTCGACGTCACCGACTTGCTGCCTCGTCTGCCTGGTCCGGGGGGACGGGCAGGCGGGGCGGCACGCCTCAAGGCACAGTAATTCCCGACCACAGGTAGGTACCCGCCTGCCAGGTCAAGCACCGCCGCGTTTCCCCACCAGATCGACCAACTGCAGCACCCACAGCAGGGCCGCTTCAGCAACACCCGCTCCAAACCGACAGCACCCACTGCCGGCACACGCAGTACCCGACACGCAGTACCCGACACGCAGTGCCCCACCCCGAACTACCCCGTCTCACCCGCACTCGCTCCGCTACCGCCGTCTCGCCTGGGACCACCTCCCCGGCCGGACGGCGGTTGCATGTGCGCCTCAGTCGACAGTGCGGGTGAACCGGCAGTGCGGGTGAATCGGCAGCGCGGGCCTTCGACGTAGGGTGGCGTTCGATCAGCCGTCGCTGACGACCCGACGCCGGAGGTAGCCCGCGCGATGCCCGACCGCGAGATCGACCAGTCCTTTCTCGACCTGCCGCTGCAAGCACTCGCCGACGCCGCGCTGTCGCGCGCGAGAGAGCTCGGCGTGTCGCACGCCGACCTGCGGGTCGAACGGCACCGCACACAGCATCTGCGGCTACGTGACGGAAGCCTTGAGGGTCGTCTCGACGATGTCGACACCGGTTTCGCCGTCCGCGTGGTACATGAAGGCACCTGGGGCTTCGCCGCCGCTGTCGATCTGACCCCAGAAGAAGCGGTCCGCGTCGCCGAGCAGGCCGTGGCCATCGCTAAAGCGACCCGGTCACTGAACCGCGAGCCGGTCGAGCTGGCGGACGAACCCGTTTACGCCGACGCGCGGTGGGTTTCGTCCTACGACATCAACCCGTTCGACGTCCCCGACAGCGAGAAGGTCGCGCTACTCGCCGAACGCTCTGCCCGGTTGCTCGCGTCGGACGGCATCGACCACGTCGACGCGGCGGTCGCGCAGGTGCTGGAGCACAAGTTCTACGCCGACTTGGCGGGTACGACGACCCGCCAACAGCGAGTGCGCTTGATGCCGAGCTTGACCGCCGTGTGCGTCGATGCCGATACAGGGCGGTTCGAGACGATGGAAAGCCTGGCGCCGCCAGTCGGTCGGGGCTGGGAGTTTGTGACGGGCACCGGCTGGGATTGGGATCAAGAGATCGCCGACATCCCCGTTCTGCTCGCCGAGAAGATGAAGGCCCCCTCGGTGGATGCCGGCAACTACGACTTAGTGATCGATCCGTCGAACCTGTGGCTGACCATCCACGAGTCGATCGGACACGCGACCGAGCTCGACCGCGCACTTGGCTACGAGGCGGCGTACGCGGGCACTAGTTTCGCCACCTTCGACAAGCTGGGTTCGCTCGTCTACGGCTCGCCGCACATGCACGTCACGGGCGATCGCACGGCCGAGTACGGCCTGTCGACAATCGGTTACGACGACGACGGGGTGGCCGGTCAGCAGTGGGATCTGATCCGCGACGGCATCTTGGTGGGCTACCAGCTCGACAGGCGGATGGCGAAGCTCAAGGGCCTCGGTCGCTCGAACGGTTGCGCGTTCGCCGATGCGCCAGACCGCGTGCCGGTGCAGCGCATGGCGAACGTCTCGCTGCAGCCCGCCGCGAACGGGCCGTCGACCGAAGAGCTCATCGCCGGCGTCGAACGTGGCATCTACGTGGTTGGCGACAAGAGCTGGTCGATCGACATGCAGCGCTATAACTTCCAGTTCACCGGCCAGCGCTTCTACGAGATCCGCTCAGGACGCCTCAGCGGCCAGCTGCGCGACATCGCTTACCAGGCCACCACTACGGATTTCTGGGGATCGATGGACGCCGTCGGCGGGCCCCAGACCTATGTGCTCGGTGGGGCGTTCAACTGCGGCAAGGCGCAGCCGGGACAAGTCGCCCCCGTCAGCCACGGCTGCCCGTCAGCGGTGTTTCGTGGTGTCAAGATCCTGAACACCGTCCAGGAAGGTGGCCGCTAGATGAGCGACCAGACGCCGCAGGAGACCGTCGAGCGCGCTCTCGCGATCGCCGCAGGAATCAAGGATGTCGATGGCTGCGTGGTGCTCGCCGACGAGTCGAGCAGCGCCAATGTGCGTTGGGCGAATAACACGCTCACGACCAACGGCGTGACACGTGGCCGCCGGTTGACCGTGATCGCCTCAGTCAAGGGAGCGGACGGCGTGGCAGCGGGCGTCGTGTCGCGTAGCTCGGTGCGTACCGCTGATCTCGACGATCTCGTCCGGGCCGCCGTAGCCGCCGCGAGCGAGAACACCCCGGCCGAGGACGCAGGCGCGCTCGTCGAGCCGAGCCGGCCTGCCGACCCGACGTGGCACGAGCAACCTCAGGAAACGTCCGCCGCAGTCTTCGAGGGATTCGTCGGCGATCTCGGGGCGGCGCTGACGAAGGCGGCGGCACAGGACCGGCTGTTGTTCGGCTTCGCCGAGCACGTGGTGAACTCCAGCTTCATGGGCAGTTCAACTGACCTGCGGCTTCGTCACGATCAACCCACCGGCAAGCTCGAGATGAACGCCAAGTCGAGCGATCTGACACGTTCGGCCTGGTCGGGAGCAGCCACCCGCGACTTCACCGACATCGACATCGGGCGCGACGCTGACGCGCTTGCGCAGCGCCTCAAGTGGGCGACTCGACGTATCGACCTCCCGGCTGCGCGATACGAAACCATCGTGCCGCCCGGTGCACTCGCGGACTTGTTGATCTACATGTACTGGTCGGCCGGGGCACGCGACGCCCACGACGGCCGCACCGTATTCTCCAAGCCCGCTGGCGCCACCCGCGTCGGTGAGTCGTTGAGCAGCCTGCCGTTGACGTTACGCAGCGACCCGAGCGCACCTGGCCTTGCTTGCATTCCATTCGTCGTTGCTCATGCATCGAGTGCAGAGAGTTCGGTTTTCGACAACGGTCTCGACTTGTCGCCGACCTCCTGGATCGACAAGGGACGCTTGAACTCTCTGATCCAAACACGCCACACAGCGGCATTGACCGGCCTGCCCGTGACCCCCGCGATCGACAACCTCATCTTTGAGCAGGACGGAGCGACCGCAAGCCTCGACGACATGATTCGGAGCACCGAGCGCGGGCTGTTGTTGACGTGCTTGTGGTACATCCGGTCCGTCGACCCGCAAACACTGCTGCTCACCGGCCTGACTCGCGACGGCGTCTACCTCGTCGAGGGCGGCGAGGTCGTCGGTGCTGTCAACAACTTCCGGTTCAACGAGAGCCCGGTCGATCTGCTGGATCGCATGACCGAGGTTGGCTCGACGCAGGTGTGCTTGTGTCGTGAATGGAATGACTATTTCAGCCGGACGGCGATGCCGGCGGTACGTATTCCGGACTTCAACATGAGCACAGTGAGCAAAGCGTCCTAACCCATTAGACGTCCTCGAGGCGGAACCCGACCTTCATGGTGACCTGGAAGTGCTCGACATCGCCGTCGACGATGTGACCGCGGATGCCGGTCACCTCGAACCAATCCAGATGCCGAATGGTCTGTGATGCTCGGTGGACGCCGTTGCGGACGGCGTGTTGAACGCTTTCGCCCGACGTCCCGACGATTTCAGTGACTCGGTAGGTGCGATCGCTCATGGGAACCTCCTGTTTGCAACCTGAGTAGTCATCAGCTGTTCCCTCATCATCGCGGCGTACGGTAGAGGGGTGGCAAGACGGGTGCGGGACCGCGCGCAGGACGACGATTCACCGGTCTATCTGGTTACGGCAGCCCAGCCCGGTCACTCCCAGGAAATGTCTGGCCGGCTTCGGCGTTATCTCATCTCGATGACGGTCCGGGTGGTCTTCTTGGTATTGGCGATCTTCTTGTTCACCGGGTGGCTACGCGTCGTCGGCATTGCGGCCGCGGTCGTGCTGCCGTGGATCGCCGTCGTGATGGCGAACGCGGGTCCGGTCGGCGACGGAGCGCAACCGGAGTTCGTCTCGACGGACCGGATCGGGATCGACGGCCCGCCGGTTACCCAGATTGGCCACTCCACTGAGGGCCTCTACACCAAGGAACAGCCCTACACCAAGGAACAGACACCGTGACAGCGGACCTTTACCCCACGCCGGTCTTGCCGCAGAGCCCACCCCCTGACGGGTGGGCGGAGGAGATTCGTTCGCTCGCGGCTTCGCGCAACGCGGTGATCCTCGCGCACAACTACATGCTGCCCGACATCCAAGATGTCGCCGACCACGTCGGCGACTCGTTAGCGCTGTCGCGGATCGCCGCGGCGAGCGACGCCGACACCATCGTGTTCTGCGGCGTTCATTTCATGGCGGAGACAGCAAAGATCCTCGCGCCGAGCAAGACCGTATTGATTCCGGATCTCGACGCCGGGTGTTCATTGGCGGCCAGCATCGACGTCGCCGATGTTCTCGCGTGGAAAGCCGATCACCCCGACGGAGTCGTCGTTGCCTACGTGAACACGTCCGCCGCCATCAAAGCCGAGGTCGATGTGTGCTGCACCTCGTCAAACGCCGCCGATGTTGTGCGATCGATCCCTGAAGGCAAGGAGATTTTCTTTCTCCCTGACCAATTCCTCGGCGCACACGTGCGCAGGGTGACCGGACGCGACATGGATGTGTGGGCGGGCGAATGTCACGTGCACGCTGAGATCTCGCCGTCCGATCTGCGTGCGACGCTCGACGCCAACCCGGAAGCCGACCTGCTCGTGCATCCCGAATGCGGCTGCACCACAACGGCGCTCTACCTCACGAGCACCGGTGACCTACCGGCGGATCGCACGCGCATCTTGTCGACCGGCGGCATGGTCGAATACGCGAAGTCCACGAAGGCGCCGCGGGTGCTGGTCGCTACCGAGACCGGCATTTTGCACCAGCTGCACAAGCTCAACTCGACCACCGACTTCATGCCGGTCTCACCGCGCGCGGTGTGCCCCTACATGAAGATGATCACGCCGGCCAAGCTGTTGCGATCGCTGCGGGAGAGCGTGTTCGAAGTCGACGTCGACGAGGCGGTAGCCGCACGCGCACGGCACTCCGTTGAGCGCATGATCGAAATCGGGTCGCCGTCGCGCGGCGGCGAGTGACCGGGCAGGTGGAGAGCTAGTTGTCGGCGCTATCACCGTTGTCGTAACCAGCCACCGTTGCGTCTTGCTTCAAGCAGTCGAAGAGCTGCTGCAGCTGGAGGTTGGTGGCGTTATCGACCCGGTACCGGACGTTGTAGAGCAGCGTCGCCTTGTACTTGCTCGTAGTGTCCAAAGGCTCGGGGACGACATTAGGGATGTGCTGACACAGCGCCCAGACCCGCGCGTGGTCGGCCTGCGTCGCATTGGTCGTGAAATGGACGACGATCTCCTGCTTCGACAGACCGGACGTCTGCCTGCACCCCGCCAGCGCGCACAGCAAGCCGATAGTCGCAGTGCCCGCCGCGAGCACGCGTCGACGGCCAGTAGCATGTCGCATCGAGCCAGGCTATCGACGTCCTCGGTAGTCTGCTGATCGTGCCCCGGCTCACCGCGGACAACCTCGAGGCCCGCCGTCGCACGATCATCGACGGCGCCCG
>Ga0208717_1000775_pt1 | contig 10625 bp, 7 predicted proteins | sample NGESurF53shallow_FD_184489 | JGI IMG/M metagenome (GOLD analysis project Ga0208717, IMG submission 184489) | Arctic peat soil microbial communities from Barrow, Alaska - NGEE Surface sample F53-3 shallow (SPAdes) | ecosystem: Environmental > Terrestrial > Soil > Wetlands > Peat ... | reverse complement strand
GTCAAAGCGGGCCGACGCCCGCAAGGTCGGCGGCTCGCTCGTGGCCGCCGCGCCCGCGGCCTCGCCCCCGCCCGCGGCCTCGCCCCCGCCCGCGGTCTCGTCTCCGCCCGCGGCCTCCTCTCCGCCCGCGGTCCACTCCCCGGCCAGGGCGGGCCAGTCGATCGTCGTCGTGCCGGTCCGGGCGCGGGCCTGGGCGAGCAGGTCATCGGCCGCCACCGCGATGGCCGATCCCGCCATCGCGACCGAGCGGCTGCCGAACGTCCCCACCCCCGGCGGGCTGGTGGCGCTGTCGCCAAAGCGCAGCTCGATGTCCTGGACCGTCACCCCGAGACGGTCCGCGGCGATCTGCGCGAAGGTGATGTCGTGCCCCTGCCCGTGGGGGCTCGAGCTCGAGCTGATCGCAAACGTCCCGCCCGGCCGCAGCTCGATGTCGGCACTCTCCCAGCCGCCGCCGGCCCGTTCGACGTACAGCGCGATCCCGCGGCCCCGGACGACGTCGGCGCCATCGCCCCGCTCCCCGTCGGAGTCGGCGGTGCCGGCCAGCTCCAGCGCCAGGTCGAGACAGCGCTCGTAGTCACCCGAGTCGTACTCCAGCCCCGTCGGGGTCCGGTGGGGGAAGCGGCGGATGAGATTGCGCCGCCGAAGGGCCACCGGATCGATCCCGGTCCGGCGGGCCGCCTCGTCGACGAGCGCCTCGATCATGTAGGCGGCGTCCGGTCGCCCCGCGCCGCGATACGGCCCGGTCGGGACCTTGTGGGTGAGGGCGCCGATCACGGTGACCTGCGCGGCGGGGATGTCGTAGACGCCGGTGATCAGCGTCCCGGCGGTGTGCGGCGGGATCGGGGTGGTCGTCAGCAGGTAGCCGCCGAGGTCGGCCCACAGCCGGGCACGGAGGCCGAGCATCCGCCCGCCGGCGTCGAGCGCGAGCTCCAGGTCACCTTCGATGCCGCGACCCTGGCTGGCGCCGACGAGGTTCTCGAGCCGATCCTCGGTCCACTTCACGGCGATCCCCAGCCGCCGAGCGATCGCCGCCACCGCGGCGACCTCGGGCGCGATCACCCCCTTGCTGCCGAACGCACCGCCGACGTCGGGAACGATCAGCCGGATCCGGGGCTGCGGCCGATCGAGGATATGGGACAGCTGGGCGAGCGGGCGGTGGATGTCCTGCGCCGAGCACCACACCGTCAGCGTGTCGTCCGCAGGCTCGTAGGCGGCGACGCACCCGCGCGCCTCCATCGGCGCCGCGATCAGTCGCGGCAGTGCGTAACTCCCCGACACGACGTGCGCCGCGGCGGCGAACGCGGCGGCGACGTCCCCGGCGTTGCGCGACCACCGCGTGAGCACGACGCCGGAGTCGCGCGGGGCCAACACCGCCGGGCGCTCGGCGTAGGTGACCTCGATCAGCTCGACGGCGTCCTCGGCCAGCGCCCGGGTGCGCGCGATGACCGCCGCCACCGGCTGTCCGGCATAGCGGACCTCCCCATCGGCGAGGACCGGATGGGCGTGCGCGTGATCGACCTGCACGCCGTCCGGCTCCATCAGCGGGAAGGCCCGGACCGTCTCGCCCAGGTCAGCGGCCGTCACGACCGCGAGCAGGCCCTCGGCGTCGTCGGGCACCGCGATCGATGTGATCGTCGCGTGGGCGTGCGGGCTGCGGACGAACGCGGCGTGCGCCATCTGCGGCAGGACGACGTCGTCGATGTAGCGCGTCTCGCCGCGCAGCACCCGCGCGTCCTCGCGCCGGGGGAGCGACGCCCCGATGAGACCCCCGCCCGTCATCCCAGTCGAGCGCGGATCCAGTCGGCGACGAGCGGCCGGTACTTGAACGGGATGTTGTTGCAGACGTGGGTCCCGTCGTCATAGAGCACCCACTCCGAGTTCGGCACCGCGTCGGCGATCCGCTTGGTCTGCTCCCAGGAGATGACGCGGTCCAGCTTGCCGGTGACCACCAGGCACGGCTGGCTCACGCGCTCGGCGACGCCGTCCAGGGTGAGCGCGTGCGCCCGGCGGCGCGCGTCGTCGGGACCGTCGGCGCCGGTGTGATGCTCGATCGTCTCCCGGGTCAGCTCGGGCATCGTGTCCCAGTCGGCGGCGAAATCGTACGGCCCGCTGATCCCGGCAAGCGCGCTGATCCGGGGCTCGAACGCCGCCGCCCGGACGACGTAGTGACCGCCGAGGCTCACGCCGGCGGCGGCGATCCGCCGGGAATCGAGCTCAGCCCGGCCGGCGACGGCGTCGAGGATCGCGGTCACGGCCACCTCGTAGTCAGCGCGGATGTTCATGTGCAGCCCGGTCTCGCCCTGGCCCGGACCGTCGAGCGAGAGCGTCGCCATCCCCCGGTCCAGGAACACCGACTCCCAAACGAAGAACTCCTCCTTGGTCGAGTCCAGGCCCGGGATCAGGACGACCAGCGGCGCCGGCCCGCGGCCGGGCGGCCGGCGGAGGTTGGCGACGACGGTGCCCCCGTCCGTCGCAGCCTCGATCCGCTCGGCGGTCGGGTCGAGCACGCGGTGGGCGGCGTAGAGCGCCCGGACCGCCGCCTGCGTATTGACTCGGTTGCGCTCGGGATCGAGCACCCACACGAACTTGGAGAAGTGGTAGCTGATCGCCGCGCGCAGCTGCGCCTCGGCGGCGCTGCGAGCCGCGCCGCGATCCTGCGCCTCGCGGGCGAGCGCCACGTGCCGCTCGGCGGTCACAGTCCAGGCGTCGAGCCATTGATCCCAGCGGTCGACGGCCGCGGTCGTGCGCACGAAGTCGTTGTAATCGATGCCGTTGGCGATGAAGCGTGCCGCCCAGTGCCGGATCGCCGCGGTCACTCGTTCGTCGGGCATGCGCTCAGCTCCTCGAGGCGGTTGGGGTTCTCAGCTCGCGCGCCGCGTTGGCCCCCAGCACGGCGCGCTGCGCCGTCTCACCGAGGCCGGCGGCGCGGATCGTGGCGACCGGGTCGGGATCGGCCATGTCGAAGGGATGGTCGGATCCGAGCAGCACCCGGTCGGCGCCCACCGCCTCGACCAGCGTCCGCAGCAGCCGCGGATCGTGGGTGACGGTGTCGAACAGGAACCGGCGCACCATCGCGTCGGCCGGCTGCGCCGGCGGCGGGCCGGCGGCGGCGACGTGCTCCTGCCCGTGACGGAGGCGGCCGCTGAGCGCGACGAGCGCACCGCCGCCGTGCGCGAGCAGGACGCGCAGCCGGGGGTGACGCTCCATCGTGCCGCTGAGGATCAGGTGGGCGGCGGCGATCGTCGTCTCCATCGGGTTGCCGACCAGGTTCCACAGGTAGTGCTCTTCGAACACCGGCGCCGCGAACCCGCGAGTGGTCGGGTGGACGAACACGAGGGCGTCGCACTCCTGCGCGGCGTCCCAGAAGGGCTCGAACCTTGGGTCGCCGAGGTATCGCCCGTTGACGCTGGCGGTGACCTCCACCCCGGCGAAGCGCCCGTCGGACATGATCGCCGCGAGCTCGGCGGCGGCGAGCGCGGGATCCTGCAGCGGCACGGCGCCGAGGACGGCGATGCGGTCGGGCCGGTGCTCATGCAGCGCCGCGAGGCCGCCGTTCTGGAGCCGGCAGCGTTCCAGGCCCTCCTGCGGCTCGACGTCATAGAACAGGAGCGGCGCCCACGGGCTGAGCACGGCCCCGTCGATCCCGCCGGTGCGCAGGGAATCGAGGATCTCATCGGCGTCGACGAACGGCCGGACCGCCGAGCGGATCGGGCGTCCGGCCAGCTCCACCACCTGACCATCGTCGTCGCGGCTCACCTTCGGGCGCCACGCCTCGCCGGGAGCCGCCGCGCGCAGCAGCTCGGGCACGATGACGTGGACATGCGCGTCGATGACGGTCATGGCGCCGTGCCGCCCATCGGGCAATCCGTTGGACTCACCGGCGCAACCACTACTCGGCGGGTGGCGGCGACGTCGAGGCCCGCACCACCAGCGTCGGGTTGAGCAGGATCTCCCGCGGCGGCTCGGCGGCGTCGCTCAGCTGCGCCAGCAGCAACTCGGCCGCGGCGGTCCCGATCTCCCGCTGCGGGACCCGGACCGAGGTGAGTGGCGGGCGCAACCGGTCGATGAACGGCATGTCGTTGAAGCCGACGATCGACACGTCGTCGGGGCAGAGCAGCCCCTCGGCAGCCAGCGTGTCGTAGCAGCCCATCGCCAACCGATCGTTGGCGGCGACGATCGCCGTGACCCGCGGGCGAGCGGTGAGGACGGCGGCGCAGGCCCGCGCCCCCTCGGCCTCGGTGAACGCCGCGCTGAAGCTGACCCGCGCGGCGGGGGCCTCGAGTCCGGCCTGCGCCATGGCGTCCAGGAAGCCGACGTAGCGACGGTGACCGGTGGAGACGTTCTGCGGGCCGGCGACGTGGCCGATCCGCTCATGCCCGAGCCCGGCGACGTGCGCCACCGCCAACCCGATCCCCTTGCGGTCGTCGATCGTCACCGCCGCCACCGACCCGTCCTCGAAACTGCGATTGACCAGGACCAGCGGCATCCCGCCCGCCGCCGCCTCGGCGAGCGGCTCGACGTCGAGCCGGGCGGTGGCGGCGATCAGGCCGTCGACCTGCCGGGCGAGCATCGCCTCGATGTGACTACGCTCGCGCGCCGGGTCGTTGTCCGTGTTGACCAGCAGCGGTGTGTAGCCGGCCCGGCCGAGACGGTCCTCGATCCCCCGGACGATCGGCGGGAACAGCGGGTTGTTGAGATCGGGGATGAGCACCCCGACCGTGAACGAGCGATTCGTCTTCAGGCCGCGAGCGATCCGGTTGGGGCGATAGCCGAGCTCGTCGGCCGCCCGCAGGACCCGGGCGGCAGTCTCCTCGTTGACGAGCGCACGGGTCTGCTCGTTGAGCGCTCGGGACACCGTACCGGGGTGGACCTCGGCCAGACGCGCCACATCCCGGATGGTCACCGGTGTCCGCATCGCGCCAGACTATGCGGTCGGGTCGAGCATCAGTTTCCGGCGCTCGCGATCGGCGCGACCGCAGCGGGCCGGGGCGGCGCACCGGCGAGGCCCATCACCTCACCGGGATCTCGGCCGAAATCCGTGAGCATCACCATCGCAGCGTTGCGACCCGGCCCACCGGTCACCGACCCGCCGGGATGCGTCGTGCCCCCGGTTTGGTACAGACCGGGGAGCGGCATCCGGTGCGCGGCCCACCCGGGCGCCGGACGCTGGGGGCCGCTGCCCGCCAGCGAACGATCGCCGCCGTGAAAGGTGCCGTGCCACATGTGGGGGTTGGAGGCCTCCAGATCGACCGGCGAGACGATCAACTCGCCCAGGATCGTCTCGTCGGTGAGGTTGGGGGCGGCCCGGCGCAGGTGCGCGAGCTGCACTGCGGCGATCTCGTCGCGCAGCCTCGCCCATGCGCCGGCGGCGGCCTCGGGGGTCGCCGGGCCCCCACCGTCGGCCGGCAGATACGGCTGCATGCCGAGGATCTTGACCGTGTGCCGCCCCGCCGGGGCGCGTGACGGATCGGCGACCGTCGGCGCCGGAAACAGCAGCCACGCGCCGTCGCGGACGAGTCGCCCCTCGCGGACATCGCGGCCCATGCGCAGGATGTCCGCCGGCCACCCGGCGACGCCGGCCGAGACCACCTCGATCTCCTTGCCCTCGCGAGTCGGGTAGCGCGGGGCCGCGGTGGTGGCGTAGTGGGCGGCGAAGGCCGAGACGCCTTCGTCGTACGTGTCGATCGCGTAGCGGAAGTCATCGCCCCACTGCTCGCGATCACCCATCGTGACGAGGTCCTTCACGTGGATCGTCGACAGCACCGCCTGGCCGGCGAGGTGACGCTCGCCGTCCTGCGTGACCACCCCCACGCACCGTCCGTCGGACACGATCAGATCGACGACCCGCTGCTGACAAACGATCTCGCCGCCGCCCTGCTCGATCACCTCCACCAGTGCGCGGACGAGCTCGCCGGAGCCGCCGCGAGGAATCGTCCAGCTGCGCCGCTGGCGGCCGAACGCGATCGAATAGGCCAGCGGCCCCGAGCCGACCGAACCGACCGGCTGACCCGTCTGGAACGCCATCCACAGCATGAACGCCTGGACGTGGGGGCTGTCAAACTCGCGGCGCACGACGTCCCAGGCGCTCATCGCCACCCGGCGGCGCCAGCGGCCGGCACCCGGGCGGCCGGCGAGCATCTGGTCCAGGCTCGGCCCGAACCCAACGGGGGTGAACCGCTGGCGATTGAAGACGTCCTTGACCGCGTCGTACTCGATCAACAGCTGCCGGTAGGCGGCGGCGTCGGCCCGCGAGTAGTAGGCGATCTCCTCGCACGTACGGTCCAGGTCGAGCCACATCGTCAACGAGTCGCCGTCCGGGAAGACGACGTGCGCGACCGGGTCGGGCTCAATGTAGGTCAACCCGTGATCAGCGATCAGCCCGAGCTCATCGTCGCTCAGCAGCGGATTGGTCTGGATCAGCGTGTGGCCAGTCGAGCACGAGTCGAGCTTGAAGCCGTCGAGCAGCAGCTCCTCGGAGGCGACGCCCCCGCCGGGGGTGGCGCGGGCGTCGAGTACGCGGCAGCGATAGCCCGCGCGGGTCAAGTAGGCCGCCGCGATCAGGCTGTTGTGACCCGCGCCCGCGACGACAACGTCCGCCACCGCGGTCGGGGTCATGTCCCGGCGCTGACCTGGGTCACCGCGCCGCCGAGGTACAGCGCGCCGATCTCCGGATGCTCAAGCACCTCGCGGCCGGAACCGGTGAGCCGGACCACCCCGTTCTCCAGCACGACGCCGTGCGTGCTCAGCCGCAGCCCGGCCCGCGCGTTCTGCTCCACCAGCAGGATCGTCTTGCCCTGGCCGTTCATCTGCTCGACCATGTCAAACACCATCTGGCGGGTCTGCGGATCCAGCCCCATCGATGGCTCGTCGAGCATGATCAGCTCCGGATCAAGCATCAGGCAGCGCGCGAACTCGACCAGCCGCTGCTGGCCGCCCGACAGGCTGCCGGCCTTCTCGTGAGCGCGGTCGCGGACGATCGGGTACAGCTCCTCCACGGCCGCCAGCCGCGTGCGCACCAGCGTCTGATCGGACACCGTGAACGCGCCCATCTCGACGTTCTCGCGCACCGTCATGTCCGGGAAGAGGCTGTGGGCCTGGGGAATCTGTGCGATCCCCTTGGCCAGGATCTGCTTCGGGGTCAGCCCCGAGACGACGTCGCCGCCAAAGCGGATCTCACCCTCACGCGGTCGCAGCAGGCCGCTGATCGTCGCCATCAGCGTCGACTTGCCGGCGCCGTTGGGCCCGACCACGCACGTGATCCCGCCCCGGGGGACCTCGAGTGACACCTGTTTGAGGATGTCGCCGCCGCCGTAGCCGGCGCAGATGCCCTCCAGGTGCAGGAGCGCGGGCGAGTCGCCCAGCCGCGCCCGCTCCGGGGTCCGCACCGCGCTGACCGAGATGCCATGACCGCCGCCGCCGCGCTGCGTGGCCTCCTGCGCGATCTCGAGCTGCGTGGACGCGTCGTCCTCGCCCCCGAGATAGGCGTCGAGCACGGCCGGGTTGGTCCGCACCTCCTGCGGCGGTCCCGACACGAGCGCCGTGCCCTGGCTGAGCACGGTGATCCGCGAGCACAGGCTCATCACGAACTCCATGTTGTGCTCGACGATGAGGATCGTCTTGCCGGAGCGATTGAGCTCCCGGATGCGATCGGACAGATGCGTGATCAGGGTCGGGTTGACGCCGCCGGCGGGCTCGTCGAGCAGCAGGATGGCGGGGTCGGCGACGAGCAGCGATGCCAGCTCGAGCAGCTTGCGCTGCCCGTAACTCAAATTGGCCGCGGGTTCGTGGGCGAGCCGGGTGATGCCGACGAAGTCGAGTAGCTCCATCGCGCGACGCTTCTCGCTGACCGAGCCGGCCAGCCGCATCACGCCGCGCAGCCATCCCTCCTCGCGCTGGGTGGCGACCAGCATGTTCTCGAGCACGGTCAGCCGGGTGAACAGCCGCGTCAACTGGAATGTACGCCCGATTCCCAGCCTGAACACGCGGTCAGGCGGGGCGTTGGTGATCTCGGCGCCGTTGAAGTGCACCTCGCCCTGCTGGATGCGCTCGTACCCGGTGATGACGTTGAACAGCGTCGTCTTGCCCGAGCCGTTGGGCCCGATCAGGCCGTTGATCTCACCCTCGTGGACCTGCAGGTCGCACGCCGACAGCGCCTGGACGCCGCCGTAGGCCTTCGAAACGCTCTTGACCTCGATCAGGTTGCTCACCGGGCCGCTCCCGCGACGCTGCCGGCCACCTTGGCGTCACGCTCCTCCGATGCGGGGAACGCCGCCCGGCTGCGCCTTCGCGCCAGCCGCTCGGACACGCTGGGAACGACGCCGCGCGGCAGCAGCAGGATCACGGCCAGGAACAGGACCCCGTAGGCGATCAAATAGGTGGCGTTTGAGGAGAACGTCTGGGTCAGGTACTGCTGCAGCGACTCCAGCACCAGCGCGCCCAGCAGCGGCCCGACGATCGTGCCCAGTCCGCCCAGGAACGCCATCAGCGCGATCGACAGGTCGAACAGGGGGTCGTAGGCGAACTGCGGGAAGATCTGGCCGAGGAAGTCGAAGTACAGCCCTCCGACCATCCCCACGGGGATGGCGGAGATCACGAACGCGGTCAGCTTCACCCGGCGCGTCTTGACTCCCAGCCCCAGCGCGCGGTCTTCGTCGTCGCGGATCGCCAGCAGCTGCAGCCCGAACCGACTCCGGCGAACCGCCCACGAGACGATCACGGTGACGATCAGGATGCCCAGCCCGACGTAGTAGAAGGACTGGTTGTAGTTGGCCGCCGAGAACGGCGCGAGCGGCAACAGGATCCCCGACGTGCCGCCGGTGAAGCCGAGGTTGGTCGCCGCCAGCTGGAAGATGAAGAAGATGGCGATCGTCACCACGACGAACGTGTGCCGGCGCGTGCGCAGCGCCACCAGGCCGAACGGGACCGCGATCAGACCCGCGACCAGTCCGCCGAACGGCAGCAGCGCGAACACCGGCCAGCCGCCGGCAACGTGCCAGTCGCGGGCGGCCATCGCGACGGCGTAGCCGCCGCCCCCGAAGAACACCGCGTGCCCGAGCGCCAGGTAGCCCGAGTAGCCGCTGAACGTGTTCCACGATGTGGCGGCGACCATGAACACCACCGCAAAGAACCCGATCGAGGTGGTCGACGGGTCGGTGACGACGATCGGGAACAGCAGGAACACCGCCAGCGCCAGCGCGATCGCACCCGTGATCGTCCCCCGCCGTGGCGACGCGGGCTCCGGCGCCGGGGAGTTTCCCGCGTCGGCCGCAGCGGCGGTGACCAGCTCGCTCATTGGGCCCGCGCCACCGTGCGTCCGAACAGACCCTGCGGCCGGACCGACAGCACCACCACCAGGGCCGCGAAGTAGACCAGCGGTGCCCATGTCGGGGACCACCAGACGGCCACCACGTCATTGATCACGAGCAGGAACACGGCGCTCGCCATCGCTCCTCCAATGCTGCCGATCCCGCCGAGGATCACGATCGCCAGCAGGCGGGAGATCAGGTCGGCTCCGCTGTTGGGGTCAAACGCATTGGTGGCGCCGAACACCATCCCGCCGACCGCCGTGACCGCCACGCCGACCCCGACCGAGATCGTCCGCACGCGGTTGACGTCGATCCCGATCAGGTCCGCGGCCGTTCGGTTCTGCAGCGACGCCCGCACCGCCCGGCCGAACTTGGTGCGATACAGGACGTAGTAGAGGACGACCAGCAGCGCGACCGCCAGCGCGAAGCCGATCAGGTAGATGTACGGCAGGTAGAAGCCGAGCAGGTGCACCGAGCTGTTGACGTAGGACGCCTGCAGCTGCTGGTAGTCGACCCCGAAGATGGCGGTCAGGATGCCCTCGATCACGATCGCCACCGCGTACGTGACCAGGATTGACATCTGCGTGCGGTCCTGGTCTCGCAACCGGCGCATGAAGCAGAACTCGATCGCCATGCCGAGTCCGAACATCAGCGGAGTCGTGATCAGCAGACCGGGCAACAGGCCGATGCCGACGTGCACCGACAGCTCGAAGCTGAGGTAGGCGCCGAGCACGACCATGATGCCCTGGGCGATGTTGATGATGTCCATGACGCCGAAGATCAGCGTCAGACCGGCGGCCATGAGCGCGTACACGCCGCCGGTCAGGATGCCATCGACGATGGCCTGCAACAGGGCAGTGCTCGACATCGACGGCGCTAGTGGTCGGCCCCGTGAGTACGGTCGTACCGAGAGTGCTCACTGGGGGTGGTGGGCAAGGACGCAGGACCGAAGGTGTGGCCCTGCCACATCGAGCGTCCGAGGACGCCGCCCGGCGCCGCCCGGGAGCGCTCGAATGCGAGCGTATTTGCGGGGGCGACCACTAGCCCTGCCAGGCCGGCTTCGGATACAGAGGAGCCTGGGAGCCAGCCGTGGCGGTCGGGATCACCTGCAGGAGAGCTCCCTTCTGCCATTGGAAGGTCAACGTCTTCTGAGCCGTGTTCTCGCCCAGCGCGTCGAACTTGACCGGGCCCTGGACGCTGTTGAGCGTGACGCCGCTCTTCAGATAGCTGAGGATCTTCTGCTGGTCGAACCCGTGCGTCGCCTGCACCGCCTGGGCCAGCACCTGACCCACCGAGTACGCCTCGGCGACGTCGGAGTTG
>Ga0208717_1000773_pt1 | contig 10631 bp, 11 predicted proteins | sample NGESurF53shallow_FD_184489 | JGI IMG/M metagenome (GOLD analysis project Ga0208717, IMG submission 184489) | Arctic peat soil microbial communities from Barrow, Alaska - NGEE Surface sample F53-3 shallow (SPAdes) | ecosystem: Environmental > Terrestrial > Soil > Wetlands > Peat ... | reverse complement strand
CGCCGACGCGTTCCAGCGCGCGGGCGACCATGCAGAAGTGGTCGTAAGTGCGAACGTTCCTGGTCACGCTTCCGATAATACTAGTTGACAGATACTTTCTTCAACCTACTATCTTGTAGATAGTAGATCAATCGACGAAGGAGGCTGTCATGTATGACCCGCCTGGCTATGTGTGGGCGATCACTCTCGCCGGTGTCATCGCGGTCCCGGCCGCTACCAGCGTCTTGCTGTACGGCGGCGGGGTTCGGTCCGGCCTGAGCCGAGGGCGCGCCGCGTTGCTCGCCGGCGGCGCGGCCGCCGTGTTCGGCGCCTGGTTCACCGCCAGCGCGGTGATCGCGGATCACGGCTGGTACCACACCCGGCTCGGCCACGGGGTGCCGTGGCTGCCGGTCGCGGTGTTCGGCTTCCTCGGCCTGCTGCTGGCGCTGCGCAAGATCCCGGTGGTGGCGCGGGCGCTGACGGCGCCGGGCATGGTGAGCCGGCTGGAGCTTCCGCACACGTTCCGCGTGGCCGGGGTGGCCTTCCTGATCACCATGGCCCTCGGGCACCTGCCCGCGCTGTTCGCGCTGCCGGCCGGCCTGGGCGACATCGCCACCGGCCTGGCTGCGCTGCTGATCGCGCCCCGGCTCGCGCAGGGCACCGGACGCCGCGCCGCCCGCTGGCTGAACGCGTTCGGCCTGACCGATCTCGTGGTCGCCCTGACCCTCGGCGCTCTCACCGCCTACCAGCTGGTCAGCGTCTCCCCGCCCGGTTCGGCGATCAGCCTGCTGCCGCTCGCGCTGGTTCCTACGGCCGAGGTGCCGCTGCTGATGACCCTGCACTTCACGTCGCTGGCGGCGCTGGCGCGGGCGCCGCGAACGGCGCGGCGAGCGGCGGCAACGCTCACCGTCGCCTAGCGCGCGGAACCCGCGGTCACCCCGCCCGTCGTCGGCTTCGCCACCAGCGGCGCCGCCCGGTCGTGCCCGCCGCCTGGCTGGCGCTTCGGTCGGGCACGGGGACGACGGGCGGCGGAGGGCCTGCCGCCAGGCGGGCCTTGGTGGCGGCGCGCCAGCGGCTGACCAGGTCGTCGGCGTTCACGAGGCGGACGTGGATGGGCGGGCCGACGGGGATGCGCCGCCACTCGACGATCCGCCGGTTGATGTCGGCGGCGACCTCGCGGACCTCCGCCTCCAAACGGAACTCGCCGACGTCCTCGGTCAGCCGCTCGATCTCCCGCCGCAGCCGCAGCGGGGTCGGCAGGAACTCGTCCGGCTGCACGCCCTCGCGCCGCGCGTAGTCGCGGACCCAGGCGTCGCCGTAGTCGCCGCCGGCCGGCTTCAGGTTGAGCGGCTTGCCCTTGCCCGGCAGGTCATCGAACACGCCGCGCTGCTCGGCATCAGCGATCTGCTGGTCGATCCACGTGCGGAACGACATCCCTTGCGGCTTCCGTTCAGTCATCACCCCCATGATAGCCAACCCGCTCGCGACGCTTCTTGCTGTTATCCCACGAGTGCGGCGATCGCGATCACGATCAGGGAAGAAGCTTGATCGCGCTCGCCCAGTCCAGGCCGAGGGGACCCTGCAGGGTCATGTGCAGCAACTGGAACGCCTCCAGCTCGCGGGCCCGCCGGAGCGGGCCGGTGTCGATCGGGCGCATGCCGCCGTCGGCGATCAGGGCGGTGACCCGGGCCTTGGCCCGGGCGTCGTCCCCGGCCAGGAACACGTCCAGCGGCAGCCCGCCGACCCAACCGGCGATCAGCGCGGACGCGAACGTGGTGTTGAACGCCTTGACCACCCGGGCGCGCGGGTTCGCGTCCGCGATCTCCTCCGCGGCCGACATCCCCGGGCTGGTGAGCAGCGAGTCGAAAGTCGAGAAGTCAACCGGGTTGCAGGTGTCGACGACGGTAACGCCGGACAACGCGGCCCCCTGGTCGCGGACGATGAGCCGGCCCTGCGGGTAGGGGACCGCGAGAACCACCACGTCGGCCCCGGCGATCGCCTCCGGAACGCCGGAGACCATCACGAATGGTGACGCGCGCCCGGTGTCCCGGCCGACCCGCGCGGACAGCCCGGCCGCCAGCGCGTCCGCCTTCCCTGGTTCCGCGTCGGCTAGCCTGACCCGGTGCTCACCAGCCATAACGCGCACAGCGATGCCCTCAGCGAGCCTCCCGGCCCCCACGATGGTCACGATCATCAAGTCCCCCCAGCGAGATTCTCCCTACCCAGAGGACCCCGCGTCCACGCTACGGACAGTGACCTAAATCACTATGTGTGACTGTCCGTTACAGTGGGTGTCGATCGTCTAATAACGGACCGCGTGCACCCCGCGCTTCTTGCTGTTATCTCGATAGCGCTGCCTGAAGCGGAAATGGGGCAAACCGGCGGCGAGGTGTGCCAGCATGGGCAAATGCAAATCCTCGTCCTCGGCGGCACCAAGTTCGCGGGCCGCGCCATCGTCGAAGCCGCGCTCGGCCGCGGCGACGCGGTCACGCTGTTCAACCGCGGCAAGACCAACCCCGACCTCTACCCGGGCGTGGAGACCGTCATCGGCGACCGGACCGAGGACCTGTCCCCGCTCGACGGCCGCCAGTTCGACGTCGTCATGGACGTGGCCTGCTACGACCCGGCGGTCGCGCGGCGCTCGGCCGAGGCGTTCCGCGACCGGGCCGGCCGCTACGTGTTCGTCTCCAGCGTCTCCGTCTACGCCAGCCAGTCGACCACCGAGTCCCAGCTCGAAGACGCGCCGCTGGCCGAGCTCAAGCCCGGCGTGCCGGACTACCCCGACAACTACGGCGCCAACAAGGCGCTGTCCGAGGCCGTCGTCCAGGAGGTGTTCGGCGACCGCGCGCTGATCGGCCGGCCGGGGCTGATCACCGGGCCGCACGACCCGACCGACCGCTTCCCCTACTGGCCCCGCCGGATCGCGGCCGGCGGCCGGGTGCTCGCGCCCGGCGACGCCGGCGACCTCACCCAGGTGATCGACGTCCGGGACCTGGCGGCGTTCCTGCTCGACGCCTGCCACCGCGACCGAGGCGGCGTGTACAACCTCACCGGCGCCCCGCGTCCGTTCGGGATACTGCTTGATCTCTGCCGGACGGCGACGTACAGCGACGCGGAGCTGACCTGGATCCCCACCCCGCGGCTGATCGAGGCGGGCGTGAACCCCGACGAGGGCATTCCGCTCTGGTACGCCGAGGAAGGCTACGAGGCGTACTGCGACGTGGACTCCTCGCACGCCGTCGGGGCCGGCCTCAACTGCCGGTCGATGACCGAGACGATCCGCGACACCCTCTCCTGGGACCTGGCCCGCGGCGGCCCCGAGACCTGGGGCCTCACCCCGGCTGAGGAAGCCCGCCTGCTGCGCGAGTTCGCCGGCGAATAGCGAAAGCCCAAGCCAGTCATCTCGAACGGACCGAGGCGCCTCTATCATCGCGCCGCATTCCCAGAAGCGCCGCCTAGACGGAGCGTGCCCGGGTCGCCTGCCAGCCCGTTGCCAGCGCCGCCGCGGCGAGCGCGAGCAGGACGGCGAGCAGCGCGAGCTCTAGCAGCCAGTACTGGCCAACGGGGTGATAAGAGACCGGAACGCCGGCCCCGGAGCCGAGGATCCAGCTGCCAGCCGGGGAGCTCGCGCTGCAGCCACGCGTTGGCCGTTCCCGCGGCTAGGCCGGCCACCGCCAGCCCGGCCGCGAGGACCGAGATTTTGGCGAGGTACCAGCGGCGCCGGGACACCGACTGGGTCCAGGCGGCCAGGTGGGTGCGCTGCTCGACCTCCCGGGCGACCAGCGGCGCGCCGACGATGGCGCCCATGATCGCGAACACGGCGGTCAGCCCGTACTGGGACAGCAGGATCGCGAAGTTGTAGCGGGACGCGAAGGCGGCTTGCATGCTGCCCGGATAGCGGCCCTTGAGGGCAAGGCAGACGCCCGGGTTAGTGACGTGGAAGTCGCCGCTGCGCGCGTCGGGCGGCGGGCATCCGGCCGCTGCCAGCTGGCGAAGCCAGCCGTGGTACCCCGCCAGCCAGTGCTCCGCGCTGAGGCCGAAGCTCACGACGACCACGCACAAGAGCGTCACTGCCGGCCACGCTGCGCTGGCTGATCACCGGCCAGCCGCCGCCGCCGGGCCAGCCGACCGGCCCCCGGATGACCCGATGCCGCTGACGGAGCTCGTCGATATCCCCGCTGAGGCATACCCGGCCGGCGCGCAGCAGGATCAGGTAATCGCAGACGCGTTCAAGCTCGGACACAGCGTGGGACGAGTACAAGACGGTCGCCCCGTCTGCTGGCAGGCGTCGAACATCGAGCCGAGGAATTCCCGCCGGGCCAGCGGATCAAGGTTGGCCATCGGCTCGTCGAGCAAGAACAGCTCCGGCCTCTTGGCCAGCACCAAGGTGAGGGCCACCTGCACCCGCTCGCCGCCGGACAGGGCGCCGATCCGCGCCCGAGGCCTGACGCCCAGCCGCCGGATCCGCTCCGCGGCCATCACCGCGTCGAACCCGCGGTTCATGCAGCGGCCGATGTCCAGGACATCGGCTACCCGCAGCCGCGGCCACAGCGGCGCGTCCTGGGCGACGAACCCGATCCGGTCCAGCCGTTGCGCCGGGGCGCCGCCAGCCGACTCGACTACCCCCTCGGTGACGGGAAGCAGGCCCGCCGCCATGCTCATCAGGGTGGTCTTGCCCGACCCGTTCGGCCCGACCAGGGCCACCACCCGCCCGGCGGGCACGTCCAGATCACAGTCGCGCAGGCCCCAGAAACGACGGCCATAGCGGTGGCCAAGGCCTGCGCACCTCAGCGCGGCGCTCACGCCGCGCCGCCTGCGGCGGCGCGGCCGGCCTGGCCGGCGGCCGGCTCGTCCAGCGCCACCTCGAGCAGCATCCGGATCTGCTCGGCCGACAGCCCGTCCGCCCTGGCCCGGTCCACCCAGCGGGCCAGCGCGCTTTGCAGCTTCGGCGCCACGGCGAGCGACGCCAGCGGCGGCGCCGCCGCCACGAACGTCCCTACGCCCTGCCGGCGCACCAGCACCCCCTGGTGTTCCAGCTCGCCGAACGCCTTGACCACGGTGTTCGGATTGACCGACAGCGCGTCCACGACGTCCTTCACGCTGGGCAGCTGATCGCCCGGCCGCAGCCGGCCCAGCATCACATCCCGGCGCACCTGCTGAACCAGCTGACGGTAGATAGGGACATCAGATCCGTCCTCGATACGGAACACGGCCACCTCCAAGACTGTCTGTCTATCGGTAGACTAGTAGAGTGACAGCCTCAAGCGCAAACCGGCAACGGCCAGCGCTGCGGCGGCGCTGCGGCGCTTCTTGCTGTTATCCGCCAGGAATATAGTGGCTCGAATTATTGTGCGACAAACGTCACGGAAAACAGCTACAAACGTCGCACAATAATTCGCAGATGGCCCGCGCTAGCGCCCTTCTTGCTGTTATCCCCCGACTGAGGGGTGGCCGGGCTGTGGTCAGCGAAGCGGGACGTCGGATCAGGCGGCCCCGCGCCGCTAGACCGCTGATCCGGCAGAAGCGCCGGCCTCGGCCGGGACGCGGCTGTCGGCGCTCTCGATCAGCTCGGCGGCCCGGGCGGCGCTCGCCCGGCCGGCCCGGCCGGTGGTGGCCAGCGCGAGCGCGAGCACGACCGCGCCCATGATGGCCACCAGCCACCAGGCGGGCCGGGTGGCGGACGAGAACCCGGTCGCGAACGAGCCGTGCAGGTTGGCCGCCAGGACCGAGCCGACCACGGCGACGCCGAGCGACGAGCCGACCTGGCGGCTGGTGGAGGCGATGCCCGCCGCGGTGCCGGCCCGCGCCCGGGGCATCCCGGCCACCGCGCTGTTGGTGATCGGCGCGTTCACCCAGCCCATTCCGATGCCGAGCACCAGGCAGCTGAGCAGCACGTACCAGACCGGGGAGGCGCCGGTGATGAAGACGAGCATGATCCCGCCGACGGTGATGCCGACGCCCGCGATCAGCAGCGGCGTTCGGGGCCCGCTGCGGGCGAGCAGTCGCCCGCACAGCGGCGCGGAGACCGCCATCGCCACCGCCATCGGGAGCAGGAACAGGCCGGCCACCAGCGGCCGGTAGCCGCGCACTTCCTGCAGGTAGAGCGTGATCAGGAACAGGAAGCCGGAGAACGCCGCCATCGCCGTGATCGCCGTCGCGGCCGCCCCCGAGAACGGCAGGGATCGGAAGAACCGCAGGTCGATCAGCGGCTCGGCCCGCCTCGGCTCCCAGGCCAGCAGGGCCGCGAGGGCGGCCACCGCGATCGCGAAGCAGCCCAGGATCAGCGCCGACGTCCAGCCGCGGGACGGCCCCTCGATGATCCCGTAGGTGAGCGTCACCAGCGTGAGCATGACCAGGATCTGCCCGACCGGGTCGAGCTTGCGCTTGACCGCCGCCCGCGACTCCGGCACGTACAGGGCGGTCAGGATGATCGCGGCCACGCCGACCGGGACGTTCACCCAGAACACGCCGCGCCAGCCGACCGAGTCGACCAGGGCGCCGCCGATGACCGGGCCCGCCGCGACCGAGACGCCGAACGTCGACCCCCAGAAGCCGATCGCCTTGGCCCGCTCTTTCGGGTCGGTGAACGTGTTGGTGACGATCGACATCGCGACCGGGTTGAGCATCGAGCCGCCGACCGCCTGCAGCGCGCGGAACGCGACCAGGGCGCCCAGACTAGGCGCGACGCTGCAGGCGAGGGAGCCGAGGGTGAACACCGCCAGGCCGATCTGGAAGACCATCCGGCGGCCCACCCGGTCGGCCACCGAGCCCGACAGCATCAGCAGCGACGCGATCACCAGCAGGTACGAGTCGACCGTCCACTGCAGGCCGGAGACGGGCGCGTGGAAGTCCCGTCCGATCGACGGCAGCGCCACGTTCACGATCGTGGCGTCCATGCCGACGATGAACAGGCTCATGCAGCAGATGGCCAGCACGAGGTACCGGCGCCGGCTGCTCATCTCAGGCAAAGTACGTCCCCAGGCAAAAGAATCATTAGTTGTCACCCTACAACTAATGATTCGCCCGTCTTATGCCCCCCTCGTCAGCGCGGCGGCGGCGGTGAGGACCTCCAGCGCCGACGACTGCCTGCTGGCGTCGGCCCGGTCGAACGGGCCGGCCCAGCGGAGCCCGAACTGGCCGGCCGAGTTCCGGGCGCGGTCCCAGGCCGAGTCCGCGTTGGCGAGCAGGAACTCCCGGTAGGCGCGCTTGCCGCTGCGGGCGTAGAAGTCGTGCAGGTAGCGGACGAAGATGCCCTTGAACTGGGTCCCGTCGCCGTTGCAGCCGTCGGCGGCGAGCTCGCAGGGCTCGGTCAAGATGCCGCCCGCGTCGGTCAGCCCGCTCAGCGCGGCGTCGGCGATGAACTCCCCGTGCCTGAGGTAATCCCGGTCGCCGGTGATGTCGTAGAGGGCGGCCAGCCCGCCCAGGATGACGCCCTGGTTGTAGGTCCAGGCGGTGCCGCCGTTGTTGGCGCAGTCAGCCGTGAGGCCGTCGTTGACCAGGCCGCCGCGCCCGATCAGGGCCCGCCCGGTCAGCCATTCCCAGTCCCGCAGCGCCCAGGACAGGTACTCCTGGTCGCCCGGTGTCCGCTCGTGCAGTTGCGCGGCGAGGGTGATGAACAGCTCGTTGGTGATCGCGTTCTTGTAGGTCCGCTTGGTGTTCCACCACAGCCCGCCGCCGCACACGCTGTCCCAGCCGGCCAGGTTGCGGGCGAAGATCGTCCGGGCCGCGTCCAGGTACCCGCGCTCGCCGGTCAGGTCGTAGGCGGCCACCCACGCCAGCCCCCACCAACCGTTATCGTCGAAGAACATGTTCACGAAGTCGGAGTGCCGACGCCGGGCGCGCCGGAACGTGGTCGGCAGCACCTGCGCATGAGTGCCGTCGCCGCTGCACTGGGCGTACCTGATCACGGCGGTGAGCGCGTTGGCCGCGTTCCACCAGCCGGTGCTCTTCCACAGCCCGGTATGCGGCACGTACCAGCGCTGCAGCGCGCCGGTGGCGGCCGCCGCCCGTGCCTGGTAGTCCGGCACCGTCATGGCTCTAACCTTAGCGAGGGGGACCTGTATGGACATGGCAACCGCGCTGGCCCAGCTCGGCGTCACCGAGCGCACGCTTGACCAGGCGACCAGGGAGCGGCTCGACCGCGACGGCTACGCGCCGCTGCCCGGGGTGCTGACCGACGAGCAGCTGGCCCGGGCACGGACCCGGGTCGGCGAGCTCGCGGCGGCCGAGGGCGACGCGGCCGGCCGGGAGGTGCACCAGGAGGCCGGGACCGACCGGCTGGCCGACCTGGTCAACAAGGACCCGTTGTTCGAGGTCTGCTTCACCGACCCGCGGCTGCTGGCCTGCATCGCCCACGTGCTCGGCGACTTCAAGCTCTCCTCGCTCAACAGCCGCGCCGCCCTCCCCGGCGCGGGTCTGCAGGCGCTGCACCAGGAGGGCGGGCCGGTCGGCCTCGGCCCCTACCAGGTCTGCAACTCGATCTGGCTGCTGGACGACTTCACCGAGGAGAACGGGGCGACCCGGGTGGTGCCGGGCTCGCACCGCCTGACCGTGTCGCCACGCGACTCGGTGCCCGATCCGCACGCGCCGCACCCCGACCAGGTCACGCTCACCGCCCCGGCCGGCACCGTCATCGTGTTCAACAGCCACCTGTGGCACGGCGGCACCCGCAACAACACCGACCGCCCGCGCCGCGCGGTGCACTCCTACTTCACCCGCCGCGGCAACGGCCAGCAGCTCAACCAGCGCGAGTACATCCGCCCGGAGACCCGCGCCCGGCTCAGCCCGGCCGCCGCCTACATTCTCGACGTCTAGCGCCCGCTACCCTCGTCCCTGGAAACCGTCGAAAGGGGCGTTAACGGTGCGAGTCCTGATCGCAGGGGCCGGGATCGCGGGCCTGACCACCGCCCTCAGCCTGCACGCGGTCGGCATCGAGGCGCAGCTGGTGGACTCCGCGACTACGCTGAGGCCGCTCGGAGTCGGCATCAACCTGCTGCCGCACGCGGTCCGCGAGCTCACCGAGCTCGGCCTCGGCCCGCAGCTGGCCGCCACCGGCATCGCCACCTCCGAGCAGGCGCACTTCGACCGCCACGGCAGCCTCATCTGGAGCGAGCCGCGCGGCCGGGGCCTCGGCTACGCGTGGCCCCAGTACTCCATCCACCGCGGCGAGCTGCAGATGACGCTGCTGGCGGCGGTCCGCGAACGGCTCGGGGAAAAAGCGGTAACCACCGGTGCGACGGTGACGGAATTCACGGACCGTGACGGCAGCGTCGAGGTACTTCTCTCTGATCGCTCGAACGGTCGCGTCGTCCCCTGCACGGCCGATGTCTTCATCGGCGCGGACGGCCTCTACTCGGCCGTCCGCGCTCAGCTGCACCCGGATGAGCCGCCGCCGCGGTGGAGCGGCGTGATGATGTGGCGCGGCACCGCCGAGGGCCGCCCGTTCCTGTCCGGCGCCACCCTCGCCATCACCGGCAGCACCTCGACGGTCAAGTTCGTCGCCTACCCGATCGCCGCCCGCGGCGACGGGGCGGCGCTGATCAACTGGGTGGCCGAGGTGATGACCGGCGGGGCCGAGCCGCCGCGCCGGCCGGACTGGAACTCCGAGGGGCGGCTGGCCGAGGCGCTGCCGTACTTCGCCGACTGGACGTTCGACTGGCTGGACGTGCCCGGCCTGATGTCCCGCACGCCCGAGATCCTCGAGTACCCGATGGTCGACCGGGACCCGCTGGCGTTCTGGGGACGCGGCCGGGTGACGCTGGTCGGCGACGCCGCGCACCCGGTCTACCCGATCGGCTCCAACGGCGGCTCGCAGGCGATCATCGACGCGCGGGTGCTGGCCCGCGAGCTGGCCTCGGCCGCGTCGGTGTCCGAGGGCCTGGCCGCCTACGAGGCCGAGCGGCTGCCCGCCGCCAACACGATCGTCGCCGCGACCAGGAGCATGCCGGTCGACCAGGTGCTCGACATGGTGGCCGCCCGCGCCCCCGACGGCTTCGACCGGATCGAGGACGTGCTGACCCCGGCCGAGCTGGCGGCGCTCAAGGACGCCTACCGGTCGACCTCGCTGCAGGACGTCGCCGCGCTCAACGCGCGCGCCTCGTTCCTGCCGCAGCGGGCCGGGTAGGTAACGGCCATGGATAAGGACACACGCGGATCGGTACGGGTCGAGCAGGGCGCCAAGCGGGTCCGCGCCTACCTGGCGGGCCGTCTGGTCGCCGACACCAGGCGCCCCTTTCTGGTCTGGGAGATCCCGTACTACCCGGCCTACTACCTGCCGCTGGCGGACGTGCTGGCCGACCTCGAGCCCACCGGCAAGACCGAGCACTCGCCCAGCCGGGGCGAGGCGCAGCTGTTCAACGTCCGGGTCGACGGGGCGATCGCGGAGGCGGCCGCCAAGCGCTACCCGGACTCCCCGCTGACCTCGCTGCGCGAACTGGTCCGGCTCGACTGGGCGCTGATGGACGAGTGGCTGGAGGAGGACGAGCCGGTCTACACCCACCCCCGGGACCCCTACACCCGGGTGGACATCCTCGCCAGCTCCCGTCACGTCCGGGTCGAGATCGACGGCGTCACGGTCGCCGACTCGGTCCGGCCGCACATCCTGTACGAGACTCACCTGCCGCCGCGGTACTACCTGCCGCTGCCCGACGTCC
>Ga0208717_1000772_pt1 | contig 10631 bp, 9 predicted proteins | sample NGESurF53shallow_FD_184489 | JGI IMG/M metagenome (GOLD analysis project Ga0208717, IMG submission 184489) | Arctic peat soil microbial communities from Barrow, Alaska - NGEE Surface sample F53-3 shallow (SPAdes) | ecosystem: Environmental > Terrestrial > Soil > Wetlands > Peat ... | reverse complement strand
TTTAAAACTTACGGGAGCAAAATCTCCGCTGGCGTTGCGGGCTTGCAAAGCTTTGCGTATTTGATACCAGCCAACATCTGCCCGGTTTAGTTTTAATTCATCTCTTACAGAATGCATATCAGTATGAGCAAAATACGCCTGCCATAATTTTTTACCTTCTTCTAAAACCTTTTGTGCTTCTTTACTTAATACTTTATCTTTTAAATACTGCACCATAAAATCACTTTCAAAACGGTCGGGTGCATTTACTTCTGTTTCTGTGTAAGGAATAAAATGATTTACAATGCTCCATTTTTTCCCATTCCATTCAAGATTGTTGGCACTTGCTGTTAGGTTACTTCCGTTAAACAACATCCATATCAAACAATCATTTTTAAACTCTTCGCTTAATGGTTTTGTTGGTTGTAAAAATTGGTCGCGATCGTTGAGCCAGGTTGGTTTGATAACTCGACGAACTGCGAAAACAATGGCAGATTGCCAGAGATTTTCAAGTGTAATATAGAAGCCGTGCCCTTTAAAATATGTTGATGAAAATATAACTGTTGACTGTGAAGCATTTTGAAAATCGTTACTATCACAAAAAAAGTATCCAATTGCTTCATTTGACCATTTAGTTAGTGTAACAGTATTTTGCGCTGTAGATACAGATACTGTGTTTTTCAAGGGAACAACTTGTTTATTGTTTGACTTCGGTCTGTTTATCCAACCGCTAAGGAAGGAGTTATTGGGTAAGTTGAAGAATACTTTTTCACCAATTGGCGAAGCATTTTTATCTAAAACATCTGTATTTATCTCTGTAATTTCAATTTTATTTTTTGAATCAGTTTTCCAAATCAGAAAACCAATTGGGAAATTTCCTTTCAATCCATCGAATGATTTGCTATGTACTACAAAACCATCTAAATATTTTGCATTCCATGCTTGTCTAAACTTTTCAAAATTAGAAGCGTTTACATATTTGAGCTTACTGAACATTGCTAAAGTAGCAGTAGGAATTTCTTGTGCAATACGAGCAACAAATTGTGTAAATAATTCATTACTTGCTTTTCCATAATTCGTCATTGCAGTTGCAGCAAATTTTGTTTTTGCAACTTTCCCTTTACCCCCAGCCCCTATTCCTTCACCAGCTTCCGCATAAGGCGGATTAATCAAAACCAAAATCTTCTTTCCTTCAGCAATCGCTTGTCGTAAGCCAAGTGGGATTTTATTCGTAAGCGAATAATCAATTTTACCATCATCAGTAATATCATCATTCAAATAATCGTATTGAAATCTTGTAGCTGCCACACAGGTTTTAGTTGCTTTCATTACATCAACATCTGCCTGGTCTAAAGTACTCATGTAAATATTGCGGGGGTTGCTATGTTTTACTTCAAGGTTGCCTACGCCGCAGCACATATCCCAGACGATGTAATTTTTTTGCCAGTTGTTGCCAAGTGTTTCGGTTAGCTTGTCATAAGCTTTATCCACTACATTTAAAGGTGTATAATAGGCACCTTTAAAACTGCGCTCATCTAAAGGAATCAATGTATCTCTTCGTTCTAATAAATAATCCCTGTATTCAGATTTTGGCGGCCGGTGATAGATAGCCCAAAACTGCCTGTAGCCTTCTTTGTTACCCAGTTCATATAGCGTACTGCCAAGCATAAACACAGGCGCATTGCCTTTGTGTAAAAGTTGTGCGGGTAAATTTTCATGTGTAGAAACAGTGCCATCACTCATAATGTCTGCAAAAAAGAGTAATGCATAATCTTCTTTTGCTACGCCTTTAATTTCCATCCCAATCATCAAAACCCATTTATCAAAAACCTGTTTTAAATTATCCGGCGTTATTTGCGTGCGGATAATATCACCATTTTTAATTGCATTTTTTATGGTGCTTATAAATTCATCTTCGTGTGTTTGTATTTTAAAAGAAACAAAATAAGTACCTATATAAGCTGATACAACATCTAATGCTTCCTGTGTATAACCGCTGGCACTCTTTCCCCATTTAATTGGCTGCTTCTTATCAGATAAAAGTGGTAAGGCATCCGCCGTTTTCATAATGGCAGCCTTCTGCGTATCCATCACTACTAAAAACGGGGGAATGGTTTCGCCTTTGTTTAGTGATTGCTGTACATAGTGCAGCAATTGCGTAAACATGGCATAGGTAGAATGTTTGGCAGTATCTTTTGCTTCAAACCATATTTCTTTGGTTTGGATATCAATTAAATTTTTTGAATAGCTTTTTAAACCCAGCGCTTTAATATAGGCATCCTTTACATCTTCTTCACTCTTAGCTTCCTGTAGTTTTTGGTAAAGCGACATGCAACAGTTTTATTTATGCGCAATGTATTAAACTTTTGATAGCAAACCTGTGAGGTTTCCAAAAACCTCACAGGTTTAATTTCAAATCCATGCCAGCATTTAAAATCCAATATCCTGCAAAACGGGCGTAAAAATTGTATCGTTTAATTTTTATATACTCTCCTTCTTAATATATACCTTTGAGCTATAAAATTGGTGATATTATATACTCTTATATATATGACCTGTTCTGAATCTATACAATCTTTAACGGTTACAGAAAAAGATAATTTTCCTGAAATAGATTTATATAATATCAGGAAAGCTACAACGGTTCTCAGGGCACTTAACCATAAGCTTCGCCTGCAGATGATTACAACAATATATGAGAATAAAAGGCTTTCCGTTACACAAATTTATTGTAAGCTGCGACTTGAACAATCGGTCGCATCACAGCATCTTTCTATTTTAAGAAAAGCTGGAATTGTATCTGCTGAACGTGATGGAAAATTGATTTATTATAAGATAAATTCATTACGTATAATAGAAATAAGTCAATTTGCAAAAAAATTGCTTAACGCATAAAATAGAAAAACTGACTTTAACTTGCCTTACAGGCTTATCTGTGCTTTGCATATTCAAACAGATGTTCATCCCAGGGGAATAGCAATCAGTATATATTAACTTAACTAATATTCGAAATTGGGGTGGTTTTTGCTTACCTTAAAAAATGATAACAAACATAATTTCTTTTCCTGACGGGCATTTTCAAAGAAAAAAACAACGTCCTCTTACTTCACGAATGATTTCTGCGCTGTTAGCAGCATGTGAAAAGCAAAGAAAAGGGATTGCCTTTGGCCCTGCTGACATTAAGGGGTCTCTCATCTCATTGATAGCAAGAGGTCTTATTATAAAAAAACAGGTAGCCTTACCCGGGCACACAAAATCATCATGGCAGGTTACGCCGGAAGCAATAGCAATGTTGAATTTGAGGGGAATAAAACCAACCTGCTAAAAGGGAGGTCATGTATTTTTTTAAACTATCAAAATGAATAACCCGAAATTTGTTATTGTGGTCGGCGCTTCGGCGGGTGGCTTAAATGCGTTATCCGAATTTGCAGGACAACTAAAACCAGGCATGGACGCTGCCGTTTTTATTGTAATGCATTTATCCAGAACCAGCATCACAGATTTTTTGATGCATCGTCTCCAGCCACTTACACAATTAAAGTGCGAAATAGCTTCAGAAGGCGCATCAATACAAAAAGATCATATATATATTGCTTCGCCTAATCGTCATTTACTGGTAAAAAAAGGCAACATGATTCTTGGCCGCGGCCCTGAAGAAAATAGGTGGAGACCATCAATTGATGTATTGTTTCGTTCTGCTGCTGCTGCTTACAGTACGAGAGTTATTGGAGTTATATTAACCGGTTCGCTAAACGATGGAACGACAGGTATGCTGGCCATAAAACGAAGTGGTGGAACCTGTATAGTGCAGGACCCGAATGAGGCAGAATATCCGGACATGCCCTTATCTGTGCTCAATAATATGGAAGTAAATTATTGTATTAATCTCGCGGATATGGGAGAAGTAATTGCCGGCATAACAGAAACGATTCCTGAAGAAAAACCAGCCCCGCAAGATGTTATAATAGAATCGCAAATTGCTGAAAGAGTAGTGGTGGATTATGCAAGCGTAAAGCAGTTGGGAGAAAAAAGTATTTATGCCTGTCCTGATTGTGGCGGTGGATTATGGCAAATAAATAAAGGTGGCGACGGGCAGGGAAAGGACGACCGGTACCGGTGTCATATAGGTCATTCTTATTCGGAGAAAGATCTTGTTATTAAGCAAGGTGAAATATTTGAGTCTACCTTATGGACGGCCTTGCGCATAATGGAAGAACGCAAAACCTTATTGAAGAAAATGCAGGATGATAATACTAAAAGAGGATTTTCGAACTTTGCAAAAAGTTATAAAGAAAAGGTAGATGACTTACAAACACACGTTGACAAATTAAAAGAAGTTTTATTCGCGTCCCAAAAGTTAACCTGATGGCTGCTGTTGGTTTTCCGACAACAGCCAGTAAATGGTTGAATGTGTTAGCGAGATAAATCATAGCCATCGGATCTTTTGCTCCAAAACAGCAACTACTACGATTATCCTTAAACGTTAGTTATAAATTCACCGGCATTAAGATTTAGGTATGCAATTATCGATTGCATTTAAAAGGTATAACTGTTGAGGAACCGACACCTTCTGTAAAAGCGATGGCTCAATGGATTTGTAGAAATTAGCCTGTTTCGATTCTGCACGATAATATTTTTTTCTTTTTGATATTAAAGAAAAACAACAAACAACAACTCCCAATAAAATTGAAAAACTTAATACAAGAATACAATACACCGGTGATAAAATAAATAAATTAGTGTATCAATTGTATGGGTTAAGTGAGGAGGAGGTGGGGATTGTGGAAGGGAGATAGAAATAATTAGTAGAATGGATTGTACTAACGGCAATACGAAATTTATAATACTATTTTGTCGATTATTAAATATGATTTTTTTTGTAGTATTACATCTAATAACATAAATACCATTATTGTAGGTAACCGTAATGCAACGTTCTTATAACTTTGAGTGTCATCGACGAAATGACTATTACTATGAAACAATTTCTGACTTTGAAAGCATTTATTACTTTGACTATTCTCATTCTGACAATTTTTTCTTGCAAGAAAGAGAAAGACGGGCAATATATGAACAATGCTGAGATTATTGGGTACGACGCGAGGATGTGTGTTTGTTGCGGTGGCACTGAAATTACTATTGACAATATTCAAAATCCAAATGGAAATTCATACTTCCTGATTGGTAACTTACCTTCAAACTTTACCATAGGTGACAATGAAAAATTTCCAATAGCAGTTAAACTTGACTGGATAATCGATACTGCTCATTGTTTCGGCAACTACATAGACATTACAAGAATTGCGCGACGCTAAGCGGCCGGTAGATGGCAAGAATGAGGTGTGGGATTTTGCAGTAGGTTCTTGTGCCTGTGTAAGATGGAGCAATTAAGATTCAAAATTTTTTGGAAGGTACAAGAAGCCTGGTAATAAAATAGCGGTGTTATATTTCTTATAATATAACACCGCCTGGGAAGTAATTACAATATTACTTTTTAAAATTCACCCGGTTGCCCTGTTCATCAGTATAAACCGTTCTTGTTTTTTTACCAGTATTAAATTTTAATTCAAAAAGCGCCTTATCATTTGGCCTTTCAATCTTTGCAACTTTATAATGGCTTGTATGATATTTAGATCTTATCCTGGTATCATAATCAGCGGGAAGGCTTTTTCGGTCCCATTGTGTGCGGGTATATACATTATTACCTTTCTCATCGTAATAGGAATCTGTTTGCCGCTTATCATGATTATAAGAAGCATGATATCTACCATTTGACTTGGCCCAATGTGCATTCCCTGCATCAGGATGATCCTTCTTAAACGACTCCTGTACCTGTTGGGGAGCATCGTTATTATGATTCCGCTGGTGGTCATTTTGTGCGAATAAAAAAGTGCCTGACAACAGCAGCACGATTAAAGAGAGTATTTTTTTCATGGTTGTTTGTTTTTACGTGGTAAATCAATAAGCAAGCCAAAACCAATTGCAAATAAAATATACCTCAACTTTATGATGATTCCCCGCTTTAAGTTTCATGGGATGTTGCTACCTTTTTTGCTTTGAACAGCTTAATACAAGAATACAATACACCGCCGGATTGATCTCGTAACTTATGCTAACTGCAATGGCTATCCTAATAAATAAACCAACTTAAATATTTATCAGACGGGTTTCTAAAAAAAGCCCCTATATCAGGAGTACCACATTTAGAAACTTCTTCTTCTATAGTTTTCACTGGCCCGGAACTGAGGTCTTCTTTGATCAATTACTTTTACCTCCCATTCTTCAGTGTCTTGTACGGTAATATTTAATTTAGAATCAGGAGAGGAGGAACTATTTTGTGATGTTTGCTGACGGGGCTTGCTGTCAGATTGCTGATTGCGATAGTCATTGTTATTTTGGGTCATTTTATCATTATTAAAGGTTAGATAAAAAGAATGTCTTAATGCCGGACATTTAAACATTATCAAATAGTGTACCATAAGAATTCAAGAGCCGGCACCCTATAACCGTGCAGCTATTGACGTGTCGCCAGCAGAATATTTTAGCTATGGGAATAACAGATAGAACAATGTTGGCGGTACGCCAGAAGCCTGGGTATAACAGGTAGTATAAACCAGATTGTGTAAATAGCTTTTCAATGGTTATATATGGAGTATTTACACAATATATTATATTTGATAAATACTAACTCTCTCCCGTATGTACTCCAAAGAAGAAGCGTATTCGAAGATTGCCGAACTCATAGAGAGATTCTCGGCACAGGCTGATAATTACAAAAGAGATTATAATGAGACGCAGACAAGGCAGGATTTTATTAATCCTTTCTTTGAAGCCCTCGGTTGGGATATGAATAATAAGCAAGGTGCATGGGAAGCCTACCGGGAAGTGATACACGAAGATAAATTAAAGGTGGGCGGTGTAACTAAAGCGCCTGATTACAGCTTTAGGTTAGTGGGTGGACAAAGATTATTTTTTGTAGAAGCAAAGAAACCCAGCATTGTTATTAAAGATGATGTAGCGCCTGCATACCAGGTTCGTTTATACGGATGGAACGCAAAGCTTGCTATAAGCGTTGTTACCGACTTTGAAGAGTTTGCGGTATATGAATGCAGCAAAAAACCTTTAAAGACTGATAAGGCATCCAAAGCAAGAATTAATTATTTTACTTATACAGATTATTTAAAAGAATTTGATTTTTTCTGGAACACCTTTAGTAAAGAGCAGGTTATTAAAGGTGGCTTAATAAAGTTTCAGCAAACAGATAAGAAAGGAACTGCAACAGTTGATAAAGATTTTTTAGAAAACCTTGATGTGTGGCGCAAAGAACTTGCCGCTAACATTTATAAGAATAATGATACCATCACCGAAGATGAACTGAATTATGCCGTGCAGCAAACTATTGACCGTATCATCTTTCTGCGTATAGCCGAAGACCGTGGCCTGGAGCCTTACGGCCAGCTAAACAGCAGCCTGCAAAACACGGAGCAGTATAAGGAATTATTCAGGCAGTTTCGTATTGCAGATGATAAGTATAACTCTGGTTTGTTTCATTTTAAAAAAGAAAAAGATAACAGCAAAGAGCCTGATAACATAAGCGGTAAATTGATAATTGAGAACAAGGTTATCAAATCTATCATCAGCAGTCTATACCCGCCGCAATCTGAATTTCTGTTTAATGTAATGCCGGTAGAAATATTGGGCAGTGCTTATGAACAGTTTCTCGGTAAACAAATAATTGTAAAGGGCAGCAGGGCAACTATTGAAGAAAAGCCAGAAGTGCGCAAGGCCGGTGGTGTTTATTATACACCGCAATACATAGTGGAATACATTGTTGAAAATACTGTTGGTAAACTCTGTAATAATAAAACCCCGAAAGAGATTTCTAAACTGAAGATTGTTGATCCTGCCTGCGGAAGCGGAAGTTTTTTGCTGGGCGCTTATCAATATTTGTTGAACTGGCATAGCAGGTATTATACCAACAATCCGCAAAAAGGCAAACAAAAAGATGCAGTACTTACACCAGATGGAAGCCTTACCACTGCCGAAAAGAAACGTATACTGCTTAACAATATTTATGGAGTAGATATTGACCGCAATGCTACAGAAGTAACCAAGCTAAGTCTTTTATTAAAATGTATGGAGGGCGAAACAACTGCAAGCGTTAACACACAAATGACCTTTTTTCATGAACGTATATTGCCTTCGCTGGAAAATAATATTAAGAGTGGTAATAGCTTAATTGATGTTGATTTTTATGATGGGCAAATAGATTATGAACCGGAAATAGAAAAAAAAGTAAAGCCTTTTAATTGGCAGCGGGCATTCCCAAATGTTTTTAATTTAAAGCAGCTAACACCTAATCAGGATTTTAAAAAACAATTAGAAAAGGTAAAAAAACTTGAAGATGACGCGAAAGATTTAATTGATAAATATATTGTGGAAGAGCGGGAACAGAAATACGGTATTTTAACAGGGTTTGACATTGTAATTGGCAATCCTCCTTATGGAGCCTTATTTTCTGAGCATGAATTTAACTATTTTAAAAACCGCTATCAATCAGCAGTCTGGCGTGGAGAAAGCTATTTGATGTTTATTGAGAAAGCAATTAAACTTTTAAAAGAAGATGGGTTATTGGGATTTATTATTCCAGATACTATTTTGAATCTTAGCTTTACGCAGCCTACAAGGGAAATACTTTTAAGAAATTCCAAACTACAAGAATTAGTAGGGCTTCCTTCCAATGTTTTTTTAGGTGCCGTTGTTGATACCGTTATTTTACTGACGGAAAAAAAAGAATATACTAATCAATTTCATCCATCAAATGTTTGGGTAAAAACATTCGGCAAAAAACAAACAATTGCCGCGATTGAAAATCCACAAAAAGAATTTTTTGTAAAAACAAAACAATGGTTTGAGCAGGCATCTTTTAATCTACAAACAGATAATGCTGAAAAAAAGTTGCTTGATAAAATTGAATACAGAAAAGAAAAAGTAAAAGATATTTCGGAGATATTTTCGGGGATTAAGACTTATGAAGTAGGAAAAGGAATTCCTGCACAAACTGAAAAAGTAAGAGATCAAAAGCCTTACACATCTTCAATAAAAATATCAGAAAAATGGAAACCTTTTTTTGATGGAAAGCATATAGGACGTTATCAATTATTTTGGAATAAAAATAATTGGATTCATTATGGAAAATGGCTTGCAGCACCAAGAGTTCCTGAAAATTTTGAAGGAGAAAAAATTTTGATTAGGAAAATTATTGGCAAAACAATTATTGCTACTTACAGCCATGAAACGTCTTATTGCAATACATTACTTTTTGCCTTGAAATTAAAAAGTAAAAGTTATTCTTACAAAAGCATCTTGGCAATTCTTAATTCAAATTTAATAAGTTGGTATTTTAGAAATAAATTTCAAATAAGTAATGATGATACATTTCCGCAAATAATGATCAGGGATATTTTGCAATTTCCAATTCCTGCTATTGATAAAAAGAATGATAATGATATTGTTAAGTTAGTAGAAACAATGCTGCAACTAAATAAAGAAAAACAGCAAACAACTACTCCCGATAAACTTGATCAACTTAATACAAGAATACAATACACCGATGATAAAATAAATAAGTTAGTGTATACATTGTATGGGTTGAGTGAGGAGGAAGTGGCGATTGTGGAAGGGAGATAGAAATAATTAGTAGAATGGATTGTACTAACGGCAATTGAAAAAGTAGAACAGTAACTTATTGTTGTTAAATGTGGTTTTTTTTGTAGTATTATATATAATATAAATGGCAGCATTATACGCAATATTATGAAGCTTATTAAACTTTTACTTTTCTTCCCATTATATTTAAGTTGTAGTAATAATCAATCTAACAAAAACTTAAGCTCAAACAAATTAGGTTTGGACACTGTGGCTAATACCTATTCTGTTACAGCAGAAGACACTTCAATGAACTCAGCTATAGACAATGCTAAAAAAACGATAAACGAATTTGATCAAGCTTTAAGAAGCAACAATCCTTCTTATACTGATTTTGCAATTAAGAAAAGATATAAAACTGCTGATGGAGGAGGCGAGCATATGTGGATTGCCGGAGTAAAGCCTGTAGATGGAAATTATAAAGGATTTGTAAATACTGATGCAGAAAAAACGACTGAAGTTAAATATGGTGATACAGTGTTTGTTCGTAAAAATGAAATCACTGACTGGATGTATTTAGAAAATAACATTTTGAAAGGTGGTTATACTATTCGGGAAGTGCGAAATCAAATGAATAAAGAAGAGCGAAATAAGATGGATAAAGATTTGGGGTTTAAAATTGAAGATTAAGATAACTGCGTATAACAAAGCGCAAGCGTAGTTCGATACCTAAAAAACTTTGACGGACAAAAAATTATTAATTAATAAATGGATTAAATGAGAAACTTAATTTTCTTTATGCACACCTCACTTGATGGTTTTGTAGCAGGACTTAACGGAGAAATGAATTGGATACATGTGGATGAGGAAATGTTTGATTTTGTTGCAACAATGACAGCACAGGCAGACACCGCTCTCTACGGACGGGTAACTTATGAAATGATGCAAGGCTATTGGCCAACAGCGGGCGAAAAACCAAACGCTTCAAAACATGACATAGAGCA
>Ga0208717_1000771_pt1 | contig 10637 bp, 10 predicted proteins | sample NGESurF53shallow_FD_184489 | JGI IMG/M metagenome (GOLD analysis project Ga0208717, IMG submission 184489) | Arctic peat soil microbial communities from Barrow, Alaska - NGEE Surface sample F53-3 shallow (SPAdes) | ecosystem: Environmental > Terrestrial > Soil > Wetlands > Peat ... | reverse complement strand
TTCATCGCCGGCCTCCTCGATGGCACCCGGGCCTGCGTCCTGGCCGTGATCGAGCACGCCAGCAAGCGCATCCGCATCCTCGGTGTTACGCAGCATCCAACCGGCGCGTGGACCACCCAGCAGGCACGCAACCTCCTAATGGACCTCGGCGACCAAACGCATCGAGTCAAGTTCATGATCCGCGACCGAGGCTCGAACTTCACCGCCGCATTCGACGCGGTCCTCGCCGACGGCGGCATCCGGACCGTGCTCTGTAACATCCGGACGCCTCGTATGAACGCTATCGCCGAACGCTGGATCGGCGGATGCCGCCGCGAGCTCCTGGACCGCACCCTCATCTGGAACCAGGACCATCTGCGGCGGATCTTGCACCAGTATGAGGCGCACCACAATCAACATCGGCCTCACCGCTCCCTGTACGGTGCCGCGCCGCTGAACCGTTGCCCGAACCGGCCGACCTCCACCAGCACCGCTTTATGGCTGCCGGGAGAAGCTGCCTGGCCGCCGTCTCTGGCCACTGCGGGGCGGTCGCCTGACGTTGAGGCGCGGGCCCGCCGGCCCATTTCCAGGGCCACGATGATGGCCACAATCATGTCGACAAGCGCGAACACGATCGCCGGGCCCAGGTAGTCAGGGTTGGCGTGCAACTGCGTGCCGATGATGATCAAGCCCAGTGCGGTGAACCGCACCCCGGACACCAGTCCCGTTGATGCCCGTGCGCGCGCATCCCTGCCCCCGACGAAGTACCCGGCGGCGAGGGACACGATCACGACGACAAGGGAGGCGAGCAGCACCCGCGACCCGAGCAGCGACACGATCGTGCTCCAGTTCACGGCGATACCCGCGATCAGCGCGAGGCCCAGCGCGAGGTTCGCGACCTTCACCAGCTCCGGCTGCCAACCCTTCGCGTGATCGGCGTAACGCCAGCGGACGGCCAGACCGATAGCGAGGGGGATCAGCACCAGCAGCAGCAGGTCTTTCAGGATCGTCACCGCGCTGATCGACGCGCCGCTGACCACCTGGCCGGCCCACAATGGCACAGCGATGAGGTTGAGGAGCTGCAGCACGATGACGGCCGAGACGGCCAGCGGCAGATCCGCGCGCCTGGCCAGCTGCGCCGCCTTGAGCCCCATCGCCCCCGCGGCACCGACCGCCGCCAGGGTGGCCCCCGACACGTAGGCGTCCTTGATCCCGAACGCCTTGAACAGGCCCCACGCGGCCGCGGGGATCAGCAGGCAGTTCACCACGATCAGCAAGACCACCGGCACGACACGCCGCAGCGGCGCCAGGACCTCGGCGACAGTGAACGACATCCCGAGCGACATGACCGTCGCGATGATCGAGACCCCGACCCCTGCGTTGAACAAAACCGTCAGCAGCTTGTCAGCCGACATCCCTCTGCTCCTCCCACGCCAGCGTGCACCCGCCAGACCCGGTTGTCCGTGCCGCCGGCGTCTTAGGGCCCACGCGTCCGGGCGGCAGCTGGGGCGGATGCCGCGCCGGGCGCCTGCCCCTGGCTATCAGGCGATCCCTAGGGCTCCACGATGTTGAACCAGAAATCGAAGGTGTCCAGCAGTCCGGCCAGGTCGGCCAGTGCCTGGGGGTTGCCCTCGGTTTTCACCTGCCCTGCCTTGAGCGCATCTTCGAAGGTTTCCTGGCGGGTCAGCAGGCTGGCGAGCTCAGCGCCGCTGAGGTGCAGGGTCAGGTCGGCGTCCTTGGCCTGCCGGTCTGGGAAGTAGTTGAGCACTGAGTTCTTCACCTGCAGCACGTACTGCTGGTGGGTGTCAGTCAGATCCAGGTTGATCGTGATCGTCTTGCCGGCGGCCCTGGGCCCGTCCAGCATCACGCCGAGATAGTCGAAGATCATCTCGATAGGCAGCGCGGCCAGCAGCTTGGGGCTGACGGCGGTGGGGGCGGCGACTTTATTGATGCCCTCGCGGAGCTCCTGCGCGCCGGTGAGGTAGATATTCCGCCAGGTCCCGGCTTCGGCCTGGTAGCCGAGCTGCTCGAAGCAATCCGCGAGCACTTCGCGGGCCTCCTGGTTGGCTGGGTCGGCGAACACGACATGGTTGACCGCTTCGGCCACCCAGCGGTACTCGCCTTTGTCCATATCACCGCGGGCCCGGGCCAGCACCGCGCCGGCTCCGCCCATGTACTCGACGTAACGCTGACTGGCCTCGGCCGGGGGCAGCGGGTGCAGGTGGGCGGGGTTCATGTCGAACCAGCCCATGTACAGGTTGTAGACCGACTTGAGGTCGTGGCTGACGGTGCCGTAGTAGCCGCGCAGGTGCCACAGCTGGTCCAGCTCGGGCGGGAACTGGAGCGTCTCCGCGATCTCGGCCGCGGTGTGCCCCTTGTTGATCAGGCGCAGCGTCTGGTCGTTCAGGAACTTGTACGCATCACGCTGCGCCTCCAGGAAAGCGGTGACCTCCTCGTTTCCCCACGTCGGCCAGTGATGCTTCCTCGTCCACGACGAAGCTGTACTTCGACAGGTCCCACACCACCCGCCCGTCGGCGTTCTTGATCACCCCGCCGTCGGGAAGCGGCGCGATCAGGCCCCGCGCGACATCCTCGAAGTCCTTCGTGTCGCCGAACGGCAACGCCTTCCGGACCGCGGCATTCGCCGCCGCAGTGACCGGCGTCGCATCCCTTGGCTCAGACATCTGCTGCTCCTTCGCGCCGGCGTGCCCTGTCCTGCAGAGGCTCATCCCGGCGCACCCACCGCGTCCGGCCCCCAGGCTTATATCCAGCTGATGCAGGACCCTCCCAGCACCCGCACCTCACCAACGACTACCCGGGGCGGGCCGGACACGCCCAGGGACCAATGCCACCTGAACCACTCCGAAGGTCCCGGACGTGCCGCGCCGACTCCGGCAGCAGCGTCCTGTCAGCTGCCGACGGTTAACCGAAACTCGGGGATGCCACCTGCTACAGGTCTCTGCGATGACCTACAGCTAATCCGATCAGGTGGTCACCGCTCCCGAGGCGCCCGATCTCGATGTCACCGGCAACGATCCCTACTGCGGGACGGTCGCGCTGCCACGGGCTGGCCGGGATTTTGACGACGTCTCCGCGGCCTCGCACCGGTGCTCTCACTCGAGAGCCCCAGCCACCCGAAGGACTGGCCAGACGTCACCGCCAGCCCGTCCCGTCGTCGGGCCAGTCCCTGCTTCCCTGGCAACCAGCTGGCCATGATGGGGCATCTTCGCGCTCCTGGCCCTGGTCAAGAACCGGGGCCATCCTGTGCCCGACATGGCCCCCGGCACTGCGGACGATCGGCGCGCACGCGATGACGCTGGTCGGTGGCCTGTCCGGGCACGTGTTCCCCGGACTGTTCGCGATGCGAGACGGCCATGACCGCGAAGGAAGCCCTTCCTGCCAATGGCCCCGCGTGCCCGAGCCCGCTCCGCGATGGGACCTTAGCCCCTGGCATGCCGGATGCACCGGGAAGACGATTCAGGGGAACTGGAATGGGACTGGCCTCAGGACTTATGTCGCGCACCAGTGCGAGGCCAGCAGGAGTGCAGCCCCGTTCCGTTGCGCGGGCGAAGATGGGGCGCAGGCTTGCGGTCCTCATTGCGAAGCCTCTTGGGTGCTGTTGACGGGAAGGACCGCGGCATGACAGACAACGTGCCCGTGAGCGGGGAAGACAGCCCGGCAACACTCGAGACCGCACCGGGGGCGGACGCTGTCAGCAGTGCAACGGCCCAGACGATCGACACGGCACTGGGGACGGCCTTCCCACGCACGCACCACGTGCTCATGCTCGAGTTCGGGGACCGTAAGGAATTCGATGACCCGCGCAGGGAATGGCGGCGGCTGTTCTCGGAGTTGCTGGGCACCTTCGCGCTGGTCCTGGCCGCCGCGGGCGGGGGGCTTCTGCACGCGAAGGGCCAGATCAGCCTTGCTGCGGCGGTCGTCGCCCCGGGCCTGACGGTGACGGCGATCATCTTGTTCATGGGCGCGGTATCCGGCGCGCACCTGAACCCGGCCGTGTCGCTGGCCTTCGCGCTGCGCGGGGACTTCCCGTGGAAGCGTGTCCCCGGCTACATCGCCATCCAGCTCATCGGCGCGACGCTGGCGTGCCTGTTCCTGCGCCTGGTATTCGGGAACATCGAGCATCTCGGGGCGACACTGCCGGGACCGGGGTACAAGCCCTGGCAGGCCCTGCTCATGGAGATCGTGCTCACCACGCTCCTGGTGAGCGTGATTCTTGGCACCGCATCCGCAGCGCAGAACGTCGGCGCGATCGCTGCGCTCGGCGTCGGCGGCTACATCGCCCTGGCCGGCCTGTGGGCTGCTCCGGTCAGCGGCGTGTCGATGAACCCGGCCCGTTCCTTCGGCCCTGCCCTGGTCAGCGGTGACTGGAAGAGCTACTGGGTGTATCTCGTGGGGCCGGTCGCCGGGGCGCTGATCGCCGTCGGCTTCGCGTTCGTGCTGCGCGGCCGCGGCGGCGACGTCATCTCGCGCGCGGCGGGCTCCGGCGTGCTGGGCGAGGGGAGGCTGACCGCCAAGGCCAAACTGTCCGAAGCCATCGAGCAAGGCACGGTCGTCCCCCCGGGCATCGCCGACACCAGTACGCAGCGGAGCGGGCAATGACCGGCAGCCCGCTCACCAGCTGGAACGACGCCCTCCGGCAGCCCTGCAGCTCCACCCGCCAGTAGACGGGATTCCTGCTTCCGCGTACATGACAGGTCTGACAGCCCGGTCTACCGCCGTCGTGGACGGAGAGACAACCTCAACCACGGCCAGCCTCACAAGGAAGTCTGACGGCCATCTCACCGACTGCTCCTGCGGCCACGACCACGACGTCGGGAGCATGAGCTTCCCGCCGGGCAGGGCTGCGTTAACCGCTTCGAGCACCTCAGCATCGGCGCCTACGGCGATGACCGCCTGGCAGAGCGTGCGGTGCGGTCACAGCATCGCGATCAACGGCATGTTCAGCGCACACCACGCACGCGCAGTCCTGGGCTGCCATCGGGAACCGATCCGTGCGGCTCAGTGCCAATTACCAGCGCCCAGAACGACGGTCAGATGACGGTCAGATGATCTTGGAATGTATCCGGACGGGCCTCAAATCATGCCCTGACCTGGTACTTCTTGTGGAGTTAAGCGGGCTCGAACCGCTGACCTCTTGCATGCCATCTGGCGGCAGCACGTCCACCCGCGTCCATCCGTGCAGGTCACCGTCCTCCCGCGTCCCCGCAAGTCCGCCCACGTCCGGGTGAGTTGCTGTACTTCCGTGCTGTACCGCTGCCATCCCCGCCGCGAGCACCAGTCGCGGCCCCGGATGGAGCCCTGACCTGTGCGCTGGAGTGCGCGCGCTGACACGGCCGTGAGCCAGGCGAGGCCGGTGATGATGCTGGCCCGCTGGAACAGGCCGCCGTAGCCGCCCGGCCGGGATGACTGGCTGAAACTTGCTCCGGCCAGCGCCATGGTGACGGGCATGGTCACCGCGGTGGCGGCACAGTAGATCGCGAAACCGGGCGGCTGGCCAGGCTCGCCAGCTCCGGTTGCCTGCCCACGCCGGCCAGGCTGGTTGGCGGATGAGATGACCCGGTCGCATGGACCGGTCCATCCGGCTGCGCATCCACGGCTACCTCGATGGAAACGCATCCACGTTGCCGCATCTCGCTGACGCCCGGGCAGTCACGCGTGCCGTCCAGAGGGTGCAAGCGCGAGTGTCCATCCGCCTCCAGCGTCCCGGTGACGAACGTCCCGATCCCGGGCCGGGCTGCCGCCAGCCCTTCGTATTCCAGCTCCCGGTAGGCCTTGAGTACCGTGTTCGGGTTGATCGCCAGGCCGGCGGCCACGTCCTTGACCTTCGGCAGCTGGTCGCGCCAGGATCAGCAGCTCGGGTCGTTTGGCGGTGGCGAGGGTGAGCGCGAGCTGGGCGCGCTGCCCGCCGGACAGCGTCCCGGCCTTCTGGCTCAGGTCCAGGTCCAGCCGCCCTACCCGGGCGCGCGCTTGTTCCGCGTCCCACCCCGGGTTGAGGTGGGCGCCCAGCTTCAGGTGGTCGGCGACCGACAGCCCGGCATAGAGCGGCGCGTCCTGGGCCAGGTACCCGACCTTGGCCAGTTGTCCCGGCCCGGCCGCGGGCCGGCCGCCGAGCACCTCGATCGTGCCCGTCGTCGGCGCCAGCATCCCGGTGGCCAGGCTCAGCAGGGTGCTCTTCCCGGCCCCGTTCGGGCCCACCAGGCCCACGACGTGCCCGGCCGGGATGGATAGTGTGCACCCGGCCAGCGCCCACAGCTTGCTGTATCGCTTGCCGAGCTCCTCGGTTTCTATGACGGCGGTCACGCTATGTCCTCCTCACTCGCGGACCGAAAGGTGCTGGCGAACAGCGCCTCGATGGACTCGTCGTCCAGCCCGGCGCGGCGCGCCTTGGCCAGCCACCGCTGCAATTCGCGGCGCAGCGGCCTGGACAGCCGGTCCGGCGTCGCGCCCTACCGGCAGCTGATCCACCAGGTCCGGCACGCGCTGCGGCTGGGCCTGCTGCACGAGGACCGCAACCGCCACCTGGAGGTGCAGAAATGATCTGGCTGACCTGGCGCCAGTTCCGTGCCCAGGCCATCACCGCGGCCACGGCGCTGGCAGTGTTCGCGATCGTGCTGGCAACCACCGGATCGCACCTGTCAAGCATGTACAACAGCAGCGGGCTCATCACCTGCCACGGCGATACCTGCGCGGGGCTGGCCAGCCAGTTCCTTAGCCAGCTGTCCTCCGGCGCCCTGCTGGGCATCCCGGGCAATGCCTACGTGATCCTGTATTTCCTCAGCGTCGTGGTCATCCTCATCGCGCCCGCGATCACCGGCTGCTTCTGGGGCGCTCCGCTGATCGCCCGTGAGCTGGAGGCCGGGACCTTCCGGCTGACCTGGAACCAGAGCGTCACCCGGACCCGGTGGCTGACGGTCAAGCTCGCGCTGACCGGGGTGGCCGCCATGGCCGTTACCGAGGCGCTCAGCCTCCTGCAGGCCTGGTGGGCGGCTCCCATCGGCAAGGCCGTCGGGCTCGGCGGCAGCGCCTCGATATTCAGCGAGGGCCGGTTCGGCTGGTTCGTCTTCCCCACGCACGGCATCACCCCGCTCGGCTACGCCGCGTTCGGCTTCGCGCTCGGCGTCACCGCCGGCCTGCTCATCCGGCGCCCGATCCCCGCCATGGCCATCACCCTGGCCATCTTCGCCGCCGTCCAGTTCGCCACACCGCTGTTGATCCGCCCGAACCTCCTCCCGACCAGCCGAACAGTCGCCACGATCGCGGCCGCGGAAGCTAACGTCACTGCCCGTCTCGGCCCCAGGATGACGGTCACCGCCGCCGCTGTCCCCGGCCAGCCCGGCGCCTGGATCATGTCCAGCGGAATCGTCAGCGCCGCCGGGCAGCCGGTCAGCACCGTCCCAGCGGCCTGCCAGTCAGCGATACCGATACCGAACGTCCAGGGCCGGACCGCCCTGAGCCAGAGCCAGTCGTCAGCGCTGGCCAATTGCCTGGCCAGCCACGGGATGCGGGTCGCCGAGAGCTACCAGCCCGCCAGCCACTACTGGCCGCTCCAGTGGTCCGAGACCGGGATATTCCTAGCCCTCGCCCTGGCCCTGGCCTGGTACTGCTTCTGGCGGCTCAACCGCCGCCGCTCCTGACAAACAGCACAAGCCCCATGTACCGCTCACCCATCGCTGCCCTGCTCGCCATGCTGCGCCGCATCGTCGCGCTGGAGGGCACCGTCCCGCTTCACACAGTCGCCACTGTCGCGACCAGCACCAGTTCCGGCGTCACCGCGGTGCCGCCTCCGGGGCGCAGCAGCACCCGATAGTGGCACCCCGTGCCGGGTACTGCCTCCTCACCGCGGACGGGATCGGGGCCGCCCTCAGCATCATCGCGGCCACCTTCCCGATGCTGGCACGCATCACCAGACCCGAGATCGCCAGCAACCAATGACTGGCAAGCCAGAGGCCGCCCGGGCCGGTCCCGCGCCGAGCTGGGAACACACTAGGAAAACCCCGGTCCGGCGGTAGCCGGACCACCACCCATCTTCAGGTGGGTACTACCACCCATCCACCGGCCGGCCACGGTTGCCACCCTGATCGGCGATCGCCTCGACAACACCGGGCAACCAGAAATGCTCCTTTCATCGTCGGAGTGCGCGATGGACACCACGAAGCTCAGCCTTACCAGGCTTAAAACCGGCCAGGCCACCCGCGCAATCTTTGCTGTTACGGGGAAAACGAGTTCGGCGTTGCCGACTGACGGGCAAAGACCCATCCTGGGCACCGTACGGCACGAAGAAGGCTTGGACAGCCGCGACGGCTCACGCCGACGACCCCATTGTCAGCCCACTAGAGGGGCAGAACAGGGAGATAGGGTACGGCGTCCAATGCCTGCCGAACAGCAGAGGCAGCGCAAATAGTCGGCGTTAGGCGTGACCTGATCAAGGAAAAACGATGCTGGGTCACTGGTCGTCGCGGCTACCGGAATATACGGACCAATGGATAGCTATACGAGGCTGCGACGTCCGCTATTGGGCAGAATCGGATGTTCGCGGCAGTTCGTGACACACCGAAAGACGCCACTTTGGCTTAGGGACACATCTCGGCAGAGGGGCGACTCGTCAAGCCGGTCGCGGAGCCTGAGATCTCTATATGGCCGCGGGCTGCGCCCCAGGCGACCACCACTCCCCCGGAGGCCCGCCTTGCCGCAACTGGTGACCTCCTGAACGCCGCAAAGGCGCTACTCGACGGGCCCGGCCTGGTCAAACTTCACGCGACTGCTGCTCATCCAGCCATCCTGGGGGCGGATCTTGCCCCTCGAATTGCCCCCACCAGGGCAGTTACTCACCGGTTCAGTGTTCGAAGTCGTACTGCACCGCGCTGCAGTTCTTCTTCTGCCTCTCACCGCGCGCACTGGATTCATGCAGGGCCTGTACGTCAAACTCCTGCCGGTTCCAGACCTGCCGCCCGGTGTACCGCGGGTTGCCCAGGATCGCCGCCACCGTGCCCAGCGTCCACACCGCACCACTACGGTGCGAATTTCGGCTAGGGTCAGCAGCCGGCGGACATGGGATCCCAGCGTCGTTCTAGGCGCAGGTGATCCGGGCTACGCTGTGCCCGGCCAGGCGCTGAGCCTATATCCACCCCGCGACCGGCGCGGTCACCGGCTCGCGTTCCAGCCGGTGCGCCCGGCCGGCGATGTAGGTCAAGTCCCGTGGCGTGGTGTTTCGCGGTTAGCGCGTGATCCTTTAGTTGTGGGTTAGGCGCTGAGTGCCTGCAGGTCGTTGTCGGGGGTCACCTCCGGGGCGCCGGGTGCGAGGGTGATGCGGGAGCGGGCGAGGACGTCGAGCCCGAGGTAGCGGCGGCCTTCGGTCCATTCGTCGTGCTGCTCGGCCAGGACAGCGCCGACCAGGCGGATCAGGGAATCCCGGCCGGGGAAGATGCCCACGACGTCGGTGCGGCGCCGGATCTCGCGGTTCAGCCGTTCCTGCGGGTTGTTGCTCCAGATCTGGCGCCAGAGCTCCTTCGGGAAGCTGGTAAACGCCAGGACGTCGGCGCGGGCGGCGTCGAGGTGGGCGGCGACTTTGGGAAGCTTTTCCGCGATAGCGCTGGTCAGCCGGTCGTACTGGTCGTGCACGGAGGCGGCGTCGGGCTGGTCATAGACAGAGTGCAGCAGCGTCTTGACCCAGGGCCAGGACGCCTTCGGTGTCGCGGACATGAGATTGGCGGCGTAGTGCGTGCGGCACCGCTGCCACGCAGCCCCGGGCAGGGTGGCGCCGATGGCCTCGACCAGGCCGCGGTGCGCGTCGGAGGTGACGAGCTGGACGCCGGCCAGGCCGCGGGCGGTCAGGTCGCGGAAGAACGCCAGCCAGCCCGCGCCGTCCTCCGCCGAGGTGACCTGCAGGCCCAGGATCTCCCGGTGCCCATCCGCGTTCACCCCCGCTGCGAGCAGGGCGTGCACGCCGACGACGCGGCCGCCTTCGCGGACCTTCAGCACCAGCGCGTCCGCTGCCACGAATGTGTACGGGCCGGCGTCCAGCGGCCGGGTCCGGAACGCGTCCACCTGCTCATCCAGATCGCGGGCCATCTCGCTGACCTGCGACTTGCTCAGCCGGGTGATCCCCAGGGTCTCGACCAGTTTCTCCATCCGGCGGGTGCTGACGCCGAGCAGGTAGCAGGTCGCCACCACGCTGGTCAGGGCTGCCTCGGCGCGGCGGCGTCGTTCCAGCAGCCAGTCCGGGAAATAGCTGCCTGACCGCAGCTTCGGGATCGCCACGTCCAGGGTCCCCGCCCGGGTGTCGAAGTCGCGGTGCCGGTAGCCGTTGCGGACGTTGACCCGCTCCGGGCCGGGCAGGCCGTAGGGGGCGCCGCAGACCGCGTCGGCTTCGGCGGACATGAGCGTGTTGATGAACGTCGTCAGCATCGAGCGCAGCAGGTCCGGCGACGCGGACTCCAGCTGGTCGTGCAGAAAGCGGGCAGGGTCGATACTGCTGGGGGCGGTCATCGTGATGTCTCCTTCAGAAGCACTGTGAGAGGTCTTCCAAAGGATCACGCGGTGGCCGCCTTATGCGTCTGCGCCACGCCCATCAGCCGGGCCGGTCAGTACACCACCATGCCGGACGCAACTGGAGGCGCGAATGAGCGATCGAATGCCGG
>Ga0208717_1000770_pt1 | contig 10657 bp, 9 predicted proteins | sample NGESurF53shallow_FD_184489 | JGI IMG/M metagenome (GOLD analysis project Ga0208717, IMG submission 184489) | Arctic peat soil microbial communities from Barrow, Alaska - NGEE Surface sample F53-3 shallow (SPAdes) | ecosystem: Environmental > Terrestrial > Soil > Wetlands > Peat ... | reverse complement strand
ACTCGTACCCGCAAGTTGTCAGCTCCACGACGCTCAAGAAAGCGCCCTGAGGCTGACAACTTTGGGGTGCGGCTGCTACTTGGTGCGCGACGGGAGTCCGGCGAGGTCGGCGACTAGCTCGAACGAGCGCGCACGGTCGGCCGGATCGAACGTCGTCGTCGTGATCATCAGCTCATCCGCGTCTGTGTCGTCGAGTAGCGCGCTGAGCTGATCGCGAACGGTATCTGGTGAACCGATGACCTGGGTCGCGATCCGGTTGTCGACGAACGCGCGCTCTTCCGGTGTGTAGTTGTATGCGGCGGCTTCTTCGGGCGACGGCAGCGTTGAAGGCCGCCCGGTTCTGACCCGCAGGAACGACAACGCCGCAGGCGCCGCAAGACGAAGCGCCTCGTCGTCCGTCGGAGCGCATGTCACGCTGACGCCGATCATCGCGTGCGGGCGATCCAATGCCGGCGACGGCTGAAACAGGCTGCGGTACAGGGCAAGCGCGGGCAACGTGTTGGCCGGACTAAAGTGGTGCGCGAACGCGAAAGGCAGCCCGAGCATCGCCGCCACCTGCGCGCTGTAGTCGCTCGATCCGAGTAGCCAGACGTCAGGTTTCGCACCTGCACCTGGCACTGCGGTGATCCCCGCGAAGGGATGGCCGGCTGGCCATTCGTTGCTGAAGTAGTGGAGCAGATTCGTCAACTGGGACGGGAAGTCGTCGGCGCTCAGCGCTTCGGATGAGCGACGTATTGCCAGCGCGGTGAGTTGGTCGCTTCCTGGCGCGCGACCGATGCCGAGATCGATGCGTCCGGGGTGCAGCGCGTCGAGCATCCCGAACTGCTCGGCCACGATAAGCGACGAGTGGTTCGGCAACATGACGCCGCCCGAGCCGACACGCAAAGTGCTGGTAGCTTCCGCGATGTGCCCGATGAGCACCGCCGGAGACGAACTCGCGATGCCCGGCATGTTGTGGTGCTCGGCAACCCAGAAGCGCACGAAGCCCAGCTGTTCGACGCGCTGCGCCAGCGCGATGGTGCTGCGGAGTGCCTCACCGATGCTCGACCCGGTCGGAACAGGCGCCAGGTCGAGCACGGAGAGCGGGACGTTTTCAAGTGTGGTCACATCATGGGCAACCCGCAGAACAGGTTCGTTCTTCCAGGCAACCCATGGCGCCCCCGTCGCGTCCACGTGAGGTGAGAACAAGGGGCCTGGTGCGGGCCGATCAGTGTCGTCGTGCTCACCGTTCTGCTCGTTGCGGGCTGCGCTAGTCAAACCTCCGGCTCGGCCGTCGGTTCGTCGCCGCCGATTGCCTCGCTTGCCCCAGGCTCCAGTGCCGCGTCGACGGCCCCGGCGAGCCCGCCGAGCTCGCCCGTCGCCAGCAGCGCGGCCCCGGTTTCGGCGCCCGCGAATGACCCGGCGTCGAGTTCACTTGTTGCGAGCCGGCCGGTAAGAAGCGCACCCACGAGTGACTCGCCCGACCCGTGCCTCGCGCCCCTGGTCGAAAACGCCGGCCCGGTGCCCTTGCTTGCGCTCGGCGCCGACAGCCTGCTCGTTTGTCACCCCGGGGCAGTCGCCGGGCTGGCCGGACCCGTGACCCTGAGCGGCAACGACGCGACCAACATCGGGAAGCTGCTGGATCTTGCACCCCAGGGCACAGCGACCTGCCCGTACAAGCCCGACGTGTTGCTCCGATTTGAATTCCGAGGCGCACCTACGCACCACGAGGACCTCGAGATCAGCACGGTTGGGTGTGATCATCCGATTGCGACGGCGGGTGGACATACCTGGCTGCTGCCGCAGACGTTGGCCGACTTTCTGTCGACCGACGCCATCGCGAATGGGGTAAAGGCCACTCCGCCGGCAGTGCCAGACGTGACGGGTCTATCTCTGGCGGAGGCGACCGAAGTCCTCGCGGGAGCAGGACTCACGATCACCCCCGACGAGCGGGTTACCGATCCGTTGCTCACTCCCGACACCGTCGTTCTGCAGGATCCACCCGCCGGCCCGGGCATGACTTGGAGCGGTACCGAAGTTGACGTGCTCCTGAGTCAACAGCCCGCATCCGCGTGCTCGCTTGGCCAACTTGCCTTCGACTACCACGGCGTTCAGTACGGCACCGGCAATGCGTTCTCCGATCTCGACGTCCGGGACATCGCGGCGACGCCATGCACGCTCACCGGACCGATCTCGGTCGTCGGTGTCGACGCGAGCGGCCACGACGTCACGAATCGCTTGACCCTCCCCGTCGCCGGCGACCTGGTCCTGACCGCCGATGCGCCGCCGCGTGCCGTCGACGGAAGCGCCGCGAAAGACGTGGTGATGGCGTGGATACCACTCGAGGCCGATGTCCGCGACGGCCCTGACACCAATGGCTCCTGCGCTAACCACCTCGTCCTGCCTAAGACCTGGGATGTCACGGTCGCTGGCGAACAGAGGTCGGTGCCCAACGGCGCAGGGGCTTCCGAACCACCCATGAATGCATGTCAAGGCAAGCTCGATGTCGCAGTGCCTCCGTCCCCGATTACTACGCTGAACTGACCGCCCGTACTAAGGCACTGTCGGTGGCCCGTTGCTCATGTCCGTGAACGTGGTCGACGTGTAGATATCGCCGCTGATGTGCGTGCCATCCGGGCCGACGATGTCGATCGCGTATCCCGATGCAGACTTGACTTCGCACCACGCTGCCAGCGCCGACGCTGGGAACTTGGTGGCGTCGCTATTGACCAACGGGTGCCCTGGAGGAGGCCCCTCGCGCGCGGAGAGCAAGTCACCAATGGTGGCGGGGTAATACGCGGCGACGACTTGCCCCTGCGTTTCGGACTGTTCACACAGCAACGCGGTGGGATCGAGAGCGGTGCCCGGCTCGGTGTCAGGCGCCACGTCGAGATAGCCAAGGGGTGCGTGCGTAAGCGATAGCGGAAGCGGGTCGCTGACCGTCGGAGCGTGCAAGATCTGGATGGTTCCATGCGCAGTACCGCATTGCGCAATCGGTCGGGAGACGTCGAACTCCAGTTCACCGACATGAGCGCGGGAGGTGTTGGCTCCGCCGCCGTAGCTGTCGCAGCTGTTGACGGTCGCTTCGATGGTTCCGAAGAGGCCACCCGGATCACGCGATAACAGGCGCCACGGCACCGACACGTTCACCATCAGCGTGGACACAGACGGTCCGAAAGCCGGAGTGCCCGTGCAGGTGCTGTAGGAGCGGGTTTCGTAGATGAGCCCGTCAGCGCCCGTCGCGGCATCGAGAATCAACAGCTGATACGGGACGAGCGGGGGCGACGGCGAGGTCGCCGAAAATCCGTCCATCCCGCAAGTCGACATGAACGGAGGATCGATCACGCCCACCCACGCCAACCTCGAGTGAAACAGTGTCAGTGGCGGTGGTGACTGCGCACCGACCTCTCCACCGACGTCCTCGGGCGACGCGAGTACTTGATCGGCGATGGTGACTTTCGCAAGCACCAAACTGAACCCCGAGTCGGCATCCAAGATTTGGAAGCGGCTGCTGTCTTGGGACGCGAGCAAGGTGCATAGCGCTTGCTGTCGGTCGACCGCCGGGTGCGCATCGCCCGCCGGCGCGACGATCGCCTGGCCGCCGTCGAGATTCCACGCCGACACCATGCCGCCCTTGCCGTTCGCGTCTGGGATCGGCGGATTCACCGGTGCCGGTACTGCCGGATTCGGGTCGACACAAACGTCCGCAGCGGACGACGATGGCGAGGCCGACGTTGACGATGACGTCGCCGGCACGACTCCACTAAGCGACGAGGCCGCCGTCCGGCTCCCGCAACCGGCAGCCATCAGCGACAGCGCAGCTATCAAAGCCACTCGTGTCCGCATGGGCACCCCGTTCGACACTGCTCGGACGTTACGGGAGCCGGGGCGGTTCCGTGAGCCTCAGCCCCCGACAGCGCCGTCGACGAGCTCGCGGATGAGGTCGGCGTGACCGTTGTGCCGCGCGTACTCCTCGATCATGTGAACGTAGATCCACCGCAGTGAACACGGCTGGCCGCGACGTATCCCCGTGTCGTCGAGGTCACGAGTGGCGGCGGCAGCTCGACTGTGTTCGCACTCCGCGTGCCAGGCCGCTAGATCCGCCTCCCAGTCGGCGTCGTCGAGCGGCACGAGCTCGCTGTCTTCAATCTGCGGGTCGTACCAGATCGGGGGCGTGTCCGACTGCCGCGTGAGCACGCGCCGAAACCAATTCCGTTCGACTTCTGCCATGTGCCGCAGCAATCCGTGCAACGACAACAGTGAGGTCGCTACTGGCCGAGATTTGCGCTGAGCGTCATCGAGACCCTCGCACTTCAACAGCAGCGTCACCCGGTGAAACTCCAGCCACTGCTCGAGCATCTCTCGTTCGGCAAGCAGAAATGACGGCTCGGTTCGCCGCGGATCTTCGAGATCGCCGACCATTCGCTCACCCTCCCGAAGGGAATGCGGGCATACCGAGTTGGACGCCGACGGGCGGACGTAGGCCCTCGTCCTGGCGCGCTTCCCACGCATCGCCGGCACGCGTGCGGCGCACACCATGCACGACGTCAGCGACAAGATGGTGCGGCGCGGCGTAAGTCACCTCAACGCTAACCATGTCTCCCGGTCGGGCGTCAGCGGCGACGAAGTGCACCAACCGGTTGTCGGCCGCGCGACCGCTCATGCGATGCGTTTGGTCGTCCTTGCGTCCCTCACCCTCGGCGACAAGTACGTCAACGACCCGCCCAACCTGCTCCTTCGCCGAATCCCACGCGACCTCGTCGGCGACGGCCACCAACTGCTCGTAACGCTCGCGCACAACCGAGGGTGGGATCTGACCATCCATGTCCGCCGCCGGCGTACCGGGTCGCTTGGAGTACTGAAACGTGTAGCAGTTCGCGAAACGCGCCCGCTTCACGACGTCCAGCGTCTGCTCGAAGTCTTCGTCCGTCTCACCGGGAAAACCGATGATGATGTCCGTGGTAATCGCGGCGTCGGGCATGGCCGCACGCACGCGGCCGATGATGCCGAGGTACTTCTCCCGCCGGTACGACCGTCGCATCCGCCGCAAGACATCGTCAGATCCTGACTGCATGGGCATGTGCAACTGCGGCATCACGTTGGGCGTACTCGCCATCGCGTCGATCACATCGTCGGTGAAATCGCGCGGATGCGGCGAGGTGAACCGCACGCGCTCGAGACCATCGATGGAACCGCACGCACGCAGTAGCTTCGAAAACGCCAGCGGATCGCCGAACTCGACGCCATACGAGTTCACGTTCTGGCCGAGCAGTGTGACCTCGATGACACCCTCGCCGACGAGCGTTTCGATCTCCAGCAGAATGTCGCCGGGTCGCCGATCCTTCTCGGTCCCTCGCAGACTAGGCACGATGCAGAACGTGCACGTGTTATTGCATCCGACGCTAATGGCGACCCACGCCGCGTAGACCGACTCGCGTCGCGACGGCAACGTCGACGGGAAAACCTCGAGCGATTCGAGGATCTCGACCTGGGCTTCTTCGGCCACCCGAGCTCGCTCGAGCAACACGGGCAGCGAGCCGACATTGTGCGTGCCGAACACGACGTCGACCCAAGGCGCCCGGCGCACGATCTCGCCACGGTCCTTTTGCGCGAGGCAACCGCCGACGGCGATCTGCATGCCGGGCTTCAGCAGCTTGGACGAATAGAGCTGGCCGAGATTGCCATACAGCTTGTTGTCGGCGTTCTCACGCACCGCGCAGGTGTTGAACACCACGACGTCCGCCAGCTCATCGGCGTCCGCCTTGATGTAGCCGGAAACCTCGAGCAGACCCGCCAGCCGCTCCGAATCGTGCACGTTCATCTGGCAGCCGTAGGTGCGTACCTGATAGGTGCGCGGCTGCTGCTGGGACGTGGACACCTGATCAGGGTACGCAGGGTGTCCCCCGAACCGGTCACCACTTCGACCGCCGTTTGAAGGGCACTGCCAGAATGAGCCGATGAGCGACTCACCGCAGGTCTTGCCCTACGGCTCCTGGCCCTCGCCCATCTCTGCCGCGGACGTCGCCAAAGGCGCCGTCCGGCTCGGCTTCCCGGTGGTTGTGGGCGACGCGGACCCCGACGTCTGGTGGCTCGAGGGCCGACCGGCTGAGGGCGGCCGGCAGGTCATCGTGTCGGGCGAACGCGGTGACCTGTTGCCCGCGCCGTGGAACGCGCGCACCCGCGTGCACGAGTACGGAGGCTTGACCTACCTGCCACTTAGCGACGGCCTGCTATTCGTCGAGTGGTCGGATCAACGCGTCTACCGCCTCGACAGTGGCGGCTCAGAGCCACAGCCGTTGACACCCGTGCCGGCCTATCCGGCCGCGTTGCGTTACGCCGACCCGGTGCTCTCACCCGATGGCCGCGAAGTGTGGTGCGTGCGCGAGGAACACACCAACCCGTCGTCGCCCACCGAAGGCATTACCCGCGCGATCGTGGGCATCCCGCTCGACGGATCTGCGGCCGAAGACGCGACGTTGGTGCGCGTCATCGTGTCGGGCAGCCAGTTCCTTGCGTTCCCCACTCCTTCACCGGACGGCGAGAAGCTCGCGTGGATCGCATGGAACCACCCGAACATGCCATGGGACACCACGGAACTGCGCGTCGGCGAGTTGACGGGTGGCGCGGTTACCTCGTGGCGCCGCGTCCTCGGCGGTCAGCACGAATCCGTCCTTGAACCGGCATGGGCCGACGCGGATCACCTCTATGCGATCAGCGACCGCTCCGGCTGGTGGAACCTGTACATCGTCGACACCACTGGCCCGGCCGAACCCCGGGCTCTGGCACCGCGCGATGAAGAGTTCGCGGGCCCGCTGTGGCAGCTTGGCTTTCGACACTACGGCGTTCTCGACGACGGCAAGCTCGTCGTTTTGCACGGCGATGCCGACGAGAAGGTCGGCATCCTCGATCCCGCGACCGGTGTGATCGACGACCTCGAATTGCCCTTCACGCACTGGCAACCGGCGATCTCGCACCGAGGTCGTCACTTAGCCGGTGTCGCTGGCAGCCCGCTCGTGCGGAACGCCGTTGTTCGGGTTGACCTAGAAACCGGTGAGCACGTGGTGCTGCGCTGGGCGGCCGACGAGTTGCCCGCCGACGACTACCTGCCGCGCCCTTACACGGCAACCTTCGAGGGTCCTGGCGGTCGCGATGTTCACGCGCATGTCTCCGCGCCGCGCAACCCTGATGCGCAGGCGCCGGTCGGCGAACTGCCGCCCTTCATCGTGTTCGTGCACGGTGGGCCGACATCGTCGTCGCCGCCGCTGCTCAATCTCGAGCACGCCTACTTCACCAGTCGCGGCATCGGTGTGATCGACGTCGACTACGGCGGCTCCTCCGGATACGGCCGGGAGTATCGCGAACGGCTGCGCGGGCAGTGGGGCATCGTCGACGTCGAGGACTGCGTGGCCGCCGCACAGGCGATCGCGAAGGCAGGCGAGGCGGACGGCGAGCGGCTGGCCATTCGCGGCGGCAGCGCCGGGGGTTGGACGACCCTGGCTGCACTAACCAGCACGGACGCGTTCGGCGCGGGCACCTCGTATTTCGGTGTCGCGGAACTGCTTCGCTTCGCGAAGGACACCCACGATTTCGAGTCGCGCTATCTCGATGGCCTTGTCGGGCCGCTGCCCGAGGCGCACGACCTCTACGTCGAGCGCGCACCGCTGTCACATGTCGACGACGTCTCGTGCCCGGTGCTGTTGCTCCAAGGCCTCGACGACCAGATCGTGCCGCCTTCGCAGGCCGAGCTGTTCCGCGACGCCTTGGTAGCGAAGGGAATTCGTCACGCCTACCTCGCGTTCGAGGGCGAGCAGCACGGCTTTCGCAGGGCCGAGAACGTGATTGCTAGCCTCGAGGCGGAGGTGTCGTTCTACGGCCAGGTGTTCGGGTTCACCCCGCCGGGAGTGCCTGTTCTCGAACTGTCATGACGCCCTCAGATCGTGGCGGCGTCCCGTCTCCTACGCGTCACACAACTGCAACACGAGCGCACCAAGAACGAGTGCGCCTGCAGCCCACAGCCCGAGTACGCCGAGCCCGGCCCAGGGGCTGAGCGGCAGGCTGTGTACGTCGACGGTCGTTTGAATCCCCAAGCCGGCGTTCATCGGTGCGATCTGCTCGAGGTGCCGGTGCCAGTGCGGATTGCTGACCATAACGAGGGCGATCGGAAACGCAAACAATAGGCCGAGCACCAGGCCGATGCCGGCTGCCGAATCGCGCACCGCAGTCGAAATCCCCAGGCTGAGCAGCGCAATTAGCATGAGATAGAGCACCGAACCACAGGCAGCGCGCAGCATTCCAGCATCCGACAAGGCAAGCGACGAATAGCCGTTGGCTGGAGTGAAACCCTTGCCATTAAGCACGAGTTGGCCGAGCACGGCCGATCCGACAACACCACCTACGCCTGCCACCAGTGCCCAGCCCGTGGCAACTACCGCCTTCGCTGAGAGCACCGCAATGCGGTTGGGCATCGCCGTCAAGGTGGTGCGGATCATGCCAGTGCCGTATTCGGCGCTCATGATCGTGACTGCGCAAATGGCAACGAGAACCTGACCGAGGTAGACGCCGGCGAGGCTTATCTTCGCGGGGTCTTGGCTGCACGCTGACGGGCTACACGCCACGCCAGCATCGGCGACCGCGCCGATGGCCATCGTCATGCCGATCGCCGCCAGCAACAACCAGAATGTGCCCGCAGACGTACGAAACTTCGTCCACTCGGCGTGCAGCGTGAGGATCATGCATCTCGCTTGCGAAGCAGTACGAACGCCAGGCCGAGCGCGAGTGCGGTCCAAGCGAGCAGAACCCCGAATCCCTCCCACGGCGACAACGGGTAGTACCCGGCCGATGCGATGTAGACCCCATCGACCTGCGGGTACTGGTGCAGGGTCTGCTGGACGGCGAATCCAGCGGCCGGTGTCACGCGCAACATCCACTGCAGCGCTCCGATCGACGACACGCCCAGGATGTACGGCAAGACGATGAGGGCGATCGCCGCTGCAACCGCAGTCGCACTGCGGCGCACGATGGTGCCGATGGCGAGGGCAAGTACCGCGGCGATGGCCAGCACGGCGGCGGTCCCGACCAACACGCGTATCTCGGTGAGTGCACTGGCCGGCGAGATGTAGGTGCCGTTGTGGCGGCGTAGCCGGTCGACGAACCACATCGTGCACGCCGATGCCGCCAAGCCAAGTGCGAACACCACGCACGCGAGGACGACCGCTTTAGCGGCGAGCACCCGGCCACGACGTGGGCTCGCGGTGAGGGTCGTACGGATCAGCCCGCGACGGTACTCGGAGGTGATAAACAGCGCTCCGATCACCACCATCGCCATGAGTCCGACGAATGCGCCGATGAGGCTGCCGCTGACCGTGTTGTTGTCCCCACCGCTTGATGCCATCGGTCCGATGTCTCCCGAGCCGGTGACAGCGAAGGTGCCGCCCGACTGGGTGAAGGTGTTCGGACTGTCGCTCGCGCTGTAGCCAATCTGAGTGCCCTGCCAGCCACCCGATGCGCTGCCCTGCAGGCTGACGTCGTCGAAGGAGGCGGTCGCCATCGAAGGACTACCCTCCGTCGACGTGCCCACGACTTCTTCCGTGGTGGCGTCGTGGTCCGGCGAAGCGACGAACAACCCGACCGGTACGGATGCGGGCAATCCGCTGAGCGTCGCGACACCGATCTTCGTCCAGCTGTGCCCGTCGGCCGACTCATAGCCGGTCAGCGTGTCTCCCGATCGAGACAATCGAAGCCATTGCGGTGACGTCTTGGAGACTGTCGTAGCGCTACCCGCGATGTCCTTGGTGTAGTTGTACTGCATGCGCACGCCGTGCGTCGCAGTCGCCATGACCGCCACGTACGGCGAACCCTGGGTGGTGCTGGCCCTGACGATCAGGCCGGCTTTGGCCCAAGGCTCGACTACTGGTTGCGGCGACCCGCCGCCGCCTCCACTTGGCAGCCGCTCGAGCAGCGAGGTGACGCGGGCAGTGACGCTGCCGTCGCCGTCCAGTTGCTGATGTACGAACGAGAGGTTGTCGGTTACCGGCTCGCCACCCGGCCCAAGGGTGGGGGTACCCGAGCCGCACCCACCGCCACCCGCAGGCCCGCTCGCCGTCCCGTTCGCCGCGCCGCTCGCCGCGCCGCTCGCCGGGCTGCACGATCGGCTGCTGCCAGGCTGGGTGCGAGACGAGCAGCTCGAAACCGGCCGGCTCGAAAAACGCCACGCGCAGCGCGTCGATGTCGGCCAGCCGCTCGCGCGTCGTGCCGCCGCGCGCATCGATTCGCACAAACAGCCGTTCGGCGTCGAAGCCAAAGTGCAAACTGGCCACGGGCCCTTCTTGCACCATGCTCATCGTGCCGCGTGATCCGCTGCGCACGTATTGCCCGGCGTTGATCCACTCGAAATACGTGCGCCGGCCGTCGACCTTGACGTTCAACAGCCCGGTCGGCTCGGTGTGCAGCCGCGGATGGCGGTGACCCTGGCTGATGGGCCGGGCCAACTCGGCCGGCGGCTCGTCGCCCAGCACCGTGTAAATGTTCTGCAAGTGCTTGCGGAACAGCCGGTCGAACAGGCCGTCCTGGGCGCTGGAATGACTGTCGCCGAACCACCAGAACCAATCGCTCCCCTGCGCAATGCGCAGCTCGCGCCAGGCCAGGTCCAACTGTTCGCGTGTCTTCGTGCCGCTGGCGG
>Ga0208717_1000769_pt1 | contig 10657 bp, 11 predicted proteins | sample NGESurF53shallow_FD_184489 | JGI IMG/M metagenome (GOLD analysis project Ga0208717, IMG submission 184489) | Arctic peat soil microbial communities from Barrow, Alaska - NGEE Surface sample F53-3 shallow (SPAdes) | ecosystem: Environmental > Terrestrial > Soil > Wetlands > Peat ... | reverse complement strand
GGTTTTCGATCACGCCAGTCAGCTGACGGGGGACCGATGCCCTGCCTTGTCAACGCGATGTCAACGAACGACGCCGAACGGAGCATCGCCAAGCAGCATCGCGGGGTGACGCAATGTCCCGTATCCCCCGCAAGGGCCGGACTTCCGCCTACGTGCTGTTACTCGCCAGCACGTAGGTCGGAGAACCAGCTCTTCTAGGCCCGCGCGCGGTGGGCTGGCCGCCCGCCCCGGAGGTAGGCCCGCCGGCGCCGACCATCTACCCTCGGCCGGTGCCCGATCCCCGCCAGAGTGAGCGCGCCGCCCAGCTGCTCGAGCTGCTCGGCCTGAACGAGGACGAGCTGTGCGCGGTGCTCGACGTCGATCCGCTGACGGTGCTGTCGGGGCAGCTCGACCACCGCCCCGAGCTCTCGATCCTGCTCGACCTGCTGGGCGAGGCGCAGGAGCACGCTGGCGCGTCGGTGCTGCGCCGCTGGGTCCGGGCGAGCGGGCCGGCCGGTCGGCCGATCGATGCGCTCACCGGGCGCGACTTCGGCGCCTTCGAGGACGCGCTGGGGCAGCTCGCCGAGCGCGGCTTCGTGCTGCGCGGGGGCGGCGGTGGCTGAGCCGTTCGTGCACCGCCTGCGCGTCCGCTACGCGGACTGCGATCCCCAGGGCGTGCTCTTCAACGCCAACTACCTCGCCTACATCGACCACACGATCAACGAGATGTGGCGCACCGCCTTCGGCAGCTACCACGCGATGCTCGACCGGGGCGTCGACATCGTCGTCGGAGAGGTGCAGATGCGATTCCTCGGATCGGCCCGGTTCGAGGAGGAGATCGCGCTCGAGGCGACCATCACGCGGCTCGGCTCCACGAGCGTCACCTCGCGCCACCGGTTCTTCCGGATCACCGGCGACACCATCGGTGAGCAACTCCTCGACGCCGAGATCCGGCACGTGTTCATCGACCCGGCGGCCGCGGCCAAGACGCCGATCCCCGATTGGGCGCGCGCCGGGCTGCAGGCCTGGCACGTGCCCGATCCCTGAGCACGTCTAGGACTGCTCGTCGTCCGCGGGCGTGGGCGGCTTCTTGGGCCAGATCCCGATGAGGTGGTGAAAGACGGTGGCGAACCCGCGGTCAACGGCGGCGGCGGCGGCGGCCATCACGCCGGCCTGGAGCGCCTGCGCGGCGATCACCTTGCCGACGCTGCCATCGCCTCGTCCCGGCCGCGGGGGCGGCTGGTCATCGATCTTTGACCACACGCCGCTGAACAGCTTCTTGCCGATGCGGGCGGCGATCAGCCCGGACAGGATCGCGAACGGCTTGTACAGGAGTCTGAGCAGGAACACGTGGCGCTAAAGCCTATTGGAACGCCGGTGCGCCCGATGGACAGGCCGGCGGCCCGACGCTGCTCCAGGCGTCGATTGTGAACGACCGGGCCGCGTGCCTAAATAATTAGCGGTCGTTGCCGAGTTGTTAAGAGGAGGTAGCCATGCGCGACGAGGATCCAACCCGCGATAGTGGCGCAGCGGAAGAGCTGCTTCGTCGGGCGCTGCTCGACGACTCCTCGGCGGTCGCGGTGTCGCTGCGCGTCAACGGCCTGCCCCTCTCCGAGGCGGTGACGGTCATCTTCCACGGCCGCCGCGATCTCGGCACGCTCCAGACCTACGTCGCCTGCGGCAGCCGGGCGGCGGGGGCGACGGTGGCCGCCAACGAGCTGCTGCGGGTCCCCTGTGACCTCGATCTCGCCGACGCGGGCGACCGGGAGGAGGCCGAGCGGCTCTACGTCGAGCAGGCCACCGCGCTGCGCGACGCGCTGGTCGGCGCCGACACCGTCCTCGGCGTGTGGCGCGAGCCGCTCTCAGACCTCGCTGGCAGCGTCGTCGCCGTCGACCACTCGGTACAGCTCGGGGTCAAGCTCCCGGCCCATCGGCTGCTGCCGACAGCCCTGGTGGCGACCGAGTCCCAGCTGGTCGTGACTCCCGTGTGCGGCGCGCGGACGCTCGCCGACGGGCGCCCGCCGATGGGGATCGCCTGCGCGCAGCAGGATCTCAGCCGCGTGTATCCGCTCGCCGACGATCCCGAGCGGTGCATGGAGGACTTCCTGGAGCTGGCGGCCGAGCACGCACTCGAGCTGGCCGAGCGGCTCGAGCACCAGGAGGCGTCGGTGCAGCGCTTCCTCGAGCTCAGCGACTCCTGACCCGGGTGCCGTCCGGCTTGGCCGCTCGCCCGAGCGGTGGGTGGTCTAGCGTGCCCGCCGATGCGGCGCCGCTACGTGATCGCCTCGATCGGCCTGGCCATCGTGCTCTTCCTGGTGGTTAGCGCGCTCCTGGCCCGAGCGTTCAGCGTCGGCGACGCCGAGCAGGCGGCGATCACCGACCTGGTCCGGGCCGAGGCCCGTGGCGACACCGCCGGGATCGTCTCTCTCGTCGACGGCTGCAGCGCTGATGCGGCTTGCCGGGCGCGGGCCGCGACGCTCACCGCCACTCTGCGTCATCCCGGCGCGGTGCGGATCGCCGAGATCAATCCGTCGTCGACGTTCTCGATCACCTCGACCCTCGGCACCGCGCGGGTCGCCTGGCTGGCCGGAGCGTCGCGACCGCGCACCCAGTGCGTCCGGGTGCGGCACGCCGGGAGTGTGCTTCAGGGGTTCACGGTGGAGTTGCTGAAGGTCAGCCGGCGGATCGTGACCGACGCCGTGTGCCCGAAGACGTTCTAGTGGTCGCGCCGCCGGTGTCCCAGCGCTTAGGGCTCGGGTCAGAATTACTGACGGCTCCGCCGGCGTCTGGACGCGCCTGACGCCACCGGCTCGCCCTCAAATACCACGGGTATGATCGCGGCGAGCCGGCGGCGTCAGCCACGCCCAGCCACTCGCCGGATTCCGCCACTAATTCTGACCCGAGCCCTCAGACCGGTGAGGCTCCCGCACGGGACGGCGCGCGGGCTCGCGGATCGGGCGGCGCTCCCGGCGCGGAAGGCGCTCGCCGAGCCGGCCGTGCTCGCGCAGGCGAATGCCGGCCGGCTGGGCATCGGGCAGCGGAATGCCGCCCCGCGGCGGCTCCGGTGGCGACGGCGGTGACTTCGGTCCGCGCCCCCAGCCCTCGTCACTCTCGCCGTCGGACCGGCGATCGGGCCGGGTCGGGTTGTCCTTGAGCGCGGGAAGCAGCAGCACCGCCACGCAGATGAGCCCGAGAAGATGGACTCCGGTGATCCACAGGATCAGCTCGGCCCCGTTCATGATTGAAGGTTAGCGCACGGTTAGCGAGCCTCGCCACCCTTTCGCGCGATCGCCGCTACCATCGAACGCCGCTGATGGCACGCCAGGAATCAACGTCACTTCAGGTCGCGGCCCGCGAGCCAGCCGGCTCGCGCCAAGCTCGTCGGTTGCGGCGCTCCGGCAGCATCCCCGGGGTCCTCTACGGCGGCGGCGATGATCCGGTCTCCTTCCAGGTCTCCACTCGCACGCTGCGCCTCGCGCTGGCCGGCGCCGGCGCCGTGCTCGACCTGAGCATCGAGGGCCGCGGCTCCAATCCGGCGGTGCTCAAGGAGCTTGTTCGTCACCCGGTGAGCGGCGCGCCGGTCCACGTGGACCTGCTCCGGGTTCGGCTCGACGTCAAGATCCAGTCGACCGTGGCGCTCGAGCTGACCGGCGGGGAGAATGCTCCCGGCGTCAAGGAGGGCGGCGTGCTCGAGAGCGTGACCCGCGAGCTGACGATCGAGGCGCTTCCGGGCGACATCCCGGACACGCTGTCCCACGACGTGTCGGAGATGATCATCGGTGACACCCTGACGCTGTCGTCGCTGCGACCGCCCGCAACGGTGACGCTGCTCGATGATCCCGAGACGGTGATCGCCACGCTGACGCCGCCCAAGCTCCAGGTCGAGGCCGATGATGAGATCGAGTCAGAGACCGGCGTTGTCGGCGAGGACGGTGAGGGCGAGGCTGCGCCCGCGGACTCCGCCGAGGGCGGGGACACCGAAGCGGCCGCGGACTCCGCATAGCGGGTCGGCCATGCCGCTGCCGGGACGTCGCGGCGCGCCCGTCGACTGGTTGATCGTCGGCCTCGGCAATCCCGGGGCCGAATACACGGGGACGCCGCACAACATCGGCTTCGAGGTGGCGCAGCGGCTGCGCGAGCGCTGGGGTCTCGGCACGCCCAAGTCGCGCTACCGGGGGCTGATCTCCGAGGGACGCACTGGGGTTGGCGGCCCGCGGGTGGCGATCCTGATGCCACAGACATACATGAACGAGGCCGGCCGGTCGGTTGGCCCCGCCCGCGGCGAGCTGCGCGTCGAGCTCGATCGGATCCTCGTCCTGCACGACGAGATCGATCTGCCGTTTGGGGACATCCGCGTGCGCTTGGGCGGTGGGCTCGCCGGGCACAACGGCCTGAAGTCCCTGAAGGCGTCGCTGGGCAGCGCCGACTTTCACCGTGTGCGGATCGGCGTCGGGCGCCCCGAAACGACGGATCCCGAGCGCGTCGCTGCCTACGTCCTCGGCCGGTTCCGGGAGCCTCGCGACGAGGTGCAGATCCTGATCGATCGCGCTGCGGACGCCGCCGAGCGGGTCCTGAATCCGGACGCCGAGGCGGCCGCGGAGGGTGGATCGGGCGGCACCTAGACTGAGAGGAGCAGCCCCCAATGCTCAGCTCCCTTCTCGCCTACGCCGATGATGATCCGCACACCGCCGCGCTCGCCCGCGACGGCGGCGAGGCATTCGTGTCGCAGTCCCTGAGGCCGTATCTCGTCTCGGCGCTGCTCGATCGCGACCCGTCACAGCCGGCGATTGTGGTGGCCGGCGACGATCGCGCCGCTCGGGATCTCGCCGCCGGGCTCCGGGGGTGGCTCGAGCCGCGGACGATCCGCTACTACCCGAGCCGCGGCGTCAACTACGAGTCCCATCTCGCGCCGCCACCGCACCTGGTCGGCCTGCGGATCGCCGCGCTCGATGCGCTGGTGGAGTGGGACTCCGAATCCGACCCCGCTCACCCTGCTCCGGTGGTGGTGGTCAGTGCCGTCGCGCTGTCGGAGAAGGTGCCCGACCCGTCGCTGCGGCCCAAGCCGTTCTGCCTGCGCAAGGGCGACCTGATTGACCTCGACGAGACCGCGATGGATCTCGTCGCCGCCGGCTATGAGCGCGTGGACCAGGTGGAGGACCGCGGTCAGTTTGCCATCCGCGGCGGCCTGCTGGACCTGTTCCCGGCCACCGAGGACCGCGCCGTCCGCGTCGACCTGTTCGGCGATGAGATCGACTCCCTGCGGTGGTTCTCCACCTTCACCCAGCGCTCTCTCGGCGACGCCGACCTGGTCGAGGTGGCGCCGGCGGCCGAGCTGGCCGCCGAGCACCGCGAGCTGGCCGAGATCGCCGCGCTCGAGGACGCCGCCGACCGGCCCGACATCACCGAGCTGCTGCCGGTGGAGAACTTCCACTCGTTCCTGGAGCTGGCCGCCGCCGAGGCGTCGGTGCTGATCGCCGGCTCCGAGGACGTGGCGCCGGCGCTGGCCGATCACTGGCAGGACGTCACCGCCGCCTTCCACGACGAGGACGCGCACCATCTGTACGTGGCGCCCGAGCAGATCATCGCCCAGCTCGACGAGCGGGTCCGGATCCGCTTGTCGAGCATCGACCAGGATCAGGCGTTTGCCTTCCGCGGCCAGGCGGCCGACATCGCCGCCCGCGGCCTGAAGGAGGCCGAGCCCGAGCTGGAGAAGCTGGCCCGCTCGGGCTACCGCACCGTGCTGACGTTCGCGCGCCGGGGGGAGGGCGAGCGGTTCGCCTACAACCTCGGCCGTCTCAAGGTCCGCTGGCTGGGCGAGGCCGATGAGGTGACCGCGAGCGCCGGCCAGATCACGCTGGCGACCGCTCGCCTGCAGGTCGGCTTCATCGCGCCGCAGTTCCACCTGGCGGTCATCCCCGACCATCGCCTGTTCCAGCGCCGCCGGGCGCCGGACAGTCCGGGCCGGGAGCGCAAGCGCGGCGTGCTGCGCAGCTTCTCGGAGCTGCGCACCGGGGACATCGTCGTCCACGAGGACCACGGGATCGCGCGCTTCGCCGGCTTTGACACCAAGACCGTCGCCGACGTCACCCGCGACTACCTGTACCTCGAGTACGCCGGCTCAGACCGCGTGTTCGTGCCCGTCGACCAGCTGGCCAAGATCAGCCGCTTCGTCGGCGCCGGCGGTGCCCATCCGCCGCTGTCCAAGCTCGGCGGCACCCGCTGGGAGACGATCAAGTCGCGGGCGCGTCGCGCCGCTCAGGAGCTGGCCGGCGAACTGCTCAACCTGTACGCCGAGCGCAAGCACCGGGAGGGCCACTCGTTCGCGCTCGACAGCGACTGGCAGCGCGAGTTCGAGGACGCGTTCCCGTTCACCGAGACCCCCGACCAGCGTGACGCCATCGAGTTCGTCAAGGCCGACATGGAGGCGCCGCGCCCGATGGACCGCCTCATCTGCGGCGACGTCGGCTACGGCAAGACCGAGGTGGCGCTCCGCGCGGCGTTCAAGGCGGTGCAGGACGGCAAGCAGGTGATGCTGCTCGTCCCGACCACGATCCTCGCCCAGCAGCACTACGGCACGTTCTCCGAGCGCCTCAACGACTATCCGGTGACGATCGAGCACGTCTCGCGCTTCCGGCCGGCGGCCGAGCAGAAGGAGTCGGTGGCCCGCTTCGCCAAGGGCGAGGTGGACATCCTCATCGGCACCCACCGGCTGCTCTCCCGCGATGTGCGGGCCAAGGACCTCGGGCTGCTGATCGTCGACGAGGAGCAGCGGTTCGGCGTCAAGCAGAAGGAGCTGCTGCGCCAGCTCAAGCTCCGCGTTGACGTCATCGCGATGAGCGCCACGCCGATCCCGCGCACGCTGCAGATGTCGATGGCCGGAGTCCGGGATATCAGCGTGATCGAGACGCCGCCCGAGGGCCGGCGCCCGGTCAAGACCTACGTCGGCGAGTACGACGAGGAGCTCGTGCGCCGCGCCCTGCTCCGGGAGAAGGAGCGCCACGGGCAGGCGTTCTTCCTGCACAACCGGGTCGACACGATCGAGGAGACGGCGGTCCGGCTGCGGGGGCTGTGTCCGGGGATGCGCTTTGAGGTGGCCCACGGCCAGATGGACGAGGGCATGCTCGAGCGGCGGATGCTCAAGTTCCTGCGCGGCGACGCCGACGTGCTCGTCTGCACGAGCATCATCGAGTCGGGCATCGACATCCCGCAGGCGAACACCCTGATCGTCGAGCGCGCCGATGTGTTCGGCCTGTCCCAGCTCTACCAGATCCGCGGCCGCGTCGGCCGGTCGCGCGAGCGGGCGTACGCCTACCTGCTGTACCCGAGTGCGGCGGCGCTCACGCCGGAGGCGGCGCAGCGTCTGTCGGCACTGTCTGACTACACCGAGCTCGGCGCCGGCTTCAAGGTCGCCATGCGCGATCTCGAGCTGCGCGGCGCCGGTAACTTGCTCGGTGACGAGCAGTCCGGGCACGTGGCGGCGCTCGGCTTCGAGCTGTACATGCAGATGCTCGACGAGGCCGTCGCGGCGCTGGCGCAGGACGGCGAGGCGGGCGCGTCGGAGGACTGGGAGCCGGTCCGCCTCGACGTCAACGTCGACGCCTACGTCCCGGCTGACTACATCCCCTACGAGCAGGCCAAGGTCGACGTCCACCGCCGGATCGCCGGCTCCCGGGAGGTGGCCGACCTCGTGGCGCTGCGAGAGGAGCTGGAGGACCGCTTCGGCGAGATCCCCGATCCGCTGCACAACCTGATCACCCTGCAACAGGCGCGGATCAAGCTCGGCCAGGCCGGCGCCCAGGCGGTCACCGTCCGCGGCGATCGTCTCTCGGTGACGCCGATCGAGCTCGATTCCGTTCGCGCCAAGAAGATCCGCGCCGAGATCCCCGAGGCGCTGTATGAGTCCGGCAAGTCGCAGCTGTCGGTCCGCGTGCCCAAGGATCCGGCGCTGCGATTCCCGGCGATCGTGCGGGCGGCCGACGTGCTGCTGTCAGTCACCCGGGAGGCCGAGGCCGAGCCCGCCGCGGCGTAGGCATCGACGCCGCTCCGCCGCCGTCCCCGGCCCATGCCGATCCGGCGGCCGGAGCGGCCGCCCGCGGACCCTTATTCTCAAATACTTACGAACCTCGCCGCAGGAGGCTCGCTACTATCGGCCGGGTCCTTATGAAATCTCTGCGGTCCATCCTGGCGCTTGGCGCCTTTTTTGTGGTCGGTGCCCTGGTGGTTGCGGGGTGCGGCTCAAGCGTCCCGAGCAACTCGGTCGCCACCGTCGCCGGCAACCCGATCAGCCTCCAGGCGTTCAACCACTGGATGTTCGTGGCCGCCAAGGGTCAGGCGGCCCAGAGCCCCGGCCAGCCGGTGATCGTCCCCAACGATCCGCCGAACTTCACCAAGTGCATCAGCCAGGTCAAGGCGGAGATTCCGCAGCTCAAGAAGACCGCCGACAAGACCCTGAAGACCGACTGCAGCGGGCTGTTCACCTCGCTCTCCGGCCAGGTGATGGACTTTCTGATCAAGGCGTACTGGTACCAGGCCGACGCCCACAAGCTCGGGATCAAGATCACCGACGCCCAGGTCAACAAGGCGCTGGCGGCCGCCAAGAAGCAGCAGTTCTCGACCAGCGCCCAATACCAGACCTTTCTCAAGACCAGTGGCCAGACGACCGCGGACATCCTGTTCCGCGTCCGCGTCAACCAGATCTACTCCAAGCTGACCGCGCGCCACCCGACCACGGTCACCCCGGCCGCGATCGCCGCGTACTACGCCGCCCACAAGTCGCAGTTCGGCACGCCCGAGATGCGCAACATGCGGATCGTGCTCACCAAGACCGCGTCCCAGGCCAGCGCGGCCAAGACCGCGATTGCGCACGGGCAGAGCTGGACGGCCGTGGCCAAGAAGTACTCGACGGACTCGACCACCAAGAACAAGGGCGGGCTGCTCACGGGCGTCACCGCCGGCCAGCAGGACGCGGCGCTGAGCACGGCGGCGTTCGCGGCGCCGGTGAACAAGCTGCTCGGCCCGATCAAGGGGCAGTTCGGCTACTACGTGCTCGACGTCATCAAGATCACGCCGTCAACGCAGAAGTCGCTCGCGCAGTCCACCGCGCTGATCAAGCAGACGCTGGGTGGGCAGTTGACCACCAGTGCGCAGGGCGCGGTCGACGCCCATGCCAAGAAGGACTGGTTTAGCCGGACGACGTGTCGCAAGCTCTACGCAATGGCCGATTGCCCCGGTTACAAGGCGCCGAAGACCGCGGCCGGTGGCGCCGGCGCGGCGGGCGCCGCCGGCGCGAGCGGTGCGGCCGGCGCCGCGGGCGCGGCCGGGGCCACGGCCACCACCGGGGCGGGCACCGCCACCCCGGGTGCGGCCGGCGCCACCGCCACCACCGCGGCGCCTTAATGCGGCGCCGTCGTCCACGCTGATCCCGTGTCCGGTCAGGACGCGGCCCAGTCCCTGACTCAGCTCGACGCGATCACCCGGCGCCTGCGCCGGGAATGTCCATGGGATCGCGAGCAGGACGAGCGCTCGATTGTCCCCCACACCGTCGAGGAGGCCTACGAGCTGGCCGACGCCGCCCACCAGCGCGACGACGCCAAGCTGGTCGACGAGCTCGGTGACGTCCTGTTCCAGGTCTACTTCCTCGCCCTGCTGCTGGAGGAGCGTGGTGCCGGCGACCTCACCCAGGTGGCCGAGCACGTCACCGAGAAGCTGATCCGGCGCCATCCGCACGTGTTCGGGGAGGCCGAGGCCCGCAACGCCGCCGAGGTCCTCGAGAACTGGGACGCGATCAAGCGCACCGAAAGCGGTCGCGAGCCCGGGGTGTTCGGCGAGGTGCCGGAGAACCTGCCGGCGCTGCTGCACGCGCGCAAGCTGCAGCGGCGGGTGGCCTCCCGCGGGTTTGACTTCCCCGGCGTCGAAGCCCCGCTGCAGGCGATCCGCGATGAGCTGGGAGAGCTGGAGGCCGCCGGTACCGGCGACGAGCGCTTCCACGAGCTCGGTGATCTGCTCTTCTCGGTGGTCAATGTCGCGCGGAAACTGAAGGTGGACCCCGAGCTCGCGCTGCGCGCGGCGTCGAGCCGGTTCAAGGGCCGGGTCCAGACAGCCGGCGAGCTCGCGGCATCGGAAGGCGGAAGCTGGGACGATCTCCCGCCTGAGCAACAGCTCGCCTACTACGCCCGCGCACGCCTGAACCCAGGAGACCGTCACCAGCGATGAGCCAGATCGAGCACGTGCACGCCCGCCAGATCCTCGACAGCCGCGGCAACCCGACCGTGGAGGTCGAGCTCAGCCTGCGCTCCGGCGCGTGGGGCCGCGCCGCCGTCCCATCGGGAGCGTCGACCGGCGAGTTCGAGGCGACCGAGCTGCGCGACGGCGGGTCTGACTGGATGGGCAAGGGCGTGGGCCAGGCGGTGGACAACGTCAACGGCGAGATCGCCACCGCCGTCCGCGGCCAGGATGCCGCCAGCCAGGCGGCGCTGGACCGGATGCTGATCACGCTGGACGGGACGCCCAACAAGTCGCGGCTGGGCGCCAACGCGCTGCTCGCGGTGTCGCTGGCAGCGGCCCAGGCGTCGGCGGCGGAGGAACGGCTGCCGCTGTGGCGCTATCTCGGCGGCGAGACTGCGCATGTGCTCCCGGTACCGATGATGAACGTGCTCAACGGCGGCGCCCATGCCGACAA
>Ga0208717_1000766_pt1 | contig 10661 bp, 7 predicted proteins | sample NGESurF53shallow_FD_184489 | JGI IMG/M metagenome (GOLD analysis project Ga0208717, IMG submission 184489) | Arctic peat soil microbial communities from Barrow, Alaska - NGEE Surface sample F53-3 shallow (SPAdes) | ecosystem: Environmental > Terrestrial > Soil > Wetlands > Peat ... | reverse complement strand
GACGCCGCCAAACTGAAGGCTGCCGCACGCGGCGGGTACGACATCGTCGTCGATGCCACCGGGTCGGCTGCGGTGTCGGAACAATGCGTGCCGCTGACCCGGAGCGGTGGAACCGTGATGTTTTACGGCGTCACCGACCCCGAGGACCTCGTCCAGGTCAGTCCGTACGATGTGTTCCGCCGCGAGATCACTATCAAGGGATCTTTCGCGGAGATCGATTCGTTCCCGGCCGCGATCGCGGCGCTGCGGACCGGGCGGGCCCGTACCGAGGGCCTCATCACGCACCGCTTCAAGCTCGATGACTACGCCGGTGCCCTCGACGCGCTACGCAGCGACCGGACAGTCCACAAAATCATTATCGAGTGCTGACCCAGTGAACGCTGACGCCCAGCGCCCGGCCGCTGACCGCCGAGATACGACCGGCCCGGTTTGCACCCTGGGTCTCGACCTTGGGACCAGCTCGGCCAAGGCGGTGGTGATCGATACCAGGGGCACAGTCTTGTCTCAGGCGTCCGCCGGCTACGCCGTGACCTCGACGATGACCGGCTACGCGGAAAGCGAACCGGCCCACTGGTGGACCGCGATGACCGCCTGCGCCCGCGAGGCTGTGCGCGCGGCTGGCGCGCGGCCTGCGGCGATCGGGCTGTCGGGGCAGATGCACGGTTTGGTGCTGGCCTCCCGGGAGGCCGGGGCACTTCGCCCGGCCCTGCTCTGGGCCGACAGCCGGGCGACCGGGTCCCTCCGCGCCTATCAGCTCCTTGACCCGGGTGCGCTGGCCAGGCTCGCCAATCCGCTGGCTCCCGGCATGACCGGACCGCTGCTGAAGTGGATCGCCGAGAACGAGCCGCGCACCTACCGGAAAGCCCGCTGGGCGCTGCAACCTAAAGACTGGATACGCAGCCGCCTCACCGGCGAGTTCCACGCCGAGCCCAGCGATGCTTCAGCCAGCCTGCTCTATGACGTGCTAGGTGACCGCTGGGATCTGGAGGTGGTCAGCGCGCTGGGCCTGGAGGCCAGTTTGCTGGCGCCCCTGCTGCCCTCGGCCGGCGCCCCCGCCGGCTACCTCACGGCGGAGGCGGCCACCGAGCTAGGGCTGCCCGCGGGCCTCCCCGTCGCGGCCGGGGCCGCTGACACGGCGGCGGCGGCGCTGGGCAGCGGGATCGGCCCGGGCGATATCCAGCTGACCGTGGGCACCGGCGCGCAAGTCATCCGGCCGCTCAGCGCGCCGGTCAGCCGGGCGGACGCCGGGATCAACCTCTACCGGTCGGCGACTCCGGAGGGCTGGTACCAGATGGGTGCCACCATCAGTGCCGGGCTCAGTCTCAACTGGGTGCGGCAGATCATGAACGCCACCTGGGCGGAGCTGTACGCGAGTGCCGATCAGCCTGGCCAGGCTCACGACCCGATCTTCGTCCCGCACCTATCGGGGGAACGGACACCATATTCCGACCCGTCGCTCCGCGGCTCCTGGACTGGGTTGTCGCTCGCCGGCGACCGGGCCTCGCTGTTGCGGTGCGCGCTGGAAGGGACCGCGTTCTCGATCTGCGAAGCGCTGGACGCCCTGCTCGGAGAGCAACGCCCGGCACGCCTTCGGCTGGCCGGAGGGGGCACCCTGGCGGCTGGCTGGCGGCAGTTGCTCGCGGATGTGCTCGGGTTGCCGCTGTATGCCGTGGACGTGCCTGCGGCATCCGGCCGGGGCGCTGCCCTCTTGGGAGCCCATGCCGCCGGCCTGCTTAGTTTTGACGACATTCAGGGACCGCTGGCCCCGCCCGCCCAGCTCGTGGCTGAACCGGACCCGGCGATGACGGACTTCCGCGCGGAGCGTCACGCACGGTTCCGCCGGATCGTCTCAGTCCTCAAGAACACCCCGACGTCCGCCGAGCGGCTTGACGGGTACTCAGACCGCACGGAAGGGGCAGCATGACCGTCTTGACCGCGGAAACCCTGACGCAGCTGAACGGCGAGGTGCGTGTCCCCCGTTACGATCGCCGTCACGTGACCACCGGAATCGTGCACATCGGGGTCGGCGGTTTTCACCGCTCGCATCAGGCGATGTACATCGACGCGCTGATGAATGGCGGCGGCGCCATGGACTGGGGGATCTGCGGTATCGGCCTGCAGCCGTCCAACGCCAGGATGCGCGATGTGCTGGCCGCCCAGGATGGCCTGTACACCCTGGTCCTGCGGCACAGCGATGGCACCTGGGAGCCCCGCGTGATCGGGTCGATCGTCGAGTACCAGTTCGCTCCCGACGATCCGGAGGCCGCGATCGAGAAGATGGCCGCACCGCAGACCCGGATCGTGTCGCTCACCGTCACCGAAGGCGGCTACAACCTCGACGACGTCACCGGTGAATTCAATTCCTCAGATGAGTCGGTCCTGGCCGACCTGCGCCCGGGGGCCGTCCCACACACCGTGTTCGGGCTGGTGACTGAAGCGCTCGCCCGTCGCCGTGACCGCGGCATTCCCGCCTTCAGCATCCTGTCCTGCGACAACATCCAGGGCAACGGCCACGTGAGCCAGCGCGCGTTCACGGCGTTCGCCCGCCTGCGTGATCACGAGCTGGCCGACTGGATAACCGGGCAGGTCCGGTTCCCCAACTGCATGGTCGACCGCATCACGCCGCAGACGACCGAAGCCGATCGCGCCGAGCTCAGCCGCCGGTTCGGCATCGATGATCAGTGGCCAGTACTCTGCGAGCCGTTCACGCAGTGGGTGCTCGAGGACAACTTCGCCGACGGCCGGCCGCGGCTCGAAGACGCCGGCGTTCAGATCGTTTCCGACGTGGAGCCTTACGAGCTGATGAAGCTGCGGCTGCTCAACGCCAGTCATCAGGCTCTGTGCTATCCGGGCTACCTGGTGGGCTACCGGCTCGTGCATGAGGTCACCACGGACCCGCTCTTCGTGCAGTTCCTGCTCGGCTACATGACGCAGGAAGCCATCCCGACCCTCCGGCCTGTTCCGGGCGTCGACCTGGTCCACTACGCCAACCAGCTCATCGAGCGGTTCTCCAATCCCGAGGTCCGCGATACTGTGGCCCGGCTCTGCGCCAACGCATCCGACCTCATTCCCAAGTTCCTCCTCCCGGTCATCAGGCAGCAGCTCGCCACCGGCCGTCCCTTCACCCGCTCGGCCGCCGTCGTGGCCAGCTGGGCGCGCTACGCCGAGGGCACCGACGAGAACGGCGAGACGTACGAGATGGACGATGACCTGGCGCCGCAGCTTCGGGCCGCCGCCCAGCGGCAGCGCCGCGACCGGACCGCCTTTCTCGAGGACAACCGCGCGATCTTCGGTGAACTGGCCGACGATCCCCGGTTCACCGAGGTGTACAGCTCAATCCTGGCCTCGCTGTCCGAACGCGGCGTGCGGAGAACCTTCACTGACCTTGACCGCTACGCCACACCGTCGATGGCCAACCGCGATCCGGCCGGCCTGGAGAGGAAGTCGCCCTGAACAGCATGCGACGCGTCGTCGTTTACCCGGGCCGGATCGCTGTCGAGGCGGCGGACATCCCGGCCCCAGGCCCGGACGAGGCTCTGGTCCGCACCATCGTGGCCGGGGTCTGCGGATCCGATCTGCACGCGGCCCGCGGGCTCCACCCCTTTGTCCCGCTGCCTTACCGGCCGGGCCATGAAGTCCTCGGGGTCGTCGAGTCTTCCGGCTCCGCCGTGGAGACCTGGACGCCAGGCCAGCGGGTGATCGTGGAGCCCGATCTGCCCTGCTGGGCGTGCAAAATGTGCACCTCAGGACGCGAGAACCTGTGCGAGAACCTGCAGTTCTTCGGCTGCGGCTATCGTCAGGGCGGCATGGCGGACTACTTCACCGTGGCCGCGAACCGGCTGCATCCGGTACCGGACACGCTGGACGATCACACCGCGGCGCTCATCGAGCCGCTGTCGACGCCGGTGCACGCCGTGCGCCTCGCGGGCGAAGTCGCCGGGCGGGCCGTCGCGGTTCTCGGGGCCGGGACAATCGGGTTGTTTACGGTCGCCGTACTCCGCGCGCACGGAGCAGGGAAGGTGGTCACCACAGATCCGCTTCCCGCCAAGCGGGAGCGGGCCGCAGCCCTCGGTGCGGATGTGACTATCGACGCGACCGCGCCCGACGTGGCCGGGCAAGTGAGAAAAGCGCTCGGAGGCAGCGCCGATATCGTGTTTGACTGCGTCGCCATCCAGTCGTCCATAGACCAGGCGATCGCGATGGCCGACAAAGGCGGGACAGTCGTTGTGGTCGGCGTCCCGGCCCGGGAAGTCACGGTTCCGCTGCCGATCGTGCAGGACCACCAGATCCGCATTCAGGGCACCGCCACGTATCTTCCGGAAGACTACCGGGAATCGATCGACCTGCTCAGCCGCGGAGCCGTCAGGAAAGCGGACTTCGTCACCGCCACACGGCCCCTGGCGCAGGTCGCCGAGGCTTTTGAGCTTGCCTCGTCAGGCAACCACGTGAAGGTCCTCGTCACGGTCGCCGACCAGTGACCACGCTGAGCCCGGCGCGCGGCGGCGAGGGTGGCACATGCTGACCGACCTGCGCGCCGGGCGCGGGGAACTGTCGTCTGCACTCGTGGCGCTGGATTTTGACGGCACGCTCGCCCCGATATCACCCCACCCCGACGACGCCCGCCCGCTGGCGGACGCCCACCAGATCCTGCGCGACGTACGCGCAACCGGCGCAACTCTCGCTGTCATCACCGGCCGGAGCGTGGCCTCGCTGCTGCGCGTCAGCGGCTTCGACGACGTGCCTGGCATCGTCATCTACGGCCTGCACGGCGTCGAGCGGTGGGAGAACGGCCAGCTCCGCGCGCCGTCGCCGCCCGCTGGCCTCCTCGAGCTCCGCCTGAGCCTGCCCGGGCTTCTGGCCAGCGTGGCTGACGATGTGGCGATATGGATCGAGGATAAGAACCTCTCTCTCGTCATCCACACCCGTCTCACCGCTGACCCGGATCGCCTCCTCGAGACGCTGCGCGCACCGGTCACGGATGCGGCCGAAGCCGCGGGGCTCGAGGCACGCCCGGGCAAAGAAGTCCTGGAAATCTGCATTCCGGGCACCGACAAGGGCACAGCGATCCGCGAGCTCATCCGCGACGAGACGACGGCGGTCCTCTACGCCGGCGACGACGTCGGTGACCTGCCCGCCGTTCAGGAAGTGAATGCCTGGTCCGACCGCAGCGGCCGGCCCACACTGGCCGTCGCGGTAAGCCCCTCCGGACAGGGCCCGCTGGCCGAGATGGCTGACGTAACCGTGCCAGACCCGAGCAGCCTGATCTCGCTGCTCCGGCAGATCGTGGAGGACGGGAACCGGCCGGCCTGGCGCGGCGAGAAGTAGACGCGGCGAGAAGTAGATGCGCCTAGAAGTAGATACTGAGCGGCGGCTGCGTCCCGTGCAGCTCATAAGCACCCAGGACCTGGTGCTTGTAGATCGAGGGATTGTGCGACGCCAGGACCTTCAGGTTGCGCCAGTGCCGGTCGAGCGCCCGCTCGGTGCTCAGCGTGCTGCCGCTGGCCACCTGGGTCAGCGCGTCGATAACGTCCAGGGCCAGCGACTCGACAGTGATCTTGGCTCTGCTGGCGGCGAGCGTCGCTTCGAGGGACAGATCGAAGTCCTGCGGCGCGTCCCACGACTGCTCGAGAAGAGCCGCGGCGGCGCTGATGGTCGCGGTTGCGGCGAACGCCTTCGCGGAGGCGACTCCGATCACGGCCTGGATGACCGGCTCGTCCTGAACACGGCCCGCCGTTCCGTGGTAATAATTCCGCGTCCGGCCCCGGACAAGCTCAACGGCGTCCTGGAGCGTCCGGTTCGCGATTCCGGCCACCACTGTGGTCAGGTGAACCTGGTTGAACGTGAACGGATACCTGGGCTGGTCGGCGTCGATGACCGGGCGCTCGATAGCGTCCGCACTCGTCACGCGGACTCTGTCGAGCACGATCGAACCAGATCCCGTGAGTCGCTGCCCGAAACCGTCCCAGTCGTCCGGGAGCTCAACGCCTGGCCGGCTGGACTCGATGAGCACCGTCTGCTGGGCGTCGCCGAGAGTGACCGACAGGATGAGGTAGTCCGCGTACAGGCTGCCCGTGCTGTAGTACCGGCGGCAGGTCAGCAGGTACTCGTCGCCGCCCACCTGCTCAACCTTCGTCTCGGGTGACTCGCTCCCCGAGCTTCCGGTTCGCTCCTGGGCCGCACCCCCGAACAGCAGGCCCGCTCCGGCCAGCGCCAGGAGACGTGGTGAGCTCACGGTTGGCTCCAGGATGGCGTTCTCGACCGTCACATAGTGGTTGCGCAGGCTGTGTGCGAGGTTGGAGTCGGCGATCGCCAGGTCCAGGATGAACTGGAAGAACTCCGTCAGCCTGAGCCGGCTTCCGTCGGCACGGGGCAGCCTGATCGCGCCGATCTTGCTGGCGCGCAGTTCCGGCTGGAGGTCGCTGAACAGCAGTCGTTCCCGGTCGCGCCGCGGCGCTTCGCTGGCCAGGCGGCTGACGAAATCAGCGAATCCGAGCCGCTCGGTCACCGGGGATGTCATGAGGTCCCTCCCTGGCCACCGCCCGGCCCGGCCGAAGGCAGGTCAGGCAGGCGGGTGCGCATCAAGCTGCGTCGTCATCGAGGCCGAGGTTCCCCCGGAAGGTGGTGGTTTCGTACTCCGCGCGGAACCGGCCGCGGGCCTGCAGCTCCGGCACGAGCCAGTCCACCAGGTGGTCCAGACCGTCGGTGTACCGGTCGACGTTGAAGTTGAAGCCGTCGCAGGCGTCCGTGTCGATCCAGTCGATCAGGTCGTCGGCCACCTGCTCCGGGGTCCCGACCACGATCCGGTGACCGCCGGTGATGTAGTCCAGCAGCACCTGCCTGGTCGTCACTCCGCGCGCCCGGGCGTCCTCGACGAGTTTCGCCCGGCGGACAAGCCCGCTCTCCTGGCCCGGGTTCGCCAGCGGGATCTTGTCGTAGGGCAGCGGACGGCGCAGATCCAGGTCGTCCGCATCGACGCCGAGCACGCTCGCCAGCGAGCCTTTCAGGTACTCGAGATCGAGCTGGTCATCGAGATCAGCCTTGCGCTGCCGCGCCTGCGCCTCAGTCCCGCCGAGGACGGGGTAGACGCCGGGCACGACGAGCAGCTTCTCCGGGTCGCGGTTCCACTTGTCCGCCGCGAGTTGCTTCACGTCCTGGTAGAACTCCTGCGCGGACGGCTTCATCCAGTGGCTGGTGAACAGTGCGTCAGCCCATTTGGAGCCGAACTGCTTGCTCAGCTCAGACGCGCCCGCCTGCAGCAGCACGGGACGGCCGCGGTACCCGCCCGTGACACCGAGGACACCGGCGGCGCGATAATAGTCACCCTGGAAATCGACCGGCCGGAGCAGGTCACGGTCGATGTAGGTAGACCGCGCCGCGTCGGCCACGATGGCCCCGGGAGGCAGCGACTCCCACAGCTGCGTGACGATGGTCACGAACTCCCCGGCCTTGTCGTACTTAGCCGACTGTGACAGGTCGCTGTCCAGGCCGAGGATCCTCAGGGTGTGATCGTGCTGGCTGGTGATGATGTTCCACGCGGCCCGGCCCTTGCTCACGTGGTCGAGACTCGCGATCTGCCGCGCCACGGTGGCCGGGTTGGCGTACAGGGCGGGCACCGTCGAGACAAGGCCGATGTGGTGCGTGTGCGTCGCCAGCGCGGCGAGGAGCACCGAGGGGTCCAGAGCCCGGAACGGGCGCTGGACTGATTCCTCGTTCAGGCCGGCGTAATTGTCCGCCAGGAAGATCCCGTCGAGCAGCCCGCGCTCGGCGGTCCGGGCGATCTGCAGGAACACGTCGATGTCCGTGGACAGGCCCGCTGGCTCATCCAGGGTCTTCCAGGCAGCGTTGTGGCGCCCCGATGCGAGGAGGTTGATCGCCAGGCGGATCTGCTTGGGCTTGGACAAGATACGAGCTCCTCGGGGGGAAGGAGTCGGGCATCGGCACCGCCGGCCCGGCGAGGCTGGTATTCCTGTTATATCAATTGGAATAGTAGGATTTCAAGCTTCTGCGGGGCGGCAGACGCGGGAAGATCAACGGATAGACGACCGCAGGCCGCCGGGGCCCAGATGGCCCCGGCGGCCTGCGCTGACGAGCACTTGACGAGCCGGATCAGCGCCACGATCACGCTGATCGTGCCCCCAGCCAGCTGGACGCTGGCTGGGAGACCCTAGCTAGACACGACGAAGGCGTCCACGTCCAGCCGCGGGTGCCCGCTGGTGGCGAGGTTGACGACCTTCAGCGTGTGTTTCCCGGACACGGAGAAGGTGTGCGACCACACGACGACCGCATTGTTGGACGCGGTGGCGTTGTAGTTGCTGACGGTGGTCTGCGCCTGGCCATCCAGGTAGACCCTGAAGGAGCCGCGGGTGGAGGACTGCTCCGACACGAACTGGATCCGGTTGCCGGTGAAGGTGAAGGATGCGCTCGCCCCGGACGCCTGCGTGAACTTGTCGGTGCCCCCTGAATAGCAGTTGCAGGTCGACGTGGTCCACGCGCCCGTGTAGCTCGCGTTGCCTTGCTGGTACAGCTTCGATGCCGCGCTGAACGTTGCCGTGGTGGCCTCGTTAGCGTTCATCGTCACCGTGCAGGTAGCCGAGGCCATCCCCGCCGGGCAGGCTCCGTTGTTCCAGCCGGTGAAGACGGCCCCGGAGGTGGCTGACTCAGTCAGCCTGACCGCCGTGCCCGAAGGGAAGCTAGCCGAACAGGTCCCGCTGGTGCAGTTGATCCCGGCCGGCGAGCTGGTGATCCGCCCACTTCCGTTCCCGGCCTTCGACACCTTGAGCGTGTAGGAGGTGCCGCCCTGGGGAGCGGACATCACGCAGCCGCCGGCTGAGTTGCTCCACAGTGACTGCATGGCGAACGAGCCGGTAGACAGGGCCACGTTCCCGGCCGGGTCGTTGCTGCCCCAGCTTTCGCCCCTCCAGGCGCACTTGTCGCCGATCTCGCCGCCCGACACGCCGTCGTTCGTGTCGAACCAGCCTGAGTCCGGGAACGGGTCGGTGATGGTCTCGGCGTACTCGTGCCCGCCGACGATTGAGACGCCGTCGTAGGTACCGCTGGAGTTGACGAAGTCCTGGCCGCAGCCGGCACCCGAGTCGGGGATGTAGGGCAGGTTGGTGTAGGGCTCGTGGCTGTTGCTGTGCCAGGCACAGTAGTCACCGCTGCCGCCGGCGCAGCCCGGCGCGTAGAACCCCTGCGGGCAGGTGCCCGACTGGGTGGCGATCACTATCTGGGCGTCGGTCGTGTCCGTGATGCTTTGCGACGACGCGAACGCGTCCGCCTCCGCCGCGAGCTGGCTCTGGTCCGCTCCGGTCGGCGGCGTGCTGGTGTCCTGGAATACGCCCTCGTACACCGAGCCGCTGAACGACGGATGCCCGGTACCGTCGGTGTACTGATCGGTGATGGAGGACCAGCTGTCCTGCGGCTGGACGCCGAGCCCCTGGTAGAAGGACTCCATGTAGGAGGCGGTGGCCTCCTGGCTCGAGTCGGTTCCCCACGCCGGTCCCCAGAGCAGCAGGTAGACGTGCGGGCTGTGCTGGACCAGGCCGCCGTTGTACAGCAGGTTGCAGTTGGGCTCGGTACATCCGGTCGCCCGCACCTGCTTTACCTTCCTGCCCACCGGGGGGACCACCCCGGTGATCTTGCCGTGCTTGATGTGCGGCGCTGCAGCGGCCCGCGCCCTGGCCAGGTTAACCACCGTGGCATTCGGGGCCCGTCCGGCCGTGGTGTGCGTGCTGGCGTTGGCTGCGGCCGTGCCGCCCAGCGCCAGACCGGCGCTCAGCATAGCCGCTGAACCGCCGATAAACAGTGCTCGGATAAGTCGCAATTGACCCCCCTTGATTTGCCGGGAGCCATGCGCTTCCCGTGCAATTATCGCGAACCCTAGCGTCGGGCCAGCGAATTGCACAAGCGGCTTTACCGTATAGGCGGGCCATGAGATAGATCACTGATGAAGCACATCTGCGGTTCATTCTTTATGCGATACTTCTGATCCTTTTTCCGCAATTACGCGGCTTTGGCTTGAATGTCGGCGGCATGCTTGCATGAGCCGGCTGGACGTCCAGGCCGGCCCGTGCGGGCCGGCCTGGACGTCCCGATCAGGCGACGTCGAAGCGGTCGAGGTTCATCACCTTGTCCCACGCGGCGACGAAGTCGTTCACGAACTTCCCCTTCGAGTCATCGCTCGCATAGACCTCCGCGACCGCGCGCAGCTCGGAGTTCGACCCGAAGACGAGGTCGGCACGGCTGCCGGTCCACTTGACCTCGCCCGTGGCCGCGTCCCGGCCCTCGAAGGTGTTCGCGTCCCCGGACACGGACTTCCACGTCGTGCCCAGATCGAGCAGGTTGACGAAGAAGTCATTGGTCAGCGATCCGGGGGTCGTGGTGAGGACGCCGAGCGGCGACTGCTGGAAGTTGGCGCCCAGGACACGGAGGCCCCCGACCAGGACGGTCATTTCGGGGGCGCTCAGGGTCAGCAGGTTCGCCTTGTCCAGCAGCAGGTACTCAGCCGGCAGCCGGTTGCCCTTCCCGAGGTAGTTGCGGAACCCGTCGGCGGCCGGCTCCAGCGCGGCGAACGACTCCACATCGGTCTGTTCCTGCGAGGCGTCCGCACGGCCCGGGGTGAAGGAAACCTGGACGTCGAAGCCGGCGTCCTTGAGATCGGA
>Ga0208717_1000764_pt1 | contig 10674 bp, 18 predicted proteins | sample NGESurF53shallow_FD_184489 | JGI IMG/M metagenome (GOLD analysis project Ga0208717, IMG submission 184489) | Arctic peat soil microbial communities from Barrow, Alaska - NGEE Surface sample F53-3 shallow (SPAdes) | ecosystem: Environmental > Terrestrial > Soil > Wetlands > Peat ... | reverse complement strand
GTGCCGATAGCCGAGACCGCTGTAGCCGAGACGGCTGCTGTCGAGACACCTGCTGTCGAGACGCCGGAGGTTGAGGCCCTGGCGCAAGCAGCGCAGGAGGCCGAAGCGACGCCGGATGCGGACGCCCCCGCCGTCCCGGCTGTCGAAGCTGTTGCGCCCGAGGCCGACACTGCGCCTACGGCCGGGGAGGAGAGCTAGTCATGCTGGTTCCCCGCAGGGTCAAGCACCGCAAGCAGCATCACCCGGGTCGTACCGGCGCTGCGACTGGTGGCACCCGTATCGCGTTCGGCGAGTTCGGCATCCAGGCGTTGGAGCCGGCGTACGTTACCAACCGCCAGATCGAGTCCGCGCGTATTGCGATGACCCGCCACATCAAGCGTGGTGGCAAGGTCTGGATCAACATTTTCCCCGACCGACCCATCACCAAAAAGCCGGCCGAGACCCGCATGGGTTCAGGTAAGGGTTCACCGGAGTGGTGGATCGCGAACGTGAAGCCCGGCCGCGTCATGTTCGAACTGGCCGGAGTTCCGGAGCCGATCGCCCGCGAAGCGATGCGGCGTGCCATGCACAAGTTGCCGATGAAGTGCCGGTTCGTCCGGCGCGAGGTCGGGGAGGCGTCGTGACCACAGCAAACGACCTGCGCACGCTCGAGAACGACGAACTGGTCAACAAGTTGCACGAGGCGAAGGACGAGCTGTTCAAGCTGCGGTTCCAGTACGCCTCGGGTCAGCTGGAGAGCCACGGTCGGTTGAACTCGGTACGCAAGGAAATCGCTCGCATCTACACGGTCATGCGTGAGATCGAGCTCGGCATCACCATCAAGAACGACGAGGATGTGGCATGAGCGACAAGGCCGTCGAAGCGAACTCGAAGGCGAGCGGCGCCGACGAGAAGCGCGGCTTCCGCAAGACCCGCGAAGGGCTCGTGATCAGCGACAAGATGGAGAAGACCGTCGTCGTCGCCGTCGAGGACCGGGTCAAGCACCCCCTGTACGGCAAGGTTTTGCGCCGTACCAGCAAGCTGCACGCTCACGACGAATCGGGCGCTGCGACTGGTGACCGGGTGCTGCTCATGGAGACGCGCCCGCTGTCCGCTACCAAGCGCTGGCGCGTGGTCGAGATCCTCGAAAAAGCCAAGTAACCCAAGTAATCAAGACCGGGAGTCACAGTGATTCAGCAGGAGTCGCGACTGCGCGTCGCCGACAACACGGGTGCCAAGGAGATCTTGTGCATCCGCGTGCTCGGAGGCTCGGGCCGACGCTACGCGCGAATCGGCGACGTCATCGTGGCCACCGTCAAGGACGCGTTGCCGGGTGCGGGCGTGAAGAAGGGCGACGTCGTGAAGGCGGTCGTCGTGCGTACTGTGAAAGAGCGTCGGCGTCCCGACGGCTCGTACATCAAGTTTGACGAGAATGCCGCGGTCCTGATCAAGGACGGCGGCGACCCGCGTGGCACGCGCATCTTCGGCCCAGTCGGCCGTGAACTGCGCGAGAAGAAGTTCATGCGGATCATCTCGCTGGCTCCGGAGGTGCTGTAAGTCATGGCAGGTCTGAAGGTTAGAAAGGGAGACACCGTTCAGGTGATCTCGGGCAAGGACCGCGGCTTCAAGGGCAAGGTCATCGAGACCGACCCCGGGCGCGAGCGTGTCCTGGTCGAGGGTGTCAACCGCATTCGCAAGCACACCAAGATCACCACGACAACTCGTGGCGCGAAGACCGGCGGCATCGTCACCCAAGAGGCACCCGTGCACGTGAGCAACGTCATGGTCGTGTGCCCCGAGTGCGACCGCGCGACTCGCATCGAGCGCCGCCAGGTTCTCAACGAGGACACCGGCAAGACCATCCCGGTCCGCATCTGCAAGAAGTGCGGCAAAGAGATCACGGTGGCGACGGCATGACAACGACCACGACCGAGACGCCAACTGCAGCCGAACCGAGCCCGCGTACCGCGCCGCGTCTCAAGCAGCGCTACCGCGACGAGATCTCGGCCCAGTTGCGCGAGCAGTTCGGTTACTCCAACGTCATGCAGATTCCTGGCCTGACCAAGGTCGTTGTGAACATGGGTGTCGGCGAGGCGGCTCGCGACGCGAAGCTGATCGACGGAGCGGTCCGCGACTTGACCACGATCACCGGTCAAAAGCCGCAGGTCACCAGGTCGAAGAAGTCGATCGCCCAGTTCAAGTTGCGCGAGAACATGGCGATCGGTTGCCACGTCACCTTGCGAAACGACCGGATGTGGGAGTTCCTCGACCGGCTGCTCGCACTCGCCTTGCCGCGTATTCGCGACTTCCGCGGCTTGTCGCCGCGCCAGTTCGACGGCCACGGCAACTACACGTTCGGTCTCACTGAGCAGGTCATGTTCCACGAGATCGACCAAGACAGGATCGATCGCTTCCGTGGCATGGACATCACGGTGGTCACGACGGCGAACACCGACGACGAGGGGCGCGCGTTGCTTCGCCTGCTCGGCTTCCCCTTCAAGGAGAACTGACCGCATGGCGAAGAACGCTCTGAAGATCAAGGCGGCCGCGAAGCCGAAGTTCAAGGTGCGCGGCTACACCCGTTGCAACCGGTGCGGCCGCTCGCACTCGGTGTACAAGAAGTTCGGCATCTGCCGCATCTGCCTTCGCGAGATGGCACATCGCGGCGAGTTGCCTGGCATCACCAAGAGCAGCTGGTAAACCCCACTACGCCGCAGGTCGCTGATTGTTGGCGAGGCGAAACCACGGCGAGAAAGGCCATGTGGCCACATCATGATGACCGACCCGATCGCGGACATGTTGACGCGAGTGCGCAATGCGAACCACGCGTACCACGACAACGTGCCGATTCCTTACTCGAAGATCAAGACGCACGTTGCCGACATCCTCAAAGAGCAGGGCTACATCGCCGGCTGGCACGTCGAGGACGTCGAGGGCCACGCCGCGGCCAAGAACTTGGTCGTCGAGTTGAAGTACGGCCCTAACCGTGAGCGCTCGATCGCCGGCGTCCGGCGAGTGAGCAAGCCCGGACTGCGCGTCTACGCCAAAGGCACCAACTTGCCGCGCGTCCTCGGAGGACTCGGCATTGCCATCATCTCGACATCCGGCGGACTGCTGACCGACAAGCAGTGCGCGAAGCGTGGGGTAGGCGGGGAAGTCCTCGCCTACGTCTGGTAACAGGAAGAGACGAACTCATGTCCCGAATCGGAAGACTTCCGATCCCTGTTCCCAGCGGGGTCGACGTCGATATCACTGACCGTCTGGTCACGGTCAAGGGCCCGAAAGGCACCTTGACGCTCACGCTCGCCGATCCGATCGTCATCGAGAAGGCGGACGACGGTTCGCTGCTCGTCACGCGCCCCGACGACGAGAAGCGCAGCAAGGAACGCCACGGCCTCAGTCGCACCTTGGTCGCCAACATGGTGACCGGAGTGACCGACGGGTTCTCCAAGACCCTCGAGATCGTCGGCACCGGTTACCGCGTGCAGGCAAAAGGCTCGGACCTCGAGTTCGCGCTCGGCTTCTCGCACCCGGTCAACATTCCCGCACCCGAGGGGATCACCTTCGAGGTGCAGGCGCCGACGCGGTTTGTCGTGCGCGGCATCGACAAGCAGCAGGTCGGTGAGGTCGCAGCCAACATCCGCAAGCTGCGCAAGCCGGAGCCCTACAAGGGCAAGGGCGTCCGCTACCAAGGTGAAGTCGTGCGTCGCAAGGTCGGAAAGGCTGGTAAGTAGTCATGCCTGTTGGATTGATCAGTCGCCGCAAGGCGCGCGGATCTACCAAGTCGGCCCTGCGTCAGCGCCGCCACTTCCGGGTGCGCAAGCGCGTCACCGGCACCGCGGAGCGTCCGCGCCTTGTCGTCAACCGTTCGAGCCGACACGTGTTCGCGCAGATCGTCGACGACGTGACTGGCCGTACTCTCGCTTCGGCGTCGACCATGGAAGCAGACGTTCGTGCGACTGCGGGCGACAAGACGGCCAAGGCGCGCAAGGTCGGTGAGCTCGTTGCCAAGCGGGCCGCGGCCGTAGGCGTCGGCCCGGTTGTCTTCGACCGCGGCGGATACCAGTACCACGGACGCGTCGCGGCTATCGCCGATGGCGCCCGCGAAGGCGGTCTGACGCTGTGACGCTATCCCTGAACTGCATGCCTACGAACTGCGTGAACACTGAGATGAGGAACGTCTAATGCCAGGACCTCAGCGTCGTGGACCAGGAAGCGGTAGCGGCACTGGTGCCGGCGCTGCGGGTGGACCCGGCGGGACCGGCACCGGTAGCGGTGGTGGCGATCGCCGCGACCGCCGAGACAACCGCCGTCCCGATGGCGCAGCCGAGAAGACCCAGTACATCGAGCGCGTCGTTGCGATCAACCGCGTCGCGAAAGTCGTCAAGGGCGGTCGGCGCTTCAGTTTCACCGCACTTGTGGTCGTCGGCGACGGCGACGGCAGCGTCGGCATCGGGTACGGCAAGGCCAAGGAAGTTCCCGCGGCGATCGCGAAGGGTGTCGAGGAGGCCAAGAAGAGTTTCTTCAAGGTCCCCCGCATCCAGCACACGATTCCGCACCCAATCACTGGCGAGGCTGCGGCCGGCGTTGTGCTGTTGCGCCCGGCTAGCCCCGGTACCGGCGTCATCGCCGGCGGACCGGTGCGCGCGGTGCTCGAGTGCGCGGGCATTCACGACGTGTTGTCGAAGTCACTCGGCTCCGACAACGCGATCAACGTCGTGCACGCGACCGTCGCCGCACTGAAGGGCCTCATGCGGCCCGAGGAAGTTGCGGCTCGCCGCGGCTTGCCGCTCGAAGACGTCGCACCTGCCGCCTTGTTGCGTGCGCGCGCGGCGGGGATGGGTGCCTGAGATGGGCCGGCTAAAGGTGACCCAGACCAAATCCGAGATCGGCGGCACGAGCAATCAGCGCAACACGTTGCGCACGCTCGGTCTCAAGCGGATGCGCGACACCGTAGTCAAGGAAGACCGTCCTGAGATCCGCGGCATGATCAGGACCGTTTCGCACCTGGTAGCCGTTGAGGAGGTGGACTGACGATGGCTGAGACGACGAAAGCTGAAGAGACGACCACAGAGCGCGCGAGTTCGGTGCTGAAGATTCATCACTTGCGGCCCGCACCTGGCTCGCACAAGCCGAAGACCCGCGTCGGTCGAGGCGAGGCGTCCAAGGGCAAGACCGCCGGTCGTGGCACCAAGGGCACCAAGGCCAGGTACCAGGTACCTGCACGCTTCGAGGGCGGCCAGATGCCGTTGTACATGCGGCTGCCCAAGTTGAAGGGCTTTACCAACCGTTTTCGTGTCGAATACCAAGTCGTGAACCTCGAATGGATCGCCGCCCACTACCCCAAGGGCGGTGCGGTGACTCCAGAAGACCTGGTCGCCAAGGGTGCGGTCCGCAAGGGCGAGCTGGTCAAGGTGCTCGGCGACGGCGAGATCGGCGTGAAGCTGCAGGTCAGCGCCCACGGTTTCTCGGCGTCTGCGAAGGAGAAGATCGAGGCGGCCGGCGGCAGCGCCACGAAACTGTAGGACGACTCGTGCGTTACAGTCACGGAGCGGGCGCCGATGACTGGATTTGCGGCAGAGTTCAACGGCAATGTTTGACAGAAGTGTTGGTGCGCAGGAGGAATCGTGAACTACGCCCTACTCAGGGCCTTCGGGCAGGCGTTCCGCACGCCCGACCTGCGCAAAAAGATGTTGTTCGTGCTCTTCATCGTGCTGTTGTTCCGCTTGGGCAGTGCGATTCCGGCACCGGGGGTGTCGGAGAAGAACATCCACGCATGTCTCGTCGAGGTCACCGGCGGCAATAGCGCGAACGTCTACACCCTGATCAACTTGTTCAGCGGTGGCGCGTTGCTGAAGCTGTCGATTCTGGCGCTGGGCATCATGCCCTACATCACCTCGAGCATCATCATTCAGCTGCTCGTCGTGGTGATTCCGCGGCTCGAGCGGTTGAAGCAAGAGGGTCAGTCCGGTCAGGCGAAGCTGACGCAGTACACGCGGTACCTGACGATCGGCTTGGCGATCCTTCAGTCCTCCGCATTCGTGGCGCTGGCTCGCACACCTGGCCAGATCTTCACTGGTTGTACGACGCCTATCATTCCGAACGACGGCTGGCCGGTGATCCTGACCATCGTCCTGACGATGACCGCAGGCACCGCAATCATCATGTGGCTCGGCGAGCTCATCACCGATCGCGGCATCGGCAACGGCATGTCGATCTTGATCTTCACGCAGATCGCCGCGCGATTCCCGTCCGAGCTCAACAGCATCCGGCAGACCAAGGGCCTTTTCACGTTCTTGATGGTGATCGTGGTCGGCGCCGTCATCATCGCGGCCATCGTGTTCGTCGAGCAGGCGCAACGACGCATCCCGGTGCAGTACGCGAAACGGATGATCGGCCGGCGAATGTATGGCGGCACGTCGACGTACCTGCCACTGAAGGTGAACCAGGCTGGTGTCATCCCGGTCATCTTTGCGTCGTCCCTGCTGTATATCCCTTCGCTCCTGACCAGGGTGTGGAGCGGCAACCTCGGCTTCACCCAGTTCGTCACGAACTACTTATCTCCGAACGGGCACCTCACGTACTTGCTGCTGTACGCAGCCCTGATCATCTTCTTCACGTTCTTCTACGTCGCGATCACGTTCAACCCCGACGAAGTCGCCGAGAATATGAAGAAGTACGGCGGATTCATTCCGGGCATCAGACCCGGCCGACCGACGGCCGAATACCTGGCCTACATCCTGTCCCGCATCACGGTGCCGGGCGCGACGTACTTGGCGGTCGTCGCAGTCATCCCTGAGGCTGCGCTATCGATCATCGGAAGTTCGCAGCAGTTCCCGTTTGGTGGCACCTCGGTTCTGATCATCGTCGGCGTCGGTCTCGACACGGTGAAGCAGATCGAGAGCCAGCTGATGCTGCGCAACTACGAGGGCTTCCTCCGGTAGTGAGACTGGTCCTGGTGGGTCCGCCGGGCGCAGGCAAGGGGACCCAGGCTCAGTTCATCGCTTCCCATCTGTCGGTGCCGAAGATCTCGACGGGTGACATCTTTCGCATGCACGTCACCCAAGGCACGGCGCTAGGACATGAAGCCAAGCGCTACATGGACGCCGGGGACTTGGTCCCAGACGAAGTGACAATCGCGATGGTGAAGGAAAGGCTCGACGAGGGCGACGCCCGCGACGGCTTCCTGCTCGACGGCTTTCCGCGCAACGAGGTGCAGGCGGAGGTGTTCGACGCCCTGCTGGCGCAGATGGGGAGCCCCCTCTCGGTCGTGCTCGAACTGGTGGTCGACGACGACGAGGTGGTGCGGCGGCTCTCCGGTCGGCGGACGTGCCAGGAGTGCGCGCACGTCTGGCACGAGCTCTTCGACCCCCCCGCTGTCCCCGGAATCTGCGACCATTGCAGTGGAAAGCTGTTCCAACGCGACGACGATCGCGAGGAGACGATCCGGCACCGGCTCGAGGTGTACGCCGACCAGACCGCGCCGCTCGTCGGCTACTACGCCGGCCGTGGGCTACTGGAAGGCATCGACGCGACGGGCCCGGTCGAAGACGTCACCGCGCGTGCCGTCGCGTCGCTGCGGCACTGGAGTGACTGACGTGGAAGGCGCAACCGTGCGGGGGGATGGAGAACGATGATCCACATCAAGACCGATGCAGAAGTCGCCAAGATGCGTGTCGCGGGTCTTGTCGTCAGCGCAGCCCTCGAGGCGATGCGTGCCGCCATCGCACCAGGCGTGTCGACGGCTGATCTCGACGCGATCGCTGAGCGCGTCATCCGCGACGCCGGCGCGACCTCGAACTTCAAGGGTTACCGCGGCGGTGCCGGCGGCCAGGTTCCGTACCCCGCGTCGATCTGCGCGTCGATCAACGACGAGGTCGTTCATGGTGTCCCCGATCGCTGTCATGTGCTGCGGGACGGCGACATCATCTCGATCGACTGCGGCGCGATCGTCGACGGCTGGCACGGCGACGCCGCGTTCACGGCCGCTGTCGGCACCATCGATCCGGCGATCCAGACAATGCTCGACGTTTGCGAAGAGTCGATGTGGCGGGGGATCGCGGCTGGGGTTGCCGGTGGCCACCTCGGAGACATCGGGCACGCCGTCGAGTCGTACGTGCGCTCCGAAGGCAGCTACGGGATCGTCGAGGAGTACGGCGGCCACGGCATCGGGACAGCGATGCATCAGGAGCCGCACGTCCCCAACCTCGGCCGTCGCGGTCGTGGCCTCACCCTGCAGGCCGGCCTCACCCTCGCCGTCGAGCCGATGATCATGATGGGCAAGCGCCATCTCGTCACACTGGACGACGACTGGACCGTAGTCACGGTCGACCACAGTTGGGCTGCACACTTTGAACACACGTTCGCCGTCACGGCGAACGGCCCGCAAGTGCTCACCGCGCCGGATCTGGGAGCGGAGCGGTTGGCGTTGATCTCCGGTGGGGTTGCGGCCGGTTTATAGCGAAGCCGCTATACCTCGCTAACCAAGCTATTAGGGGAAGCTATGGCCATCCGGACCGTGATCGAACGCGGACCGAAGGGGAAGCGGTCGGTGGCCTTCAGCCTCGACTGGCCAGGCTGGAGTCGAGGCAGCAAGAGCGCCGATCTGGCGATCGAGACGCTCGAGTCGTATCGAGCGCGTTACCGACCGGTCGCGCGTCTCGCCAAGATGGCGCGGGAGTTCGACGCCGCTGGGCCGCTGAAGATCGTCGAGGACAAGGTCGGCACCGGTTCGACCGACTTCTGGGGCATCTCCTTCTCGCCGGCTTCGGCAGAGCAGGGGCCGATGACTGACGCGGAGCTCGAACGCGCTATCACTCTGTTGCGGGCTTGCTGGGCGTTCTTCGATGACGTGGCTTCGCGTGTTTCGCCGGAGATGCGGAGCGGCCCGCGCGGGGGAGGCCGTGACCGCGACACGATCATCCGCCACACCATTCGCAACGAGAGCGAATACTTCGCGCGCAGGCTGGGACTGCGAATACCGGAGTACGCGGCGATGACGCCCGAGGGGCTGCGGGAGCACCGGAAGACCTACGTCGCGGCGATGCGCGCGTACAACGCCGGCGAGATCAAGCGCATGCGGACCTGGACGCTGCCGTACCTCATACGGCACTCGGCCTTCCACACCCTCGACCATGCGTGGGAGATGGAAGACAAGGACCTGACTGGCCAGGACGGCTCCTAGCGAAGGCGTCCGGGGTCTGGGATCCAGCGCCTCATGAACGCTCCGAAGAGGGGGACCGTGAAGTCGATCTCGCCCCAGCGTGGTGAGTAACAGAGTGCTTTGCGGATCAGGCCCTCCCTCGTAGGCCCGAGCGCCGTCGTCTTCCTGTTGAGCAGTGCGGCGACCTCACCTGAGCGCACCGGACCGGGCCCGAGTTCGGCCATCGCGCGCAGGTACGCGCGTTCGGGGTCACTCGTTCGGCCCGTTCTGACGCGAAAGAAGCCATCGTCCAACTCGGCGGTGGCAACCGGGATGCAACGTTCCACATCTTCTGCGGTGATGACCGCGGGCCCTTCGGCCGCGTCCCATGCCTGCTTGCCGAACTCCTGCAGGAAGTAGGGGTAGCCCTGTGTCTCGCGCAGCACTGCTTCGAGTGCGGCGTCGTGCCACTGCACCTTTTCGTCCGCTGCCGGTACCACCAGAGCCTCGCGGGCTTCCTCCTCGGGAAGGGAGCCGATGACGGGGAAGATGAACATACGCTCCGCGTACGACTTGGCCTCGCCGGTCAGCGCGGCCAGCGAGGGCAGTCCGGCACCGGCGATGGTGATGGGCAGTCTGAGTTGGTTCGCTCGGTGCAGTCCCATGACCAAGGCTTCGAGGGTCTGCAGATTGACGTAGTGCAGCTCATCGATGGTGATCAGGACGCCGGCGTCGTGGTCGCGTGCGACCTCCCCGATCTCGACGAACAGGCCAGCGAGGTCGGTCGCCAGATCCCCTGAGTCGGCCGGGCCGTATACCGCGTCGACGTCGATACTCAACTCAGAGCCGCCCGGCAGTTGGATGCTGAAGGCCTTAAGCACGCCCAACGCACGGCGCACCCGCTCCCCGATGCGTCGCCTGGCTTCCATTGACAACAGGACGCGTCGAAAGGCAGCAGCGAGTCGAGGCGCCAGGTCGCCTTCGTCGGTGACCTCGATGTGCTCGTGGAAGTAGCCTCGGCCGCTGGCTAGCTGCTCGAACTCGTTGAGCATGACCGTCTTGCCGACGCCGCGCAGCCCCGTAAGAAGTTGGCTGCGACCGTCACGACCGAGACGGAGCCGCTGCAACACGACGTCCATTGCGTCGATCTCATGATCGCGACCTACCAAGGCTGGCGGCCGCGTGCCGGCGCCGGGGCTGTAGGGATTTCGGACCGGATCCACCGCAGCAGTATAGGAAGTTATTCGGACTTTAGTATTATCTACGCAAACCCCTATACTCTCTAGGGGAGCGCGGGCCTCGGTTTCGCGTTCACGCGGTTCGTCGCGTAGACTTCGCAGTCGGTTCGCGTCAATTTCGCCTCCTCGGCAGTTACCCGCCTCGGGAGCAGGGCTGACGTGTGCCGACATGCGTGTGTAAGGCAACTCAGGTAAGTACGACGGAACGCGGAGGATATGGCGAAGAAAGACGGGGCCATCGAGATCGAGGGCCAAGTTGTCGAACCGCTCCCGAACGCCATGTTCAGGGCCGAGCTCGCCAACGGTCACAAGGTA
>Ga0208717_1000760_pt1 | contig 10697 bp, 9 predicted proteins | sample NGESurF53shallow_FD_184489 | JGI IMG/M metagenome (GOLD analysis project Ga0208717, IMG submission 184489) | Arctic peat soil microbial communities from Barrow, Alaska - NGEE Surface sample F53-3 shallow (SPAdes) | ecosystem: Environmental > Terrestrial > Soil > Wetlands > Peat ... | reverse complement strand
CAAACAGCTCATGCCTTAGATGAATGGTATTTATCTTCGGGAAAAGATTATGAAGGCTTTGCTAGGAAGTATCCTTTAAACGGAGAATTGAAAAAACAGGGAAAACAAATAGATGAAATGAAAGAGTGGTGTGATGAAGCTGCAATAACCGGAACACCTACTTTTTTTATTAATGGAAGACAGTTACCGGAAAGTTATAGCATTAGTGAACTGAAATATATTTTATAAAAATATTTTCTTGCAAGAAATCGGGTAAAAGAATTGTGTACCTGGGATAAACCACAATCAAATTTTATAAACAAATTAAATTTTATCAATTATGCAAAAATTAAGCAAAGATGAAATGAAGAAGGTAGTAGGAGGGGTGGCACAATATTTTACATGCACTTGCTCTGGTGGTACAGGTGGTCAATGGTATTATATAGATGGTCAACAACCACCTCAATCAGAGGTTAGTCAAGATATTTCTGATAGTTGCAGTTCAGGTGAAGCAAGTTGCATATGGCAAGGTCACTAAAATTAAAAACGTAACAAAGTTTTTTATTTTCAACTAAGGGGCGAAAGCCCCTTAGTTTTAAAAACATCGAAATGCATAAAGTAATTTTTTTCGCGAGTGTTCTATTTAATTTGAATTGTGGTTTTGGACAAACGCTTATTAAAGGACACATTATAGATAGCTTTCACAACAAATTAATGGTTTATGAACCAATAAATAATTTTTGCAATACTATTCTTACAACTTCTGAATGGGAGATTAAACCAGAACCTAATGGTTTTTTTCAATATCCATTAAGTATATCTGAGCCAAACATGATAACAATTAGAATAGGGCTAACTCCAATTTGGTTTTTTATAGAACCCAATGATACTATTGAAATCAATATTGACCTTAGCAAGTTTACAATTAATTCACCCAATAACGGTATTGTTTTTAAAGGGAAAAATGCAACAGGAAATGATTATTTTAATTACTATAATTATCAACCGGGAAGAAAATTAGGCCGTTTTAGTTATATAGTAGATGACAGTCTCCAATTCCATCAAACACATGATTTTAAATCTATAGATTATGGATTACAATCATCAACTGCTTATTTTGATACACTTTTGAAATCAAAAAAAATAACCAAAACATTTTATGCCTTTATAGTGCCTGCCATAAAAGAAATGCTGATAGGAACTGAAATCAGCCGTCTTGATTTTCATTCAAAAGTAATTCCGTTTCAAAAAGCGATAGAGTTTGCTAATGAAATTTATGAAAGATATCCCGTAACGGTTGATATGATAAAGCACAATATTTTTGGAGAATCGATTGCTTTCTATTACTATTTTACAAAGGCTGCACAGTTTTATCCTACTCCTTATTTAGCTGACAGTGTTATTACGTATAAAAATCAAAATCTTTTTATTAATAAAAACTTAGTGTATTGGTTATATGCTCCTGGAGATGTACAGAAAGTGTTTTGGCCATTAAAGTTAATTAGCTTAAAGAAATTATTTGCTGATAGCTATAGTAAAAAAGATATTGAAGCATTTACCTCTTTGCACCCAAATAGCCCTGTTAATAAATATTTACGACCACCTTATTTTGGAATTTTAGTTTATAACACAAAAAATCCTGAAATTGATTCATCATTTATAAAAATTTTGCCTTTACCTACTACAACTAATTTTAATGACTTTATTGAGAAAAATTTTAAGGGGAAAAATTTATTTATAGATTTTTGGGCAAGTTGGTGTGCTCCATGCAAACAAGAATTCCAATTTAATAATGCATTAGATAGTTTTTGTAACAAGTACAACATTGCAAAATTGTATATTTCTTTTGACCAACCTATAACAAGGGGAACTATGACTAACGATATTTATGCATACGATCTTAAAGGATTTCATACTAATGTAAATGAATATTTGTACGACGATATTAAGAATACATTCTATCCCGGCAAACTGGAATTTTCAATCCCTCGCTACATCTTAATAGATAAGAATGGGAAAATATTAAATTCAGAATTACCAAGACCGAGTTCGGGTAATGAACTACTGATTGAAATCAAGAAAGAGCTAAATCTTTAGCATCAATCAATTTTTTAAAAGACAATGAGTAGCAATTAGCTTTATAAAATGTTATGCCCTTCCCCTATTATAAACAACTCAACGCCATGGATTGCGGTCCTACCTGCCTTCGCATGGTTGCAAAGTATTATGGTAAACATTATAATGCAGATATATTAAGAAACATAGCAGGCTTTAGTAAAGAAGGCGTTTCATTACTCGGCATCAGCCAAACAGCAGAAAAGGTAGGTTTCAGAACAAGAGGCGTACAACTTTCATTACAACAAATAAGGAAAGTAACATTGCCATGTATTTTACATTGGAATCAAAATCATTTTGTGGTTTTAATTTCAGTTTCAAAGAACAAAATAAAGATAGCTGACCCGGGGAAAGGCATACTAACCTACATCATAAGCGAATTTAAAGAGCATTGGCTTTCTGTTCCCCCTCTGGGGGAGTCAGAGGGCGCTGGTATTGCCCTGCTTTTAGAACCCACTCCTTCATTTTATGAAGAACAAGGTGAGAAAGAAAAAAAGCTAAGCTGGAAATTAGTATTACAATATTTAACCCAAAGCAAGTGGCAAATCACCCAGGTGTTCGCGGCATTAATAATTACCTCTTTAATACAATTAATCTTTCCCTTTCTTACCCAAAGTATTGTGGACACCGGTATCAATGCACAGAACCTGCAATATGTGGTAATTGTTTTAATAGCGCAGTTAATGCTTACGTTCAGCAAGACCGTTGTTGATTTTATCGGAAGCAGGTTGCTACTACGAATTTCTAATATCTTAAACCTCCAGATACTTTCTGATTTCTGGATAAAGCTCACTAAACTTCCGGTCTCTTATTTTGATGTGCATCATACCGGGGACACGTTGCAGCGAATTGGCGATCATAAACAAATACAAAACTTTCTCACCGGTTCGGCATTAAACACTTTGTTCTCGGTCTTTAATTTTGTCGTGTATGCTATAGTGTTAGTAATCTATAATGTAGAGTTATTTTTTGTGTTTGCTATTGGCAGTATCATTTACTTTGGCTGGATACAATTCTTTTTAAAGATCAGGCGCAAAATTAATTACCAGACTTTTTATCTTTCTGCAAAAGAAAACAATGCTACGCTGCAATTAGTACAAGGCATGCAGGAAATAAGGCTTAACAATGCGGAGAAACAAAAACGCTGGGATTGGGAAAACATACAGGCTGCTATTTTTAAACTCAATTTTAAAAATCTCAATTACAACCAATGGCAGCAGGCCGGGGCTACGTTAATAAATCAGATACAGGATCTTGCTATCAGCTTTATTGTAGCAAAGCTGGTGATAGATGGTCGGCTTACTTTGGGCGCCATGCTGGCGGTACAGTACATCATCGGGCAACTAAGCGGCCCTGTTAGCCAATGGGTACAATTTGTGCAAAGTGCACAGGATGCCAAAATAAGCATGGAACGATTGAATGAAATTCATCAATTAGCGGATGAGGAAGACCCCGAAAAAGTATATAACACTAACCTGCCAGATAATAAAAGTATCCTGTTAAAAAATGTTTCTTTCACGTATCCCGGTGCAGGAAATGAACCTGTTATTAAGGACATAGATTTATATATTCCTGAAGGAAAGGTTACTGCCATTGTTGGAGTGAGTGGCAGCGGGAAAACCACGCTACTGAAGCTTTTGCTGAAAGTGTATGAGCAGTACGAAGGCGAGATAAGGATTGGAGCGAGTGAAGTTGAGATCGCCACGAAATTTTCCGGAAACAACTTTACAAAGGAGAGTGCTTCCCGGAAAATTTCTCGCAATAACGTCAGGAATGAAGGTTTACGTTTTGATTATGTAGATCATCATTTGTGGCGGCGTATATGCGGCGCTGTTATGCAGGATGGCTTTATTTTTAATGATACTATTGCACGGAATATTGCCATAGGAGAAGAAACGATAACCTACAGCAGGCTGCAACAAAGTTGCCAAACAGCCAATATTTATTCCTTTATCGAATCATTGCCAAACGGGTTTTACACGCAATTGGGAGCTGAAGGCGTAGGGCTAAGCCAGGGGCAAAAACAAAGAATGCTCATAGCAAGAGCTGTTTATAAAAGTCCTGAATATCTCTTTTTTGATGAAGCGACCAACTCGCTGGATGCCAATAATGAAAAAGAAATTATAGAGAATCTGAATCAATTCTTTAAAGGCAAAACAGTAATAGTTGTGGCGCATCGCTTAAGCACCGTTAGGAACGCTGATAAGATTGTGGTATTAGATAAAGGACAAATTGTGGAGGAAGGAACCCACGAGCAACTTACTTCCTTAAAGGGAAAATATTATGAATTGGTGAAGAATCAATTGGAGTTGGGGACGTAGGAGCGGGCAAACCAAGAAGGTTTTTTTGAAGGAACTATAATTTAAAATGTGCTTAATAAACCTTCTTGGTTTTTCGGTAATGAATTAAAAATTATGAATTAAAAATGAAGAATGAAGCAGACATAGACAAGGATGACCAAATTTCTATTCCCATAGAGGCGGACGTCTCTCTATCATCAAAGCCAAACGGGATTTTCCATGAACGCTCCAACGAAGCGCAGGAAATCATAAGCCGCAAGCCGGGCTTTGTTGAAAAATGGGCATTACTATTGTTTATGTGTATTCTTCTTTTCTTAATCGCCGGAACATGGTTTATAAGATATCCTGATATTATTGAGACAAGAGGAACACTGACAGGAGATAATGCACCAAAAGAAATTGTAGCATTGCAAACAGGCAGGTTGATAGAATTATTTGTACAAAATGGTGAGAAGGTATCTAAAGGTGACATGATTGGCTGGATTGAAAGTACGGCCAATACACAGGAAGTGATTGACCTTTCGCATCAGTTAGATAGCAGCCTTATTCTGATGGAGCAGGGCAGCCCGGAAAATATTTCCAGTCTCTTTAAAGATCATTACCAAAACCTCGGCGAATTGCAGGCTCCCTGCCAGGTGTTCAATACTGCATTGCAGCAATATAACGATTACCTCGTGAACGGATTTTATGTGCGCAAAAAGGAAATGTTGGTGAAAGATATGCAGACTCTTCAGCAAATGGATGCATCTATCGAAAATCAAAAAGTTCTCACCAAACAGGATGAAGATTCTTCAGAAAAGTCTTTGAAGATGAATAAATATCTATTTGATCAAAAAATTATTTCTGCCGATGAATACCGAACAGAGAACAGTAAGTACCTCGCTAAGCAAATGGCCATCCCGCAATTAAATGGAAACCTTTTGTCTAATCAAAATCAGCAAAGGGATAAATTAAAGGAACTGGAGCAATTAGAACACGATGTATCCCAACAAAAAATAATTTTTGAACAGGCATTACAAACATTGAAGAGCAGTGTAGATGATTGGTTGCGTAAATACACCATACAAGCTCCTTTAAATGGAACCGTATTCTTTACGATGCCTTTGCAAAAAAATAAATTTATCGAACAGGAGAAACTGTTAGGTTATATTAATCCGCCTGACAGCAAATATTATGTGGAATTATATCTACCTCAAAATAATTTTGGGAAAGTAGGCGTGGGAATGCCGGTGCAGCTTCGGTTTGATGCTTATCCTTACCAGGAAGTTGGATTTGTAAAAGGTACACTGGATTATATTTCACCAATAGCAACGGACAGTGGTTTCCTGGCAACCGTTCATTTGAACAATGGCCTTGCCACCAATTTAAAAAACAATATTCAATATAAAAACGGCCTCAGGGCACAGGTGCTGGTTATAACTAAAAACATGCGTTTGCTGCACAGGTTGTATTATAGTTTTGTGAAGGGAACTTCGCCGGGGAAGTAGATAATTTTTAGAATAATTTCAGACTATAATTATAGTAGGCAAAGCCGCTATAACTTCGTATTAGAATGGGATCTTTTAAAAATATTTTCTTGCAAGAAATCAGGTAAAAGAATTGTGTACCTGTATAACGCACAATCTATTATTTTAATTTTAAATTGTAAATTATGAAACAATTAAGTAAACAAGAAATGAAAAAGGTTTTGGGTGGGCAAAACCCTACGGTTGATACAGTTGAATGCAATGACGGTTCAAGTCATGCTTTACCTAGTGGCGATTGCAGTCAAGGATCGGTTGGGCAGTGTAATAATAATGGAGGAGTAAAGGATTGTGTGGCATACGGTCATCCTTTGCGACCATAAACCCAGACCCAAAAAGGTTGTCTTAAAAAAGACAACCTTTTTATGCAGTCTTGAACTCACTGAAACTTCACATCCTAAATTTATCTTATGAAAATCAGAATAGTAACGATTTTTTTCATCTCATGTATCATTTTGCCGGCGAGTGTTTTTTCACAACAGTTTTACATCAAATGTTTCTTTCACAATATGCCCTCACCGGAAATGTATTTCGTTCCCCCCGATAATATTTTTGACAATACGAATAATAATAGGATTGCATTGATAAAAGATTCTGATAGCAGTTCCCACATAATTTTAAAACCGTTACAAATATCCTTTTTTAAAATTGGGGCCGACCCTGTATTGGTTTGCCCGGCCGAGCACGTGGAAGGTGTTTTAAATAATAACAGTGAATTTCTGCCAAATGACACTAACACCGTTAATTTCAAATTGGAAAGTATTAACAGGGGCTTTTCAAAAATTGTAAATTATTATCCCTTTGGAGGAAGTTTTGAAAAATTTAAGTCGATATTTACCTTGCTGCAACAATATATCGATAGTACTGAAAATATCCTCAACGAAAATACATATCCCGGGCATGATAAAACTGTTACGATGGCTTTGAAAGAGTATCTGTCAGCCCGATTGGCCCACTATCTTGTTTTGCCCATTCTCTTTAAAAGCAATTATGATAAGAACAAACTTATTGGAATGATTCGAAAAAATATTAAGATAAAGTACCCGGAGTATTGGCTGCAAATTGAATCAGCACGTATTTTTCTACAAACCTATTATCGGAAAATTGTCCTTCCAAATACAGATTTTAATCTCCAAAAATCTTTGCAAGATCATTTTTTTACTTTTTATCCGATTCGTAAACTATGTACTTATAATTACTTTTTAGAGTGTCTGGAGAAGGCCACAGTGAAATCCAAAACCCAGATGCTGGAAGACTGGAAAGCGGCAACAATTAAACTACAATTATCAAAACAGGAACAGGACATAATGCACGATGTTTATACCCGTATTCAAACGATTGGTGAGAATATTTCAGATGTCTTTAGTACGCTTCCTTTAATGAACAATGAAGGAAAAATGCTCAGTGCTTCCGAAAAGAAGGCCCTGATTGCCCGGGAGAATATTATACTTGATTTTTGGGCTTCTTGGTGCGTTCCGTGCAGAAAAAAAATGAATAAACTTAACAGTGATAAAGTAACCATCGATCATAAGCAATACCATATCATCTACTTGTCTATTGATGAAGACCAAAACAAATGGAAAAGCGCCATTTTCTCCTTCTTAAATAAAAAAAATAGTTTTAGAGTTACCAGTCAATACAATCAATTCGTTGAAAATTTTGGACTGGAAGTTATACCAAGGTATTTCCTCGTTAGTCAATCAGATTTAATAAGTTCTAAATTTAATTTTGAATAAGTTCAGGATTGTTCTAAGATTACAAATTCAGGAAGTAATAATAATCTTTCAAATGTGGTTATGATTCGTTTAAGTGTTATGGGCTAATTTCAAATAAATTGGAGTTATAAATTGAATATTAGTTGTTTCAAAAAAGGCTTCTTTTTTTCTATAAGCTAAGACGAACTATGCAATTTCCTTTTTAACTATTTTCAAACACTTAATTGCAACCAATTATCCAATAAATACACTTCCCGACAAATACAAGTTTGAATAATCTTTGATCTCAAAAAAACTTATCTCAGCTTTTATTTATTACTCAAGAAAGGGACTCTTTTAGCGAGCCAGCTTTTTTTAACGGGGATAATCCAGCTTTTTAATAATTCTTTTTTGGTGAGAATGGTGTTATTAAAATATAAGGTATTCGCTGTGATAACGCCATCTTCTAAAAGATGATTTACCTGCGAAAGGGGGATCATTTGGATTCTTTCATTTACCACAAAAGCCAACAACTGCCTGTCGAACATGTCTACCTCGAAATCTTTTTCTATGTTTTTGATTAACCTTACCGAAGAATCTGTACTGCATCCACTTACTCCTGATGCAGTTTCATCTGCCATAAATATTACAAACTGCCCGAAAAGTAAATTGCTATAACCTTTTACGGGAGTTCCATGACTTTTCCAGGTACGGGCGAAGTCTCTTAATAACTCTTCGATCCTTACTGCTTCCGGGAAAGTAAAAATTCTATTGCTTTGATAAATCCAAACGTGAGAGTTATCGTTAAAATCTTTGGGTATTAAATCCTGGAACTGAATATTCATCCTGTAAATTTAAACAGGATTTTCCTTTTCCAAAAGAAAGGCAACTAATTTTTGTTTTTTTTTAATTGGCCTTGCCTAACCTCCTTAAATAAGCAACGTGGGATACAATCGCCTGGCTCATTTTTGGAAATTCTATGTAGGTAATTCCATAATCATTGCAGGTGCGTTTAATTATCTTGCTTATGGCAGGGTAGTGAATGTGAGATATTTTAGGAAATAAATGATGCTCTATCTGGAAATTTAACCCACCCATCAGCCACGAAATTAATTTGTTGTTGGTAGCGAAGTTAGCGGTTGTTGCTACCTGGTGTATTGCCCATTCATTTTCAATTTTGCCCGTAATTTCACTAGGCATAGGGAATTCAGTATGCTCTACCGTGTGGGCAAGTTGAAATACGATGCTTGTTGCAAAACCGGTAATCATGGTAATAACTAAAAAGCCTACCAACCATTCCGTGAAACCCAACAACATAATGGGCAATGCTACAAACATGAATGCATAGACCACTTTTGCTGTCCAAAAAAAGATGTGTTCTTTTATGGTCATTTTTCTTAAAGGTACGGGGCCAATTTTTCCTAAAAAATACTTTTTATAGTCGGACATAAATACCCAAACTAAATGAAGCAACGAGTACAAAAACCAAAAATAATAATGCTGGAATTTATGCAGTTTCATTTTTTTCTGGGTAATAGCAAATCTAAGCCAGGGGCGGGCTTCTATATCATCATCAACGCCGTCAATATTAGTGTAGGTATGATGAATAATATTGTGTTTCATATTCCACATGATAGCGCTTGCACCTAAAAAATTCAAAGAAAAGCCGGCCATCTTATTAATGCCTTTGTATTTGCTGAAACTTCCGTGCGCCCCATCATGCATCACATTAAATCCTATGGCGGCTGTAAGGCAGCCAAATAAAACACATTCAGGTATAGCAATCCAAACTATGGGCGTAAAAAAAACAAGGTGAACGTAAATTAAAACATATCCCAGGCAGAAAAGGACAGCTTTTAGAAGTAAAGTAGTGTTTCCCGTCATAGGTTTTTTGCGATCAATAAAATACTGGTTCACACGGTTTTTTAATTCGATATGAAATTCGCCTTTTCCCTGGATGAATTTTGGATTTGCCATTTTTAAAATTTAATAGGTTGTATTATGCGTTTGTAAACGCTGGGTTTCAGTTTTAAGTATTATTTTGAATCAATGCATCAAAAGTTTTAATCCCAATCATCTTTTTTGATATAAAACCTTCTGCATATTTAACACCGATCATTTTGCCATACATTTTGGCACGGTTAATCACACTTTCTAAAAATTCAGGAGAAGAAATATACGTTTGAGGCTCTTTATCATTTGAATTTGGATTATAAAATTGAGTAGTAAAGGCTTCTATTGCCTCAATCTTTTTATCAAAAACATTTGATACGTCTATTACAAAATCGGGTTTAAAATATAAATCCTGAATGTAATTAAAAATATATTTCGGCCTCCATGCTTCCTGCTTCTTTCCTTTTTCGTCTGCTGTTTCAATTTTAATCAGCCCCGACAAAAACGCTGCATCGGTTGCTAATTGTGCAGATCGCCCATGATCAGGATGCCTGTCGTCAGGCGCATTGCAAAGAATAATTTCCGGCCTGTATTTTCTAAGAACTGTTATTATTTTTCGTTGATTGATCTCGTCATTTTTGAAAAAGCCATCAGCCATTTCGAGATTTTCTCTTACATCCAAACCTAAAATAGCCGCTGATTTTTCAGCTTCCTCTTTCCTCTTTTCCGGAGTTCCTCTTGTTCCCAGCTCGCCCTGAGTTAAATCAGCAACCCCAACTTTTTTTCCATTATTTTTTTCAATAAGAAGTGTTCCGGCGCAGCTTAATTCTATGTCATCTGGATGAACGCCGAGTGCTAAAAGGTCTAATTTCATTCTAAAAAAATAACGAATCTAAACTGGGGACGAAGTAAAAAGGTAATTCGGCGGCGAAGATACGTTAAAAAGTGCAGCTTTGAGCCACAAACAACTCACAAAGTTTGTAATACAATCACATTAACGTAATGAATCTTAATAAAAAAATCTAACCTGAATATCCATACATTCTTTGTACTTCTTTCACTATGGATTCCATTTCAGCATCCTGGCCCAGTGCATCGTAAGGTTGCTTGAGATCGCTGCCGAAGAAGAAGGCAACAGTTTGCCAGAAACGGGCGCTAAAGCCACCCTTTAGTTCTTTAAGAATATCATAGCA